>Ga0114972_10003014_pt1 | contig 12648 bp, 12 predicted proteins | sample M_140807_EF_Meta_FD_87354 | JGI IMG/M metagenome (GOLD analysis project Ga0114972, IMG submission 87354) | Freshwater microbial communities from Lake Montjoie, Canada to study carbon cycling - M_140807_EF_MetaG | ecosystem: Environmental > Aquatic > Freshwater > Lake | place: Lake Montjoie... | reverse complement strand
GCCTGGCCTCCCAGGGCCAGGTGCTCGACCTGGGGCTGGTGCGCACCCTGGTCACGGCCTACCAGCGCATCGTGCTCGACCTGATGGATTCCTACGCCGACGACGCGGCGATCAACGGCCTGCAGCTCGACCGGGGCGAGGAGGCCCGGGCGGTGGAGTTCTTCGCCGCCAGCCTGTTCGAGGCCGGCCGGAGCTTCGTGCAGGAGGATCAGCAGCGGCCCCTCACCCCCACCTGGGATGAGGTGAGCCGCCGCCAGCCCCAGGCCCTCGCCCGGCTGCTGGCCGCCGTGCAGGCCGACACCGCCGAGCACAGCGGCCGCTGAGCCGCCACCCACCTCCCTTCTTCGCCCGATCCGCCCATGGCCCTGCCCCGCCCCCGCACCCTGCTCGGGGTGATCAACATCTCGCCCGAATCGATGGTGAGCGATTCGGTGGTGACGGGCGAGGAGCAGCTGCTGGAACGGGCCGCCTGGCTGAGCGCCCACGGCTGCGGCATCCTCGATCTGGGGGCCCGCTCGATCACCCCCACCGCGGCGATGATCGACGACGCCGAGGAGCAGCGCCGGCTACTGCCCCCCCTGCGTCGGCTGCGTCAGGAGGGCTACCGGATCTCGGTCGACACCTGGAGCTCAGGCACGGTGCGGGTGGCCCTGGAGGCCGGCGCCACCGACATCAACTTCACCGGCGCCGAGATCAGCCCGGAGGCCCTTGAGGCGGTGGCGGCGGCGGGAGCGCCGCTGATGCTCACCTACATGCCTTACGGCGACGCTTACCGCATGCGCGACGCCGCGCCGGTGCCCTACCGGCTGCAGGGGCTGCTCGACCACCTCGGGCCGCGGGTGGAGCAAGCCCGCGCCGCCGGGGTGAAGGAGGTGATCATCGATCCCAACCTCGGCATCATCCACCCCTCCACCGACGACTACGGCAAGGTGCAGCTCCAGAACAGCGTGCTCTGGAACCTGGAGAAGCTGCGGGTGCTGGGCTGTCCGATCCTGCTCTACGCGGCCCGCAAGCCGGAGCGACTGGCCCGCATCCTGTTCGCCTCCAACGTGCTCTTCGCCGGCGCCGACATCATCCGCACCCATCACCCGGACATGATCGAAGCCCTGCTCAACGCCGAAACGATCGAAGACTGATGAGCTCCCTTCCCCTGCAAGGCCGCGTCGCCCTGGTCACCGGCGGCGCCCGCCGCACCGGCCGCAGCATCGCCCTGGCCCTGGCCACCGCCGGCGCCGACCTGGTGATCCACTACAACCAGAGCGCCACCGAAGCGGAGGCCGTGGTGGCCGAGGTGGAGGCGATGGGCCGCCGGGCCATTGCGGTGACGGCAGATCTGGCCGATGCCGCAGCCACCGAAGCCGCCTTCAACGCCGCTGCAGAGCGGCTAGGCCGGCTCGACATCCTGGTGAACAACGCCTGCGGCATCCTCTGGAAGCGCCTGGAGGACACCAGCGCGGCCGAATGGCACACCGGCGTGGAGCAGACCCTCCACATCACCTATCACGCCTGCCAGGCGGTGCTGCCGCGCATGCGCAGCCAGGGCTTTGGGCGCATCGTGAACCTGATCGATGTGGATGCCGATGCCCTGAAGGCGGTGCCAGCCCTCACCCCCTACAAGATCGGCAAGACCGGCGTGCTGATGCTCACCCGCACCCTGGCCGTCACCGAGGCGCCCCATGGCATCACGGTGAACGGCGTCTCCCCCGGCACCCTCGACAACTCCGAGCGCAAACCGCCCCTCGAGCGCATCCCCGCCGGCCGCTTCGGCACCGCCGAGGAGGTAGCCCGGGCGGTGCTGTTCCTGGTCGATCCCGCCAGCGGCTACATCACGGGCACCAACATCAAGGTGAGCGGCGGCTACCTGATCTGAGGCCTAGGAGAGCTGAGACCTAAACGGAGCACCGGCTGGTGTGCCAGGTGTTGAACAGGGACCTGCGCCGAAATCCCTGTCGCCACATTCCACGCTCAGGCGTCCCGGTCGGAGAGCGCCTCCAGAAAGGCGACCAGATCGCGTTGCTCCGACTTGCCGAGCTGAAGATTGCCGAGTTCCGCTCTATTCACGGTCTGGGGATATTCCGGCTCAGGCCAGCATCCCTCCTTCATTGCAACATCCACAGGCGTCCAGGCGCTTTTGCAGTGCGGCTTGATATCACGGCTGTTATAGAAATCAACCACCTGCTCGAGGGTCTTGAAATAGCCGTTGTGCATGTAAGCGCGCGCAAAGCCCGGTTCGGGTTTGCGAGCCACATTGCGAACCGTGGGAACCTTGAACTTCCCCATCTGATCCATCGCATCATCACGGTACATATCCTGGGTCAACAGAAATCCACCCAGACCTTGATCCACCCAGGCCTTGCCGCGATCATTGATCCAGGACGACCGATAGATCGGATTGGCAGGATTGCGCGGCACGCCGAGATTGTCATAGGTGAAATCAGTGAACAACGGCTTGAGGCCACGGCTGTTGGCCACGGAAGCATGGCAACTGGCGCATTTTGCTTTGCCGTTAAACAGGGCGAGACCACGCTTCTCCCGTGCACTCAGGCCGGCTTTGCCCTGAAGAAAACGATCGTAGGTGGAACTAAACGGACTCATGGCGCTGGAGCCCTCATACGCCATCAGAGCGAGGGCGATGTTGCTGTAGGCCACTTGAATCTGCGTATCGGAAACATAATGACGCGGCTCCCCTTCCGCCTGCACACTCCCTTTCACCGAGGCACACTGCGTTTCAATATCAGCAGGCCATTTCACACGAGTGATTCTGGAACCAAAAACAGAGGTGTAAGCAACCGGATAATGGCTGCCATCATTGGGATGGAGCACGCGATACACCACACATGCCGGCGCCGGCAACTGGCCCTCAAGAGTGCCAATCGGAGGCTGGGTAGCCTGCTCCTGGCCGGCGCGACCGGTCATGAAGCCCGTGGCACGACCATCCCAGAAATTGCCGCCTTCAAACACAGAGGAGCCAGCCTGATTCAGGCGCTGTAGAGGAGGGCTGAAGACCGCATAGGCACTGGTCTGAATATTGCGGAATCCCATGGCGTTCTCTCGCGAGGGCTCGCGCTCATACCCCTGGAACGATGAGCCGGAATGCACACCCACCAGGCGGTTGCCAAGATCCGTCGAGGCCGTTCCACCGGCCGAGATGGCATGGCATGTCGCACAGGACATGTTGCGACGCAGAGATAGATTCTTATCTTCAAAAATGGCCTTGCCAAGAGCCACCAGATCACGATTCTGGGCGAGATCGTTGAGCGTCGCATCGGCATGCATTGCCGGAAGCTGCTGGGCAGGGATCAGAGCAGCGTGGACCGCACCCGCACCCCCCGTCAGGAACAGTCCACTCACCATCAGGGCCATCAGGGCAAGCCTGGCAACAGCAGGCCCGAACCCCATGCCCCAGCCGCCATGAGCAGCAGGATTGATCATGCAATCAAGGGAGGGCTCAACGCCTTGATCGGCTGCACGATCAGCGACAGGATCAGCGACGGAATCAGCGTCAGGAACAGCGAGCAAAGCCATGCAGCATGTAAAGATTAATGCCAGCGTAATGGTGCATCTTGGCATGTCAAGCAAGCATATTGGCGCATCAATGGCAAACGTGTTGGCCTGAAAAAAAACAAACATATTGACCCGCTAAGCAATCATCAGGTAGAGCTGCTGTTTTGATGCCTGTGATGACCCTGTGATGCCTGCACATCACATCGCGCCCCTCAATCCCCTGCGCTTGGCAGACTCACTTCGCGGAGGCAACGCAACAACCACGCCCTGTCATCGGCAGCCATCCACCGCGCTCAATCACCCAGCCACCAGCGTCCTCAGACCAGGTCTTCAAACCAGGTCGTCACTCCGGCCGCCAGGAACAGCAGGCCGCCACGACAAACAGCAGGCCTCGGTCCTTCTCTTCCCACACTCCCCAGCGTCAACCATGGCCCAGAAGCGCCCCTATCAACCCTCCCTGCTGCGGACCATCCACACCATGACGGCGATTGTTGTCGCTGGGGCCTGGTGCAGCGGACTGGCGATTTATAGCCGCTACGACGGACGCTGGGGAAGCCTGCCCTGGTCTGTGCCCGGCGATCTCTTTTCCCTGCACAAGTCGGTGAGCTTGATCCTGCTACCCGTCGCCCTGGCCCTGCTGCTCTATGCGATCACGATCGGCAACTGGCGACTCCGCAATCCAGCCAACAGCGTGATGATGCTTACCCTGGCCCTGCCCATCCTCAGCGGGCAGGGCATGCACCGGCGCTGGTTGATTGAGAAGCAATTTGATCACTGGATTTATCATCTCCACCTCCTGGGCTGGATGCTGCTGTTCTTTGGCTTGATCTGGCATGGGATCAGCGCATGGCAACGCGGTGGCAGCGGCATGCTCGCCTCCATGGTGGATGTGCAGCTGAGAAAGAATGATCGGCCGCTCGATTGGCCAGGGCAGATCACGGCCTGGCTCAAGCATCCTCATTGAGCCGATCAGTGCACCCAGCGTCCGATCACAATGCAGCAATGTACTGATTCACCAATACCCGGGTGAAGCTGTTGAGCGGATAGATGAGCGCCTGCTGCGGCGTCACCCAGGCCCATTCCTCAATCTCATGGTTGGGAGTGATCACGCTGTCGTGGCTGAACGCGAAGTAATTGATCAACACGAAATGGGCGCTCTGGTGGAACTGCGCGTCATCCACCGCCTCCTGCAAAAGAGCGAAGCGCACCTGCTCCAGCTCCAGCCCCACCTCCTCGCGGAACTCCCGCAGCAGGGCAGCCTCCAGGGTTTCACCCCACTCCACCTTGCCGCCGGGCACCCCCCAGGTGCCCCGCCATTTGCCGGTGCGCACAATCAGCACCAACCCCTCGGGGTTGGTCACCAGGGCACCCACGGTGGCCAGGGGAAATCGCGGGGTCATGGCCGGCCTTCTTTGCCGGAAGTTAGGACAGCGGCGTCTACAACCCTCACAACAAGGTCACCTTCCCGCTGCCGATGTCGAAGTAGGCGCTTCGAATGGTGAGCTTGCCGGCTGCCACCGCATCCTTCAGCACGTCACTGCCGGCGGTGAGCTGGGCGGCCGAGTAACGGGCGTTGCCCTCGATCGCCTGGGTCAGATCGTCGCAGCTCCTGAGATTGGCACGGATCGGCTTCACCAGATCCTCCAGCAGGGGGGTGAGGGGAGCATCGCTGATTGCCGCCTGTACCGCACCGCAACCGCTGTGGCCCAGCACGAGCACCAGAGGAACCCCCAGAACCCCTACCGCGTAATCGAGCGAAGCGATGGCCTGGTCGAAGACGGTGTTGCCAGCGCTGCGCACCTGGTAAAGCTCTCCGGCGGCGCAGGCGAACAGCCAGCCAGGATCCACCCGGGAATCAGCGCAGGAGAGGATGGCGGCGAAGGGCCTCTGACCCTGGGCGAGGGCCTGGGGAGCGATCTGGCAGGTGTGCCGCCAGAGGCCGCTGAGCGGGTCCATCCGCTGCTCGGGCGAAGCGGCGGCGGCGGCGCTCCAGGCGGCAGAGAAGAGCGCGTTGCCCTCCTGGAGGCGACGCAGTGGATCCTGAGGGGAGCAGGCCTGGAGCCGCTCCAGCAAGGGCGGCTCCAGGGTCGAGGGATCCAACCGGGGGGCGGCCTGAGCGGGCAGGGACTCCCCCGCAATGCCGACCAGCAGGCCGAAAACAACGCTGGACCCTTGAAGCAAGGAGCGGCGGGGCAGTGTCACGGAGGCCCCCTACCGATAGAACAGATCAAAACCCTACCCATGGCGGGGCACCCCCTTGTGGCCGCGCCCCCTTGGCTCTCCAATGGACAACGGCAGCGCCAGGCGGTCCCACCCACCCATCGCTGCCCCACTGGTTTCGGCTGCCCTCCCATGTCCCCTGGCCACCGGTGGCGCCACCTGGGGTCTGAACGGCACAGCGGCCAACCCTCAGAACCCGCCGTGGGAAAATCCCCGATTCGCTTTCGGGTTCTTCCCATGCGCAGCCACGGATGCGGCGACCTGCGCCCCGGCGCCATCGGCCAGGCCGTTCAGCTCTGCGGCTGGGTTGACCGCCGCCGCGACCATGGTGGTGTGATCTTCATCGACCTTCGCGACCGCAGCGGCACCGTGCAGATCACGGTGGATCCCGAGCTCACCAGCGCCGATGCCGCCCTGCAGGCGGCCTGCGCCGCCGCCTTCGAGGCCGCCAGCCACCTGCGCAACGAAACGGTGATCCAGGTGCACGGCACGGTGCGGGCCCGGCCGGCTGAATCGATCAACGAACGCCTGGCCACCGGTGAGGTGGAGATCCTGGCCAGCGCCATCACCGTGCTCAATGCCGTGAAGGGCAACCTCCCCTTCCCCGTGTCGGTGCACGACGAAGAGAACACCCGCGAGGAACTCAGGCTGCGCCACCGGTATCTGGACCTGCGCCGCGAGCGCATGAACGGCAACCTGCGGCTGCGCCACCGCACCACCCAGGCGATCCGCCAGTTCCTGGAGGAGCGGAGCTTCATCGAGGTGGAAACACCGGTGCTCACCCGCTCCACCCCCGAGGGCGCCCGCGACTACCTGGTGCCCAGCCGTGTCTGCGGCGGCGAGTGGTTCGCCCTGCCTCAGTCGCCCCAGCTCTTCAAACAGCTCCTGATGGTGGGCGGCCTGGAGCGCTACTACCAGATCGCTCGCTGCTTCCGCGACGAGGACCTCCGGGCCGACCGCCAGCCGGAGTTCACCCAGCTGGACATGGAGATGAGCTTCATGAACCAGGAGGAGATCCTGGCCCTCAATGAAGGTCTGATCGCTTCCATCTGGAAGGCGGTGAAGGGGGTCGAGCTGCCGCTGCCCTTCCCCCGCCTCACCTGGCACGAGGCGATGGAGCGCTACGGCACCGACCGCCCCGACACCCGCTATGGCATGGAGCTGGTGAATGTGTCCGACCTGGTAGCGGACATGGGCTTCAAGGTGTTCTCCGGCGCCGTGGCGGCCGGCGGTTCAGTGAAGGTGCTGCCCATTCCGGGCGGAAACGAGGCGATCAGCAATGTGCGCATCAAGCCCGGCGGCGATGTGTTCAGCGAGGCCCAGAAGGCCGGTGCCGGCGGCCTGGCCTTCATCCGCGTGCGGGAGAACGGCGAAATCGACACGATCGGCGCCATCAAAGACAACCTCTCCGAGGCGAAGAAAGCCGAATTGCTGGCCCGCACCGGCGCCACCCCTGGCACCCTGCTCCTGTTCGGCGCCGGTGACACCGCCACGGTGAACAAGGCCCTCGATCGGGTGCGCCAGTTCCTGGCCCGCGAGTTGGGCCTGGTGCCCGCCGACCGCGACAACAACGCCTGGAACTTCCTCTGGGTGGTGGATTTCCCGATGTTCGAGTTCAACGCCGGCGAAAACCGCCTCGAAGCCCTGCACCACCCCTTCTGCGCCCCCAACGCCGAAGACCTGGGGTCCGACCCCGCGCGCTGGGCCGACACTCTGCCCACCGCCCGCGCCCAGGCCTACGACCTGGTGCTCAACGGCCTGGAGCTCGGCGGCGGCTCGCTGCGCATCCACGATTCGGCCCTGCAGCGCCAGGTACTGCAGACCATCGGCCTACCCCTGGAGGAGGCGGAGCGCCAGTTCGGCTTCCTGATGGAGGCCCTCGACATGGGCGCCCCACCCCACGGCGGCCTGGCCTTCGGCCTCGACCGCATGGTGATGCTGCTGGCCGGCGAGGAATCGATCCGCGACACGATCGCCTTCCCCAAGACCCAGCAGGCCCGCTGCCTGATGACCCAGGCCCCGGCCAGCGTGGCCGACAAGCAGCTCGAAGATCTCCATGTGGCCAGCACCTGGGTGGAGGAGGAGAGCTGATCCGCCGGAGGGCGGACTGAACCGCGTGGCTCAGAACCCGAGCCGGCGCAGCAAGGCACGATCGAGCCCCCGACGCCGCACGAACCGCTGCAGGGGCTCCGGCAGCCGCGCCGTGAGCTCCGTGCACCCGATCAGGATGATTCGGCCCATGACGTCTGCAGCGGTAGAGGGCGCCACCTGGCCCGGCGGGCCAGCAGGGGCTTCGGAGGGTGTATCCCATCGTCCGGAAACAGCAGATCCGCCACCACGGGGGCCAAGACATAGCGGCGGCGCTGCAGTTCCACCAAAAGGTTGTGATCACGGCAGCCGCCGTAGGCCCGGGTCTCCAGGCCGGCAAGCGGCAGATCCCAGCCGGCCGCCAGAGCCGCCGCCCTCGCCGTGCCCTCCCGATCGGAGCCGCATCCTTCGGAACAGCAGAGGATCAGCCGGGGTGCGACCGGCCGCGCTGCTGGAACGGCCGATCGAAGGGCCTCCATCCAGGAGCGATCGATCGCCACGGCCCCCTGGGGCGGCCAGCCGCCCAGGGAAACACCTCGGTCGGCCCCCAGGGCAACGGCCGCCGTGGCGGCGGCGAAGCCGCCACCGCTGTAGCCGATCGTCACCACCTCCCGATACTCGGCCAGGGGCACCAGGGAGGGCAGGGCCAACAACAGACGGGCCAGCAGGCTGGTGCCACCATCGGGGCCATAGAAGCTGCGATGGTGCGGCAGATCCCGCAACACCAGAACCACATCGGTGAACAGCGGACCGAGAAGCTGCAGAAAACAGGGGGCGATCATCGACACGGCATTGGCATTGGAAGCGAAAGCGACCACCAGCCGCCGCACTGGCTCCGAACCAGGGGGCTGACCCGGCGGCTCACGCCGATACCAGCGCAATTGGGCCTCCCCCAGCTCCCGGACCACCACATCGGCGGCGTAGGAGGCCGGCGCCGTCAGGAGCGTGGGAGCATCCGTGCAGGTTTCTGCCAACAGGTTCACGAGCGCTGGGGAAGATTCCCCCGAAGCCAGCCAGGCCAGCAACAGCCCCTGCAACTCCCGTGGCCGCATCACCCGGTCGTGCTGCAGCCGCAGCAGGTTGGAGCGGTTGATCGAGAGGCCGCTGAAGCGCTGCTGAAGCGCCACCGCCTCTAGGGACAACGCCTCCAGCAACTCCGGGCTTCGCCGCACCAGCCGGCGAGCCTTGCGTTCCAACCAATGCACCCGCAAGCGGTCGCGCCAGGCCCGCAGCGGGGTGATCCAGCGGGACAGGCTGCGGGCTCCCTTCACGACAGGGCGTGAAGCCGGGCGAGCTCCCTCCGTAGCGGCTTACCGCTCGGCCCCCGGGGGATCGCCTCCAGCGGAATCAGGGCCTTCGGCGCCCGATAGCCCATGGCGTCCTGGCAGAGGCGCCGCAGCCGGGGCAGCTCCTGATCCGGATCCAGGCCGGCCTGAAGGCACAGGGCCGCCATCGGCACGGCGCCATAGACGCTTGAGGGAGCTCCGAAGGCCACCACCTCGCGCACCGCCGGGTCCTCGGCGAGCAGATCCTCGATCTCGTGGGGGGAGACGAGCACAGTGCGGAACAGAAACACGTCGTTGGCGCGGCCGGCGAAGGAGAGCTGCCCATCGGGCCAACGACGCAGCAGGTCACCGGGGCGAAGGGCCTCAAGGGTGTGCTGCAGATCGATCAAGCCATGCTCTGGATGCTGCAGCCGCACCCGCAGGGTCTTGGCCACCACCGCCTCGCCAATGCCCTGGGCCTGCCATTCGGGTGCGGCATCGGCATCAAACCCGAAACGCACGTTGGGCAGCGGAAAGCCCACCGATTCGCCGTCATGAGCGAGCAGCTGATCGGGCGGCAGCTGGGTGAGCGGTCCGAGGCGGCTGTTGGCCAGGGCGATCGTGAGTCGCGGGCCGAAACGCCCGTGGAAGCGCCGCCGCAGGCCCGCCGGAACCCGGTCGGTGCCGGTCACGAACGCCAGCGAGGCGGGAAAGCGCTCCTCAAGCCGCTGGGCCAGCATCTCCTCGAGATAGACCGGGTTCACCGGCAGGGTGTCGGCCTCAAAGCGCCCCGCCAGCTCCGGCAGTTCGGGCCGTTCACTCACCCGCACGCAGCAGAGGGTGGCCCCCTCCAGCAACGTACGCAGTGCCCAGCTGCGGGAAGCCCCGAACTGCATGCGGAAGCTGAACAGCATGCGCCGGCTCGGCGGCCACTCCGGGTGCTGCAACATCGCCAGCGCCTCGAAACAGGAACTGGTCTGGATCGCCGGCACGCCGGTGGTGGTGCCGGAGCTCAGGGCGATGCCCGCCACCTGATCCAGAATCGCGCGGGCCTGTTGCGCCCCATCGCCGGAGCCACCCAGAGGCGGCGCGGAAGACAACAAGAAATCCGCAGCGGCGCTGGCCTGGCCGTCCCGTGCCGTCCAGATCTCCCAGCTCCCCTGCACCACGGTGCGGCGTTCCATCCCCAGCGAGGGTGGCAGGGGCCGGTCGGTGAACACCGCGCCGACCCCGGCGCGCTGCACCAGCGAAGCCCATTCCTCCTCGCTGGCGTGCAGCGGCAGCAACAGCAGCGGGCGCCCGGCAAAGAACTGGGAGATGGACAGAAACAGATGGTCAACGCTGTCCCCTCCACACACGCCCCACAGCCGATCACCCCCGAGGCAACCGATCCGGGTCACGGCGTGCTGGACCAGCTCCTGCCAGTGGTCAAGGCGATCCAGTAGTTCGGCGTGGCTAAGGACGTGATCGCTGAAGCGCAGGGCCTCACGGCGCGGATCCTCCGCCACCCGCAGCCCATACACCTCGCGAAGCATCCAGCCCGCCGCAGGCAGGGGCCCGGGGGGCAAGGGCAGGGGGATGGGAGGCAGCAGACGCTGAACCAGGGGGGACATCTGCTCAGACCCGGGGAGCCGTGGCGATACGGCGCAGGAGCTGGTCGGCGCTATGTAGGGAAGCCACCGTTTCCGGAGTAATCAGCACCCCCTGTTCGATCTCCAGGGCGATGCAGGCCTCCAGACGGCCGAGGCTGTCGAGGCCAAGGTCGGCCAGGGAGAGCCTGCCTGGATCCCGGCGGAGCATGACGCCCAACGATTCCAGCTCGGGTGGGGGCAGGCTGATCGAAGCCAGTGCAGCGATGAGCTGATCCACAGGATCGACACAGGCGGGCATCAGGGCAGCCGGCGATGGAAAAACATGAAAAAGCCGGATTCAGAATCCGGCCGATTAGTCTGACTTTTGCAATAACGAATTGTCTGATTCAGACCTGAACATGCCTGAATCGAAACCTAAGGGGAAGGAGTTTCGCCTGTGGGGGGAGGACCCACGCGACTGAACCCCGGAGGGGTTTCTCCACCGGGAGTATTCAAGACAGGCACAATCTCGCCAATAGTAATCGCGGGGGGGTTTCTCCACCCGGGTCGATCCATCCAAAGCTTGCCATAAATGGAATGCTTGACAAGAGCCTATAAGTCTTACTGAATCCGGTGGCCCCCGTCAACGAACAAAGCGAAACGTGATCGATGCGAGCCAATGACCACTGACAGGCTCCCTGTCCGTGGCTTTTGATCACGCGGCCGCATCGATCAATCCGAAAACAAACCCAGGGTCGCGCTTCACTCCCTCGCCAGCCGCCCAACCTGGAATCAGATCCCCTGCTCCGCCGCCGCCCTTGGCTGGTTCCCCCACCACCGACCTCGTGCGTCAGTACCTCCAGGAGATCGGCCGGGTCGACCTGCTGACCGCCGAGGAGGAGCTCACCCTGGCCCGGATGGTGCAGCGGCGTGAACGGCTGCTGGAACAGCAGGGCGATGGGGATTTGCCGCGCTGGGCCGACCGCTGCCAGCTCTGTCCCGCCGAACTGCGCCTGGCCCTGCACCGCGGACGCCGCGCCAAGGAACGGATGATCCAGGCCAACCTGCGGCTGGTGGTGGCCGTGGCCAAGAAATATCAGCAGCGCGGCATGGAGCTGCTCGACTTGGTGCAGGAGGGAACCCTGGGTCTCGAGCGGGCGGTGGAGCGCTTTGATCCCACGCGCGGCTTCCGCTTCAGCACCTATGCCTACTGGTGGATCCGCGAGGGCATCACCCGGGGGATCGCCAGCCAGAGCCGCACCATCCGCCTGCCGGTGCACATCACCGAGAAACTCAACCGGATCCGGCGGGCCCAGCGGCTGCTTACCGCCCGCCTCGGCCGCAGTCCCACCATCCGGGAAGTGGCCGCCGAGCTGGACCTGAGCGAAGCCGTGGTGCGCCTCACCTTGGAACGGCAGCCGCGGCCCGTTTCGCTGGATGTGCGCGTAGGCCGCGACCAGGACACCGACCTAGGCGACCTGCTCGAGGACGACCACGCCACCCCGGAGCAGGAACTGGCCCGCGAGCAACTCCACGACGACCTGGAGGCCCTGCTCGAGGAGCTCAGCCTGCGGGAGGCCACCGTGATCCGCCAGCGCTTCGGCTTGGAAGACGACACCCCCCGGACCCTCACCGAAATCGGCGAAAACCTGCACCTGTCGCGGGAGCGGGTGCGGCAGATCGAATCGCGGGCCCTGCTGAAGCTGCGCCAACCCCGCCACCGCAACAGGATGAGGGACCACCTCAGCAGCATCGAATGAGGGGAGCCGTAGCGGAGCCTCCTCTAGGAGGCGACGACAACCAACGTCCACGAACTCCACTTCGGTAGCGCAATCCCCTGGACGATCTGCCCATCACAAGGCCCAGACCAAACAAGGGCAGAAGATTCGAATCAAAGGATTCAACCAGGGCTCAGCAGTGACTGATACCATGAAACTTTGACAGCAAATTATCCAATGATGCCGTCAAAAACAATTAGAAAAGCTACTGGCAAAAATTAG
>Ga0114972_10003012_pt1 | contig 12653 bp, 13 predicted proteins | sample M_140807_EF_Meta_FD_87354 | JGI IMG/M metagenome (GOLD analysis project Ga0114972, IMG submission 87354) | Freshwater microbial communities from Lake Montjoie, Canada to study carbon cycling - M_140807_EF_MetaG | ecosystem: Environmental > Aquatic > Freshwater > Lake | place: Lake Montjoie... | reverse complement strand
GTCGACCCTTGCACCGCGCGGTACGAGCACGGCAGGAGCAGCGTTCCGCCCACCGCCAGCGGGACCGCGAGGAGGCCGTACTTCGCGACGCTCCGGCGCGGGCGCACGAAGCGTCGCGCGAGGGCGACGAGGCCCGCAGAGGCGAGCGCCGTCGGCACCATGATCCAAAGAAAATGACGTCGATCCGCATCGATCTGATCGACCACGCTGTCGGCCATCGAGGTGCCGAACAACGTCGCGTCGAGGTTCAGGTAGGTCGAGTATTGGCGGTAAAAGTACACCTGCCCGCCCACCGAGGCCGTGGCGAGGCCGACGAACAAAAGCGCGCCGAGCCACCGCGCGACTCCCCGTCGCGCCGAGGCGAGGGCGAGCAAGAGCCCCCACATCGCGCCGCCCTCGAGCACCGCAAATGCGTAGCTACCGAGGTATTTCCATTGGAATGCGGCGATGCGGTCGCCGCGCAGGGCCAGGTCGGTCGCGATCACGAGCAGCGCCGGGGCGCACAGCACCAAGGCTGCGCGGAGACGCGGTCTTCGGGCGAGCTCGCGGAGCCAGCCACGCCGCGAAGGTGCGCGGGTCGTCGGGGATGCGGTCGTCACCACGGTTCGTCTCGAGAAGGTGGACCCGCTCTATGGCCCCATCGCCCGTCGGCGTGCAACTCTCGAATCGCTGCGGCCTCGGGGGCGGAGGTCCTCAGCGCGGCGGGCATCCGGCGCGCGCCCGTGCCTCGAGCAGGGCGTCGAGCGCCGCTTGGTCGGGGCCTGTGAAGTCGTCCTGGCCGATGGTTCGGACCTCGCGGACGAACCGCGGCCAGCTCGCGCCGCAGGCCGCCAAGAGGGCGGCGAACCCGCTCGCGCCGGAGTCGTAGGCCTGTGCCTGCAGGAGGGCGGCGTTGTTGAGCGGGTGGTGCGCGCCGAGTTCGTGTTGCAACGCGGTCAAGATCGTGTGCTTTTTGTCTAGCTTTTCGGCGTCTTCGAGGTTCGAAGCGTAGAGCGCGGTGAGCGCGGCATGGGCCGCCTCGAGCCGCTCGACCCGCCGCTCGTGCTCTGCGGCGCGGGCGTCGTGATCGAAGAGCCGCCACGCATCGGCGCGAAGACGCTCTTTCAGGTACGCCGTCGCGAGGTGGCTTCCCACGAAGTTCGCCAAGCTCTCGTTGAAGATCGTCTGACTCGGCACGTAATGCGTCGCGTGCATCGACTCGTGGAGCACGACTTCGATGACGTCGTCCGGACCGTCCTTCAGCATCGTCGAGAGCACCGGATCCCGAAACCAGCCAAGCGTGGAGTACGCCCGGGCCTCGCGCACGTAGACGTCGTTCCCGTCGCGCGACAACGCTTGAGCCTGTTGGATGGCATCCGCGCGCTCGAACCAGCCGAGGTAAGGGACCGCGCCGACGATGGGAAACCGCCAAGTCACCGGCTCGAAGCGCAGGGGATGGGAAGCCGTCACCACCCAAACGACGGCCGAACGCTCGAGGTCGGCGTACTCGCGGTAGCTTTCGGTGGCGGTAAGTCCGTGGCGCTCGCCGAAGTGCTTTACGTCCTCGATCAACGCCAGCATTGCGCGGGTCTTTGCAGGAACGCGCTCGTCGGCGATCGCTTCTTCGAGGGGGCGAGCGCGGTGGCCGATGTCCTCTTGGCCGGCGGCGGCCTGACCGAGGTAGCACAGCTCGACGCAGCCCCCGAGCAGGGGTGCGGCGAGCGTGAGGGCGAGCCACGGCCGGGACATCCGGGAAAGCATACCCTCGCCCGGGGCTCCGCGTCCGGGTCTCGGAAGCGTGACGGATCTCGGCTGGAACGTGCCTGCGTCGCCGACTGCCGCTAGACTGCCGAGAAGATGGGAAAGGCCTTCGATATCCTCATCGCCATTCTTGGCTTGGCCGTGCTGATGATCGTGCATGAAGCGGGTCATTTTCTCGCGGCACGCTCCTTCGGCATGCGCGTGACCACGTTTTCTATCGGCTTCGGTCCGACCTTCTTCAAGATCGAGCCCGAGGACGGCTTCTTCTGGTTCAAGACCCTTGGCGGCAAGGTGCGCCTCCGCCTCGGCAAGCACGATCCGGACAAGCACGGCCCGACGGTTTACCAGGCGGCGATGATTCCGTTCCTCGCGTACGTGCAGATCGCCGGGATGAACCCCTTCGAGGACCAGGATCCCGAGGACAAGGGCAGCTATGCGAACGCGAGCCTGCTCGGCCGCGTCGTCACGATCTTCGGCGGCCCGCTCGCGAACTATCTGTTCGCCTCGGTGTTTTTCTTTCTGAGCTATTTTTATGGCGGATTGACCACGTTCCCGCCGGCCACCGAGGTCGGCAGCAACGTCGTCGACGTGATGAGCGGCGAGCCCGCCGAGAAGGCTGGCTTGCGCGACGGCGACGTCGTCGTCGAGGTGTCGGGTGAGCGCGTCGTGTCCTGGGACGCCATGGCGAAGAACGTCTCGGCGCACCCAGGCGAGCCGATCGTCGTCGTGGTGGAGCGAAAAGGCGAGCGGGTGCCGCTCACGATGACGCCGCGGCGCGACGAACGGAACGACAAGAAGGGCATCATCGGCGTCCGCCCGCGGGGGCGGCACGAGCCGGTGACGGCCGCCCAAGCGGCGAAGCTCGCGGTGACAAGCCCGCCCGCGGTCGTTCGCAACCTCGTCACCGCGCTCGGCGACATGCTCACGGGGCGGGTCAAGCCGGACGTTCACGGGCCGGTCACCATCATCAGCGAAGGTGCAAAGATGGTTCGGCGGTCCATCACCGATTGGCTCAATTTGATGGGCGTTTTGTCGGCGTACCTCGGCGCGTTCAACCTGATCCCGTTTCCTGCGCTCGACGGAGGCAGGCTCGTCTTTCTCGGCTACGAGTTGACCACGCGCCGAAAGCCCAACGCGCGCGTGGAGGCGCACATCCACGTCGTCGGTCTGATGATGCTGCTTGGTGTGATGCTTTACGTCACGATCTTCAACGATCTGAAGCTTGGTCGCTGAGCGGCCGCATGCGCTGTCGGTTCAGGTGCAAGCGCGGACGCTCCGCGGCGAGGCGTGGCGCCATTTCGCTCGCTGGGCTGTGCATGGTCGCGCTCGCGGACCCAGCCTTCGCCGCCGAGCGCGAGCCCCTCGGCATTGACGCGGAAGGTCCGCCGCCGTCCCCCGGTCTGTCGCATCGCGGCGTGTCGCTCGATTCGGAGTACACCGTCGCGTCGGCGCGCCCGACCGACGTCGTCTCGGACCTCCCGCTGGCTGGCGGTCGCGCTTACTCTTACGCGGCGCGGGTCGCGGGCGAGTGGGCGCTCGTCGATCGCCGATGGTTCGTCGGGTTTGCGAGCGAGGTTGCTGCGGTCGGTGTCCCTCCCGGTGGCGCAGCGGGTTCTGGCGGGGCTACCACGGTGTTTGGCAATCCGGAACTGTGGGCGCGTGCGCTTTGGACCAGCCGCATCGGGCTCGCCTCGGGGGGAGGACTCGGACTCGTCGTGCCGCTGCCGCGTTCGTTTGGCGACGCCGAGCTCGCGGCCGTTCGCTCGGTGCGCGTCGTCCGGCCGTGGGCGCTGCCGCATTTCGATGACCTGACGCTGACGGCCCGACCGTTCGTTGACATTCGTCACGTCGCGGGGCCGGTCGTGCTGCAGCTCCGCCAAGGCCTCGACGTGAGCGTGCGCATGCGCGGATTGGAAGCGGGGGAGAGCCGCATCGAGTTGACCGCGCTCGCGAGCGTGTACGGGGGGGTCCGCCTCGCCGAGCCGGTGACGCTCGGGGTCGAGGTCCACGAGGTGTATTCGCTCACCGAGGACGTCTCCTCGCCGTCCTGCCTCGCGCCGTGCGACAAGCGTCGCGTCCAGGTGACGCTCTCGCCGAGCGTGCGCTTGGCGTTCCGGACAATCTCTCCGACGCTCAGCGTGCTTCTGCCGCTCTCCACCCCGCTTCGTGCCGAGGTGGCCTCGTACTACGCGACGCGTTTTCACTTGGCCGCGCGCATCGTCTTTCCGTGACGCACGGTTCGGTCTGAACGTCCTCGAACCGTGGCGCACCTCAGTGCATGGAGGCCATCGGCAATGATTCGTCCATTCCGTTTCCTGCTTCTCACGGTCGCCTTTGGGGCGATGGCGTGTGCCACACCGGCGAGGCCGGCTCGTGCCCCCGCCGACGAAGCCTTTTGCGACGAGGAGCCGCTCTGTGGGGTGGGAGGCGAGGCGTCGCCAGAGGAGTTGGTCGTGTTCGTTCCTCCGGCCGTGCCGAGCGTCACGTCGACGCGCTAGCCGCCGCGGCGCGAGCGCGCCTCGACGTTGCGGGCTTCGGCAACCGGCCCCGAAAGGATGCGGGGGTCCGGGTCGAGATCGACCGAGCGCAGCGTCCGTGCGAGCACGCGGGCCATTTGGTGCGCGCTCCCGTAGCGGTCGGTGGGATCGAATGCGAGCGCGCGCTCGATCACGTTGCCGAGTTCGCGCGGGACGTCCTCGCGCAGCTCCGAAATCGGCGGCACCTCGCCGCGGCTCGCCGCGACGAAGACCTCGATGTCGTCCTTGCCCTCGAACAATCGCCGCCCGGAGAGGGCTTGCCACATCACGATTCCGAGCGCGTAGAGGTCCGATTGCGCCGTGGGCTCGGGGTTTTGAACCAGCTCGGGCGCGAGGTAACCGACCTTGCCCTTCACGATGTCGGGCGCGGTCATTCTGGCGCGATCGGTTGCGCGCGCGAGACCGAAATCTGCGAGCTTCGCGGAACCATTCAGGCCAAGGAGGATGTTCTGTGGCGTGACGTCTCGGTGAAAGATCGGCGTCGCACGGCCGAAGGCGTCGACCTTCTCGTGGGCCGCCGCGAGTCCTCGAAGCGCTTCGAGCCCGACCATCGCGACAAACGGCCACGGCACTCGGACGCCGTGATCGGTCGCGAGCCGCACGAAATGCGCGAGCGACAGCCCATCCACCCACTCCATCACGAGGAAGTACCGAGGACCTTCCTGTCCGAAATCGTAGACCTGGACGATGTTCGGGTGCGCAAGTTGCGCCGAGACGCGCGCTTCCTCGACGAACATGGCGACGAAGGAGGGATCATGGGCGAGCGTGTCGCGGATCAATTTCACCGCCACGTTTCGTTCGAAGCCCGCGGGGCCGCGCTGAAGCGCACGCCACACGGTCGCCATGCCACCGGTGCCCGCGACCTCGACGAGCTGGTACTTCCCAGCGAGGACTGTGTCTGGGCCGTCCATCGCGCAAGATTACCCGTTTTGCGGCGACGCGGGTCGGAGTAAGAACCGCGGGCGATGGACCTCTTCCCCCTCCTCGAGAACCATGACTTCGGCGCAGTGCACCTTGGGCGCGATGCCGGGAGCGGCATGCAGTGCATCGTCGCCATCCACGACACCCGGCTCGGTCCGGCGATCGGCGGCTGTCGGTTCCTGCCGTATGCGGACGAGCGCGACGCGCTCATCGACGCGCTGCGCCTCGCGCGAGGGATGACGTACAAGGCCGCGCTCGCGGGGCTCCCGCACGGCGGTGGCAAGACGGTGATGCTGCGACCGAACAAGCTCTTCGATCGGGCGGCCCTCTTTCGCGCCTTCGGCCGGTTTCTCGAGGGGCTGGGCGGCCGCTATTACACGGCGGAAGACTCGGGCACCGGCGTCGAGGACATGGAAATCCTCCGCGGCGTGACCAAGCAAGTCGTCGGCACCGGCGGCGGCTCGGGCGACCCTTCGCCGTTCACCGCGCTCGGCGTGCGCCGCGGCATCGAGGCCTGCGTCGCCGTTCAGCTCGGCAAGCCGACGCTCGAGGGACTGCACGTCGCGGTGCAGGGCGTAGGCCACGTCGGCTACCACCTTTGCAAAGAACTCCACCAAGCGGGCGCGGTGCTCTCGGTCGCGGACGTCGATCCGCTCAAGGCCGAGCGCGCGCAGCGAGAGTTCGGTGCCAAGGTCGTCTCCATTCCTGCAATCGTTGACGTCGCGTGCGACGTGTTTGCCCCCTGCGCGTTGGGCTCTGCGCTCAACGACGAGACCATCCCCCGGCTCAAGGCGCGCATCGTCGCCGGGGCGGCGAACAACCAGCTCGCGGAGCCTCGGCACGGAGACGATCTCCACTCGCGCGGCATCCTGTACGCTCCCGACTACGCCATCAACGCGGGCGGCCTCATCAACGTCGCGCTCGAGCTCGAGGGGTACGATGCCGAGAAGGCCCGCGCCAAGACGCTGAAGGTCTACGATACCATCCTCGAGATCGCCGAGCGGTCGAAGAGTTCCTTCACCCCAACCTACCGCGTTGCGGACCTGATGGTGGAAGAGAAGCTGGGCAACGTTTCGAAGCGCCCCATGGAGGCCAAGTGACCGTAAAGCGTAACAAAGATCGCACCCCGACCGACCTCCGCCCCGTCGAAGTCGTCACCGGTTTCCACACCATGAGCGAAGGCTCGGCGCTCTACCGCGCCGGCGGCACGCTGGTGCTCGTCACCGCGTCGCTCGAGGACTCCATCCCGAAATGGATGGATGAAAAGGAGGGAGGCTGGCTCACCGCCGAGTATCAGATGCACCCGCGGGCGAACCCGAAGCGCCGCGAGGAGCGCGAAGGCCGCAACAAGCCACCGAAAGGCCGAACGCTCGAGATACAGCGACTCGTTGGCCGCGCGTTGCGCTCGGCGCTGGACATGAAGGCGCTCGGGCCGCGCACCATCACGATCGATTGCGATGTGCTCGAGGCCGACGGCGGCACGCGCACCGCTTCGGTGACCGCAGGCTTCATCGCGACAGCGCTCGCGCTTCACTCCCGTGGTCTTGCGCGCGTCCTTCGCGATCAGGTCGCCGCGGTGAGCGTCGGCTTCGTCGACGGCGAGGTGCTCGTCGATCTCGACTACTCCGAGGACAGCCGCGCGCGGGTCGATCTGAACGTCGTTGCGACGCTCGACGGGCGCCTCATCGAGGTCCAGGGCACCGCGGAAGGGCGCGCCATTCCACGCGCGGACTTCGACCGAATGCTCGATGCGGCGCTCGCCGCCATCGTCACGCTCGGCGCGGCGCAGAAGGCTGCCATCGAGGGCGCCGGCGGGGACCTTCGCATTCTCATGAAGAAGGCCGAGGGCTGACCGTTCGATGGCGGAGCCGACAGAGCCCATCCTCAGCCTCGTCGTCGCGACGGGCAATCGCCACAAGCTCGCAGAAATTCGTTCAATTTTGCGAGCGCTACCGATTGAGGTGCTCGGCGTGGGTGACGTGATGACGCCGCCCGAGATCGACGAGGACGGCGCGACGTTCGTCGCCAACGCCGCAAAAAAAGCGCGCACGATCGCCGCGTCCGCTCGGCTGCTCACGCTCGCCGACGATTCCGGCCTCGAGGTGGATGCGCTCGGCGGAAGGCCTGGCGTGCGCTCTGCTCGGTACGCGCACGTGGGGGCCTCCGATGCCGAGAACAACGCGAAGCTCCTCGTCGAGCTCGCGGACGTCCAAGCGCCGCAGCGGACGGCGAGGTTTCGTTGCGCGCTCGTGCTCGTGGACCCTTGGGGCAAGGGTCTCGCGTCGGAGTACGTCGTCGAGGGGACCTGCGAAGGCCGAATCGCCATGGCCGCGTCCGGCGGGGGCGGCTTCGGCTACGACCCGCTTTTTCTCGTCGACGACCTGCCCAGCGGCCCGGCCGCTCGTACGATGGCCGACCTCTCCGAGGCCGAGAAAAATCGGGTGAGCCATCGTGGTCGCGCCCTCGAGGCGCTGCGCCCCGTGCTCGGGCGCATCCTCGCCGATCGCGCGGCCACCGCGGCAGCCGTGCTCGATTCGAGCCGTCAGCCGGTTTGACCGGCTCGGCCATTGCGGTTAAGCGAACGGCCGTGCGGGTCGATAGAAACTCCATGCGGGCGGCGAGCTATTCGACCGTCGGGCTTGAGCTCGTGCTGTCGGTCTTGTTTGGGTTTTTCGGCGGACGATGGCTCGACGGCAAGTTCGGTACCGACCCGGCGCTCGCGCTCGTGGGGCTCGTCTTCGGTGCCGCCGCGGGCTTTCGGTCGCTTTTCCGCGCCGCAAGACGGATGACCGACGACTCCGAGCATGACGGCTTTCGCGGTGCCGACGTCGGCCGGAGCGCCCGCTTCGCCATGAGCGAGCGAATGGCGGCCTCGCGCGCTCGTCGCGCTGCCCTTCGGGAATCGTCCCACGAAAAGCCGGAGCGAGAGCGTGCCTGAGCCGAAACCTCCGGTCGCCTCGGCAAAGCCTCTCGATGCGGCCATCCTCTACGCGTTGTGTTCCGTGGGTGCGGTCGCGGTGGTGTTCGCGCTCGGGGCGCTGTTCATCGGCGGACCGGCCGCCGGCCTCGGTGTCGCGCTCGGGGGACTGGTCGCCACCTTGAACCTGTGGTTCTTCGCCTACGTCGGGCGTGGCGTGTTGGCGGGCGGGACGCGCTCGCGATTTTGGACGCTGCTCGCCGTGCTGAAAATTGTGCTGCTCTTCGGCGCCGTCTGGTTCTTGATGAAATCCGGCTACACGTCGCCGCTCGCGCTGGCACTCGGTTACGGCGCACTGCCTCTTGGCATCACCATCGGCGCGTTCCTCAAGACCGGGTACGACGTTGAGCCCCCGCCGGACTCAAACGGCAATGATACTGGCGTTCCCGACGAGAACCTGGTACCTCGCAGCCCGGAATCCGGGTCCAAGTAGGACGCGGCCTCGTTGGGACGACAATGCCTGAGCACATTTCGCTTCTGCATTACCTGCTTTACCGCTTCGACCTCTTGCGCCTCAACGCGCACGGCGAGTCGTTGCAGGGTCACCATCTCGGCTACAAAGAGTACGAGCCGCTGTTCATGGCGCTCGCGCTCATGATGATGATTCTTTACCTCGCGAGCGAGGTCCGGGGCTTCATCCGGAACACCAAAGAAGCGTTGGTGCCCGAGCAGGAGCTGACCCTTCGGACGTTCTTCGAGGTCTTCTTCGAGACCTTCTACACCATGGCCAAGGAGGTCATGGGACCGAAGAACGGGAAGCGCTACTTCCCGCTGATCGGCTCGTGCGCCGTGTTCATCTTCTTTTCGAACGCGATAGGTCTCGTCCCCGGGATGAGCCCCCCGACCACCAGCCTCAACATCACGTTCGCGAGCGGTCTGCTCGTCTTCCTCGCCTTCAACTTCTGGGGCATCAAGGAAAACGGGCTCGACTACCTCAAGCACATGGCCGGCTGGGGCGTGTTCCACAGCTTCGTGCCGAACCTGCTGCTCGCCATCCTCATGTTCCCCATCGAGGTCATCTCGACCTGCGTGCGCCCGTTGACGCTGGCAATCCGGTTGATGCTCAACATCGCCGTCGACCACCTTCTTGTCAGCATCTTCATGGGCCTATTCGCCATCCTCCTGCCCCTGCCGCTGATGCTTCTCGGCATCATCGTGATCGTGGTGCAGACGATGGTTTTTTGCCTCCTCTCGTCGATTTACATCGGTCTCGCAACGGCCCACGCTGAACACCACTGAGGTTCAGCAGCCGGCGGCGAGATGGAGAAATCCAACGAGGGACTAGTCAACGAGACAAAGACGGATTACATGGTGCGCCAAGTTTCAGCGGCGCACCCGCACCAAGCTAGAAATTGAAGGAGCCGATTCGATGACTTTGAAGAAGAAAGTGTCGCTTTTCGCGGCGATTGTCACTGGCCTCGTTCTGTCGCCGGCGCTTGCCATGGCGCAGCAGGCGGCCGCTGCAGCGCCGTCGAACAAGTTCGACACCAACTCGTGGCTCGGCGCGGCTGCCGCGTTCGCCATCGCGGCGGCAGCGATCGCCGGTACCACGGCGCAAGGCCGCGCGACCTCGGCCGCTCTCGAGGGCATCGCTCGTCAGCCGAGCGCCTCGGGCCGCATCCAGACCCCGATGATCCTCGGCCTGGCGCTCATCGAGTCGCTCGTGCTGTTTGCGTTCGTCGTGGCGTTCCTTCTCCAGTCGAAGATCGTCAACGGCTGATCCGCGTTCCGCGGGCTTGCCGTCGAACGACGACGACGAAGCCACGGTTGGTCCCGAACCAATCGTGGCTTTTCTGTTTTGTCTCCTCCCCGCCGAGCTCGCCTGAAGCGAGGGTCGCCGAGGGCAAGGGCGTCCACGACGATCGTGGCGCTACGGTCACGTCGAGGGGTAGGGGGAGCGCTTCTTTTGCCGCCGCGCCTCGGCCGGGTGGGGAGACGTCGCACGCACGCGCTGCAAGAGTGTGCGGAACGTGCGCTTGAGCGACTTGAGGATCGCCGGATCTTCCCCGAGCGCGTCGAGCGTCTCGCCCACGGCCTCGAGCGTCGAGAGAAACCCTCGTTGGGGCTGTTTGCGCACCTGGCCGTAGGCGCTCGGCTCTTTTGGATGCAACACGAGCCGCGGAACTTTCACCATCCAAGGGTTCCGCCACCACAGCGTCTTTGCTTGGGACCACGTGCCGTCGAGCACGAGGATGCCTTCGAGCGGTTCGGAGCGGAGATTGATTCTCGAGCCGCTACGTTCGAGGACGACCACGCGCTCTGCTTGCTCTTTCGGCGTGAGCTCGCGCGGCATCGAGTGGGGGTAGAGGATGGCCCAGCGCCTTGGATCGACGTTGTCTCGGTCGAGCGCGCGCGCGAGGCTCGCCCAGTAGAGGCCGGGGCGCACCGTGACCGCGTCGGGGAGCGACAACTCGGTGAGTCGAGCGGTTCCGAGGGCCACGTCCATCTCCTGGGGGTGCTGAAGGATCACGACCTTCGTGCGCGAGGGGTGGACCTCGATGCGGTCGCAGACGCACCAGGAGGTGGGCTTTCCGCAACGTTCGCAGCCCTCGGCGGGCGGGGGAGATTGAGCATCGGGCATGACGGGTACTCTTACACCGTGCGCCTACTCTTTGGCGCCTTCGTTGTAGCCACGGGGGCGGTACTGAGCGTCGACACCCTTGTTTTTTTCGTGGTTCGCGAGCGTGTCGGTGACGAGGTACGCGATCCAGGTGTTGCCGGTCGGTTTGTCGGCGATCGCGCGAAGCTCGTCCTCGTGCGCGAGGAGAATTTTCTTGTCGTACATGCACTGGAGAGCGAGCGAGATCAGCGATTTCTCGTTCGGGCCGATGCGGAAGCCCTCGGCGTAGTGGGGCCAGGCTTCTTCGGCGCGCCCCATGCGGCAGAGCGTGTCACCGGTGTAGATGTGGGCCATCGGCCACTTGGGCGCGAGCGAGCGCGCGATGTGGCTCTCGGCGAGTCGGGTCGCGAGATCGCCGCGGGCCCCCACCATCACCGAGTAGTTGAGGTGGGCTTTTGCGCTGCGTGGCACGGCCTCTTTGGTCGCGCACCAGAACGAGAGATCGTCGCGGTAGTCCATCGCGTGCAGGTACGCGCGTGCGCCTTGGAGCCCGTAGAACAAGCCGAGCACGAGGGCCGGGGCCCAGGCCGGGAGGAGGCGCGTGCGGGCCGCCGCGCGCTCGAGGCCAAACGCGAAGGCGGCCGCGAGGACGAGCGAGCTGCCGAGCACGGGGAAGTACCAGAAGCGCTCGGCGCGAACCGTCGGCAGCACGATCGGAATGTTCGAGTGCGGGAAGTAGCTGACCACGAGCCACACGAGCCCCAGTGCGCCGAGCGACGCCGCGATCTGTGCCCACGGTGCCGCGGCGGCGCGCGGAAACACCGCCGTGCGCCCTCGGCCGCCCTCGACCAAGAGCCCCACGCCGACGAGCAGGAGCGCGGCTCCGAGCGGCCAGGTGCGCACTCCGCCAGCGTCCGAGTCCATGCGGATCATCTCGAATTCCGTGGCGAGGGCGACCAGGGCCGCCGCGATGGCGATGGCGCCGAGTTCGAGATTTCGGCGAACCCGCGGAAGTGTGGGCTTGTCGGAGCCCGTGAGCGCGCGTCGTCCGCGCCGCTCTTGCCGCACGCCGGCGAGCCACAGGCCGAGCGCCACGAGAGGGGGCAGCGCCATCATCGCGCCGCCCGCGACGGTCTCCCAGCCGAACCGCGTCACGGGGATGGGTTCTTGGGGAAACGAGTAATCGCCGCTCAGATGCCACGGCACGAGGATTTGACCGAGGCCCCGGAAATAGACGCGCAGCGCACCCGCGATCCGGTGGGGCGTGTCGGCATCGACGAGCGGATTGTTCAGCGGATCCTTTGGGAGCGGCGCCTGGTGGAACCAGATCAGGAATTCTCGATAAAGGCGGGCTCCGCGACCCACTCCAGCGGGCAGTTCGCTCCGCAGCGCCTCGGGAAGCGGGGATGGAAACCACCGCTTGCGCAGCTCCACGTAGAGCACGAATGCGCCCACTGCGGCGACGAACGCGAGCAGCGTTCGAGTGACCCGGGCGGGGCGCTCACCGTGCAGCAGGGGCGCGGTCACCATCGCGGCGGCCGGTACGAGCGGCACGCACACAAGCGCGCTCTCCTTCGAGAACAGTCCAAGCAGCAGTGCACCAAAGACCCCGAGGGGCATGCCCCACGCCGGGAGCCGTAGCGCCGAGAGGGCGAGCAGCGCCCCCAGGCCCCCAAGCACATCGGCGAGTCCGACGATCCCGCTCACGGCCTCGGTCAGGAGCGCGGTCGAGACGAAGGTGAGGCCCGCGAGCCATGCGTAGGTGCGCCGCCGGCTGACGGCGAAGGCAAACGAGGCGAGCAGCGCGCCGTTGAGCGCGTGCAGGACGATGTTCAGCAGGTGGTGAAAGAACGGGTGTTTTGGAAGGTGAGCGAGCGCTTCCGGAAGGTACGCGTGCAGGCTCCACAGTGCGCGCCAG
>Ga0114972_10003009_pt1 | contig 12656 bp, 7 predicted proteins | sample M_140807_EF_Meta_FD_87354 | JGI IMG/M metagenome (GOLD analysis project Ga0114972, IMG submission 87354) | Freshwater microbial communities from Lake Montjoie, Canada to study carbon cycling - M_140807_EF_MetaG | ecosystem: Environmental > Aquatic > Freshwater > Lake | place: Lake Montjoie... | reverse complement strand
CGGTCAGGTGCTAGACGTTGAGGTGGCCTAGTTTGACCCAGGATAGTGCGCCACTTCGCGCTTCAGTCATCGGCAAATCCAGCGCCATTGCTGAAAATACTGGCAAAAGATCACAAAGAGTATTTGTTTTTACTGACGCGAAACGGCGTTGGCAATATTATTCTTAGGCTAGTAGGTACCAATCGGCCTCAAACTAAATCTTTAAAAAAACTTTTCCATCGCTAGAAATTGAAAAAGTACTTAGGTCGAACATCCCGTTCGCTTATATTTTTTGCTGTAAACATCAATAGAATTTAGTTTTTAAATAACACTGCGTGAACGTTTTCTACACCCGTTCGCGGGACTGCTAAGAGAAAATTATGGCGATCGATTCGAAATTAACTACAGCACTGAAACATCAAGGTACCGTGCTCTCAGAGTCCATTGATTCAGTGACTGAAAGCGAGACAAACCACTTGATGGTCGACCCGTCTCAGTGGAGCCCAACGGCATCTTTCTCGAGTTTTTCAGCCACAACCGGTTCCGCTTTTACCTCATCTACCGCCCGAACAGTCTTGGTACAGTTTCACACGGGCTCGACTGCGGCGGCGCAGGCGCAAGTGCTGGATTCTGTTCAGGGTCAAACGCTTGAAGTGATTCGTGCAGCTGAAACCAATTCTTCTGGCGATAGCTTGATACTTGTAAAAATTGGAGACAACCTCAGCGTTCAAGACGCGCTTAAGATTATTTCTAGTCATGAATCGGTTCGCTTTGCTGAACCCAATGGTGTGGTCACGATATTGCCGCAACCAGAGCAGACAGTTTCACCGCAACCTGAAGGCTCAACGCAGCCCGACACTTCAACTCAAGAGCCCCAAACAGAGATCGGCGCACAATCGAATGACTCGGAACAGAGCCCAGATGGTGAATTAGATATGAGCGTGACCCAAGCTCAGGATCTGATCGGCGTTCAGGAAGATTCCAGACAAGGCTCATCTGCTCTGATGGCCTCTGACTCTCTGCTGGTCGCTGAGTCTTGGGAGGCCTCAGATGCTTTCGGTATCGATGCCGATGTATCAGTATCGGCTGATTCGCAAGCAGATCAATCGAATGCCGCGCAAGCCGTCTCAGATGAAGACTCGCTAGTTTCTATTATGGCTATTAGTAACGATCCCGGTTACACCCAAGGAAGTTTGTGGGGAATGTATGGCGATCAAACTGCGACGGTCAATCAATTTGGGAGCCAGGCGGGCGAAGCCTGGGCAGCCGGATTTGTTGGCTCTACCAAAACAGTGATCGGAGTCATTGATACGGGTATCGACTACACACACCAAGATCTTTACCAGAATATTTGGCTGAATCAAAAAGAGATTCCAACCACGATTTACTCAGTTCTTAAAGACATTGATCAAGATGGATTGATTACGTTCGGTGATTTAAATGCAACGGCTAACCAAGCGTTCGTCACTGATAAAAATGCGAACAGTTATATCGACGCGGCAGACTTGTTAAGTGACTCGCGTTGGGCGAATGGTATTGACGAGGGTGGCAACGGTTATATCGACGATTTAGTGGGTTGGGACTTTGCCAGTAACGACAACAACCCCTTCGATGACAACGGTCACGGCACGCACGTAGCGGGCACCATTGGCGCAATGGGAGGAAATAACGTTGGCGTAGCAGGCGTATCCTGGAACGTTGAGCTTGTTGGTCTCAAATTTTTGGATGCCGGCGGTTCTGGCTCAACAGCCAACGCCGTGAAAGCGATCGATTACTTTACCGCGGCCTCGAAAGTGGCGATCAGTGGCGAAAACTTTGTTGCGACCAACAATTCATGGGGTGGAGGCGGTGCTTCAAATGCGCTGCAGGATGCAATTACTCGATCGGCACAAAGCGATATCTTGTTTATTGCCGCCGCAGGTAATTCAGCTTCGAATAACGATGTGACTGCGAATTATCCTTCCAACTACAACACGACAGCCACTGCAGGTTACGACTCAGTCATTGCTGTGGCCTCGTTAACGAGTACGGGTGCTCTGTCATCGTTTTCAAGTTACGGTGCAACGCAAGTTGATCTCGCGGCTCCGGGTTCATCGGTGTATTCCACGCTACCAGGAAACTCATATGGAACCTTCAGCGGTACGTCAATGGCCACACCTCACGTCGCCGGGGCTGTAGCACTGTATGCGTCTGCGAATCCCAATGCGACCGCAGCAGAGATTCGGACTGCCTTGCTGAGCTCGGCAGAGGCAACAGCCTCGTTAGTCGGCAAAACTGTGACGGGCGGTCGTCTAGATGTCGCAGATATGTTGAATCTAGGGGTGGTGCCACCACCACCCGTTGCTGACTTGAACTTAGTGGGTACCTCGGGCAGAGATACGCTGACCGGCGGTGCTGGAAACGACACACTGACAGGCAAAGCAGGTAATGACACCTTGACTGGTGGCTTGGGTGTTGACAAATTTGTTGTAGACGCGGGTACCGACACGATCAAAGACCTGGGTAGTGGTGGGGCTGATTCAGTGGTCGTAGCCGTGGGTGCCACTGCGAAAGCGACTGCCGTCAACGACTGGACCGCAACGAGTCAGACTAGCAACACGGGGACTGCCACCGTTGCCAGCGGCGGTTTCAACCTGAATCTTGCCGCAGCCACCGGCTCAAATGGCTGGCAACTTAGCAATTCAGGTAGTGCTCAACAAGTCACCTTGATTGGCTCTGCGCAAGCGGATTCGCTAGTGGGTGGTACTGCCGCGGATGCGTTATCGGGTGGCGCAGGCAACGATACGCTAACTGGAGGCGCTGGCGCAGATCTTCTAACAGGTGGTACGGGGGTCGACAAATTTGTGATTGATTCGGGTGCCGATACGGTGACCGATTTGGGTGTGGGTGGTGCAGACTCGATTGTGGTCTCCACCGGAGCGAGGGTGAATGCGACATTAGCCACGACCTGGACCGCCTCAACGACGACAACGAATTCAGGCACCGCAAATTTAAACGCAGCCGGTAATCATGTGAATTTGAATGCGGCCTCGGGTACTTATGGCTGGACCGTCAGCAACGCCTCAAGCGCTGTGGCCGTTACGGTTATTGGATCGGTACGGTCTGACACCTTGATTGGTGGCAGTAGCGCAGACTCACTCAACGGAGGGCTAGGCAACGACTTACTCATAGGTGGCGTCGGAAATGACACTTTAGTGGGCGGCGGTGACGTTGATCGCTTTGAGGTCGACTTTGGCACCGATACGATTTCAGATCTTGGCTTGGGTGGTGCAGATCAAGTGGCCATCAGCGCTGGCGCTGCAGCCAATATAACGATCGCTCAAGCCTGGACGGCTAACTCCTCAACAAGCAACTCAGGCCGAGTGAGCATTCAAGCCTCAGGCTTTAACGTGAACCTCGCTGCGGCGACTGGTTCGAGTGGTTGGCTTGTCAACAATGCAAATAGTTCAGTTGCAGTGACGCTCACGGGTTCTTCGAATACCGATACCTTAGTAGGAGGCAGGGGCGTTGATGCTCTTAAGGGCGGACTCGGTGACGATGTTTTGATGGGCGGTCTTGGGGCCGACAAACTTACGGGCGGGCTGGGTAACGACACCTTTGTCTTATCGAGGGGAGATGGCGGTACCACGGTGGCACAGGCGGATACTGTGCTTGACTTTACCGATGGTGCAGATGTCTTTGGCTTATCTGGTGCGCTCACTTTCAAAGACCTCGTGATTAGCCAAGGTAACGGCACGAACACCGCAAAAGCCAATGCCGTGATACAGAGCGTCTCGGGTGAATTCTTAGCTGTAGTTGCAAATACAACGATCGCGAAGTTAACGTCTGCTGATTTTGTCACGACAACAGTGAGCCTGGCTCCTGTTTCTGCAGCAGCAGTCTCGCCAAGCGCGAGCAGCAGCAAAACCGGCAGTTCAACGGTCTCGGCAAGCGACGTCAGCACCACGAACGCGTTAGTGTCTGACTCAACCACCGTCAGCACCACGAAGGCGTTAGTGTCTGACACCACGTCTGTCAATACAGCGCCTGGCTCGACGACGATCAACGCTTCAGCAACAAGCAGCAGCAAAACCGGCAGTTCAACGGTCTCGGCAAGCGACGTCAGCACCACGAACGCGTTAGTGTCTGACACCACGTCTGTCAATACAGCGCCTGGCTCGACGACGATCAACGCTTCAGCAACAAGCAGCAGCACAACCGGCAGTTCAGCGCTCTCAGTAAGCGACGTCAGCACCACGAACGCGTTAGTGTCTGACACAACCACCGTCAACGCTACGACTAACGCTGCGTCTGGCTCTACGTCTGGCCCTGCGACTAACTCGACGACGATCAACGCTTCAGCGCCTGCGCTCGATTCCTCTCTTGAAGCTAAATTATCGACGGCTGCGAGCCCGTTGGCCGCTGCTGACGCTGGCACGAACGCTACTGTGTCGGGTAGTTCAGTACAAAAAAATGATTCCCCTGAGTCGATTAGCAAGACTATTGCAACCTCGGCAAGTTCGACAAGTTCGACAAGTTCGACAAGTTCGACGAGTTCGACAAGTTCGACGAGTTCGACAAGTTCGACGAGTTCGGCAAGTTCGGCAAGTTCGACAAGTTCAGTTTCAAGTGACCAATCTGAGACGGCAAGTCCAGCTGCCTTGCCCGTTGCGGCGCCAGTCACTGTTTCAGCTTACGTACCACCGGTCGCGGCTTACGTACCCGAGGTGGATCACACTGCAGGGCTTCTGGCTGTTTGAAAAAGGAGCCAATTGTTGTGTGAACACCCGCGAGCGCTGGTTGGTCGTCCCCTGCCATCAACGCTCGCGTAAGGCCTCGCTCAAGGCTTTGATGGGGCCAATCAGGTAGTCTAAGACCGTTTTCTGTCCGGTGCGCAACTCGACCATTGCGGTCATGCCTGGCAAGAGGGTCATGACCATTCCTTTGCGGCTGAGGTCAGGATCCGTTATCCGCACCAAGATCCGATAATAGGCTTCGTCCAGATCGACGGGAGGCGCTCCAGGGCGCCTGGGTTTACTTTCATCGCGCATGGTATTTGGACTGAGATGTTCAAGGACACCAGCTAAACCCCCATACTTATTGTAGTCATACGCGCTCAGCTTGACGGTTGCTGCTTGACCGGGTTTTAGAAATGCGATCTCTGAAGGTTTGACAAAGGCCTCGACGATCGGTTGCTCATCGAGCGGTACGATTTCAACAATGTTTTGACCAGCCTGAATCACCCCGCCAATTGTGTTGACCAAAATATTTTTAACAATACCGCGCATCGGTGAAACGATCGTCGAACGATTAAAGGCATCCGCCCGAGCGCGCATATTTTCTCGAGACTGGGCAAGCTCGGATTCTATCCGAACGAGTTCATTCGCAGCCTCGCTCAGATAACGATTTAATCGTTCGGCAATACCGCCTTCTAGGTCTGCTTTTTGCCGCTGCAACCGAAGCAAATCGACTTCAGACACAACTTTTTGTTTGACTAAAGGGCTCACTAACGTCATCTCTCGATCAATCGTGGCGAGCGATCGCTTCATGGCTGCGATTTGATCGGTCAGTGTTCGTTTGCGAATTTCAAAGGTGTGCTGCTCACGCGCTGCGATCTCTGGCTCTTGCAACACGTCTTTCGAAAATTCAATCGGACGATCGTTTGCCTCGGCTCGGAGTCTGGCCGCTTGTGCAGAAAGGGCGAGCCATTTCTCTCTGGCCTCTTGATAAATAGGGTGACTTCTCGAATCATCTAGCCTTAGAAGAGGCTGGTTTTTTTCAACGGTCTGACCTTCTTGCACGTACATTTTTTCTAAAATGCCCGAGTCTAAGCTCTGTATCAGTTGCTCGCGACTCGAGGGGATCACTTTGCCCTGTCCTGTTGTGACTTCATCTAACTGAAACAAAGCAGCCCAACTCAACGCAACAATTAATGTCAAGAAACATACCAACAGCAAAGTGCGGCTTGCGCTTTTCTCGTCGGAGTCAGAAATTTGCATAGTTATTTTTTTAACTGCCAATTGATCGTGTAGCGAGCGTTTGGTACTTGTTGTGCGGCGACGGTTGAAGTGACTTTGGGCTCTTTATTCGCACTACGCTCCGCGCGCAAAGAACGCACAAAATCATCTCTGCTGCCATCTGCGAGGATACTACCTCGCTCGAACACAACGACGCGGTTGACGAGCCTCAACAGCTGGGTACGATGCGATGAGAGCAAAACTGTTCGACCGTTTAGCCAGGGCTCAAGCGCAGAGAGAACAAGTGCTTCAGTCTGCGCGTCCATATGCGACGTTGGCTCATCCATAAAAACGTAGACTGGGTCTCGCAGCATCAGACGCGCGATCGCGACCAACTGTTGTTGGCCCCCAGAAATCCCCCCCCCAGCCTCGGATAAATGCATATCTAAGCCTCGGGGATGTTTGGCGACCAACTCGTATAGCCCGATTGTCTTTAACACTTCAAGAACCTTGCTATCGGTGATTGAGAGGTTCGACAGCATCAGGTTTTGCCTGAGAGTTCCATAAAATAGTTGCGTGTCCTGTCCGATGTATCCGATCCGCTGACGCAAGGTGGCTGGGTTGATTTGCGACATATTGATGCCGTCGACTCTGACCTCACCGGCCAGCGGGGTATACAAGCCCGACATCGTACGCAAAAAAGTGCTTTTGCCGCTTCCGACGGCACCAACAAGAGCAACACGTTCGCCTGGCTGCAGTCGCACTGAGACTTGCTTTAGCACGGGCACATTCAGGGCGCTTGGATAAGAAAATTGTAGCTCTCGCGCTTCGAGCGCACCCGTAAAATGAGTCAAACTTGCGTATTGCATGGTTGGATCAAAATCGCGAGGTCGTTTCATGAGCCCGCTTAGCGTGTCCAAAGCGCTGAGGGCTTGTTGAAACCGTGTGGCCAGTGACATCACGTTACTGAGGGGTGCGAGCGCCCGGCCCGCGAGCAACACACACGCGATGAGCGCTCCCAAACTCAAGTCTCTTTCGTGTATGAGGTATACGCCGTACACCACCATACCGATCGTAGTCAGCTGCTGCAGCATGACCGTCAAGCCGGTCATCATGTTAGAAATCGACCGCAAGTCTTTGTAAGACTCTGCGCTGGCTAGATTGGCGCGCTCCCAGCGCGCTTGCAAATAGCCCTGCTCGTTATGAGCCTTGAGCAGCTCAAGATTGAGTACAGATTCAACTAGGACACTTTGTCGATCGCCAGCCTCTTTCATGTTTTGACGGATGGCGCGAGTCAATCCCGGCTGTGCAATCAACCCTACTAGCAATAAGATCGGGATCATCAACGCAGGAATCAGCACAAGTGGTCCGCCTAATATCCCGATCAAAAATAAAAATAAAAAAACAAACGGTAGATCGGTGACGAGTACCAAAGAGGCCGAAGAGAAAAAATCTCTGAGTGCATCGAAATCGCGCATCGAACTAGCGAAGACGCCGACAGAATCCGGTCCATGCTCAAGTCGAATCGTCATAATTTCTTGCAGAAGCGTTGCGTTGATCTCAAGGTCGGCTTTTTTGCCACCGATATCGATCAGACGGGCTTTGAACCAGCGCATCAGAAATTCAAAAAAAATCGCGAGCGTTGTGCCAATTGCGAGCGTCCATAAAGACGCGTACGCCTGAGTTGGCACGATCCGGTTGTAGACGTTCATTGTAAAAAATATCGATGCCAAGGTCAGCACATTCGCCATGATGGTGGCGAGCATTGAGTCGATATAAAAACTACGAAAACGCCATAACGTCCCCCCAAACCAGTGGACGGCATCTGCTTGCGATGGTGCTGGTTGCGTATTTGAAGTATTCAAGATCTAGACATATCAAACATTAAGACTCGTTTTTGGCTGAGAACAATGGAAGAGTCGTACTTCAGGGGATATTTTAGTGAACGGTTGCTATCGAACGGCGCGGGGCTCTGCCTTGTGCATCAACAAGCTGTAGTCGCTCGCCAGACGACCAAGATTGGCTAAGACAGCAACTCGAAAATTAAGAACGTCGAAGCGAGCAGAAATTTTATTGACTTGAAACGTGAATAATTCATTTTGAATATTTAGAAGTTCATGTATTTGACGACGGCTGACCTGATATTGTTGCCAGTAGCCAGCGAGTGTTTTAGCGCCGTGGGAAACCTGTTGGTCGGCGACTTTCAAGCGCTCTTGAGCACTCATCCAGTTGATCCAATTAGTTCGAAGGCTTTCTTGAAGCATGATGCGTGTGTCTTTCAAACTATACTCAGCCGCCTCGAGCTGAGCGATCGCTGACTGTGTTGCACCGTAGGCAGAGCCCCCTTGAAAAATCGGTACAGTCAGCATGACTTGAGCGACATAGTCACCTTGAGCCGTTCCTTGAAACGTTTGTTTTCCATAGGTCGCATTGATCTGTGGGGCGTGCTGCGAGTTGGCACTCGCTAAATTAGCCCGTGCGACGGCGAGTGTCGTTAACTGCCGTGCAATGATGGGATTAGTGTCGCCCAGATACGTCAGTGCGACCTCTAACGAAACGGGCATTTGAGCAGGCAAAATGTCAAGCCCTGAAGGCTCGCGCGGCACGACACCTAAGAGCATTCTTCGAACGCGTTCTGCCGCAATAGCAAGCCCCGCTTTATTTTGTTCGAGCGTTAATTGAGCGCCGGCAAGTCGTGCGCGGACTTGTTCAAGGTCGACACTGCGCCCCTGATCGACCTCAGCCATTTTTGAAACGAGGGCGTTCAGTCGTTGGTGCGCTAGCAAATTTTCTCGGGCACTTCGCTCTAACTCTTGGCTACGCGCCCAGTTTAAATAGCCCTGTACTGCAAGTTGGGCTACCTGATCGCGCGTGATAGTCACAGAATGCCTATTCGCGTCAACTTGAGCACGCGCGCGATCTACGTCGGCTTGAATGCGCCCACCCGACCAAAGATTGAGGCTCACACTGGGGGATTGAATCCATGTGCTTGGGACGGTACCGGTATTGTAGTAAGAGTAAGTACCCGTCCAGCTTACCTGCGGCCAATATGCGCCTTGCGCACGGGTCACCTCATGTTCTGCGGCTTGTTGGTTCGCTTGGGCAGCCAAGATTGTGGGATATTGAGAGAGCGCGATTGAGACGGCCTCTGGCAGACTTTGTGCATGCACCCAGCCAGACTCGAACACACTTAACAGGGCAGTCAGGCTTAGATGAACCAGTCTCATAAGCTAGGTAAATAGTTGTTGTAATAGGATGTTGCTGCTCTGAGTTGACTGGTCAGTCGTATGTTGCAATCCCTGAATCGCTATGACGCATAAAGGCTCACCCCTACAGCATTAGCGCTGTGGAATATTACCAATCCGAACCTTGCCCGGCTGATCGAGCAACGCCGCAGCAATCGTGCGACGATGCTCTGCAGCAGTACCACCACGCAGGCTCCAGGAGCCCACTCGACGATACCAAAGGTTCAGGTCAAAGTCACGAATAAAGCCCATGCCGCCGTGAATTTGCTGTGCCGAGCGCACCACCATCATGCATTGCTCGTTGCCAAACGATTTGGCTTGCGCAACGTTCACGCGATAGGGCAGCTTTTGATCCACGCGCCACAACGCTTCGCGGGCAAGCATGGTAGTGCCATCAATCGCGTTGACCATGTTGGCACACAAGTGTTGAATGGCTTGAAAGGCGCCGATCGGCTGACCAAAGGCTTCGCGTTGTTTGGCATGTGCGACAGCCATGTCAAGAGTTCTGCGTCCTGCACCCGCCATCATTGAAGCGTACAACACAGACGAAAAATCCATCACCTCAAGTGCGATTGCGTTACCTTGCGCTGACGAACCCACGCGCGCGTTCAACGGCACCCGAACATTATTGAACTGAACGTTTGCTTCACCATCTTTTGCCATGGAAACTAAAGCATCGCTGCTTAGACCCGTTGCATCGGTGGGCACTAGCACAACCCCCAAATGATGAGGTGCTGTCGCTTCGCGATACACAACCAAACACTGCTTAGAGGCACGATAACTGCCCACAAAGCTTTTTGTGCCGTTCAGTACAAGCCCATTACCCTCGACTCGACCTTCAAGCTTAATTGACTCGGGTGTCCAACGGCCATTGGCCTCGGTCACCGCATGGCTCAAGATCAGATCACCGCTCAGCACTGACTGCAAGAGTTGCTGCTGCTCTGCATCGCCATGCCGATCAATGATCATGGCTGGCACCATGGTCGAATGTAAAGGGATCGGCGCAATGTGATAACCCGCCAATTCAAACAGTAAGGCAAGATACGTTAAGGGCAACTCCTGACCGCCGTTTTTATCCGACAGACACAGTTGAAGCCAGCCATTCTCGGCAAACTTTTCCCATAACGCTGGCGAATACTGCAACGGGTCTGTTTCAATCTTACGCACCAGCGCCGACGTACATTCGCCAGCCAAAAACTCTGAGGCCGCTTCTCGAATTTGTACTTCTTGATCGTCAAGCAAAATATCCATGATTCAATTTACCTTTATTCTTATTTTGCCGCGCGCGGCAGGCCCAAACCAATACGGGCCACCTGATCGCGCATCACCTGAACGCTACCGTGGTTAATTGTTGACTGGTAAGCACCCAAAATGTTGTGTGCAAAGACGCCTTTCTCAATTGCAGCAGGCGAGCCTTGCATCAACTGGGCAAACGGACCCAAGATCTGACTGATGGCTTCGGTGGTGCGCACGCTGTGCTCGGGTGCAAACACTTTTTCAGCTGAACCTTCGTAGGTGAACTTTCCGCCACTTTGCTCAATGCTGATACTGCGCATCGTCATTAATCGGCAGACTTCAGCTTCCGTCCACATCTCTGCAACTTTGTCGCGAACTTGCGTATCTTCGCGCAGTGAGTCTTGTAACTCGCCCTCACCGTGCAACCAGTTCACAATATCTTCATCACGCATGACTGAAATCAAATAACGCCAGGCTCCTACGCGATCCAAGTTCAAGCCACGCCGCGCCACTTCCCAGCCGCCGCCCTCTTCACCCAGCAAGCAAGACACTGGCACTTCAACGTCGTCAAAGAACACCTCATTGGTACGCTCTTCGCCATAGGTGGTTCCAAACGGCGCTGGAGGGTCATTTTGTACTGTCCAGAGCGGACGCACGGTTAACCCAGGTACATCCATCGGCACGAGCAAAATCGACAGGCCGCGGTGACGAACTGAGTCAGGGTCAGTGCGGCACATCAAAAAGATGTGTGTCGAATTCTGGGCGTTGGTCGTATAAATTTTTTGACCCGTAATAATGTACTTATCACCCACACGCTTTGCACGACAACGAATGCCTGCCAAGTCGGTGCCGCAACCGGGCTCGCTATAACCTTGGCAAAAAATGATTTCACGTTTAATGGCGCCCGGCACAAACTCTTGTTTTTGTGCAGCTGTACCAAACGACAAGATCGCCGGGGCACCCGTGCCACCACCTAAGGTGATGCCGGTTGCCCGGTAAAATTCTTCTTCGATCACAAACTGGGCAGTACGGTCGCCGCCGCCACCACCGAACTCAGTCGGCCAGCTCCAGGCGAACCAGCGTTTTTCATTGACGGTATCGAAAAAGGCGCGAATCGCTGGCCCCCATCCTTCGCCGCGCTTACCTGCGGTATTTTCGGCACGCACTTCGTCAGTGAAATGCTCGGCCAAAAACTCGCGTACGGTTGATCGCAGTTTTTCTTCTTCAGCACTGAACAAAAAATTCATTGTTGTCTCTTTAGTTAATTAGATAAACCAATTGGGTCAACGTTACTCTTTTAGGGCTCTGGACGCAACGCAGACGCCTCGACTAACTTAACAACGGCTACAGCACTTCGTAGACGTCATAAATCGGCCCGGCAGCTTCGCGGCGGCCCGTTGCCACACAGATGATTTTATTGAGCCAACTATACTTTTCTGAGCCTGTTTCAAGCACCGGAGTGGTGCGAAAGTAATACTCGGCTGGATCAACCTTTTCGCCCTTGTTCAAGCGAGCCATCACGTCTTTGGGGCCGTGACGCAAACCGCGATAACTCATATAAATCAGCTGATTGTCATCGGTTTCAAGGATCAAGCGTACATCCAAGGTCAACACATCATCTGGACGCATCAGTAACCAGTCGCCCCCAGGAGCGGCTTTGACTGTGCCGCGAATCCGGTCGCCCTCGAACGTGCCACCCGTGACATTGGCAATCTTTCGCCCCCCCACAGGAGTCTGACCTAGGTCAACAATATTGGGGACTGTTAAAACAATTTGAAAAATATGGCGTGTCTGGATCATATTGGTCTCTTTTTAGGGATACGTGCATTCATGTAGCGAACGGCTATTTTCTTGAAGCAACCATCAACGCGTAGTTACCGTCTTTAAAATAGCCGAATCTAAAATTCAACGGTTTGGTGTCATCTCGTTGGGCGAAGGCTTTTGCAAGGTCAACGTGATAACTCGGGAAAGAGTGATGGGCGACGACAAACTTGCCAAATAAAGCCACTTGGTGCGCACGAATCAGAGTCGAATAACTCAAACCCGTCTCATCTTGCACGATCAAAGGAGAATCCGCGAGCACTTGATTGGCGATCATATTAAAGCCAACATTTTGTGGCAAATGCGAGGCGGCCTTGAACAACACCGGGTATTTCGTGAGGGTAGAGATCAGAGCAAGATTTTGTGGCGCGGCCTGAAGACCTGGGTTTGACAGATCAATTTTCAGATAATCGATCACAATCGATTTACCCTGCTTGCT
>Ga0114972_10003008_pt1 | contig 12656 bp, 11 predicted proteins | sample M_140807_EF_Meta_FD_87354 | JGI IMG/M metagenome (GOLD analysis project Ga0114972, IMG submission 87354) | Freshwater microbial communities from Lake Montjoie, Canada to study carbon cycling - M_140807_EF_MetaG | ecosystem: Environmental > Aquatic > Freshwater > Lake | place: Lake Montjoie... | reverse complement strand
CAGCAACAGTAGGATCAGGATCGGTAGGAGGACCATCAGGAGCGTTCGCCGTTACAGGAGGCTCCGTAGTTACAGGAAAATGGTATGATGGGGCTGGTGGACCGGGTGTCGCGGTGTCAGGTGCGTTGTTTGTTGCCGCTACTTATATTAGAGACCCAGCCGACACAAGCGATGAACCCGTGACACCTTTTGGGAAAGGTACATACACTGTTGTGCTATCTGATGGGACAATAACAATTTGCGCAGATGCTGAACGTGCCGCGAATACTGCTGCTGTCGGAGGAGTTGGATTTGTTCATGGGGGGGCAAATCAGCTTCCAATGTTAAGAGGAACAGGCGGTTTTGAAGGAATTAGTGGCGCAGCTGTTATAAACAGCGGATGGTCTTCTGCATTAGCAAATGGCGGCGCAGGTAACTATTTAGATGGAGTTACTGATATTAAATTTTTTCGAGATGTTCAATATGTGGGAAAAGCTATCTCAGTCGCAACCGGCGCAGATCCAGCTACCAGAAAACCTTTGTCTTTTCGGGGATCAGGAACATCGTCATCTGCGCATTCTCAAGAACACGCAGATTATTTAGCTGGAGTAGAAGCTGAAAAGGGTGCCAATACTGCGTTAAATAATGCTATAGCGTTACTAGGACAGGCGCAAGGTTGGTCTATTGGACTATGAGCATGTAAAATACTTTATATTATGAAATGTTATTTATTTATCATTTCATACAACGTTCAAATACCATTTTACAAAATATATTTAGTAAATAAAAATTATATATCTTCTATATATAATGGGATTTTTTGACTCTTTATTCAATTTTGGCAAATCGAAAACTAGAAAACATAAAGGAACGAAAAGATCTCGTAAAAATAAAAATAAAACCAGACATAGAAAAAATAAACGAAGAAGTTACCGAGGAGGATGAGGAGGACCCGTTGTACCTACTAACATTGTTCAAACGTAGTTCAAAAATAATTTACAATAATGTTTAATAAAACGTTTTATACGGAATGATAATTTTATTTACATACTTTTTATAATTTTTATAATTATACATTTTATGATATTTATTATTTGACACGTATAATATACACTAAACTACACTTATAACGATCTTATAAAGATAACTGTTGCTTTAACCCATTATAAATATTTTTATCATCGTAAATATTTATAATGTTTACTTTCTCTCTACATACATAACAGTTCAATTGAGATTTATTTTTGGAGTGAACTAGTGTTTTTATTACACAGTCTCCACAAAATGAATGCTTACAGTTAAAGAATGAAGTTTCAACACTCTTTACATCTTCCAAGCAAATCCCACAAAAAGTCGTACTACATATTTCTTTCACATTGTCTATTTCTAATAAACGTATTTGAATATCTTTATTACAATTTTGTATTTTATTATTCTTTTTATTAGCTACAAAATAAGCAAACACTGCTACAACATCTTCATCTGTCATATTAGTATGTTCTATAATATTATTCATTTTATTTTCTATTTCAGCAATATTCATATTGCCGTTATTTACTAGTGTTTCTAAATCGCACATAATTTGGTCTGTTGTACAATTGTTTCGAGTAATACCGTGCCTAGCGCACATAGAGCAATTTGTTTCTGTATTGTCTGGCATGTTATTTAGTATAGTATGGTTTATTTATACAATAGTAAATAGTATAAATACGTTTCAATTTTTTATTTATTGTAATACTTTTCGAAATAATATTATTTAAATTTTCAATATTTTACTCTATTAAAGTCATATTTGATAATTCTTTCAAGTACTCTTGCGAGCATGATTCCACTAACAAACCATTCGCGTAAATTCCATAGCTATTTGTATATACTTCGTTTTCTAGAGCTACATGGTATATCGTGTGGAACCCTTCGCTTTTATATATTTCTGCTCTTTCATCCAAGCAAGCTGGCAAACGCGCCTTCTTTTCTGTTATGTAAATCCCTCCTAGAAAACTTCTCACTTTTTCTCTCTTCTCACTTGTCTCAAATCTATCTATTAACACAGAATGGCAACCTGTTAATACAAGGTCTTCAAATACTTCTTCCATTTTGTTCTTTGGGTAAACGTACAATTGATCCTTTATTCTCTCTTCTGATGCTGGATTGTAAATTATTTTTTTACCAATCATATCAATTTTCTTGTATCCGCTAGACAATGTCTTCACTAGGTCGCATTTTTTCAACTCTTCGATCTTTTTGTAACCTTCCTTTGTTAAAATCTTTGTTCCTTCTAAGAAACATACTATTGGAAAAATTTTACTTATTGTACCATCAAAATAATTATACACGTACATAATATTTTTATTTATAGTGATTCCTGTAGGACCCGAAAATCCTGTTGTCCAATACTGGTTATTCACTTGTCCATTTGACATATTCACTTCACTAATATATCCCTCATTAAAAATAGTAACGTACATATATTTTCCGCGAATAGCAATGTCGGAACAATATAAAACTTGAGAACTCCACCAACTATTATTTAATATACTTGCGTTTGGTATGTAAATTTGGACAATACGAGTTGACAACGATACATACATATAATCTTCACTAATAACAATGCCAAATGGCGTTGGTTTATTAGGATCATATGATTGACTGAAATCACCAAGTTCTACCCATTTATTATTTACTATATCTCCAGTCGTTGCGTTAACCTTAGTTATAAACCATTTATTTTCAATTACATTCGTTACATACATGTCATTGTTATTGACATTAACAGTTAAAGGAAATGCCATATTCAACCAAAATAAATTGCTAACTGTATTGTCTAATAAATTAATTTGACTTACGTACCCGTTTTGTATAAAATTGGTTACGTACATGTAATTGCCACTAAAAGCAACACATTGTGGAGTATTTATTGCTATCGACCATATATAATTAAATGCTAATGTTGTAAAATTAATTGTACTTAAATATCCTCCGCCGCCGCCACCGTTTGATACATATATATAGTCTGCTTCACTAATAATACCCGTCGGTATTCCAACGTTACCCACCCATATATAAACAATATTCGCAGGATCAGGATCTAACATATCAATTTGACTAACATTTCCGCTGTCAATGTTCGATACATACATATAACCACTATTAATAAGAAGTCCGTAAGGATTCGAAAAGCCAGTCGCCCAATTAGTAACAATATTCGTAGGATTTAATACATCAATTTTACTAATATTGCCATTAGCGTTAGTTACATATATATAACCATTGTTAACAACTATACCTTTTGGGTTGTAAAAACCACTTGCCCAATTAGTAATAACTGTAGGAGAACTTGTTGATATATCAATTTTACTAATGTTCCCGTTATTATAATTAACGACATACATATCATTGTTTTCAATCGTAATTCCAACTGGTCCATTAAAACCAGTCGCCCAATCATGAATAACTATAGGAAGAGTTGTTGACATATCAATTTTACTAATATTTCCACTATTAAAATTAGTGACGTACATATCATTTCCTTTAATAACAATTCCTTCGGGGCTTGCTAAACCGCTAACCCAATGTAAATTATTTATCATTCCATTTGATAAACTAATTTGACTAATAGAGCTATTCTCACCATTACATACATACAAATAATCACCGCTAATAGCTACGCCTTTAAGATAATTAAATCCCGCTATGTACTGATTAAATGTTCCGTCTGTTAAATTTGTTTTAGTAATAGTGTTACTAAATGCGTTTGGTACATAAATATAATTATCATCGCAACCTAATATAGCATATTCAGCGTTGTAGTATCCGCTAGACCAATTATAATCAACGTCTAATAAGTATGTATAATATTCAATACTTTTTGTAAAATAAACGACTTCTATGTCTTGGTTTGTTGACTCCATCACCCAATCCCCTCCATATTTAATATTTCCTGTTTGATCATTAGACGCACCTACTATAACTCCTGTATTTTGTTGTAAAATATTGTAATAATTTTTCCAGTTACTGTAATTTAACGTATTACATGCTAGAAAATCTATATTTTCAACACTGAACTTTTTAATGACGTTTATTAAAAATAAAACGTTTTCACTAAAAGGCGATTCATCGTTATTTAAAAACAATGGTTTTCTATCTAAGAATTGTTTTGCGTATTCTGTTGATAATGATGACGCAAAACATATTCCGATTCTTGAAATGGACGTAAATTTTTCTTTTAATAATGCTAAAAGTTCTTCCTTAGAAGAACCGGGTGAATAAACTATAGCTAAAGTAGAAGAATTTACAGAATCTACAAATAACTTATAATTTTTAACTGATTTATCGATTAGTAAAATAGTAGAAATATTACTAAAATCAATATCGCTTCTGTACTCTAGTTTTTGAATGTGACTTCTAAACATTATAAAATAATGTAATACAAAAAATATTACAAAAAATATTATATTACAACTCAAAGCTTAAAGATATAAATATAGTATAATATATTATATTTATATTATAAAAAATGGATACTAAAACCTTTAAGATTTGCGTCGATGATAGAAATTACGTAAATTGGGCTATATTTGAAACTACGCATTTTAAACCAGTTGAATTAAATATTAACCCAGTTGAGCAAAAATTATTCTCTAATGACGTTTTCAAAGTTGATGCTAATGGAAATGTCATAATCGTCCACTCATCTATCCGTTGTGGATCGTCTATACCAGGCGTTCTTATATTAGATGGGAACAAAACATATGGAAGACAAAAAACAACTTCTAAAAAGGTTACCAAACTGCTTTATAAATGTATCCCCGATGATAAAAGGTTGCCTCCGTTCTTAATTCCATATGAATTTAAACAAATGGGGTTTTCAAAAGTCTTTACAAATGTATATGTAACCTTTTCATTTAGTGAATGGACAGATAAACATCCTTGTGGAATATTGAGCCAAACAATTGGTCCAGTGGATATTTTATCTAATTTTTATGAGTATCAGCTCTATTGTAAAAGTTTGAATATGTCTATACAAAAGTTTCAAAAAGACACTGTAAAAGCTTTAGAAGATACTGAAAGTTATAATAATAATAACAAAAACCATGGAAAAAACAATAATGTATACATTAAAAACATAAAAAATAGGTACCCTTCTATTGAAGATAGAACGAATCCTTCAGAATGGACCATATTTACGATTGATCCACAAAACAGTTTGGATTTTGATGATGGATTCAGTATAAAAACCGTTAATAATGTTAATAATGTTAATAATGTTAATAATGTTAATAATGTTCATCAATTGAGCATATACATATCAAATGTTACTATCTTTTTAGACGTATTACAGTTATGGGATTCATTTTCCCGCAGGATTTCCACTATTTATTTGCCAGACAAAAAACGACCTATGATGCCAACAATTCTCTCTGATTGTTTATGTAGTTTACAAGAAAAGGTAGAGAGAGTTGCTTTTGTTATGGATGTTTTTATTAAAGACAATGATATTATTGATATTCATTTTTGTAACGCTTTCATTAAGGTATGTAAAAATTACACATATGAAGAATATGATCTTTTAAGAAATGAAAGTTACAATACACTTTTCAATATCACGAAATCATTATCAAAAAAATATAAATATATTTCTAATGTAAGAACCAGTCATGATGTAGTATCTTATTTAATGATTTTAATGAATTATCATTCGGCAAAGGTAATGATGAGTCATAAATGCGGCATTTTTAGGTCTACTATTATTAAAAAAGAATTTATTGTTCCAAATACAGTTCCCGAAGACGTTTCTAAATTTATAAAAATATGGAATAGCACATCTGGTCAATATATTGACTACGCTCAAATAACCGATGATACACACGTAAAACATGATATATTAAATATGGAAGCGTATATACATATAACAAGCCCTATTCGAAGACTAGTGGATTTGTTGAATATGATTAAAATTCAACAAAACCTTGGATTGACTATCTTATCTGAAAAGTGTGATTTGTTTTATAAAAAATGGTTAAATGATATAGATTACATAAATACAACTATGAGATCTATAAGAAAAGTTCAATGTGACTGTAACTTATTAGATTTATGCTCAAATAGTCCAGAAATTATGAATGAAACGTACAAAGGTTATATTTTTGATAAAATTTTAAGGGATGATGGATTATTCCAATACATTGTTTTTCTTCCTGATATAAAACTTTCTTCTAGAATAACGTTGAGAGAAGATATCGAAAACTTTGAAAGTAAAAAATGTAAATTGTATTTATTTAATGATGAAGATAATTTCAAGAAAAAAATTAGATTACAAATATTACAGTAAAAGTGGTATTGACTTATTATTCTTTGTCTTTTTCTTTATCAATTATCACCTCTTTCACTATTTTTTTAATAATTTTATTTTCAATTACTTTATCATCTATATCAACCCCGCCACCCATAGATTCAATTATAATTTTATTATATTCATCTGATTTTTTTGAATGACTATAAATACAATCCGGATTTCGCGCCTTCCATTCTGGAATAAGCTTACAATTTTTATCAGCAATTTGTTTTATTGCCTTTTTTAGTTTTTTGTTTTCTTCATTTTCTTTTTCCCATTTATTTTCATCTTTAATGTATAGTATTTCTCTCTTTGAATCACTACAGTGTACTGGTCTTTTTGTAATATCTAGAGCTTGCAAGTTCTTTACTATAATGTTTGACAAACCATCTACGAAACCTAGTTTGCCAACATTTTCCAAATCTGTTAATTGAATTTTGAGAGAATCGACAAAATCCATAATATTCATTGCGTCCTTGCATTGCTCGTTTAAAAATATTTGAAGATTAAAAGTTTTATTATTAGAGTTGATTTGATTATTTGTAATATTTGTTGTGCCAATTTTACATATTTCTAATAACTGTTTTTGTAATTCTTGGTTTTGATTTGTTATGTCGTGATTTTGTTTGACTACATCTAAAACAAGAGTGGTTAATGTTTTTATATCATCATATTTGTCCACACCTACATTTTCAGAAAAACATTGACTTTTACATGTTTTTTTATGTCTACTGAGACCAGATATGTAGGTGTAAATTTTACCACATTCGCAAATATGCTTTGGGGTAAAATGGGTAAAATTGTTACCATTTTGATACCATTTTACCCGTTCTAGATGTTTCAGTGTGGAGACGTGTCTGTCGTAATCTTTTTTGTTACCAGTTATGAATTGGCAAATTTCACAAGAATAACTGCTTTTTTGAGGAGGTTTTTTTGTTACCATCAGTTACCTATAAAATGATAACAAAAAAACCCCTAAATTGTTTTCCCAGAAATGTAATATAAAATAAAAAATTTTATCGTCACAATTTCAATAACTTTTTTTTAGTGCCCAGAGCTTAAAAAATTTTTATCGTGCGCGGCGATGTTTTTTGCCAAAGCTAATAGGCACTTTCCAATTTTGGACATTTTTTTTGTCCTTTTTTTGATTCTGTTTTATCAATTTGGAAAAAAAATGAAAACCTTGCCTCTTTAAGTTATTCTATAATATATATTAAGGATATCCTGAAATAATTTAAAGGTTAATACGTTTAATATAAAAATATTATGAGTATAAATAAGTTCTTTCAGTCAGAGAAAAAGTTTGTTGTTGGTAAAACATATGAAACAATTCGGGTTGATTCGTATAATTTTCCTTATGAAAGTTTAGAAAATTGTGACGAAGTTGGTAGAATAATTCCGAACACATAATTATTATTGGGTAAATATGTTTCAAGTAATTATTATGGAAGAGGAGACGGTGGAGGTAGATGTGATTATTTTATAAATGATAAAGGTAGACAAATATCAAATCATTTAGACTGTGATGGTAAAACAAGATATAGAGAAGTTTGAAATAAAATAAAACATAATTACTTGTATATTTTTATAATTATGTTTTCAATGTTTTATCAATGATAATGATAAAATTATATTCTATTTTTTATTATAGAATTCATTGCGTTTTGTCTTAGTTTATTATTTTTATTGTTAGAGTTAACTAATTGGGTCCTACCCTGGCTCATTGGGGGTCTACCCTGGCTCATTGGGGGTCTACCCTGGCTCATTGGGGGTCTACCCTGGTTCATTGGAGGTCTTCCTTGGTTCATTGGGGGTCTTCCTTGGTTCATTGGGGGTCTTCCCTGGTTCATTGGAGGTCTTCCCTGGTTCATTGGAGGTCTACCCTGGCTCATTGGAGGTCTACCCTGGCTCATTGGAGGTCTACCCTGGCTCATTGGAGGTCTACCCTGGCTCATTGGAGGTCTTCCTGGAATTATTTTTCCATTAATAAGTTTTTGACTTTTTTCAGCATAGTTACTATTAAAATACGCATTTACTATTTCACTATGTACCATTTTTTCATTTATTTTATGCCCAGATTTTGCTTTATTGAATAACTGTAGTCTTTTAATAGAACAATATTTACAAAGACATCCATTATCAATATAATGCTCATGTTGAATAAAATTATATTTTTGATTTTCTAAACAAATTTTGATATAATAATTATACAATTCATCATTCAATGGAATATATTCATCTGCTAATTTTTGCGACCAATCACTAATATACTCATTCTTTTCTTCTTCTGAGTAATAATAACTAAGTAATCTACAATTTTTAATACATTCAAAAAAATTACTTGGCAATTTGTATTCTAATTTGAACCTTTTATACAAGTCAGATATTTTTTTGTTTGTTGTTTTATAATCTTCAACAATAACAATTTCTTTATCTAATAAATCTGATAATATTTTACCCCATTCATGCGAGTCTTTTAATCGAAGCTTTATATAAGTAATATTTTCTATTTTTTGACAAATGAATTTTTTGTTAAAATCAAAAGAATCCGCGATTGGAATATTATACTCGTCGATATAGTTATCTTTTAATGCTAAAAATGGAAAAATATCATTGAATCTTTTAATTACTTTATTCACGTCATAATTATTAACATCTTCTTCTAAGTTATTGAAATGAAATGCTGATAGTTCTTCAAAAAATACCGACATTTTTCTCTCTATCGGTGTCCTGAAAACGTCAATTACATAAACATTTCTACCTAAATAGGAGTTATATTTGATTATTTCATTGATTGTTACGTTTTCTATTCCTAATATTACTTTTAGAGTTGATTCATTGTGTATATGGATAACTGTAAATTTGTCAGAAGCAGATATTCGTATAGATGAAACTAAAGTAGTTGAACCCACTTTTGGTTGAGAATACACAAAGACAATATTTTTGTTAATATTAGAAAATTCGTTTTTATTATTGAAAATTCTATTATTCGCTTTTTCAATGATTTCTATTTTATCTTCAAAATTTTGTTCTTCCATTATAATAAATAAAATATTTTATTATAATAATTTTGTTTTATTACATTTTTATGTAAATAAGTAAAAAGTAAAATACAACAGTTTATTCAGAAATACTCGTCTCCGTTAAAAAGTGTTTATTCATGTATTTTTGAATATTGAAATAGGTTAATTCTTCTTTTTCTGTAATACCCAATAAAAATTTTAAATTATCATCTGGTAAGATAATTTTTTTGTTATCTTTATTTTGTAAATTATTATTTTTTATGTATTTACTTAAAAAACTAGTTACTTCTGTTCGCGCAATTTCACTACCTTCTGTTTTATTTAAAAACTCGCATAATTCTTTTGTTATTTTAGTTGGTTTCGCAAATCCGGAAGGTTGTCTATTACCTTTATTCTTGTTTTTGACTGCTTCTCTTTTTAAACCGCGCATTTTCTTTTTAATATTTTTTTCCGCTGATTTTATTTGCTGTTGAATAGTATTTATTTGTACTTTAAGGTTGGATAAATTATTAACAATATCTTCGAATTCTTTGAAATTATAAGTTTCTTGACAATCAACAATTTCATTCATGGATTCAGACATTTATATTTTGATATATCAAGGAAACTTTAAATAGATTTTAAATTTATTATAAAATTTATTATAAAATTTATATAAAATTTATTATATTTTATGTAAATTATTGTATAATATTTAACGTCTTCTGCTAGAACGGCGTTTTTTAGAATGGTGTCTTTTATTTTTACGACTTTTTCTTCGTTTTGTTGTTCTACGACGTCTTTTGCCTCCAACAGTGTTCATAGAGTTATCGTTTGCTAAATATTCATTTGATAATGTTGAAGAAACAGTATTTACCATATCGTCTCCGCCTACATCACTAGATGAAGTTGTGTTAGGATAATTCATATCCATATTGTCGCCATGCGTGCTTGACATTGAAGTAACAGATCCACCTTTTCTATTATAACGCTTTCTCATACATAAGGCACAACGACAGCTTTTTTTGTGTCTTTTTCCTCCTTTCTGCGCCATTGCTGTCGCCACGGGTTTTGATGTAGCCATAGTACCGGCAGGAGCTACAGGTTTTACGGTAGAAGAAGGAACCGTAGGGGCAGGCGTCGAAGCAGTTGTGGCAGTTGAAGCAGTTGTGGCAGGTGTGGCAGCTGTCGCGGGAGGAGCACTCATTCCACTAACAGCTCCACTAAGCGCAGAAGAAATAGAAGATAAAGGAGAAGGATTTGTTGTCATTATGTTATATATTATAATGATATAAGTTTTTTAAAAATACATGTATAAAATATTTTTAAAAATTACTAAATGTTTTTGTTTTGTAAATTATCTTACTTTGATTGGGAACTTTGGCGCGGCTTTCTTACTTTTTTGGTCTCTACTTGTTTTTCTTGATTAATATTATTTCCTACAATAGTCCATCCCTTTTTGTCGCTCTCTCGAGGACCTTCTCCGCGAAGGCGAACTTGCTCTGATTGATTAGCAGTATTCGCCTTAATTTGTCTAGATTTTTGTTTACCTAACGTTTCTTTTTCTGTTTCTTGTGACTTGTCTAAATTAGTTTCATCTGTCTTAGATGAATTATAAGAATTTTTAACATTTCTAACTACATTACGCGTTTCGCACATAAGTTGTCCACATTTAATTCCTGAAATGTTCGTAGCTTGGAACTCATGTTTCCCAGTTTGAGTAGGAGATAATTGAAACTCAACATACTCTCCCTGGACTAAATATCTATATTGTTGACTACCTACGGTAACAGCGCTGTGATGCGCAAATACGTCAGTTCCCGTTCGGCTTCCGTCTGTGACAGTAATAAAACCGTAGCCAACCTTGTTATTAAACCACTTGACGCGTCCCGTCAAGATTTCAGAAGATGTAACCGCGTTTACAGAAGATTGCATTATGATAGTAATACTATAGTTAAACCTTTAAATCTTTTACAATAAATATAATTTAGTTTTGTGTTAAATAATAAATATGGGATAAAACAAATCGCTCTAAATCGGACTCTTTTGTGACATTTACGTCTTCTATCTTAATATTTTTAAAATCATAAAATTCAATATTATTTAACGAAACGTATTCAAAAAAGGGGACAAGATTTATGTGATCTGACTTTTGTAAATCTTTTATCTCGAACTCGCTATTTTTTACAATTTTATTAAAATAATTTGTTATAACAGCTGAAATAGCTATAAGCCTGTTGTCTTTCTTTTCTACAGCGTTTTTGTAAACGCTTTCAGAAACGCTATATATAGAATTAATGTACTCAAATGATTTTGGATATACCATTTTATAAATTATAGTTATATGTACATTTTATTTTTAAGTGATTTTACAAATAAAATACAAATAAAATACAATTCTAAAACAAAAATCCAATATATTATTTTACATTGATTTCTCTCTTGAACATGTCCATCAATATAGAATAATTCGGTTTTTCTTCAAACTCCAGTGATCTAACATTTTTTAAAAACTCGTGTAGTATTTCCGGTATATTTGTATCATTTAAAATATCATTTTTACTTTTTTTTATCAAGGCATTGTTTGATTCTAATTTCCATGGCAAATCACCAAAATATGAATATATTAGAATGTAACCCAGAGACTCTAAATCATCTCTTCTACTTAACTCGATACAGTTATGAGAGTTTATACTCGCGTAAGTAAGCGACCCAATTATATTATGTGTTTTTTTCAATGGTATATGAGTAGTTTCATCTATGATATAACTTTTACAAAACCCAAAATCAATAATATGTAATTGATTTTTTTTATCATTTAACCCTAAAAGAAAATTATCTGGTTTTACGTCTCTATGAATGAGTCCTTTATCATGTATATTTTTTAATAAATACAAAATTTGTAATCCATATTGTAGAGTTGATTTGAGAGAAAGGCTTCCACGTCTTTCAATAATGCTTTGAAGAGACTCTCCAAGTAAATTAATAACCATATAATAATTATGCTTATCTTTACCAAACCATTTCACATTTGGGACGCCGTAAGTATTTGTCAAATACTGATACACAGTAGACTCATTTTTTAGTAGTTTCGTGTTGTTTTTCATCGGTTCAACTTTTATTGCTACGTTTTCCAAGGTTCTTACGTTTTTGCCTTTGTATATTATTCCGAATGATCCAGCTCCGATTTGCTCATTTATTAAGTATTTGTTATTAATTAACTCCATTATAAAAAATAATTTATTATATCTAAATATGTTTATGTTTACATATAATAAATAATAATTTTTCTTGTTAGATATATGTTGTAATGTTATAATGTTATAATGTTATAATTTTATAAT
>Ga0114972_10003005_pt1 | contig 12660 bp, 7 predicted proteins | sample M_140807_EF_Meta_FD_87354 | JGI IMG/M metagenome (GOLD analysis project Ga0114972, IMG submission 87354) | Freshwater microbial communities from Lake Montjoie, Canada to study carbon cycling - M_140807_EF_MetaG | ecosystem: Environmental > Aquatic > Freshwater > Lake | place: Lake Montjoie... | reverse complement strand
TGAAAGCTGAAGGCAAAACCTCCAAGGCACCATTGTCCGAATCATTCGGTCAATGGAAAAACTTGAAGATCGTGATTTTGGCGCTGATTGGCTTGACAGCAGGTCAAGCGGTGGTCTGGTACACCGGTCAGTTCTACGCATTGTTCTTCCTGACCCAGTCTCTCAAAGTTGACGGCCCCACGGCCAATCTGTTTGTGGCAGCCTCGCTGATCATCGGTACGCCGTTTTTCATTGTGTTTGGCGCCTTGTCGGACAAAATCGGTCGCAAACCCATCATCATGCTCGGTTGTTTGCTGGCGGTGCTCAGCTATTTCTTTGCGTTCGAGCAATTGACCAAAGCTGCAAACCCGGATTTGCATGCAGCACAGCAAACCAACAAAGTGGTGGTGGTGGCAGACCCAGCTGAATGTTCATTCCAATTCAACCCCACAGGCACGGTCAAGTTCACCTCTTCTTGTGACATTGCCAAACAAAAACTCGCCAGTAACTCGGTCAGCTATTCCAATGAAATCGCGGCGCCCGGCACACCCGCCATCATCAAGGTCGGTGAAACCGTCATCTCTACGGTGGTAACGCCAGAAGATATCGCTGCAGCCAAAGAAACTGCCGAAAAGAAACTGGAAGCCCTTAAGGCTGCAGACCCGGTCGATCCCAAGGCAGTGAAAAAAGCCGAAGACGCTTTAAAGAATCTGTCTGATGAAAAGAAAAGCCGGGACGCGGTCATCACTGCCAACCTGAGCGCCACTTTGAAGAACGCCGGCTACCCAGCCAAGGCCGATCCGAACAAAATCAATCAACCTGTCGTCATTCTCATTCTGACGTATTTGGTGTTGCTGGTGACCATGGTTTATGGACCTATTGCAGCCATGTTGGTTGAGATGTTCCCAACCCGTATTCGATACACCTCTATGTCTTTGCCCTATCACATCGGTAACGGCTGGTTTGGCGGTTTGCTGCCTACCACTGCGTTTGCTATCGTGGCGCAAACCGGCAATATGTACAACGGTTTGTGGTATCCCATCATCATTGCTGGTGCGACCTTCATCATCGGCAGCTTGTTCATCAAAGAAACCAAAGATGTGGATATTTATGCCGATGATTGATGCATAGGTGTGTTTATATTGCAAGCCCTCCCGCCGTGGAGGGCTTTTTTTTACCTACAATCGCCCACCTCTTGGGAGAATCGATATCGATATCCTGCTGCAACAAATCATCAACGGACTGGTACTAGGCAGCATGTATGCCTTGGTAGCGCTTGGCTACACCATGGTTTACGGCATTATCAATTTGATTAACTTCGCGCATGGTGAAGTGCTGATGGTCGGGGCCTTGACCAGTTGGACCGTGATCGGCGTGTTGCAGGAATACGCCCCCGGTTTGCCTGGTTGGCTGATGTTGTTGATTTCGCTGGTATGCGCCTGCGTGGTTGCAGCTGCGCTGAACTTTGCGATTGAAAAAATTGCGTATCGACCCTTGCGCGGCGCACCCAAACTGGCACCGTTGATCACCGCTATCGGCATGTCTATTTTGTTGCAAACATTGGCCATGGTGATTTGGAAGCCAAACTACAAATCCTTTCCTACATTGCTGCCCAGTGACCCGATTGCCATCGGTGGCGCTGTGATCACGCCCACACAAATATTGATTCTGGCTGTGACTGCCATGGCCTTGGCTGTATTGATGTGGCTGGTCAACGGTACGCGATTGGGTCGTGCCATGCGTGCGACAGCCGAGAACCCGCGCGTCGCCACCTTGATGGGTGTGAAACCTGACATGGTGATCTCAGCCACCTTTGTCATTGGTGCGGTGCTGGCGGCACTCGCCGGTGTGATGTGGGCCTCCAACTACGGAACGGTACAACATGGCATGGGTTTTCTCCCTGGTCTCAAAGCGTTCACGGCAGCGGTGTTTGGCGGCATTGGCAACCTGGCCGGTGCGGTGGTCGGCGGGATTTTGCTCGGGCTGATCGAAGCCATTGCCTCGGGTTATATCGGTGACCTGACTGGCGGTGTACTTGGCAGCCACTATGCCGATATTTTTGCTTTTGTGGTGTTGATCATCATGCTGACCTTGCGGCCTTCGGGCTTGTTGGGTGAACGGGTAGCGGACAGGGCTTGACATGGCAAATACCTCCGCGACTCCCCTCATTCGATATGCTCTGTGGGCCGTGTTGCTGCTGCTGTTGCCCTTGGGCTTGCAAACCATAGGCAACGGCTGGGTGCGCATTGCTGACATGGCCTTGTTGTATGTGATGCTGGCCTTGGGTTTGAACATTGTGGTGGGCTATGCTGGCTTGCTTGATCTGGGCTTTGTGGCATTTTTTGCGGTAGGTGCCTATATGTTCGGGCTGCTGGCGTCGCCGCATTTGACCGACACTTTTCCGTTGATGGCCGCTATGTTTCCCGCCGGCTTACACACCCCTTTGTGGGCAGTGATACCTTTGGGCGCGGGTCTGGCTGGTTTGTTCGGTGTGCTACTAGGCGCGCCCACCTTGAAACTTCGCGGTGACTATTTGGCGATTGTCACGCTGGGATTTGGTGAAATCATCCGCGTCTTCATGAACAACTTGGACAACCCGGTCAATATCACCAACGGACCTAAAGGTTTGGGGCAGATCGATGCCATGACGGTCATGGGGCATCCGCTGTCGCGCAAACTTGACTTGGGTTTCATCGAATTGCCTGGCGTCACGCAGTATTACTATTTGTTTTTGTTGGTGGTGCTGGTCAGTGCACTCATTTGTTACCGACTTGAGCGTTCGCGCATCGGACGCGCTTGGATGGCTATCCGAGAAGATGAAATCGCAGCCAAAGCCATGGGTTTGAACACCCGTGACCTCAAGCTCATGGCGTTCGGCATGGGCGCGGCTTTTGGCGGTGTTGCTGGTGTTTTGTTTTCTTCGTTTCAAGGCTTTGTATCGCCCGAATCGTTCAGCTTGATGGAGTCGGTCATGATTGTCGCCATGGTGGTGCTAGGCGGACTCGGTCATTTGCCGGGGGTCATATTGGGCGCGGTGTTGTTGTCAGCCTTGCCTGAAGTGTTGCGTTACGTGGCCAGTCCCTTGCAGGAATTGACTGGCGGGCGTTTGGACGCGGCTATCTTGCGTCAACTACTGATTGCGCTGGCCATGATTCTCATCATGTTGTGGCGACCGCGCGGCTTGTGGCCGGCGCCTGAACACGGCAAGGCGATGCCTGCGGATAAGAGGTCAGCATGACAACGCCGGTCTTGAACGTACAAGGCATCTCCAAGCGTTTCGGCGGCTTGCAGGCGCTGAGTGAGGTGGGAATGACCATTCAAGCCGGTCAAGTCTATGGCTTGATCGGTCCCAACGGCGCTGGCAAAACCACGTTCTTCAACGTCATCACTGGTTTGTACTCACCAGACAGCGGCAGTTTTGAACTGGCAGGCAAGCCTTACCAACCCAAGGCTGTTCACGAAGTCGCCAAAGCTGGGATTGCCCGCACATTTCAAAACATACGCTTGTTTGCTGAAATGACGGCGCTGGAAAACGTCATGGTGGGGCGGCATGTGCGCACCGGTTCGGGTTTGCTGGGTGCGATTTTTCGCAGCAAAGCTTTTAGGGCTGAAGAAGCGGCGATCGAACAACGTGCACAAGAGTTGCTGGCTTATGTGGGTATTGGCGAACTGTCCGACTACAAGGCGCGCACCCTCAGTTATGGCGATCAACGTCGGCTGGAAATTGCCCGTGCATTGGCTACGGACCCGCAGTTGATCGCTTTAGATGAACCGGCGGCGGGCATGAATGCCACGGAAAAAGTGCAACTGCGTGAATTGATAGACCGCATACGTCATGACGGACGCACCATTTTGCTGATCGAGCACGATGTCAAATTGGTCATGGGCTTGTGCGATGCGGTGACAGTATTGGACTATGGCAAACAAATTGCACAAGGCACACCGGCGCAGGTACAAGCCGACCCCAAGGTCATTGAAGCCTACCTCGGCACAGGAGAGCATTGAATGAGCGCCTTGCTGCAGGTCACAGATTTACGCGTTGCTTATGGCGGGATTCAAGCGGTCAAAGGCATCAGTTTTGAAATCCATGAAGGCGAACTGGTGTCGCTGATCGGCTCCAACGGCGCAGGCAAGACCACGACCATGAAAGCCATCACCGGCACACTTCCCCCATCAGCCGGGCGAATTGAATACTTGGGCCGCGATATCCTGGGTCAAGGCAGTTGGGATTTGGTTCGACAAGGCTTGGTCATGGTGCCAGAGGGTCGGGGCGTATTCACCCGCATGAGCATTCTTGAAAATCTGCAAATGGGTGCTTATTTGCGCGACGATACCGCTGGTATTCAAACCGACATTGAGCGCGTTTTCGCTTTATTTCCTCGCTTGAAAGAGCGCCGGACGCAATTGGCTGGTACTTTGTCCGGCGGAGAACAGCAAATGCTGGCCATGGGACGTGCCTTGCTCAGTCGGCCCCGCTTGTTGCTGCTGGACGAGCCTTCCATGGGTTTGTCGCCCCTCATGGTGGACAAAATTTTTGAAGTCATTGCCGAGGTTGCCAGCTTGGGCGTGACCTTGTTGCTGGTGGAACAAAACGCCAGCCGTGCCTTGAAAATGGCGCAACGTGCTTACGTCATGGAATCCGGTGAAATCAGCGCACAAGGCGAAGCCAAAGCCCTGCTGCATGACCCTAAAGTACGCGCCGCCTACCTCGGTGAATAATGGCGGGATGAGCCAAGGTTTTATTCGCATTCGTGGTGCCCGTCAGCACAATCTCAAAAACATAGACATCGATATCCGTACCAACGAGTTAACGGTGTTCACCGGCCCCAGCGGTTCGGGCAAATCCAGCTTGGTGTTCGATACCTTGTACGCCGAAGGACAAAGGCGTTATGTGGAAACTTTCAGCGCGTATGCGCGTCAGTTTTTGGACCGCATGGACCGCCCCGCAGTGGACAAGGTCGAGGGTGTGCCGCCCGCGATTGCCATCGATCAGACCAACCCGGTGCGCAGTTCGCGCTCGACGGTCGGCACCATGACCGAGTTGAATGACCATTTGAAATTGTTGTTTGCCCGCGCCGGTCAGTTGTTTGACAAACAAACGGCACAAGCAGTAGCGCACGACAGCGCTGACAGTATTTACAAAAAGCTCATGGACTTGAGCGACGCAGACCCGCGCTGGGTCATCACTTTTCCTGTCGAGTTGCCTGTCAACACCAGTGCCGATGAATTGCAGGCATGGTTAAGTGCCAGTGGCTTTACACGCATTCATGCACAACGCGAAGTGAGCTACGTGGCTGATGCCGCACTACCCTTAAGAAAAAAAACGGCTGCAGCGAAAAAAACAGCGGCGGCTAAGAAAACCGTCAAACCTAAGCCCCAGCCCGACGGAAATCGACAAGTGCTGGACGTGGTGGCAGACCGTTTTCGCATGCAAAGCGTGGAGCAAGTGCGTGCCATGGAGGCGATAGAACTTGCATTGCAGCGTGGCAATGGGCGCATGACCGCTTACCGCATAACGGCCGATACAGACGCAGACAGCAGCGGCGAAGCATTTCGCTTTTCAACCGGCTTGCATTGTCCGGACAGCGATTTGCGCTACAGCGAACCCACACCATCGATGTTTTCATTCAACTCACCGGCTGGTGCTTGTCCGGTGTGTAAAGGTTTTGGTCGGGTGATTGGGGTGGACTATGGTTTGGTGATCCCGAACGACAAGTTGACACTGCGTATGGGTGCTATCAAACCCATGCAAACGCCTGCTTGGCAGGAGTGCCAAGACGATCTCATGCGACACGCGGAATCCGCGGGTATTCCAAGAGATACCGCGTGGTACAAATTAACCGCCGAACAACATGACTGGGTGATCAACGGATCACCCCACTGGAGCGGCAAATGGAACCAGCAGTGGTATGGCGTGAAGCGTTTCTTTGAGTACCTGGAAACCAAGTCTTACAAAATGCATATCCGTGTGCTGTTGTCTAAGTACCGCTCCTACACCTTGTGCGGCGAATGCCATGGTGCGCGCTTGCAAACCGATAGCTTGTTGTGGCGTATCGGCAGTTTGGCTGGGGCTGAGCTGGCCATGCCAGCCGCCAAACGTTTTTTACCGACGGGCGTGCAATGGACGCGTAGCCAAGTGGAGTCTCTGCCCGGTTTGTGTTTGTACGACATGATGCTGTTGCCCATCGAAAGGTTACGGCAATTTTTTGATCACATGGCCAGCGATGCTTCGCTGACCGCCCATGCACAGGCTGAACAACAGGCATTGCATTTGTTGTTGGATGAAATTCGCACACGGTTGAAATATTTGTGCGATGTGGGCATCGGTTATTTGAGTCTTGACAGGCAAAGCCGAACACTCAGTGGCGGCGAGGTTCAGCGCATTAACCTGACCACGGCGCTGGGCACTTCGCTGGTCAATACCTTGTTTGTGTTGGATGAGCCCAGCATTGGTTTGCATCCGCGCGATATGCACCGCATTACCCAAGCCATGCTGCGCTTGCGGGATGCGGGAAATACGCTGGTGGTGGTCGAGCATGACCCGGCAGTGATGTTCGCAGCCGACCGAATCGTTGACATGGGGCCGGGGCCAGGGGAACGCGGCGGACAAGTGGTGTTTGACGGTACACCCGCACAGCTGAAAAACGCAGATACGCTGACCGGCGCTTACCTGGGCGCGCGCAAACAAGTAGGCATTGGCTTGAAGCGCATGGTCAGCGATGCCACGCCTCGGCTGATTCTCGAAGGTGCACGCGAACACAATTTGCAAAACCTGAACATAGAGTTTCCCTTGCAACGCTGGGTCACTGTCACCGGTGTCAGCGGTTCGGGCAAATCCACATTGATCCAAGACATACTCGCCCCTGCATTACTGCGGCATTTCGGCAAAAGCACCGAAGGCGCGGGTGCGCACGACCGCTTGCTCGGCGCGGATCATTTGAGCGATGTGGTGTTTGTTGACCAGTCACCCATAGGAAAGACCGCGCGTTCCAATCCTGTCAGTTATGTTGGCGCTTGGGACGCGATACGTGAAATCTTTGCCAACACGGCGATGTCACGCCAACGCAGTTACACCGCATCCAAATTCAGTTTTAACGGCGGCGATGGCCGCTGTCCGACCTGTGGTGGCTCAGGCTTTGAACATGTGGAAATGCAATTTTTGAGCGATGTGTATTTGCGTTGCCCGGATTGCGACGGACAGCGCTACCGGCCGGAAATTCTCGAAGTCAAGATTGAACGTAAACCAGCAGGCTCGGACCAGTTGCAGTATTTGAATGTCGCCGATGTGCTGCAGCTGACCGTCAGCGAAGCCGCGCTGTTGTTTGCCGGCGACCGCGACGTGGTTCGCGCTTTGCAGCCTATTGTCGATGTCGGTCTGGAGTATGTGCGCCTAGGTCAACCGGTACCCACGCTCAGTGGCGGTGAAGCGCAGCGATTGAAATTGGCAGGTTTTCTGGCCGAGGCGGCCAAGAATGCATCTTCAAGCCGTCAGCCTGCAGCCCGCAAAGGCGTGCTTTTTTTGTTTGATGAACCTACCACCGGTTTGCATTTTGATGACATTGCCAAGTTGATGCGTGCGTTGCGCCGTTTGCTGGATGCCGGTCATTCGTTGATCGTTATCGAACACAATTTGGATGTGATTCGGGCCAGTGATTGGTTGATTGACCTCGGACCTGAAGGTGGCGAGGCCGGTGGTTTGTTGGTGGCAGAGGGCACGCCAGAGCAATTGCGCGAGCATCCGAGTTCACACACTGGCGAGGCCTTGCGTCAGTATGTACAGGCTATGGGCCAGTTGCTGGTTTCCTCCGTTTTGGGTGAGGATGCGATTGGTGCTTCAGGTTCTGGTGTGGACGCGCTAGACGACAGGCCGGACTCCTCAGACGGCAAGCCTTTATCGTCGCCCGGCCTGTCCCCCGTCGCATCAAAGAAAGCGTATGAGGAGCGCGGCGTCAACCCAGTCGCATCAAAGAAAGCACTTGAAGTAGCCGAGCCCTCAGCCAAATACCTGGGCCAAGTCCTCAACAACAACATACGCATCATCAACGCCAAAGAACACAATCTGCAAAATCTGAGCGTTGACATTCCACGCGGCCAGTTCAATGTGGTCACCGGCGTCAGTGGTTCGGGCAAGTCCACGCTGGCGTTTGACATATTGTTCAATGAAGGTCAGCGTCGCTATCTGGAGAGTTTGAATGCTTACGCACGCAGCATTGTGCAACCCGCAGGCAGGCCTGAAGTCGATGCGGTGTATGGGATTCCGCCCACAGTAGCGATTGAACAAAGGCTCTCGCGTGGTGGACGCAAAAGTACAGTGGGCACCACCACCGAAGTCTGGCATTTTTTGCGATTGCTGTATGTCAAGTTAGGCACGCAACATTGCATACACGACGATGTCCCGCTTCAACCGCAAACCCCGGACCGCTTGGCAGCTTTGCTGATGAAGCAGTTTCGCGGCCAGCACATTGGCTTGCTCAGTCCCTTGGTGATGAACCGCAAAGGGGTATACACCGAACTCGCCGATTGGGCGCGACCACGCGGGTTTACGCATTTGCGGGTTGATGGTCAATTCATGCCGACCACTGGGTTTCCACGATTGGATCGCTTCAAAGAACACACGATCGAATTACCGGTGGCCAGCCTCACGGTAGAGCCTTCACGCGAGGCTGAACTCAGGCAGGCCATGCTGACTGCGTTGGAACATGGCAAGGGTGTGCTGCATGTATTGAGTGAACTCGACGGACTACAACAAGCCATGGAGCAGGGTGACATCACTGCGCACATCGGTCGCTTGCAGGCATTCTCCACACGGCGTGCCTGCCCGGTGTGTGATACCTCGTATGCTGAACTTGACCCTCGCTTGTTTTCTTACAACAGCAAACACGGTTGGTGCTCAGAATGTGTGGGAACCGGTACCGCTTTGACCCGAGAGCAACGTGCGGCGCTGGACGATTCGGTACAAGATCCGCAGGAACGTGGACGTGAAAAAAGTTTTGCAGAGCCCGAGATAGAAGATGTGGCTGATCAAACCTGCTCAGCGTGCCACGGCACCCGCTTGAACCCAACGGCGCGTGCCGTCAAGTTTGCCGGTGTATCCATCACTGAATTGGCACGCATGAGTGTGGTTCGCATTCGCGCTTGGGCCGACGGACTCACACTGACCGGTCGTGAAGCGGATATTGCACGCGACTTGTTACCCGAGATCCAAAGCCGTTTAGAGTTTTTAGAAAGCGTCGGTTTAGGGTATTTGACTTTGGACCGGGGTGCGCCCACGCTCAGCGGCGGCGAGGCACAACGTATTCGCTTGGCAGCGCAGTTAGGCAGCCATTTGCAAGGCGTGTGTTATGTGTTGGATGAACCAACCATAGGCTTGCATGCGCGTGACAACCGTATCTTGCTCGACGCCTTGAAAGTTTTGAGTGACAAAGGCAATACGCTGGTGGTTGTGGAACACGACGAAGACACCATTCGCCGTGCCGACCACATCATTGACATTGGCCCCAGCGCGGGTAAACGCGGCGGCCATGTGGTGGCGCAAGGCTCAGTGGCCGATGTGATGGCGTCGCCCGATTCGCAAACCGGACGTTATTTGAAACACGCCATGCACCATCCCATGCAATTGCGCCGTTTGGTCAAGCCCAAAAAAGACATGCTCAGGGTCACTGGCGCTTTTTTACATAACTTGAACAATATCACTGTCGATGTGCCCTTGCAGCGTCTGGTTGCAGTGACTGGCGTGAGCGGTTCAGGCAAATCCACCATTGCCCGCGATGTGTTGTTAACCAATGTGCATGCGGTGGTGGGGCAACGCTCTACCCAGGCAGGGCGCAAAGCGAACGATGCTGGCAAACATCCGGCTTGGATCGGTTGTGCCACTGTCAGCGGGTATGAAAGCATAGACCGTGTATTGGAAGTAGACCAAACACCGATAGGCAAAACACCGCGCAGTTGTCCAGCCACCTACATCGGATTTTGGGACACGATTCGCAAGTTGTTTGCCGAGACACTGGAGGCGCGCGCGCGCGGTTACGGTCCCGGTCGTTTTAGTTTCAATACCGGCGAAGGCCGTTGCCCAGGATGTGAAGGACAGGGCATGCGGACCATTGAAATGAGCTTTTTGCCCGATGTCAAAGTGTTGTGTGAAGTTTGCAAGGGTGCGCGCTTCAACCCTGAAACGTTGGCGGTGCGCTGGCGCGGCAAAAGCATAGGCGATGTATTGCAAATGGAAGTCGATGAGGCGGTGGAGTTTTTTGCGGCCATGACTCACATCAGCCACCCATTGCAATTACTCAAAGATGTGGGACTGGGCTACCTGACATTGGGTCAACCCTCACCTACCGTAAGCGGTGGAGAAGCGCAGCGCATCAAACTGGTGACCGTGTTGTCTAAAGTACGCGACGACATCACACGCCGCGGCCAGCAGGCGCCGCATACCTTGTATGTGTTGGACGAGCCAACCGTGGGCTTGCACATGGCTGACGTGGACAAACTGATTCGTGTGCTGCATCGGTTGGTGGATGGCGGTCACAGCGTGGTGGTGATTGAGCATGATCTGGACGTGATTGCCGAAGCAGATTGGGTGATTGACTTGGGCCCTGAGGGCGGTGACGGTGGCGGGCGGGTGGTTGCTGCCGACACGCCGGAGGCGCTGGTGAAACTCGGCACACACACCGGCAAGGCGCTGCAGCCTGTGTTGGCACGGCAATCAATGCCAGCCTAAGCCAACCTGAATGGGCTGACTACAATCTGCGCTGCTGATTATGAATTTAAATACACAACGCCGAATCGACGCCTGGGTCGGTCCCTTCTTATGTGCCCTGGTGTCGCTGTGGGACAAGTACTTTGGTCGGGAGATCAAAGATTCTCACCCTATTCAACAAGTGCTGGTCATCATGTTGTCAGAGATGGGCAGCATGGTGCTGGCTGGCCCTATGTTTGCGCAGATAAGAAAAAACCATCCTGACGCGCAGATTCACATACTGCAACTCAAGCGCAACCAATCAGTGGCACGCTTGCTCGGCTTGGTGCCAGAGGCACATTTGCACGGTATTGACGACAGCAGCTTGTTCGGTCTGTTGGGCGACTTGGTACGTGTGCTTTGGCGATTGCGTGGCATGAAACTGGATGCGGTGATTGATTGCGAATTGTTTTCACGCATCAGTGCGCTTCTGGCTTATGGCTGTGGGGCACGTTTGCGTGCTGGTTTCACGCCGCATACCCAGGAAGGTTTATACCGTGGCTCGTTTTTCAATGCTGCTATTCCCTATAACCCTTACCGTCATATCTCTTTGCAATTTATGGCGCTGGTGGACTCGTTGCAATCTCACTGCACGCCGCGCACCAAAGCCATACCTTTGACCTTCAAGCCCCAGGACTCTGGTTTAGAAGTGCATTTCACGCATGGAAATATGGCCGATTTCACGCGAGACCTGCACCGAGATTACCCGTTGTTCATGCAAGCCGAGAAAAGAATTTTGTTTTATGCCGGCGGTGGTTTATTGCCTATCCGCGCTTGGCCTGCCGCACATTACGCTGTGCTTGCCAAAGGGTTGTGTGAACAAGGATATGCCGTGGGCATCATCGGATTGCCTGAAGATCTGGTGCTGGCCAAGTCCATTCAAGCGCAATGCGATCACAGCCATTGCCTGAATTTTGTGGGTTACACCCAAAACTTGGAAGCCTTGACCCGTTTGTTTTTTCACTGTGACCTGTTGGTCACGAATGACGGCGGCCCTGGCCATTTCGCCAGCTTGACACCGATTCGCACGCTGATGTTTTTCGGCCCCGAAACCAGTGCACTGTATGGACCCTTGACATCGCGCGCAATCGCTTTAGAGAGTCATGCGGCATGTTCACCTTGTTTGACTGCTTATAACCACCGGGCTACCCCATGCGATGGAGATAACCAATGCTTGCAGCGTATCGAGCCTGCGCAAGTGCTGTCGCTGGCGTTGACACAACTTGACATGTGCGAGCCCAGAGACCCTGCCTATGCCTGAGTTGCATTCAAACAACTTGCCTTTTCGCTTGCCTGCGAAGCTGGCTTTCATGCAGCCGTTGCTGACCCGTTTGTTCCGCTGGCGCTATATCCGCTTTGCCACGGTCGGTGCTTCAGGCACAGTCGTCAATGTGGTTGTTTTATTCATATGTCAAGAATGGGTGTTACCGCTTGCAGTGGCTGATACTTCACTGAGATTGTCATTGGCTTTGGTGCTGGCAATTGCTTTATCAACGGTAAATAATTTCGCCTGGAACAGTTTATGGACATGGTCTGACCGTTTGGTCGATGAGCCTGGCGCGAATTTGGCAGTGGATCGCAGCACGGGCAAGCGCTTTGTGAAATATGCGCTCTCGTGCTGGCTGGGTATGTTTATTCAATACGGGCTGACCTTGTTGCTGTCTGGTCATATGTATTACTTGTTAGCCAATATCATGTCCATACTGATGGCCAGTGTCATCAACTATATAAACAATGACCGGTGGACGTTTCGTCAAAAGCAATTGAAATAACCGTCATGGGCAACGCAAACACAGCCAGACTGACGCCGAGCACCAAGACATTGTGGTTGACGGTACTGGCAGTTGCACTGATGTATGTTTGGGGCATAGACAGTATTTACATGCCTAGCAATGGCGATGAAATGGTTTATGCGCACATTGCCCGATTGACGGCAACCAGTGGAC
>Ga0114972_10003004_pt1 | contig 12660 bp, 9 predicted proteins | sample M_140807_EF_Meta_FD_87354 | JGI IMG/M metagenome (GOLD analysis project Ga0114972, IMG submission 87354) | Freshwater microbial communities from Lake Montjoie, Canada to study carbon cycling - M_140807_EF_MetaG | ecosystem: Environmental > Aquatic > Freshwater > Lake | place: Lake Montjoie... | reverse complement strand
GCCCAGGAAATAATCCACATTAGGCCGATCGGCGATTTTGTTCGGATCAGCGATGTGATTTTCCGGAAACCATAATGCGAGTCGATTACCTCCACAATGGTCATGGCGCCAAGAAGAAAGAACAGGATTTCTGAAATTCCAGAGAGGTGATGTGAAAGTTGGGGGAGCACTGCGGAAGGATTTTCTGATCCCAATGCTACAATCACCCAACAGCTAATTCCTGTAATGAGGGCTGACGCGGTTTTGTTAACACCAATGTTGTGTTCTAAAACGATGGCAAGGTATCCGAGGAAAAAAACAACAATCAAAAGGGTTACCATGCCTTAGCGAGCGTTTAGTTTTTTCAGGATATGCCTGATTGTTGCCTTGCGGCCATCAGGGTATTTTCCATCAATGCGGCAATTGTCATCGGTCCAACTCCTCCCGGAACTGGTGTTATTGCGGAGCATATTGGAGAAACCTGTTGAAAATCAACATCTCCAACAAGTCTGAATCCTGATTTTTTGGATTCATCCGCAATTCGGTTGATGCCTACATCAATTACAATTGCACCTGGCTTCACCATTTCGGCCTTTACAAACTCAGGAATTCCGATGGCTGCAATGAGGATGTCGGCCTGGCGGGTTATTTCTGAAAGGTTTTGTGTTCGGCTGTGGCAGATGGTAACGGTGGCGTTTCCCGGATTTGAATTTCTGGAAAGCAACAATGCAAGTGGCAATCCTACAATCTGGCTTCTTCCCAGAATTACTACATGCTTTCCTGCAGTTTCAATGCCGTAGGCTTCCATCAGGCGCATGATGCCCCAGGGTGTTGCCGATGCGAAAGAAGGCTGGTTTTTTGCCATCTTTCCCATATTCAATGGATGGAACCCATCCACATCTTTTCTTGGATCAATTCGTTCGATTACCTTTTCTACCGAGATGTGATTGGGTAAGGGCAATTGTACAATAAAACCATGCAAATCAGAATCGGCATTTAGTCTGTCAATTTCAAGCAACAGCTCTTCCTCTTTAATATCTGAATCAAAACGAATGAGGCTGGACCTGAAACCAACCTTTTTGCAGGTTTCCATTTTGGCTGCCACATAGGTTTCGCTTGGTCCACTGTTTCCCACGAGAATGGCCGCGAGGTGCGGAGGCTTTCCAACCGAATTGCTGAATTCAGCGGTTTCCCTGGCTAGATTTTCTTGAATTTCTGTTGAGGTTTTCTTTCCGTCTATTAAAATCATAACTGAATCGAAAATAGAGAATCAATCAAGTTTAAGAACGGCCATAAAAGCTTCTTGTGGAATCTCAACATTGCCAACCTGGCGCATGCGTTTTTTACCTTTTTTCTGTTTCTCCAAAAGTTTACGCTTACGGCTGATATCACCACCATAACATTTTGCCAATACATCTTTACGCATGGCTTTTACAGTTTCTCTGGCGATTACCTTCGCTCCAATCGCTGCCTGAACCGCGATTTCAAACATCTGCCTTGGGATAAGTTCTTTCAGTTTCTCGCAAAGTCTTTTGCCCCATTCATAGGCTTTGTCTCTGTGAACAATGGCCGAAAGAGCATCTACTTTATCACCATTCAGCATGATATCGAGCTTCACCATGGTGCTTTCTCTAAACCCGATTAGTTCATAATCTAAGGAGGCATAACCCCTTGAGATGGTTTTGAGCTTGTCGAAAAAGTCAAATACGATTTCGGAGAGGGGCAATTCAAAACTAAGTTCGACCCTGTCTTGTGTGAGGTAAACCTGGTTATTCATCACACCCCTTTTATCCATGCAGAGGCCAATGATTCCCCCTACATAATCTGATTTGGTGATAATCTGGGCTTTGATGAATGGCTCTTCCACATAATCAAGATAATTAGGTTCTGGAAGTTCACTCGGTGCGTTTACAATGATCAACTCGCCTTTGTTGGTGTGCGCCCGGAATTGTACGGAAGGAACCGTGGTGATTACAGTCATATCAAATTCCCGCTCTAGTCTTTCTTGCACAATTTCCATGTGCAGCATTCCCAGGAAGCCACACCTAAAACCGAAGCCAAGGGCTGCGGAAGTTTCAGGTTCCCAAACCAGGGAAGCGTCATTGAGCTGCAATTTCTCCATTGAATTTCGAAGCTCTTCAAACTCAGAAGTTTCAACCGGATAAATCCCGGCAAAAACCATTGGTTTAACATCTTCAAATCCCTGAACCGCTTTTTCGCAAGGTCTTTGAGCATGCGTGATGGTATCTCCAACCTTTACTTCTTTTGCCTCCTTGATTCCGGAAATCAGATACCCCACATTTCCTGCACCCATGGATTGTTGTGGCTCTTGTTCCAGTTTTAGAATTCCGACCTCATCAGCCCAGTATTCTTTTCCTGTGGCCATGAATTTTACTTTATCGCCTTTGGAAATGCTACCGTTATAAATTCGGAAGTAAACCTCAATACCACGGAATGAATTGTAAACAGAGTCAAAAATCAGGGCTTGTAATGGGCCGTCCGGATCGCCTTTTGGTGCTGGAATTCTTTCCACCACGGCATCCAGAATCTCTTTTATCCCTATTCCTGCTTTTCCACTTGCATGAATGATGGCCTCACGGTCACAGCCAAGGAGATCCACCATTTCATCTTTTACTTCCTCAGGCATGGCACCTGGCAAATCAACTTTATTCAGGACTGGTATAACCTCCAGGTTATTGCCAAGTGCCAGATATAAGTTTGAAATGGTCTGTGCTTCAATTCCCTGAGAGGCATCCACAAGAAGCAAAACGCCTTCGCATGCTGCTATGCTTCTTGATACTTCATAAGAGAAGTCCACATGGCCTGGAGTATCAATCAGGTTGAAGGTATAATTTTCCCCTTTGTAGGGATAGGTCATTTGAATTGCATGGCTCTTGATTGTAATGCCACGCTCCCTTTCGAGGTCCATGTCGTCGAGGAGTTGGGCCTGCATATGCCGCTTGTCAACGGTTTGTGTAAACTCAAGAAGTCTGTCGGCCAGGGTACTTTTACCGTGGTCGATGTGGGCAATGATGCAGAAATTGCGAATGTGTTTCATCCGTTGGGAAAAAGTGGAGAGCCGGTGATTATTAACCTATTTTTTGGCCACAATGTTCTTAAACCAATCAAGGTTTACATTTGTATCGGGCGCATCATCAGAGTAATAGCCCGAGCCGTAACCGTAGCCATAACCGTAGCCATAACCATAGGTTTTGAAATTATCGAGGCCGTTGAGAACAGTTGCAAGGTTCTTGAAACCATTTACCCTCATTAGCTTGTTGATGTTTTTTAGATAAGATTTTTTGGAATATTCTGAGCGAACCACATAAATAGGCAGGTCGGCTTTTTGCATAATCAGAATTCCATCTGTTACGAGTCCAACTGGCGGACTATCAATAATAATCACATCATAATCCTTGTGGAGTTCAACGAAAATATCGTTGAGCATCGGACGCATAATTAGTTCTGAAGGATTTGGCGGTACTGGTCCTGCTGAAATAATGTCAAGACCTTCAAGAGAGGTTCTTGAAATGCAATCGCGGATATTGTCCCTGCCAATAAGCAGAGTGCTCATTCCAGCATCGTTGCTCACATCAAATGCAAGGTGAAGCTTTGGTTTCCGCATATCCATATCAAGCATGATTACTTTTTGATTGGACATGGCCAGAACACCGCCAAGATTGATGGCAAAAAAGGTCTTGCCTTCTCCCGCAACGGTACTTGTTACAGAGATAATTTTCTTCTTCTCCGAAACCATGAAATCCACATTGGTCCGGATGGAACGAAGCGATTCTGAAATGGCTGATTTTGGGTTTCTGTCAACCAGTAGGCGAGCAATTCTTAATTTTTCTTTAGAATAAACAGGTACGATTCCTAAAATAGGCGCCATACTGTTTTGTTCAAGTTCCTTTTGGGTGATAATTGTATCCTGCAAGAGATAACGAACTACTACGAGACCAACCCCAGAAATAATTCCGATGATAATCCAAGTACTGTAAACCGATCCTTTTTGAGGAAGTAAGGGAACAGTTGGAAGGTTGGCGGGAGCAAGAATCTGAAAGTCGGGAATGGTACCTGCTTTTGCAATCTCAAACTCTGCTTTTCTCTCAATGAACATGAGGTAGTATTTCTCATTGATTGTGAAAAAACGCCTGATTTGAGTCAGCTGTTTTTGAATACCAGGAAGGAGTTCACTGTTTTTTTCCAGCTCGTCCATTTTTGAATTCAACTGAACCATACTGGAGTTGGTAATGGCCAATTCTTCTTCAATCAGTTGCCCAATCAACTTTCTTAAGTCTTCAATTTTGCTGGTAAGGATTCTGTATGCTGCGGTCGATTCTCTGGCCCCATAAAGCATCGAGGTTTTCTGAGAAAGCAGTGAATTGAGCTGTTTTGCTTGCTCAATCAGGTAAGGGTTGTTGATGGATGAAAGTCCAGGAAATACCTGTTTTTCTTTCTGGTTGTAATTTTTAACCAGAAGGGATAAGTCCATTAACTGGCTTTTCTGGTTTTCCAATTCAGACCTTCTCTTGATAATTTCTTGTATGGCATCCTGAAGGGCTTCTGTTGAGCTATTGACATCAGTTACCTTATTTCTCCTGAGGAAATCCTGAATTTCATTTTCAGAAAGATTCAGCTTTTCAGCAGTTTGCTTCATCTGTTCTTCCAAAAACTCCAAGGTTTGTTCGTTGGCCAGGTTTTTTTGTGCAATGGTTTGCTGACCATAAATGGTGTCAATCACATTCACAATATCCCTGGCTTTTTCAGGTGAATTGTCGTTGAATCCTACCCGAATGGTGTTTGCTTCTGCATTTTCAACATATGCATTGATGCCCCTGCCAAGAAAATCTCTAAGACTCTCTTTTGAATTCAAAATGAAAATGAATTTTCGGCCATTGCATTCAGGCGTATAAAAATTGGTTAGTGAAACCTTGAATTTAAAAAACTCGTGGTCAAATGCTGTATTGAATTTCAGTACTTCAGAATATTCAACACCGATAAGGTCAAATTTAAGGATGTACTGTTTGTCATCTATAAATTCAAGGGTGATAGGCGTATTGTAGATGGCGGGATTTTTTACTTCGTAAACCACCTTAAAGGGCGTAATTGAATAGAGCTCGGTGGATATGAAGTTCCCAGATTGCTGATAAGTTACGCTTAGGTCAATCCTTTCAAGCACTTTCTCATACAAAACCTGCGATTTGATAATTTCGAGTTCGCCCTGAAGATTGGGTCCGGTACTCATTCCTTCTTCAGGTTTGGATAGACCCAGAAGCTGGTCAGCACTTTTCTGAACATTGAGTTTCAGGATTGAATAGGACTCATAAACTGGTTTGGTGTAACGCAGGTACAGATATGCACCAGTTAAGGATAGAACAATAAAAAGGATAATCCACCAAAGGCTTTTGTTCAGGATTGCAAGAAGTTTTTCAAGATCTATGCCTCCTATTCCTCCTTGAGGAGGTCCTTCAAAACCCAAATCCGCAAATGGGGTATTGAGGCCTGGTTTGGTATTATTTTGGGTGGTCTGTGCCATTACAATTTCGTAATCAAATATACAGACAAAATGGTAGATAAAATGGATGTCACGGAGTTGAAGTCTCCAAAGGCTTCGAGGAAGCCCCGCCTTAATGGCTCAATATAAACTATGTCGTTAGGTTGCATTATTAAGTTCGACTTTTGAAATGAGTCGTATTTGGTAATGTCTATGGTAAAAATTGTAGGGTTTCGCAGGTCTCCGCGAATTACCTTGATGCGGTCTGCGTGGCTATAGCGTCCAACACCACCTGCTTTTGCCAGAACTTCAATCAGGGTAACATTTTCATTTTCAAGTTCGAATACAGAGGTTTTTGAACTTCCTCCTACGCCTCCACCTCCACCTCCACCCATACCACCTCCACCCAAACCACCACCACTAATACCCATACCTCCAATAGCACCTCCAAGAGACCCTCCAGCCCCAATTCCAAGCAAATAAATTTTTCTATTTGATACTTTAGACATCACAAAGACATCCTGATAATACTTGCCATATTTTTCTGCTAAAAGACTATCTGTTTGGTGTATTGTAAGACTGTCAAGTTTTACATGACCCAAAATTGGCAAGTCTGCACAGCCATCGGCCTGAATCAAATATCTTGTGTTTAATCTTGCTGATCCAACGCCTACGGAGTTAACTTGTTTCATGAATTCCGAGGTTGGATCAATCACGGATTCTCCCTTATTCGTAAAAATTGCAAATTCCAGTAGGTCATTTTTTTTGATGAGATAATTGGATGGAACTTTGATGTCCATTGAGGCTTTGGCAAACTCTTTTTCCATTTCTCTAGATGCCTTGAAAAGAATGTCCCTTCTGTAAACATTACACGATGAAAGGAAAATCAAAATCAAAAATGCCAAGCCAACTGGCCTAAAGGACAAGGTCCTAAAACGGAGATATAATTTCATTGAAAGCGCTTAACTGTAAATCCTTTTCGGAAACTATCTTTTCACTAACATGCCAATCAATTGCCAAAGTACCATCCATTGGATTGATGCCTCCTTCTGAAATCTTCGAATAAGGAGCTGTACACTTGTATTGAAAAAGGGAATCTTCCAAGGCAGAAAAACCATGGGCAAATCCTGGCGGGATATAAAGCATACGAAAATCGTCGCTGCTGAGCTCTACTTGAAGGTATTTGCCATAGTCAGGAGAATCTTTCCGTAAATCAACCATAACATCTAAAACCCTTCCAAGCGCAACCCAAACCAATTTTCCCTGTGCAACAGGTGGGGCTTGAAAGTGCAGGCCTCTGATTGTTCCTTTTTTGGAAAAAGATTGGTTGTCTTGCACAAAATCAAAATCAAGACCAGCTTTCTTGAAAGTGGCAGTGTTATGCGATTCGAAAAAATAACCTCTATCATCCCTGAAAATTGCAGGTCTGATTTCAAGCAATCCTTTAATCGACAGCTCTTTAACTTCCATTCCTATTTAAACTGCTCAAAATGAATGCAAAAAAGCCAATAATTTGTGACACAAAAAAGGAAAAGAAGATGTTGGTACTGAAAACCTTAAAAGATGGCAGGGCACTTATAAATCCTCAAACAAAGGCGGAATTTGAACAACTCTACTTGCTCAGGTGGGAGATTTTAAGAAAACCATGGGGACTTTTGCTGGGAACTGAGCAGGATAATGACGAATCAACTGCGATTCATAGGGCTGTTTTTGATTTCGAAAGCCGTAAATTTCTGGCATGTGGCAGGATTCAGTCCTTGGGTGAAAATGCTGCACAAGTTCGATATATGGCAGTTGGATCGGATGTTCAAGGCGAAGGATTTGGGCTAGAAGTTCTCCGAAGCCTCGAGCAGGTTGCACACGAGGAAAACTGGAATTACATCTTTCTGAATGCCAGAGAAAATGCCTTGGGCTTTTATGAGAAATGTGGATATCAGGTTGAGGGAAATGCCGAATCTTTTCTCGGAATCCGGCATTTCCGCATGTCAAGAAATCTTTGACAACATGCTTTCCAGCATCTCAATGGCGGCAATTGAAAGCACTGTTCCCGGCCCGAAAACAAAATCAACGCCTCTGGATTTCAGCCAGTCATAGTCATCCGCAGGAATTACACCGCCGGCGACCAATACTACATTACCGATGCCTTCTTTGATTAGTTGATCACGCAATTTAGGAAGCCAGATTCTGTGGCCACCTGCCAAAGAGGAAACCCCGACAATGTGCACATCATTTTCAACTGCTTGCCTCGCCACTTCTTCTGGCATGGCAAAAAGTGGTCCTACATCTACATCAAATCCGAGGTCGGCATAGCCGGAAGCCACAACTTTTGCGCCGCGGTCGTGGCCATCTTGTCCGAGTTTCGCTACAAGAATTCGGGGCCTCCTTCCTGCCTTTTCTGCAAATTCATCTGCAAGGGCCCGCGCTTTGATGAAATTCGAGTCTTTTTCCACAATTGATTTATAAACGCCTGATATAAGCCGTATTGGAGGATTATGTCTTGAAAACGCTTTTTCAATGGCCAGAGAAATTTCACCCAAACTTGCTCTTTTTCTGGCGGCCTCAACTGCCAGATTCAGGATGTTGTTTTCGGCCGATCCGCCAGCCTCTCCAGATTTTAGGTGCAAGGCCCTGTTTTCAATGGCCGCAATTGCATTCTTTACGGCGGTTTCATCTCTGCTTTGTCTGATTTTATGAAGACTTTCGATTTGCTCAGACCGAACCTGTTCAAGGTCAATGCTTCGAACTTCCAGGTTGTCGGGTCTTGGCATTTGATTCAGATTTATACCTACCAAGTGCTCCAAACCAGTATCAATCCGGGCCTGCTTTCTGGCAGCGGCCTCCTCGATTCTCATTTTGGGAATCCCCTTATCAATCGCAGGGGTCATTCCACCCTCACTTTCAATCTCCTCAATTAGTTTTCGTGCTTTTTGAAGGAGTTCTTCTGTCCTTTTTTCCAATTCTGAGGAGCCAGCCCAAGGGTCAATTAATTTGCAGGTGTCTGTTTCCTGTTGGATGAAAATCTGTGTATTTCGGGCTATTCTGGCTGAAAATGGTGTTGGAAGTGCAATTGCCTCATCCAGCGAATTGGTATGAAGGCTTTGGGTGTGGCCATGCGCTGCGGCCATGGCTTCCATTCCGGTGCGGGCCACATTGTTGAAAGGATCTTGTTCCGTCAGGCTGTATCCAGAAGTTTGACAGTGTGCCCTCAGCATCAAGGATTTACTGCTTTTTGGATTAAACTGCTGCATCAATTCAGCCCAAAGGATTCGTCCTGCACGCAGTTTGGCGACTTCGGTCAGGTAATCCATACCAATCGCCCAGAAAAAAGAAATTCTGGGTGCAAATTCATCCACGGAAAGGCCTGCTTTGAGGCCGGTTTTTACATACTCAATTCCATCGGCCAATGTGTAAGCAAGCTCAAGATCCGCAGGGGCTCCAGCCTCATGCATGTGGTATCCGCTCACCGAAATGGAATTGAACTTTGGCATTTTTTGCGCTGTGTATGCAAAAATTTCAGCCACAAGTTTCATGGATTCTGCAGGCGGATATATGAAGGTATTCCGCACCATGAATTCTTTTAAAATGTCGTTCTGTATAGTTCCGGCGAGTTTTTCAGGTGGAATTCCCTGCTCTTCTGCCGCAACGATAAAAAATGCCAGAATTGGGATTACGGCACCGTTCATAGTCATGGAAACAGAAATCCGATCCAAAGGAATGCTGTCGAAAAGAATTTTCATATCCTCCACTGAGTCTATGGCAACTCCAGCTGCGCCTACATCTCCTGCTGCCCGCTCATGGTCGGAATCGTATCCACGGTGGGTGGGCAAATCAAAGGCCACGGAAAGACCAGTTTGGCCACCAGCCAGATTTTGTCGGTAAAAAGCATTGGATTCCCGGGCGGTAGAAAAACCTGCATACTGCCGGATCGTCCAAGGCTGAGTAGTAAACATGGCAGGATAAGGTCCTCTGGCAAAGGGAGTTTCCCCAGGAGCACTCAGGTAGGCTGGCTGATTTTCCTCAATTGTGTTCCCCGAATTGCCAAAGGGCTGAAATTGTTCTGCTTGGTAGGTATTCTCTGGACGCATTCGATGGTGTTGTATGGTTCTTTTTGGTGTTTCCCTTGGGCAGTGCAAGTTTAGCCATTTCGGTGAAAAAAATCCGGCGCTTTCCGTGAATTTAAAAAACCAATGTCATGGATTACTTGTTGTGCATGGTAATTATGAATTCTCCCTCTTATGCGGTTTTTTGGTTTCGGAGAGACCTCCGTCTGGAAGACAATACTGGGCTTTTTCAAGCTTTGAAATCTGGTCTTCCTGTGCTTCCGGTTTTTATTTTCGATAAAAATATTCTTGATAAACTTGAAAATCCAGAGGACAAAAGATTGCGGTTTATTCATTCAATTCTTTGTTCCCTACAGGATAAACTTGTTGCGAAAGGCTCTGGATTTCGTACATTTTATGGCAGTCCTGAAGAGGCCTTCCGTACTTTAATATCAGAAGGAAATCTGAAGGCAGTTTATGCCAATCATGATTATGAACCTTATGCCAAAGAGCGGGATGGATCAATTTCAGATCTGCTCTCTTCCGCTGGGATTTCATTTTTTACCTTTAAAGACCAGGTAATTTTTGAAAAGCAGGAAGTGCTTTCGGTACAAGGAAATCCCTACACTGTTTTTACCCCATATGCCAATCGCTGGCGGTCTTTGTTGAAAGCAGACGATTATCACATCCGGGATTCTGCATCACTTGGGGGAAACTTTTTGTCATGGAGTTCTTCAGGTATTATTCCCCTCGAAGACATGGGATTTGTTCCTGCTGTTGAGGATTTTCCTCCAACCACCATTAGCGAAGACCTTCTCAGGGCATACGCCGAAAAGCGTGATTTTCCCGGATTGCCGGCTACTTCCAGAATAGGTGTTCATCTGCGTTTTGGCACCATTAGCATCAGGCATTGTGTACGGATTGGCCTTCAGTTAAGTGCCACTTGGCTCAATGAATTGATATGGCGCGAGTTTTACATGCAAATTCTCTGGAATTTTCCGCAGGTGGGCGAGGGGAAGTCTTTTAAACCGGCTTATGATCGAATTCCGTGGAGAAACGACCCTGATGAATTTGCTCGTTGGTGTGAAGGCAAAACGGGTTATGCCATTGTGGATGCAGGAATGAGGGAACTCAATTCTACTGGATTTATGCACAATCGGGTGCGCATGATTGCCGCCAGTTTTCTGGTCAAACACCTCTTGATCGACTGGCGCTGGGGAGAAGCCTATTTTGCAAGCAAGCTGCTTGATTTTGATTTTTCTGCCAATAACGGAGGCTGGCAGTGGGCGGCAAGTTCCGGTTGTGATGCAGCACCTTATTTTCGGGTTTTCAATCCACTGCTTCAAACACAGAAATTTGACAAAAATCTCGATTACATAAAGAAATGGGTTCCAGAGTATAACAGCCTGTCTTACATTCAATATTCCGTTGTGGAACATTCATTTGCCCGAGAAAGGGTTTTAAAGGTTTTTAAAGAAGCTTTGGGGGCAGTTGTTTCCAATTAATTTTCTCGCAAATATTCCTTATGCCTTTCAAATAGGCTCTTTGATTCTAAATTTTCAGGAGAAAAACATCATATTTGCCCACGGCATCGAAACAGTCTATTTTACTCCCTTGGATTCAGGATTTTTTAGTGATACTCTGGTAACCGGAGCCTCTGGTTTTTTAGGTCGGTGCTTAAGGGAGTTTTTGGTATCTGATTCCGGAAGCAACCCCAATTTATTCGACCTCGATCACCCTGTCCTTCCCGACTCGGGTATTGGTAATATTTTCCATCTGGCTGCCTTGGTGGCTTATGGGATTGGGGATAGCAAAAGTTTATTCGAGTCCAATGTCCAGCTGACTGAGAAATTGGTTTCCAAGTATCCAGATTCCAGAATGGTGTTTGCATCCTCGGTTTCTGTTTACGGGCAACAGCCAGGAGTTCTGAACGAAACATCATTTCCCGGAAATTCTGCACCTTATGGATTGTCAAAACTTTGGGCAGAACAATGGGTTTCCAGCCTAAATGATTATGCAATTCTTCGATTTCCCTCTCTTTACGGGCCGGGAATGAATCCGAATACCATCATTCCAAGGTTTTTTTCTCAAGCGATGAACAAGGGTATTATTGAGGTTTGGGGCGATGGATCTCGGCATCAATATTACTTGCATGCCAGCGATGCATCAGCTTTGATGAAATGCCTGATGGATTCAGGAAAAAAAGGGGTGTTTTTGGGAATGGGAGAAAAAAGTTATTCAAATCTCGAACTTGCTGTCATGATCGCAAGGATCACAGGTGCAGAAATCAAGCATGTTGGTGAGGATAATTCGCACTCAATGAAATTTAACAACAGCCACACCCGCAAGGAACTTGGCTGGTCGCCAGCAATAGAATTAGAAGAAGGTCTTCACCAATATTTTACATGGAAGAAAGGACAATTATCGTAACCGGAATAGGAGGGAATGTTGGTCAAGGGATTGTGCGCAACCTCCGGAATACAGGAATGCCGCTTCGGATTGTTGGCACAAATTCTGCGCCCTTTTTTGCAGGAAACCACCTTGTTGATGCTTTTCATGAAGTGCCTTTTGCCTTCGACCCCGGATATTTAGACCGGATTTCGCAAATAGTTGAGGAGGAAAGTGTTGATTTAATCATTCCTTCAACCGATTTTGAAGTTTTCTACCTTGCCTCTGCAGCTGATCGTTTTTCGGCTCGTTTGGCAACCTCTGGTGTTCAGGCATCCGGAATTTATCTCGACAAATTCCTAACCTGGGAACACCACAATGCTTTAGGAATTCCTTTCGCCAAAAGTTTTTTGCCTTCGGAATGGAGCGGTCAGTTTGAATCGGCAATTGCAAAACCCAGAAAAGGCCGTGGTTCCCGTGGTCTTTTGAAGGGAAAGTTCGATGCAACTTTGCTGACCGATGATGAATACATGGTTCAGGAAATGCATGCCGGTCTGGAAATTACGTGTGCGGTTTTTGTGAGCTATCTCAGCGGAGATATTACCGGTATTCTCACCATGGATAGGTCTCTTGAAAATGGTGCAACCAGTTTTTGTCGGGTTGTGAAAGATTGGGATTTACAATTAAGAGAAATGGCGGAGTTGATGGTTCGACATTCAGACTTGAAAGGATCTTTTAATATTCAAGCAATCGTAACTG
>Ga0114972_10003003_pt1 | contig 12661 bp, 13 predicted proteins | sample M_140807_EF_Meta_FD_87354 | JGI IMG/M metagenome (GOLD analysis project Ga0114972, IMG submission 87354) | Freshwater microbial communities from Lake Montjoie, Canada to study carbon cycling - M_140807_EF_MetaG | ecosystem: Environmental > Aquatic > Freshwater > Lake | place: Lake Montjoie... | reverse complement strand
TCTGAATAAGGGCCTTAAGCCCGCAGTTTTTCAATCAGTCCATTGAGCTCTTCAAGCGAGCCGAATTGAATCGCTAATTCGCCCATTTCTTCGGTCTTGCCGTGCCGCTTGACACGTTTTTTCACGCGCACTTCAACGTCTGCAGTGAGTAAGTCGGAGAGCTCTTCTTCGACTCGGCGAACATCACGTGATTTTTCTTTTTTGGGTTTTTGTTGCACCAAGTTGAATTCTGCGCTGAGTTTTTTGACCAGGCTTTCGGCTTCTCGGACTGACATTTTTTTGGCCGTGATCTGATGGGCGGCGGTGATCTGCGTCGCACGGTCCAAAGACAACAAAGCACGCGCATGACCCATGTCCAAGTCACCCGCCATCAGCATGGTCTGCACGGGATCGGCCAAATTCAACAAACGCAACAAGTTGCTGGCAGCGCTGCGAGAGCGGCCCACAGCTTGTGCCGCAGTTTCATGCGTGAGTCCAAATTCTTTGATGAGGCGTTGCAAGCCCTGTGCTTCTTCCAGCGGGTTGAGGTCTTCGCGCTGCATATTCTCAATCAAGGCCATGGCCGCGGCCGCTTCATTGGTCACATCCCGCACCAGCACCGGCACGCGGTCCAGACCGGCCAGTTTGGAAGCCCGAAAACGCCGCTCCCCCGCAATGATTTCGTATTTGCCAGCATGCGGGCCATCGGTCAACTGCCGGACCAGAATGGGCTGCATGATGCCCTGCGCCTTGATGGACTCGGCCAGTTCGTACAAAGCGCCTTCGTCCATTTGTGTTCGTGGCTGGTAGGCACCCGCCACCAGCACATCGAGCGACAAGGTGGTAGAAATACCATCGTTGGCGGTGCCGCCCGCTTGTGTTGGTGCTTCCACCACTTTAGGGCCGAGCAAGGCTTCGAGGCCACGGCCGAGGCCCTTGGGTTTCTTGGTGACCATGGTTCAGTCTTTCATCAGTTTATGAAGCAGTGCTTGACCTTGAGGCCAGTCACTGGGTTGTTTAGCGGGTGGCTTAGGTGCAACCACTTGGGCGATCCATTGTGCCCCCCAGGATTCGGCCAAGGCTTGCGCCCATGCTGGGTCAAATGTGTCGCTCTGTATGGGTGCACTAGGTTGGACTTGGTCGTTTTGATGTTCAGGCCCGACCATCCAGGACGCGAAAGGAAGGCGCTGGCGCACGATCGGCGACCAACTGGGCAAGCGCTCGCGCACAGCGGGAGTCTCTACATCGAGCGGCGCCACCAGCAAAGCCGCCCGAACGCGGTCCGTGAACCGGGAGTGCGCCGCCCAAGCCGACAACTGGATACACCCCAAGTTGTGTGCCACAAGCACGACATGCGCGGCGTCCAGCACGGCCTCTTCGAGCCGGATCAACCAGTCGCCCCGCAAGGGGCGCTGCCAATCATGTTGCTCGACACAGCGCCTGCCAGGCATTGAAGCCCATTCGAGGGGCCAAGGATCTGGAACGCTCTGCGGCCAACCGGGCAAGATCAAGACAAGGGGGGCGCTCATTTCACATGGCGGGAATTCGGTCGACCAGTTCGCGGGCAAACTCGACAAAAGCCACGCTGCCTTTGGCAGAAGGGTCAAACACCACACCGGGCAAGCCATAACTGGGGGCTTCGGCCAAACGCACATTGCGTGGAATCACGGCATTGAACACCTTGTCGCCAAAATGGGCCTTGAGTTGCTCGCTGACCTGCTGCTGCAGGGTCACCCGGGGATCGAACATGACGCGCAGCAAGCCGATGATTTTCAGGTCACGGTTTAAATTGGCATGGACTTGTTTGATGGTGTTAACCAGGTCGGTCAGGCCTTCGAGCGCAAAGTATTCGCACTGCATGGGCACGATCACCCCGTGGGCTGAACATAAACCATTGAGCGTCAACATGGACAATGAAGGCGGACAGTCGATCAGCACAAAATCGTAATCCCCCTGAACTACGGCCAGGGCTTCTTTAAGCCGCTGATCGCGGCGCTCAAGTTCCACCAGTTCGACCTCGGCACCGGCCAACTCGCGGTTCGCGCCCAGAATGTGGTAACCGGATTTTTCGGCAAAGACCGCCGCCTCTTGAACGCTCGCTGACTCGAGCAGCACGTCGTAAACCGAGAGCGCCAACTGCCGTTTGTCCACACCCGAGCCCATGGTGGCATTGCCCTGCGGGTCCAGATCCACCAAGAGCACCCGCTGCCCCACTTTGGCCAGGCCTGCGGCCAGATTGACGCAAGTGGTGGTTTTGCCGACGCCGCCTTTTTGGTTAGCAATGCAGAAAATTTTGGCCATGGCGAAACGCTTCTTTTACTTAGACAGGGCCAGCTTAACGCCAAAGCCAATGAGGAAGATGCCCGCCAGCTTTTCAAGCCAGTGGCCGAATTGAGGATTGGCACGCATGCGCTCGGCCAAATGATGGGTCAAAAGGGTCATTCCGAAGCCATAGATAAATGTCAACGTCGCAATGGTGGACGCCATGACCGCAAAACTCACTAAACCCAGGTGATGTTCTGGGTCCACAAACAGGGGGAAAAAGGCCATGTAAAAAACAATCGCTTTAGGGTTGAGCAGTGTGATGGCCATGGCCTGCTGGAAATAGTGCCGTGGCCGGATATTCAGAACCGGCGCATCGCCGGGCTTGGCCGTTAACATTTTCCAACCCAACCACGCCAGATACACTGCACCCACCCATTGCACCGCGGCAAAAGCGGCAGGGTATGTCGCCAAAACCGTGGCCACGCCGGCCACCGCCAACCACATCAAGACCTGATCGCCCGCAATCACACCCAAAGTTGCGCCCAAGCCACCGGACAGGCCCCCCTTGCTCGTGGACGTGATGAGCGCCAAATTACCCGGTCCAGGAATGGCCAAGAACAAGACAATCGCTGCAACAAACGCGCTGTAATCCGAAATACCGAAAAACATGGACACTCTTTCTGGTGAATGTAACGAGTGTACGTGATGAACTTATCCACTCATTCAGATGCAAGCGCATGACGCATCCAAACCATACAGCGATCAGCATCCAACCCTGGCACCGTCAAGTGTTCCACGTGAAACACTTGCACTTGGACAGGCAAGTCAGCGATTTCGTCGTCTGGCCGTTTGCCTTTCATGGCCATCCAAACACCTTGCGCGGACAGTGCGTTCTGTGACCATTGGGTAAAGTCCTTCAAGGAGGCAAAAGCACGCGAGCAGATCACGTCATACTCCTCTTGGACAGACTCAACCCGGGCATGCTGGCCACGCAAGTTTGGCAAACGCAACGAGGCCGCCACCTGCTGAATGAAGGCGGCTTTTTTGCCTACGGTATCGACACAAGTGACCTGCACCTCGGGTCGGCAAATGGACAACACCACGCCAGGCAAGCCGCCGCCAGAACCGACGTCCAGCAAGCGCGTCGACCGCCCTTGGGTGTGTCGTAACAAGGGTTGCAGCGCAGACAAACTGTCGAGCAAATGGTGAGTCAGCATTTCCTGCGGGTCTCGCACGGCCGTGAGGTTATACACCCGGGTCCACTTCTGGATCAAGGCCATGTAAGCCAGTAATTGCTGTTGGGCCGCCTCACTCAAGTCGAGTCCCAGCGCCACCACACCCCGTCCCAAGGGCTCGGCCAGCGCGTCTCGGCTGGACGCGCGCAAGTCACTCATGCCACCACATCCTGAACGGCGTCCGGCACCAACTTGAAACCCTTCACGCCACCTTTTTTCAGATGGATCAACAAGAGTGAAATGGTCGCGGGCGTGATCCCAGAGATGCGAGACGCCAAGCCCAAAGTTTCCGGCCGATGCTTACTGAGTTTTTGACGCGACTCCATCGACAAAGCAGACACCTGCATGTAGTCCAGATCAAGGGGCATCCTCATCTGCTCATAATGCGCCGACCGCTCGACCTCTTCGCGTTGACGGTCTATGTAGCCCGAGTACTTGGCCGCGATCTCGACTTGCTCTGCCACCGCCTCCAAGGCATCGCCCAGTGTTTCACGTGAAACACTGGGGCTGGCGTACGCGGCGTCATTCATTGACATCAAACCCGACAGACTGACACCCGGTCGTCTGAGTAAATCAAACAGGTTGTATTCATGGTCAATGGCTTTGCCAAGCACCCGCTCAGCTTCAGTATCAGGCAAGTTGCGGGGGTTAACCCAGGTGGACCTCAAGCGTTCTGTTTCACGTGAAACAGCTTCGAGCTTGCGACTGAAGGCAGCCCACCGCACATCATCCACCAAACCCATCTGTCGTCCCACTTCGGTCAAGCGCGCGTCGGCATTGTCTTCCCGCAATTGCAAGCGGTATTCAGCGCGACTGGTGAACATGCGGTAAGGCTCGGTCACTCCCTTGGAGATCAAGTCATCCACCAACACACCCAAGTAAGCTTGATCACGTGCTGGCAACCAAGGTGCGTCGCCTCGGCACTGCAAGGCGGCATTCACACCGGCAAACAAACCCTGCGCAGCTGCCTCCTCGTAACCGGTGGTGCCATTGATTTGCCCTGCAAAAAACAAGCCTTGGATCTGCCGCGTTTCAAAGTTGCTCTTCAGCGCGCGAGGGTCAAAGTAGTCGTATTCAATCGCATAGCCGGGGCGCAGGATGTGGGCGTTTTCAAGCCCCTTCATCGAGCGCACCAGCGCGTACTGAATGTCAAACGGCAAACTGGTCGAGATGCCGTTGGGGTAGTACTCGTGGGTCGTCAGGCCTTCGGGTTCCAGAAAAATCTGGTGGCTGTCTTTGTCGGCAAAGCGGTTGATCTTGTCTTCCACGCTCGGGCAGTAGCGCGGCCCCACGCCTTCGATCTTGCCGGTGAACATCGGGCTGCGGTCAAAGCCTGAGCGGATGATGTCGTGGGTGCGCTCATTGGTATGCGTGATCCAGCACGGCATGTGCTGCGGGTGCATGCTGGCTTTGCCCATGAAGCTGAACACCGGCACGCCGGCCTCTGGGTTCAGCCCGCCCGGCACGCCGTCACCGGGTTGCTCGGCGCATTGGCTGAAGTCGATGCTACGGCCATCCAAGCGCGGCGGCGTGCCGGTTTTGAGTCGGCCTTGCGGCAATTGCAGCTCTTTCAGGCGAGCCGACAAACTCACCGCCGGCGGATCGCCCGCGCGCCCTGCCGCATAGTTTTGCAAGCCCACATGGATCTTGCCATCCAAGAACGTTCCGGCTGTCAGCACCACGGTGCGTGAACGGAACCGAATACCCACTTGCGTGACCGCGCCCACCACCCGATCGCCTTCGACCATCAGGTCGTCCACCGCCTGCTGGAACAACCACAAATTGGGCTGGTTTTCCAGGCGATGGCGGATCGCCGCCTTGTACAAAATACGGTCGGCCTGGGCCCGCGTGGCGCGCACGGCCGGGCCCTTGGAACTGTTCAAAATGCGAAACTGAATTCCGCTTTCATCCGTGGCCAGCGCCATGGCGCCGCCTAAAGCGTCCACCTCTTTCACCAGGTGCCCCTTGCCAATACCGCCAATCGATGGGTTGCAACTCATCTGGCCCAGGGTTTCGATGTTGTGCGACAGCAGCAAGGTTTTCGCGCCCATGCGGGCAGCGGCCAGTGCCGCCTCGGTGCCCGCGTGGCCGCCGCCGACCACGATCACGTCGAATTCTTCAGGGTAAAGCATGGCAAGTTCCAACAGACAAGACGCAGCGCGCCCGAATGCCGCACTGCGCCAGCGCGGCCAAAATTTAGCTGATTTTACAAGCTGGCTGAAAAAATGCAGCAATCCCGGGATTGGCCGCGCCAAGGACCGGCATGGGAAAGTGCCGGAGTCCGCATGGTTATTCTCTTTTTGCATAGCCCCACCCGCTATCGGCCTTGGACAATGGCGCGAGGCGAATCTAAGCTGGCGTCTGAATTCAACAGAAAGTTCACATGCCAAGCACCCAAACACCTCACGCCTTGCCCTCGTACCTGAACCCCGACCACCTCGGCCCCTGGGGCGATTACCTGCAGCAGGTCGACCGCGTCATGCCCTATTTGGGCCCCTTGTCGCGCTGGGTCGAGACCTTGAAGCGCCCCAAGCGCATCCTGATCGTGGATGTGCCCATCGAGCTGGACAATGGCAGCATGGCCCACTTTGAGGGCTATCGGGTGCAACACAACACCAGTCGCGGCCCGGGCAAAGGGGGCGTGCGCTTTCACCCCGAAGTCACGCTGTCCGAGGTCATGGCCTTGTCGGCCTGGATGTCGGTGAAGAACGCCGCCGTCAACCTGCCGTTTGGCGGCGCCAAGGGCGGCATTCGCGTCGACCCCAAAACCTTGTCACGCGGCGAGCTGGAGCGCTTGACCCGGCGATACACCAGCGAGATCGGCGTGATCATTGGGCCGACCAAAGACATTCCGGCGCCCGACGTCAACACCAACGCGCAAATCATGGCCTGGATGATGGACACCTATTCCATGAACCAAGGTGCCACCCACACCGCCGTGGTCACCGGCAAACCCATCGCGCTGGGCGGCTCGCTGGGACGCCAAGAGGCCACCGGGCGCGGCGTGTTCACGGTCGGCTGCCTGGCGGCGCAGCACATCGGTTTGCCCATTCCAGGCGCGCGCATTGCGGTGCAGGGCTTTGGCAATGTGGGCGGCGTCGCTGCGCAACTGTTCACCCAAGCCGGAGCGGTGCTGGTGGCGGTGCAAGACCACGAGGGCTCCCTGTACCAACCCGCAGGCCTGGACGCCCAAGCCCTGTGGCAGCACGTGCAAACGCACGGCAGCGTGGCCGGTTTCGAAGGCGCTGAAACGGTGGCGCGCGAGACCTTCTGGGACACGCCCTGCGACGTGATGATCCCCGCCGCCATGGAACAGCAAATCACCGCCGAGAATGCGCACCGCATCCAAGCGCGGCTGGTGATTGAGGGCGCCAACGGCCCGACCACGCCGGCGGCGGACGACATCCTGCGCGAGCGCAACATTTTGGTGGTGCCCGATGTGATTGCCAACGCCGGCGGCGTGACGGTGAGTTACTTCGAGTGGGTGCAGGATTTCTCCAGCTTTTTCTGGAGCGAAGACGACGTCAACGCGCGCCTGGTGCGCATCATGACCAAGGCTTTTGAGGGCATCTGGCAGGTGGCGCAAGCGCATCAGGTGGGCCTGCGCACGGCCACCTTCATCACCGCCTGCACGCGCATCTTGCAAGCTCGGGCGTTGCGCGGTCTTTACCCCTAAAGCCATTGCCGCAGCCACAGTGCCAGAGCACGCGACAAGACGGGCTTGTCACGGGTTAGCATGCGGGCATGACTTTTTCTTGCCGCAGCGGCTGCGCCGCCTGTTGTATCGCGCCCTCCATCAGCTCCGCGATTCCCGGCATGCCTTTGGGCAAGCCGGCGGGGGTGCGCTGCTCTCAATTGGGCGATGACCAGCGCTGTTTGATTTTTGGCCGCCCTGAACGGCCCGCCGTGTGTGGGTAACTGTAGCTGCACCCTGAGATGTGCGGCGCGCAAGACGATGGCGGCCGTTACGCGCGGGTGTACCTTGCGCGACTGGAGAATCTGACTGCGCCAGATTAAGCTAGAAGATTAACCCTAGCTATCGCATGTGATAACCAACCCAAGGAGCTGATTTATGGACATGACTATTCCCAGCGTCAAAGACCGCGTTCATGCCGATGAATGGCAATTGCGTTGCGACCTGGCCGCATGCTATCGATTAGTTGCCTTGTACGGCTGGAGCGACTTGGTGTTCACCCACATCAGCGCCAAGTTACCGCACAGCGTGGCCGGGGAGGTCCATCAGTTCTTGATCAACCCTTACGGTTTGATGTTCGACGAAATCACAGCTTCCAGTTTGGTCAAAGTAGACATGGCATGCAACAAACTGGATGACAACCCCTTTCCCGTCAACCCCGCAGGGTTTGTTATCCACAGCGCAATCCATGAAGCACGCGAAGACGCCGGTTGTGTACTGCACACCCATTCCCGCGCTGGCGTGGCGATAAGTGCCCAGCAACACGGCGTGCTTCCCATCAGTCAGCAAAGCACCTTTGTGTTGGCCTCACTGGCTTACCATGCGTACGAGGGTGTCGCCATCCGTGACGAAGAAAAAACACGCCTTCAAGCCGACTTGGGCCATGCCAACTATTTGATGCTGCGCAACCACGGCTTGCTTACCGTAGGCAAGACGATTGCTGATGCCTTTTTGTCGATGTACACGTTCGAAAATACATGCCGCATCCAGGTTGACGCTTTGGCAGGCAACGCGGCAGCAAATGGACTCACAAACGTAGATCCCCTCATTTTGAACGGCGTAGCACATGCCATGAAAGTTCAAACCGATGGACTTGGAGGGAGTTTCGTTTGGCCCGCTTTGTTGCGCAAACTTGAACGCGAACACAGCGACTACGCAAGCTGAGTGTCAAAGGCTGATGTCTGCGTCCGACTTAAGCGCCCAAACCAACCGCAGTGGGTGACTTCATCACAATGCGACGAATGAGTTTGTAACTCCTGCAGTCGCATTGAGGCCCCTTTCAAGCATAAACCAAGCTTTTATGGATAGACCAACACAGAACAACCGCGAACTTGAACGTGTCATCATCGGCCGCGCGACACAAGACGGTGCAGGCGTCAAACTCACGCGCGTCTTGACGCAAGACCTCCAACAAAGGCTGGATCCTTTCTTGATGTTGGACAATTTTGCGAGCGACGACCCGAACGATTACAGCGGCGGCTTCCCCGACCACCCCCACAGGGGTTTTGAAACCGTCACCTACATGGTTGTCGGGCGAATGCGTCATAAAGACAGTGCAGGCCATGAGGGCTTGCTTGAAAACGGTGGCGTGCAATGGATGACCGCCGGCAAAGGCGTGATTCACAGTGAAATGCCTGAGCAAGAAGAAGGCTTGATGGAAGGATTCCAGTTGTGGTTGAACTTGCCAGCGCATCAGAAAATGTGCACCCCTTGGTACCGCGATATTCAAAGCCATGAAATTCCTGATTTCACAACAGCAGAAGGTGTTTTGGTGCGTGTGATTTCAGGTGAAAGCCACGGCACAAAGGGCGCAATGAACCGATCAGCAGCACTTCATCCCACACAAGTGCTCTATTTGGACATCCATTTCAATCAAGATGGCATTTTTGAGCAAGCGCTTAAGGCTGAGCACAATGCCTTTCTTTACACCTATCTTGGTGCGTCCGAGGTGATAGGTCGTGATGGGGAGGGAAACAACGTGGCACGTCATCGCATGGGTATTTTGCAAAATAACGGTGACCGGGTTCAGCTGCGTGCCAAATCGGGAACGCGTGTCCTATTGATAGCTGGGCAAGCCTTGAATGAGCCGATTGCCCAATATGGCCCCTTTGTGATGAATACACGCTCAGAACTGATGCAAGCAGTTGAGGATTATCAAAAAGGCCTTTTCACGCCCTGAACTTTACAAAGGCATACACAACAGATGAAAACCAGATACATCGGTTGCTGATACTTGTCATCGCCTTGAAACTCAATTCAAGTTTTTGAACATGAAAAGGAACACCATGAAACGCCACCACATTCTGATTTCTACCAGTCTTTTGCTAGGTTTGAGTGCTTTTGCGCAAAGTCCGTCTGTCGCTGAGTCCCAAGTACCGGCGGCTGGTATGGGTCATATGCACAACCCAGGAATGATGCAAAAGATGCGTGAAATGAAAGGTCATCGTCATGCCCAACACTTGGAGGCACTTAAAACCGCATTAAAAATTCTACCCGAACAAGACACCAACTGGGCTGCATTTGCCGGCAGCATGAAACCCATAGGGCCACGCCAAGACAAGCGTTTTTTAGAAGATATAGACAAACTGACCACACCTGAACGCATCGACAAAATGATGGCCTTCAAAGCACAACGTGATACAGAATTAAACAAACGCGCAGAGGCCACTAAGACTTTTTATGCCGTTTTATCAGAGGATCAGAAAAAAATATTTGACCAGCATACGGCCAAGTTCATGGGCAAGATGGCACACAAACAATCCGGTGGTCATGAGAACATAATGCGACACAATTAATTTTCAAATGCATTAAAAGGTCAGTTGATCATTGCTCATTTGGCATGGAAATCAGAAGCCAAAAAAATTTGAAATTTTTTTGTATAAACTTGTGGATAAATAGACTTGAAAAAACAAGTTATCCACAACTTTCTTTAAAAATAAGAAGTTGTTCATTTTGCGGGTACAACACGAAGCACTCTCTTGCACAAGAGTCAAAAACAGTTAAGTACTTGAAAAATAAGGGAGTATTGCCCTTGTCCACAGGAAAGTGCATTCCTTATCTACTACTACTATCTTTATTTAAAAGAATAAGAGATAGAGAAGGGACAACAGGCACTGGTAAAATTGGGCATCTTTAAAGTCTATTGGATACATGTTGTCAGCTTCCGATCCAAGCACATCAGTCAGTTATGAAATCAAGAGCGCTGACTTGGCATTGGTTGCTTTGTTGCTGAAAACGTCCAATATCGACACATTGACACGCGAGTTGAAAAAACAGCTTGCTGATACGCCCGATTTTTTTGATCACGAACCCGTTGTGATCGATCTGAGTGGATTGTCAGAACATGAAAAAAATCAGGCCATTGACTTTGACCAACTTTTGGCTCTTTTACGTTCACATCACATGCATCCCATCGCCTTGCGTTCTGGAACAGCAGACCACATGCAAGCCGGAAAAAATGCCGGCTTGACCGATGCCACCTACGCACGTATTTTGAAAACAACTGTTGCTGCAGCATCAACGCAAGTAACTTCCGCCACTGCACCCACGCCTTTCAAGACTCAGCAAATGCCAACGGGTTCTTTGGGCGCTTTGGTGGTGGATAAACCGCTTCGATCGGGTCAGCAGGTGTATGCAAAAGGCCGTGATTTGGTGGTGCTGGCCATGGTCAATCCAGGCGCTGAAGTCATTGCCGATGGCAATATCCATGTGTATGCAGCGCTTCGCGGAAAAGCCATAGCAGGCGCTAAAGGCAACAGTGAAGCCATGATCTTTGCTCAAGCCATGGAGCCTGAATTACTCTCCATTGCAGGCGTCTACAGGACCAGTGAAAATGCATTACCGACCGATATCTGGGGGAAAGCAGCGCACGTTCGCTTGAAGCCCGGCCCAGAAGGTGAAAAATTGGTGATACAAGCGTTGAAGGCCTGAATTTCAAATAATTTTCATTCGAACTTTTAATTTCACAGAAAGACTTATCACCCATGGCAAAAATAGTTGTTGTGACTTCAGGTAAGGGGGGTGTGGGTAAAACCACCACCAGCGCCAGTTTTGCTTCAGGCTTGGCCCTTCGGGGGTTTAAAACCGTGGTGATTGATTTTGATGTGGGTCTGCGCAATCTGGACTTGATCATGGGCTGTGAGCGCCGTGTGGTGTATGACTTCATCAATGTGATTCAAGGTGAAGCTAACCTGAACCAAGCACTGATCAAAGATAAGCAATGTGACAATCTTTTCGTACTCGCGGCATCGCAGACACGCGACAAAGACGCTTTGAGCCACGAAGGCGTCCAGAAGGTTTTAAACGATTTGGCAGGGATGGGCTTCGACTACATCGTTTGCGACTCTCCAGCGGGCATTGAGACGGGTGCATTGATGGCGATGCACTTTGCAGACGAAGCCTTGATCGTGACCAACCCGGAAGTTTCGTCGGTACGCGATTCAGACCGTATTTTGGGCATGTTGGGCAGTAAAACGAAGCGGGCTATTGACGGATCTGACCCCATCAAGGAGCATTTGTTGATTACCCGTTACAACCCCAATCGGGTGGAAGACGGCCAGATGCTGTCGCTGCAAGATATTCAGGATATCTTGCGAGTCCCCTTGATCGGGGTTATTCCTGAAAGTGAAAACGTCTTGCAAGCTTCCAACCAAGGTACACCCGCGATTCACATGACTGGTGCGGATGTGTCTGAAGCTTACAAAGATGTGATTGACAGATTTTTGGGAGAAGACAAGCCACTTCGTTTTACTGAAGTGGAAAAAGCGGGCTTTTTCAAGCGTCTTTTTGGAGGCAAATAAACCATGTCCTTCCTCTCATTCTTTCTTGGGGAAAAGAAAAAAACGGCCAGCGTGGCCAAAGAACGCTTGCAAATCATCCTTGCACACGAGCGCAGTGGTCGCAATCCAGCAGAACCCGATTATTTACCCGACCTCCAACGCGAGTTGATCGCTGTCATCAGCAAATACATCAAGATCAACCCCAATGACATCAAGGTGAACTTGGAGCGGCAAGACAACCTGGAAGTGTTGGAAGTCAAAATTGAATTGCCGGACTCGCGTTAAATAAACGCATGCGCCATTTCGGCAGATACAAGCGACTGGGCCAGTCACTTGTATCAAGCAGTCTGTAGACACAGAGCAGCAATGGCGGTCAGGCTTTACACCAGCAGCCCTGAACCCTTATTTCGTCAAAGGATGGCCGAACTTTATTTGACTGACACCCGTGATTTGCGGCCAAGTCCCGCCGAGGGGCTGTTCCTGCACACCTGGTTTGGTGTAATCGCAAACGCCGGTTGTAAACACTGCACGTAAAGAAGCCAAATCTTTTTCCTGTGCAGCGCTTGTCCACGTCGAATTGAGGGCGGTATATCCCGCATAGTCTGCTGCACTTACGGGTTTGACATTGCATTGCATCGTGCGTCCAGTGAGCGGTTCGCCCGCTTCAAAGCGAGGATACGATGAAGCCGGTAACATCGCATTGCAGCGCG
>Ga0114972_10003001_pt1 | contig 12663 bp, 8 predicted proteins | sample M_140807_EF_Meta_FD_87354 | JGI IMG/M metagenome (GOLD analysis project Ga0114972, IMG submission 87354) | Freshwater microbial communities from Lake Montjoie, Canada to study carbon cycling - M_140807_EF_MetaG | ecosystem: Environmental > Aquatic > Freshwater > Lake | place: Lake Montjoie... | reverse complement strand
TGGGGAGAGGTGCCGGTGGTCTTCATCGTGCCCGGCGAGCCGGGGCTGACAGCGGCCGAAATCCTGTCCACCTGCCGCGGCCGCATCGCCGACTACAAGCTGCCCAAGGATGTGCGCTTCATAGAGGAGGCGCAGATGCCCCGGAGCGTTCAGGGCAAGGCCCTGCGCCACGCGCTGGAAGCGATGCTGCAAGGCGAGGCGGCGGGCTGATCAGCAGCATATCCAATTTCTCGGTGATCATGCCGACATGGGGAACGAAGTTGGGGGCTCAGGCGCAGCTAGGGAGTGGGTGAGGCTGCGCCGGTCTCGGCCATATAGACGGCGTCATAGCTGCGTGGTGCGGGCTGGAATCCACTCTAACGTAGGATTGAAGCATCACAACTCCTACAATAGCGTCCCAATGACGCACTCTAAGGAACGATGCCATGACAGCCTCTCGAAACCTTCGCATCGGTATTCTCCTGCCACCAGCCAATACAGCGATGGAAGATGAGATTCCGCCCTTTCTGCCGCCCGACGTGCGGGTCAGCTTCAACCGCCTGTCGCGCGAAGGCCGCACGCTGTCGCCGCAGAGCCTCCTCTCCATGGCCCGCTCTATAGGCCGTGCCGCAGGTGACCTTTCATGGTGCGAGCCGGACATCATGGTCTATGGTTGCACCAGCGGTACGTTTCTGGATGGCATCGGCAATGAGGCCGCCCTAGCGCGCCAGATCACCGAGCAGACCGGCATCTCAGCCCTTACCACTTCCACCGCCGTCATCGACGCGCTGCGGGCTGTGGGTGCTCAGCGCGTCTTCATGATCACGCCCTATCCCGACGCGGTGAGCCTGCACGAGGTCGAATTCCTCGCGCATTACGACATCGAGGTCGCTGCCTGGGACTCATTCCGCTGTGAGCTGAGCGCCGAGGTGCCGGTGATCGCGGCCACCGAGGTCACGGCACTCGCCCTGCGCCACCGCGAAGCCATCATCGGCTGCGATGCGCTGTTCGTCAGCTGTACCAATCTCAAGGTGATGGGCGAGATCGCCGAGATGGAGCGGCTGCTCGGCGTGCCGGTCGTCACCTCGAACCAGGCGTCACTCTGGGCCGCCTTGCGGCGGATCGGCGCGCCGAGCATGCCAAAGGGCTGTGGCAGGGTCTTCCAGGCCGCGCTGGAGGCCATCTGACGGGCGCGGGCCGGCCGGCGCCGGAATTATCGGCGCGGGAACTGCGCGCGGTCGTCCTCGTCGCGCGGTATTTCAGTTTCATAGCCGCCGCCTCCGATCTGCGCATGACGCAACCCGGGCTGTCGCGGATCATTCGCAAGGTGGAGCAGGAGTTGGGCGTGGAGCTGTTCCGCCGCACCACGCGCCAGGTCACGCTTACCGCAGCAGGCGCGCAATTCGTGCCGGTGGCCGAGCGCTTGCTGCAGGACCTAGCCGCGGGGGTCGAGGCGGTGCGCGACCTGGCGAACCAGACGCGCGGCCATGTCGCCATCGGCTGCCCGATGTCGGTGGCGCAATCCAACCTTATCGGCATCGTGCTGGAATATCGGCGGCTGTATCCGCAGGTCACCCTGGTGGTCCATGAGGGACTGCAGGCCTCGATCCGGCAGGAAATTCTCAATGGTGTTCTGGATTTTGGCATCGGCTTCGTCCGGGAGCCGATGGATGAACTGGCAGTTGAGACGCTGCATGATGGCTGCTTCCATGTCGCCTTCCACAGGGAGCATCCCTTCGCCGTCCTGGCCTCGGTACCGCTGCGCGCGCTGGAGGGCGAGGTGCTGGTCTCGCTGCCGCCCTCGGCCAATCCACGGCTGATCTTCGACGGCGCCGCCGCCAGCGCCGGCTTCCGGCTCGACCACAGGATCACGGTCAATACCTATTCCACACTCTATGCCCTGCTCGGCGCTCGTGCCGGCGTCGCCATCCTGCCCGATCCAGGCGTACCCGAACCGGGTGACCGATTGCTGCTCTCACGGCCCATAGACGCGCCACGCGTGCCCTCGCGCTTTTCGCTCTACAGCCTGAAATCACGGATCATGAGCACCGCCGCCCTGGCGCTCAGGCAACTCGTCGTCGATCACTATAGTGCCGGGCGGGGGTAGCCTGCGGGCGTTCAGTCCAGCTGGATTCCCATGCGACTGACAACCTCCTGATAGCTTGCGACCTCCTCGCGGATAAAGGCGGAGAATTGCGCAGGCGAGCTTGGGATCATTTCCAGCCCCAGCCCTAGAAGCCGCTGACGCACCGCCGGTATTGCGATGATCGCCTCGCTCTCATTCGCCAGCCGCGCGATGATATGCGGGTCCGTGCCGGCGGGTGCCACGATGCCCATCCAGCCGCGCGACACATACCCGGGCAGGCCCGATTCCGCGACGGTTGGCAGGTTCGGCAACCGCGCCACGCGTTCGGGCATGGTAACGGCGAGCGCGCGCAGCTGGCCGGCAGCGATGGGTTCCACCGCGGTCGGCAGCGTCTCGAACATCAATTGGAGCTGTCCGGCAATAAGGTCGCTCAAGGCCGGGGCGCCGCCACGATAAGGCACATGGACCATGTCGATCTCGGCCATGCGGCGGAACATATCGCCTGCCACATGCTGTGCCGAGCCGGAGCCGGCGGTGCCGAAATTGAGCTTTCCGGGATTCGCCCGGGCATAGGCAATCAACTCGGCCACGTCCGTGACCGGCAGCGAGGGATGGACGACGATGACATTGGGTTGCAGCCCCATCAGCCGGACCGGCGCGAAGTCCCGCCTGGGATCATAGGGCAGGTTGCGAAACAGCGCGGCATTGGCGCCGAGGGAGGAGGCGCTACCCATGAAGAGCGTGTAGCCGTCGGGCGCCGCCTTGGCGACGAAGTCGGCGCCAAGATTTCCACTGGCGCCCGCACGGTTCTCGACCACCACCGGCTGACCCAGGGCGCGCCCCAGTTCCTGCGCCATGATGCGCGCCACCACATCGATGCTGCCGCCGGGCGCGAAGGCCACGACCATACGGATAGGCCGTATCGGCCACGGGTCTGCCGCGCGGGCGATGAGTGGTGCGGCGAGCGACAAGGCGAGCGAACGGCGGAGGAAGCTGGGCATAGGTCTATCCTCAGTTCAAGGTGATCCGCGCGGCCGTGACCGTGGCGCGGTTGGTCTCCAACTCGCGCGCAATGAATGCGCGGAAGCTGACGGGCGTGCTCGGGACGATCTCCAAGCCGAGGTCGAGCAAGCGTGTGCTGATCTCGGGCATCTCCACGATCTCGCGCAGTTGCCGGTCGAGCAGCGCCACGATACCTGAGGGCAGACCGCCCGGTCCGAGAAGCCCGAGCCAAGCACGGGATTCATAACCGGGCAGCCCGGCTTCAGCGACGGTCGGCAGGTCCCGCATGGCGGGGGAGCGGCTGAGGGTCGTCACCGCCAGCGCCCGCACTTGGCCACCTCGCGCAGCCTGCAAGGCGGTGGGGATGGTGTCGAACATCACCTGAACCTGCCCCGCCATCACGTCGCTCAGGCCCGGCGCGCCACCGCGATAGGGCACATGGGTCATGGCCACGCCGGTGCGCAGGGCAAAGATTTCGGCCGCGAGGTGCTGCGAGGAGCCAATGCCGGCCGAGGCGTAGCTCAGGCCGCCGGGGCGGGCGAGGCCATAGGCGATGAGTTCCCTCACCGAGGTGACAGGCAGGCCGGGCGCCACCACCAGCAAATTGGGCTGCAGGGCGACCAGGGTGATGGGAGTCAGGTCGCGCGCCGGGTCGAAGGGCATGCTGCTGGTCAGCGCCGGTACGGTGACGATGGGTCCAGCGCCTGCCATCAGCAGGGTCAGGCCATCAGCGGGGGCTTTGGCGACGAATTCGGTGCCGACGAGGCCGCCTGCGCCGCTACGATTATCCACCGTGAAGGTTTGGCCCAGGCGGCGGGTCAGTTCCTGGCCCACCAGGCGGGCGAGGATGTCCACGCTGCCGCCAGGCGGGAAGGCCACGACTATGCGCGCCGGGCGGGCCGGATAGCTCTCCTGCGCACGGCCGCCCGGGCTAAGCAGGAGTGCCAGCCCAACAAAAATTCCGATCCACCGCATCGTCACCTCCACTATTGCGAAGCCGTGCGCGATTGGCGCTTTTTCCACCCAGTTTTGTCAGCGGCCAGGTTATGCCCCGGCCGTTAGTCGCAGAAGCCTTCAGCCCAGCAGGATTCGGGCATCGGCGATTGTGGCGCCAGAGGGCCCCACGATCACCGGGTTGAGGTCGATCTCGGTGATGGCTGGATGCGCCAGTGCGATCTCTGACAGCCGCAGCATGAGGCCGATAATTGCCTCTCGATCCACGGCCGCGCCGCCGCGCACGCCGTCCAGTATGGCGCGGCCCTTGATCTCGTCCAGCATCTCCAGCGCATCGGCGCGCGCAAGGGGAAGGGCGCGAAAGGTGACGTCCTTCAGCACCTCAACGAAGACACCGCCCAGGCCAAAGAGCATGACCTTGCCGTATTGTGGGTCGGTGGTGACGCCCAGGATAATCTCCACGCCTCGTGGCGCCATTGGGGTGACCAATATGCCAGCGATCGCGGCATCGGGCACCCGCGCCGCGACGCCCCCCCGCATAGCGGTGATGCCTTCGGCCAAAGCCGCGCCGCTGAGGTTGAGCCGCACACCGCCGACATCGGATTTGTGCAGGATATCATTCGAGACGATCTTGATCGCCGCGGGCGCAGCGGTGAGTGCCATGGGTAGCGCGGCGACGCCGGCGGCGTCCGCCACCACCGCGAAGGGCGGCACTCTGACGCCGCTGGCCGCGAGCAGCCGCAATGCCTCGGGCTCGAGCAAGGAGGTGCGGCCATCGGCCTGCACGGCTTCGATGATGGCGGTGGCCTCAGGCTTTGGTTGCGGCGTAACCGCGGCCGGTTCCTCGGCCTTGCGCAGCAGCACCTGGTGGTATTGCTCGATCCCGGCTAGGCAGGCCGCCGCGACCTCGATGGAGCGCACCACCACCACCCCGGCATCGCGGAAAATCCGCATCGCCTCAGTGTTCCACTCGGCATAGTGGCATTGCACGATGATGGGCTTGCTGAACTCTTTCGAGGCTGCGGCCATCTCGCGCGCCGCCTGGTTTTCCTGCTCGCGGATTTCGGTGGTGTCGTTACGGCATTGGTAGCCGCCGACATAGCCCACGGAGAGCAGCGCATCGATATTGGGGTCAGACAGGATCGCCCTGGTGCAGGGGGCGAGGTAGCGCGGATGCGGGTCAGTGGCACCACCGTAATCGGCAGGGTTGAAAAGCTGACTAGCATTGGGCGCGATGGCTTTAAGGGCTGCCTCGGTGGTCTTTTCGAAGAGAGGAATTTGCAACCCACGCTCGGCCAGCGCATCGACGGCCTGGGAAATGACACCGCCGCCCTCCGACAGGATGCCGATACGCAGCGCGGCGCGTCCGGCATTGTGCGACAGCGCCTCGGCCACCGAGAACATCTCGTCCGAGCGTTCGACGACCACAATGCCGGCCTGGCGCATGACGCCCTTGGCCACCGCATAGTCGCCGGCCAGCGAGCCGGAATGCGAGCGAGCGGCCCCCTCGCCCTGTCGCGTCCGGCCAGCCTTGTAGGCCACCACGGGCTTGATAGCGGTGACATCGCGCGCGGCCTCGATGAAGGCGGCGCCCTTCTCGAAGCCCTCGGCATAGAGGATGACGGCGCGGGTCTCCGCATCATCGCCGAAATAACGCAGGTATTCGTCGAAGCTGATATCGCTCTCGTTGCCCACACCGATGAAGCTGGTGAAGCCCGCCTGTTCGTTGCGAATGCTCGCCGTCATCATCGACATCGCGACATTGCCGGATTGCGACAGCAGGCCGAGCCCGCCCTTATAGATGCCCGGCCAACCGACGAGGTTCAACCCGGTATGGGCGTCGAAAATGCCATTGGTGTTGGGCCCGATCAGCCGAACGCCATGGCGCTTGCCGGCTTCAATCGTGCGAGCTTCCAGCTCGGCGCCCTCCTCGCTGGCCTCACCAAAACCGCCGGCCAGCAGAACAGCGCCCTTCACGCCTTTCTCGCCGCATTCCGCAATCACTGCCGGCGCGGCGCGGGCTGGCGTGCAGACCAGGGCTGTGTCGATCTCATGCGGCACGGCGGCCAGATTGGGGTAGCAAGGCAGCCCGAGAATTTCGCTTTCCTTGGGGTTGATCGGCACGATAGTGCCCGAAAAACCCTGATTGAACAGTGCCTGGATGGCGCGGTAGCCGCGCTTGGATGGGTCGCGCGAGGCGCCGATGATAGCGACGGTGCGGGGCTTGAGGATATCGCGGATGGGGCTGGTCATGTCAGGTGCTGCTCGCGGAAAAGCGAACGGTCTGCGCTCGGGCCTGGAAATCGGTGACGACATTGACCAAGGCGGGCTGGCCGCGGGCGACTGCGGCGGCGGCGCGGTCCAGGGCGGGACGGATATCCTCCGGCCGCTCGACGAATTCACCGTGGCAGCCCAGCGCCTCGGCCATTTTGTCGAAACGGGTGTACCCGAGATCGCGGCCGGGCTTCTCGCGCTTCGGGTCGGCCGTCCAGCCACCGTTCAAGCTGATCACGGTCAGCACCGGCAGATTGTGGCGGACGGCGGTGTCGAGCTCCATGCCGTTCAAGCCAAAGGAGCCATCGCCATGCAGCACCAGCACCAGCTTGTCGGGCTTGGCCGCCTTGGCGCCGAGGCCAAAGGGCAGGCCCACGCCCATGATGCCGAAGGGGCCGGAATTCAGCCGGTGGCCTGGGGTGTGGGTGGGGATGCTCTGCCGGCCGTAATTCAGGATCTCTTGGCCATCGACGCAGAGTATGGCGTCGCGCGGCAGGAAATCGCGCACTTCCCGACACAGGCGCAGCGGGTGGATGGGCATCTGGTCGGTGGCCAGCGCAGCCTCGGCGGCCGGGCCCTTTTCAGCCTCAATGCCGGCCAGGCGCTGCATCCAGGCGGCGTAGCGGTTGCCGGCCAGCCCGCCCGCTGCAGCACGGAGTTGGCCGAGCGCCACGCGCACATCCGCGCAGATGCCGAGCTGGGCCTGGGGCGTTGCGGCGATCTCGCCAGGGTCGATATCAATGCGGATAAGCTTGGCGTTCTTGGCAAAACGCGGCGGCTTGCCATGGCCGAAGACGTAATTGAGGCGGGTGCCTAGCACGAGCACAAGATCGGCCTCGCGCAGCGCGGCAGAGCGCGCATTGGGGAAGGCGCAGCGATGATCCTCTGGCACCACGCCGCGGCCCTGGGGCGTGGTGTAGAATGGCATGGAGGTATGCTCCACCCACTCAGTCATGGCGGCAGAGGCGTCGGACCAAAGGATGCCGCTGCCGGAAATCACCACCGGGCGTTCGGCGGCTTCGAGCAGGGCGATGGCCTCGGCGATCTGCGCCGGGTCGGCGGCCGGGCGCGGGCGTTCGGCGAGAGGGGCGGGCCAGATCACGTCGGCCTCGTCGATCGCGGCGAAAAGGACGTCGCCGGGCAGGTCGAGATAGACGGGGCCAGGCTTGCCGGCGGTAGCAGTGCGGAAGGCGGTGGCAATGAATTCGGGGATGCGGCGGGTTTCATAGACCCGCTCAGCCCATTTCGTCAGCGGCTTCATGGCGGCAAGCTGGTCGAATTCCTGGAAGGCGCCGATGCCATATTCCTTCACCGGGATGGAACCGCCCAGCGCCACCACGGGCGCGCAATCCACCAGGGCATTGGCCAGGCCGGTGCCCAGGTTCAGCGCGCCGGGGCCGGAACATGCCATGCAAACACCGGGCACATTGCTCAGCCGAGCATAGGCATGCGCCATCATCGCCGCAGCCTGTTCGTGCCGCACATCAATGCCGCGAATACCAAGATCGATGCTGGCTTTTTCGGCCTGAAGCATCGGCGCGCCCATGACGAAAAAAAACGTCTCTACGCCGAGACGCTTCAGTGTCTGGGCAACGAGTTCCGCACCGGTGACTGCCATGGGTTTAGTTCATTCCTTGCGCCGAGCGCGGTTGATGGTTGTAACAATGCTGTATCAGCACCTGATTTATAGCAAACGCTTTTTGATATAATTTATCGATGCTGTTTTGTTATTAATTGCCTGCCCCATGCCCGCCGCCGCCGGGCGTGGCCAGCGCGATCGTCTCACCCCGTCGCAGCACATATTGCCGCTTCGGGTCGACCTTCTCGCCATTGATCCGCAGTTCACCGACGGCACCGGGCTGCCCGCCTTCGATGCCAAAAGCTGGAATAATCGTGCGCTCCGCCAGGAACGAAACGGCAATCGGGCTCTCGCTCAGGCTCTCGATCAAAATCTCTTGGCCCATGCCGCCGCAATGGCGCCCTATGCCGCCGCTGCCCTGCCGCATGCGCTTGTGATGGAAGCGCAGCGGCGCAATGTGCTCGCTTACCTCGACGCTGGTGGAGGATACGTTGGACGGCCAGGACAGGCAGGAAATCCCATCCGCCCGGCCATTCGCCCCCATGCCGCCATTGTAGAAGAACATATTGGCATAAGGCTTGAGCTCGCCCGGCCCCACCTCCCGCACACCCGACTGGTTCATCCCCCACATCGGCGAGCCGCAGGCCGCCATCACCCGCTCGGGCACCACTTGGCCGAGGCAGCCAAACACCAGCATAGGCAGGTAATGGCCGATGAGCATGCGTGAGCCGCCGGAGGCCGGGAAAACAGGGTTGACGATGCAGCCCGCCGGCGCGCTGACCGAGATCGGTCGGAAAGCGCCCTCATTATTCGGCAGGGAGGGCTCAGTACAGACCTTCACCCCATACATGCACATCGCATAGGTGTAGTTCATTGCGCAGTTGATCGCCCGGTCCACCTGAGGGTCACAGCCCGTCATATCCATGGCGATCTCATCGCCATGGATGGTCAGGGCCATACGCAGGGTGATGGGCGTGTCGAGCAGCCCATCAGTCTGCAATTCGCTGTGGTAGGTGCCGTCGGGCAAGGCGGCGATGGCGGCGCGCATGGCGGTCTCGCAGCGGCCATGGATTTCGGCGGCGAGATCGGTGAGGTCCTCCAGCCCATGGCCTTGCATGAGGGTGATGAGGCGCTCCTCCATCACGTCCAGCGCCACGAGCTGCGCCCAGACATCGCCCAGCGTCTGGTCGGGGGTGCGGACATTCTGCCGCAGCAGGGCCACCAGCGTCTCATCCGCCACACCGCGGCGCATCAGTTTCAGGGGCGGGATCTGGAACCCCTCCTCGAAGACCTCGCGCGGTTCGGGACTGCGGATCTTGCCACCGATATCGGGCGCATGCGCCGTCGACGCGCTGAAGGCGACCAGCCGGCCCTCTACAAAGATCGGCTTGGCCACGGTGATGTCCGGTAAATGGCCGGTGCCGAGCCAGATGTCGTTGGTGATCAGAACATCGCCGGGCTCCAGCGTCTCAGCCGGGAAGAAGCGGAGAAAATGCTTCACCGTAGCGGGCAGTGTGCCGATGAAGCTCGGGATGCTTTCGGTGGCCTGAACCAGGGACTGCCCCCGCGCGTCGGTGACGATGCAGGAGAAGTCGTAGCTCTCCCGCACCAGGGTAGAGAAGCTGGTGCGGACCAGCGCAGCCGCCGCCTCATCCACCAGGGAAATCAGGCGCCGCCAAAGCAGTTCCAACTCGATCGCGTCGAAGGTGCGGCTCATACAGATTCTCCCTCGGCCAGGATGCTGCCATCTTGAAGCAGTCGGGCCGTGGCACCGGGGCCGATGACGAAGGTGCTCTCGTTTTCCTCGAAGACGGCGGGGCCGTGGATTACCTCGCCGGCCGAAAGGGCATAGCGGTCATAGACCGCAGTTTCGACATGTCCCCCGGTTTCGGCGAAGAAGACCAGTCGGTGGCCCTTTAGCGCGGTGCCGGTGGCGTGGTGCGGCAGTTCCAGCGTGCCGCCCGTGCCGGGCATGGGCGCGGTCAGCGCGAGGCGGAGGGCCACGAACTCGATTGCGGCGCCGGGCGGGGTGCGGGCGAAAAGTCTGCGATAGGCGGCCTCGAATCCGGCCCGTACGCCCTCAGCCGAGAGATCATCGGGCAACGCGATGGTCAATTCGCTGCCCTGGCCGGAATAGCGCATATCGGCCAGGCGCGTGGCGCGGTGGCTGGCGATATCCGCCCCGGTACTCGTCAGCACCGCCAGCCCCTGTGCCTCCAGCGCTTCAAAGATGCGCCGCATGGCCGCGGGTTCGGCGGCTGCGAGCCGCGCGCCGTAATGCGCCACCCGGTCCACCCGGGCATCGGCCATCAGCATGCCGATGGCGCTTCCAGCACCAGCACCGGGCGGGCAGACGACACGGGAGATGCCCAGCAGCCGCGCCACCGCCCAGGCATGGACGGGCCCCGCGCCGCCAGTTGCCAGCAAGGCATAATCCTGCGGCACCCGGCCGCGCTCGGCGATGGCCACGCGGGCAGCGCCGGCCATGTTTTCGTTAACGATGTCATGCACGCCCAACGCAGCGCGATCGGCCGAAACCCCCAGCGATGCCGCAAGGCGGCCCAGCGCGGCCTGTGCGGCGGGCAGGTCGATGCGCATCTCGCCGCCGAGGAAGAAGCCGGCATCCAGGCGGCCGAGTGCCAGATCGGCGTCGGTCACGCTGGGCTCGGTGCCGCCGCGCCCGTAGCAGGCGGGGCCGGGCTGTGCGCCGGCGGATTCGGGGCCGACCGCCAGCGTTCCCAGGCCGCTGCGCCTGGCGATACTGCCGCCACCGGCGCCAATCTCGATCAACTCCACCGTGGCGATCTGCATGGGCAAACCGCTGCCGCGCAGAAAACGCTTTTCGCGCGCCGCCTCGAAGCCCCAGGCGACCAGCGGCTCGCCATCATCCACCAGGGCCAGCTTCGCCGTGGTGCCGCCCATGTCGAAGGCCAGCACCCTATCCAGCCCCGCATTGCGGCCGAACCAGGCGCCGGCCAGGGCGCCGGCGGCAGGGCCGGATTCCAGCAGTTGCACCGGCGCGCGCCGCGCCTCGGCCACATGGGTCAATCCGCCATTGGAGAGCATGAGGAACAACCCGCCAGGGATGCCGGCCCGGGCCAGCTCAGCTTCCATTCGGGCCAGATAGCGATCCGCCAGCGGCCGGACATAGGCATTGGCGACGGTGGTGCTGGTGCGGGGATATTCCCGGATTTCCGGCGCGATCTCCGAGGAGAGCGAGAGCGACAGTGCCGGGAAGCGGCGGCTCACGGCCTCGCCTAGCGCGCGTTCATGCGCCGGGTTGGCATGGGCGTGGAGAAAAACGATGGCCAGGCTCTCAGCGCCCTCCGCGACCAGGGCGGCGACCTCGGCCAGCGCGGCCTCGAGGTCAAGCGGGATTTCAACACTGCCATCGGGGGCCAGGCGTTCGCGCGCCTCTCGCCGCCAGGGGCTATCTACAAGGGGCCGCGGCATGGTCAGGAAGATGTCGTAGAGTTCGTATTTTCGTTCGCGGCCGATCTCCAGCACATCGCGGAAGCCTGCGGTGGTGATCAGCGCGGTGCGCGCGCCCTTGCGCTCGATTAGCGCATTGGTGAAGAGCGTGGTCGCATGCACCACGCGGCCGACCTCGGCAGGCAGCCGGCCGGCGCGGCGCAAGACCTCCAGCGCCCCCGTCAGCGCACCGCGCGCCGGGTCGTCGGGCGTGGTGCTTTCCTTCCAGATGGTGGCGCGGCCGGTGGCGGGGTCGTGCAGGACGAGATCGGTGAAGGTGCCGCCGATATCGATACCCAGAGACAATGACATGTGTAGCCCTCTAATCGGCGCGGATATTGCCCTGCGCCGCGACAGCAGCCCAGCGCCTGCGGTCGTGTTGGATGCGGGCGGCGAAGGCTGGCCCTATTTCGGCAATCGCGTCCAGGCCGCGAGCGGCCAGGATAGGCTGGGTCGCGGGGGCGGCCATCGCCTCGGTGAACAGCCGGCCGATTTGCTCCACCAGTTCGGGCGCCATGCCGGCGGGGCCGACGAGGCCGAACCAGTTGTTCATGTCGAGTGCCGGGTAGTCGCGCGTGAGCAGCGGAAGGTCTGGCGCGAGCGATGTCGGCTTAGCGGCGGCCAGCGCCAAGCCGCGCACTTGGCCGCCGCGGATAAGTTCGATCACCTCGGCGATATTGGCGAACATCAGGTCGATCCGACCGGCGGCGACGTCGAGTGCGGCCGGAGCACCACCACGATAGGCGACATGGACGAAGCGCAACCCGGCATCGGCGGCGAAATGCTCGGCGGCGAGCTGGTTTGTGGAGCCGTTGCCAGTGCTGGCATAGCTGAGTTCGCCAGGCCGCGCACGGGCGCGGGCGACCAGCTCGGCCAAGCTGCGATCGCGCGATTGGCCGGGCACGATCAGCGCCATCGGCGTGCCAGCAAGGTTGCAGACCGGGGTGAGCTCCCGTTCGAGATCGAGCGGAATCTGCGATCCTGGCACGGCCGGCGCCACGCTCATCATGCCCATGATGGCCGAGGCCAAGACTGTGCCATCCGGCACCGCGCGGGCGACCGCCCCTGCCGCGAGAAAGCCCAACGCGCCGCTGCGCGTCTCAGCAATAACGAGCGGCCCGCCGCGCCGCGCAATGGCTTCAGCTGCGATGCGGACTGACTGGTCAACCGCGCCACCGGGGGCGAAGCCGACCAGCATGCGCACCGGCCGATCCGGGTAGGCCGGTGCCTTCTGCTGCGCATGGACGACAGCGGGAAGGCCCGCCAGTGCGAGCGCCAGGCCGACCAGCGCCGGGGTGCCGCTCGTGGATCGAGTCTT
>Ga0114972_10002999_pt1 | contig 12675 bp, 9 predicted proteins | sample M_140807_EF_Meta_FD_87354 | JGI IMG/M metagenome (GOLD analysis project Ga0114972, IMG submission 87354) | Freshwater microbial communities from Lake Montjoie, Canada to study carbon cycling - M_140807_EF_MetaG | ecosystem: Environmental > Aquatic > Freshwater > Lake | place: Lake Montjoie... | reverse complement strand
TGTTCACGCACGCGGTCACGTCGTCTGCGTGGCGGGTCGACACTCCGGCGCTCGCGCGCGTGTCGATCTCGGGCGCCGCGGTCGCCTCGCTGCCCAACGCGACGTGGCTCGTGCCCGACCGTGCCCTCGAGCTCGTCGACGCGGCGGGCCGCGGGTGGGTGTTCATCGTCTACGACGCCCCGGGCGCGGACACGCGGCTCACGTTCGACGGCACCGCCGTGCGCGCGACGCGCACGCAGGCAGTCGCCGCGGGGGTCTCGCTCCCGGTCTCGCTGCTCGCGCTGCGGCGCGACGCCGTGACCGCCGACGAGCTCGCGCTCTATCTGCGCCCCGCCGAGACGGTGCAGGTCAGCTACACACTGCTCGACCAGCACGGCCAGCGTGTGTCCGACCACCCCGTGCGTTGGAACGAGAAGTTCGGCGCGTTCGACGTGCCGCTCCAGTCGCTGCAGGCGGCCGGCGGCCCCGGCGGTCCCAACTATGACAACAACCCCGCGATGCACACATGGTACGGGCGCCACCGACTCACGATGAACGCCGGCGAGCGCGTAGGCCTGTCGGTGCCGCTCGCGATGCTCGGCTCCGACCGCCTGTCTTGGTACATCGTCGGAGGCGCGTTCTTTTTCCGCGACACCGCGGGCGAGCCCGTGGGTGTGCCGGTCCAGATCTCCAAGAACTGGCACAACTTGTATTGGTACCACCTGTACGCGCAGCCCACGCTCGAGGCGGCCGGTCCCACCACGATGGAGCTCACGGTCGCGTCGTCCCGCTGGGGTGAGACCTACGCAGCCTCGCACGCGCAGCTCAGCTTGGTGGGCTGGAACGACAGCGGCAGCGGAACTGGGCGCCCTCCGCCGTGCCCGCGGACGAGATCGACGCGGTCCTGCTGACCCACGCGCACCTGGACCACAGCGGCGGGTTGCCGCTCCTCGTGCGTCAGGGCTTCTCGGGGCCAATCTACGCCACCCACCCCACCGCCGACCTCGTGGACAACCTGCTCCTCGACGCCGCGAACATCCAGGAGCACGAGGCGGACTACGCCAACGACCGGGGCTTCTCGAAGCACCGCCCCGCGCAGCCCCTCTTCACCGTCGAGGACGCCCGTCGCGCCATCCGCGCGCTCCGCCCGAGCGCGTTTCATCAGCCCCTGGTGCTCGGCAATCGCTTGAGCGCGCAGTTTCGTAGAAGCGGGCACCTGCTCGGGGCGGCGAGCCTCCTTTTCAGCGTCGAGGGCGAGTCGGGCGCGGCGCGGCGTGTCCTGTTCAGCGGAGACGTCGGTCGACCCACGGGGGAGCTGCACCTGCCCCCCGAGCCGCTCCCCGCCGTGGACTACCTCATCTGTGAGTCGACCTACGGCGACCGCACGCACCCCGACATCGACCTGAAGTCCGCGCTCGAGGACATCGTGCACCGCACCGTGGCCAAACACGGCGCCCTCGTCGTGCCCGCGTTCTCCGCCGGTCGGATGCAAGAGGTGCTCTGGTTGCTCAAGCAGCTCGAGCTCGAGCGGCGCATCCCGCTGCTCCCGGTCTTCGTGGACTCCCCGCTCGGCCTCGAGAGCACCGGCACCTACCTGCGCTTCGCCCGCGAGCTCCGCTACGGCGCGCTCGGCCGCATGACAGGCGAGCACGTGTGGCCCGCGCAGACGCGCTTCTGCGCGCACCCAGACGAGTCCAAGGCCGTGAACCGATTCGACGGCCCGTGCGTCATCGTTTCGTCGTCCGGCATGGCGACCGGCGGGCGCGTGCTCTTCCACCTGCGCCGCCGCCTGCCCGATCCGCGCACGACCGTGCTCTTCGTCGGCCACCAGGCCGAGGGCACGCGGGGTCGTCAGCTCCTCGAGGGCGCGACCGAGGTGAAGATTCACGGGCGCTACATCCCGGTCGCCGCGCAGGTCTGCCAGCTCCTCGGCATGAGCGCCCACGCCGACCGCGACGAGCTGCTGGCGTGGATCGAGGGCGCCGAGAGCCGGCCGGGCGAGATCTTCGTCACCCACGGCGAGCCGGCCGCCGCGGAGTCGTTCGTGGGCTTGCTGAGAAGCCGGGGCTACCGCGCCCGCGCCGCGCGGGATGGTGAGCGCGTCTTGCTCGTCTGAGCGGGGTGCGACGGGCTCACTTCATCCGCACGCTCAGGCCGACGACACGGCGTTCAGCCACACTCGACCAAACACTCGAAGGCCGCGTCGTTACATGCGTCCAGGCAGGCGTTGAGCGCCTCTCCGCCCGACTCAGCCGTTTCGGACTCCGCTTCGAGGCGGACGCAGGTCGAACGACACTCGAGATGCTCGACCTCGCAGGCCTCTGCGCAGGGACTCGCCGGCGCAGCGCCGGGCTGTGCGAGAGCAAGCGCCGGCCCAAGAGAGACGAGGCTCGCGATGATGATGTCCATGCTCGTCATTGTGGTCTCCGTTCAAGGGCGCGTGGTGAAGAGAACGTCGCGTTGCTGAATGCCCACGGTCGGACTCGGCGTGTACAGATCGCCTCGATGGGAGATTCGGGGGTTGTCGAAGTCGTCGAGTCTCAGCGACGGGCCGTGACCCCCGTCTTCGACCGGACACACCTCGAAGGCACCGACGGGATCTTGTTGCGCGTTCGCAGGAATCGGTCCGTGCATGCGGTTCCAGCGCAGCCATTTGAGCTGGCCGTCCGTTACGCCTCGAAACGCCACGAGAGGACGACCGAACGCGTCGATCGCGAGAGACGGCGTTCGCCCTTCGTCCAGCGGCGCAGGGGGATCATGAACATGCAACGCGGCCCACGCCCCGCCGTTCACACGTCCGTGAATCCGCAACATCCCTCCCTGATTCGCGTCGTACGCGGCGACTTGTTCGTGTTCGACAGAGGGGGCTCCCACGAAACGGCTGGCGAGCGAGACGTTCCGCGTTGGTGCGTTGGCGACCACGACCTCAGGCGGCGAGAAGACCGCCGGTCCGGTCCGCCGTGTGTACATGAGCGCGTTCCCGGTCGAGTAGGCGACCCGCGGCACGGGAGGCCCCACCGCGTTGAGGTCCATCGACAGATACTTCACCGGGCTCACGTCGACCGACCCCGCCGTGGACCAGGGCGTTGCCGGCGCGGCACCAGCGGAACGTTCGCCGACCCGAAGTTGGCCGACACCGTTGACCACGCGGATGTAAGCGACGAACGCCAAAGTCCCGTCGCTCGACCATCGGAGCTGATGCATCGCGGACGCGGTCAACGCGGAAACGCTGCTTCCGATCACCCACCCACCGCCTTGTGCCTTCTCGGCGAATCGGAGGCGGTTCCCGGGCAAATCCGACCAGGTCAGGCCGACACGGCCGGTGGAAGCGACCTCGACGTTGCATCCCGGAAAGTCATCTCCGGGGACGGAGAGCTGCCCCAGGTTCGGAGGGGCGTCATCGACCCAGCTCTGGGTCGGCAGGTCCCAGCGACGCACCTTCAGTGCGGTGACGCCATTCACGACATCGAAGAAGCAATGCCACGGCTTCTGCCCTGACTCCAGAGCCATGCCCGTCATGTTGTGCTTCGCCTGGGTGACGACCACACCGTCTCGTGGCGCAGGGAGCTTCATCCGCACCGTGCTGAAGGCCTTACGATTGTCCAGCGGGTGTGTCACGTAGCTGAGCTGAAGGGTGTCTCCGGAGTCGACGCTGATGTCCAAGCCGTCTGCGAGGACTCTGTCCGCATGGAGCCCTCCATAGGCAGCGAAACCGCCGACATCACAATCGCGGTCGATGGTTCGTGGCAGGTCGAATGCGACGCTCCCGTTGCCCTGCCGGACGCCCACACGCAGCGACAAGGAGCCAATGCCGACGTTCGTAGCGAGCGCGACCGCGTACTGGTCCAGGCTCATCGCCGAGACGCGGGCAATCGACTCACTGCCGCCCAAGCCCGGGAACACCAGTACGGGCGCGCTCCACACGTTGTTGACGCGTTCGGCGAAGTACAGGTCGTGCAGCGCCGGCACGTTGGGTCCCGATCGTGCGAAGGCGACGACCGCGACTCGAGTGCCGTTTCGGATGATCGCGGGCCTCTCCCAGTAGTGGCCAGGCAGCGCCGGGAACGCGACCTCTTGGATCGCGGCGCCCACCCCGGCGTCTCGGTAGTAGTACAGGGGCTTGTTCAGCAGGAATTCATCGCCCGCGGAGCACGCAACGTGCATGGTGCCATCGCCGTCGAGCCCCATGTCACCCCAGCGGTGGTGGCACGGAAGTCCGATCTGTCCCATGAAGTCTGCCTGATCGGACCACGTATTGACGTCCTCACGCTTTCGAACGAAGTATCGCCCAACACGTGGATTGTGGAACGCGACCCGAGGTTTGTCGTCATTGCCGAATGCCAGAGCCACGGGGTCCGCCTGCGGAAGCGCGAGCTCGGCGGGCAATGCGACCCGATCGAACCCCGACCAGGCCTGCCCGGGCGCCGAAGATCTGTAGACTACGCCTTCCATCGCCGGATCGTCGGCCTGGCCGAGAGCCCCTCGTGTGTAGGCGACGGCTCGCAGTCCGTCACTGCGTACGGCAATGTCGGGCAGAGCGTTTCCCTTCAACCACTGGTCCAGGATGGTACGATTCCACTTGGTGCCGTCCCACTCACTTACGCGCACCTCACCTTCGCGGGCGTCCACTGCCTGGCCTTGGTTGATATGTCGATACCAAACGACGTGCTGCTGAGACGTTGCAGCGCGCGCGTGGCGAACCCATACAGCGTTGCTCGAACTCCAGTCGAGGTGTGACGAAGGCTGTGACTCGGCCCGTGTCACACTCATCGTGATGGTCACTGCAAGTAGGGCAGTGCAGATCGTTCTCACGCTACCTCCTGTTTTGGTTGTCGGAGCAATGTGGCGCGGAATGAGCTTGCCCCCCCCCGTCCTACGTGTGTCAAATGAAATCATGAACGCGAAGTGCATCCTCCTGCCGTGGCTGTCGTTGGTGCTGGTGCTGGTCGAGGGGTGCGCATCGCCCTCGTCGAGCGGCGAGACCGACGCGTCTGGGACGTCGGTGGACGTGGGAACGGGTCCGGGTGATCTCGGCCTGGCCCAGCCCGATGTCGCCGCACCGATCGACGCGGAGAGCGCGGGCGATTCGAGGAACCCCGTCGACGCACTTGACGAGGGTGTCGAGCCAGACGTGGACGCGGACGCGGTGGTACCTGGGTCGTGGGGTGCAGTGCCCGAACTCTGTCCAAATCAGCGAGCGTACCAGGCGGTTCGAGAGGATGCGTTCGAGCTTGTGTCGGTCAGTGCGGGGCACGTTTACGGCGCCGGTCGCTTCCGCATCAACGACGCGGATGTGCTCGGCGTGCGTGATCCTGCTGCGACGGAGCTGGTGAGCGCCAGCTCTGTGTATGCGTATTCTGGGCCTGCATGGACAATGTTGACGCAATCAACGGGGGGGGCCCTTGGGCTGGAGTTTTGGCCGCGCCAGAGCGCACCCGGCTTGATGTTCGCGATCGAATCGAATCCTGCCTATCCAGCCCCGGGGTGCGACGGGCGGGGTGGGGCGATGATCGTCGCGTACGAACGAGACGATGGCATCGAGCCCTGGGCCTTCACAGCGCTCGGCTGTTCACTCTACGGCACCTACTGGCAACGCGACCACGTCCTGGACTCGGACGGAGACGGCAACCCCGAAATCCTGACGGGGTCTCCAGACAATGTACTGAAGGAACTTCAGCCCGATGGGACGTTCGTCGAGGTCTGGCGTCAGGGCGAGAACCGCGACTACCCGCGCAGGGTCGCGTTCGCCGGTGGTCTGGGTTCGGCCGACCTCGATGGGGACGGCTACGAGGAGTTCTCCGTGACGACCGTCTTTCTCGGCGGTCCCGAGGTGATCGATAGCCGTGGTGCGATGCAGATCTTCGAATACGACCCGGTCGACGGATACGTTGCGCGGTACCAGGCGATTGCACCTTTCTACGTACCCTATTGGCAGGCCGGTGGCGACGTCGACGGAGACGGACAGAAGGAACTCCTCTACGGTGGTCCGAACAACGAGTGCCGGTGGCTCGGGCTCTATCACGCCGTGGCGAACGACACCTACGCGCTCAAGTGGGGGGGCGCGTTTCACGACCCCGAGGGCTACGAGATCAACGAGGCCCGTATGGGGGATACGGACGGCGACGGAGACGACGAGGTCATTCTGCCGAGCGGATGCCACGTGCGTGTATTGGAGTGGGATGGCACGGGTCTGGTTCAAGTGGCCGACCTGCCCGTGGGTCCGCACTGCGACGAGCCCGAGGCGTTCCCCGCCGACCTCGACGGTGACGGCGCGGCGGAGATCGTCATCACGACCCGGTGGTCATCGCGCGAGTTCTACGTGGACCCCACCGGGGTCGCGGTCTGGCAGCGGCGCCGTGCCGCATCCGAGTAAGGCAGGCAGTCGACCCGGTCGGCACCGAGCGGTCCAGCCGCGTCGAGCGTGACCGTGCCGATGCGGCGTCGTGGATCGCGACGTTTGTCCGTCTCGTCGGCTGGGCAGACGAGGCCCGCGAGAAGAGCGCCCGGCTCGAGGTCACTGCGGTGATCTGACCTTTCCTTGACGCGGATCGGGTGGGGCGGGCATTGAACGGGCCGATGCTCCCTCGACCCCAACGTGTTGCTCGCGCGCTCAGCTTGGCTGTGTGCGCGCTGGCTCTCCTCGGCCTCGCGGCCGTGTTGTGGGTCTACGCGGAGCTGCCCCGCAGCGCGCGGCACCGGGTCAAGCACGTGTTGGCCGAGCCCATCGCCCGCGCGCTCCACGACGAGGCGGACGCGGCGCCCCTGGGACTTGCGCTCCCCGCCGACGCGAAGACCCGCGCCGCCGACCTCGTCGGCCTTGCTCAGGCCGCACGGCCCGGTGCGCGGATCGAGGTGCTCGACTTCGAGAACCCGGACCTGCGCGTCGGCCAGGTCGAGTTCATCTGGCAGGACTTGCGGCGCCCCGAGCTCGACGCGCTCGTCGAGCGCCTCGGTATCGCCGACATGGCCCGGGGCCAACGCGCCGAGCTCGCGGACTTCGCGGCGCTCGCCTCCAAGGTCCGCGGCCTCGCGGCCCACGTCGAGAACGGCTTCGAGACCTCGGACGCCGACTACGCCATCTCCGATGCTCAACGCCTTCTCGACCAGGCCGCAAGCGGCCGAACGTTCACCTGCTACTTCTACTCGTTGGTGCTCGCCCAGGCCCTCGTCGCCCTGGGACACCCGGCCCGCCTGGTCGGGAGCGGCTTCGACGAGCGGTTCGCCCACGCCACCGTCGAGGTCTGGCTCGCGTCCAAACGGCGCTGGGTGCTGCTCGACGCCGACTACGACCTGTACTACCTGCGTGGAGAGACGCCCCTCAACGCCTGGGACCTGCACGAGCTGTGGTTCCCCGCGTGGCTCCAGTACCGCCGCGGGCTCTTCGAGGACCGCGCCGAGGACACCGACGCCCGACGTTCGGCCTTCGCGCCCTTCACCGCAGTGGGAGAGGGGCTCACCCTCGTCCACGGCACGGTCACGGACCCGCGCATCCCGCGGATGCTGGCGGCGTCCCCCGGCGGCAAACACGTCGGCATCTACAAATCCTTCGCGATCGCCCAGCGCAACGACTGGCTCACGGAGCACTACCCGCCCGGGCACCCCTCCGCGACGCGCGAGCTCTCATTCGGCGAGATGGGGTCCGCCTGGCTCGCCGAATACGACGGCGACTTCTCCGCGCGTGCGGCCGACCTGTACCCCGACGTCAACGCCCTCCAGGTCGCCTTCGAACCTGCCGAGGGCGGCGCCGTGGCCCTCCGCCTCGGCACCCGCACCCCCTGGTTCTCGCACTTCGAGGTCGCCCGCAACGACGGCGCCCCGGAGCGGGTCGAGGGGGACCGGTACGTCTGGCCCTTGCCGCCGGGCGAGCACCGCCTGCGGCTGTGGCCAGTCAACGTGCGCGGCGTGCGTGGCTCCGAGGTGCGGTTGGCGCTGAGGATCGACGCCGCGAGTACGCCATAGCGCGAGGTGGACGAGGCGGCGGGGTGTGGGGAGGGCAGTCGTGCTCGCCGGCAGGCGACCGGCTTTGCCGGGCCGTGGCCGACATCAAGTTCAGTTCAGTCGAACGATGCGCCCGCCGGCCGGGGCCGTGAGGGGCGAGGCGGCGCCGATGTAGGCGCTCAGCGCGTCCACGTCCAGCGCGCCCGCGGCGCGGTCGGTGCCCGCCTTGAAGGCTGAGAAACCGTCGCCGCCGTCCGCGATGAAGTTGTTCATGGTCACGCGGTAGGTGGCCGCGGGGTCGAGGGCCACGCCCTCGAGGATCACGCTGGCGGCGTCGACCCGGCTGCCGATGGCCTTGGCCGCGTCCCAGGTGTAGGTGAACCCGGCGGAGACCTGGAGCATGTTCACCTTCTCGGCGCCGCCGGGCACGGCGACCCACTGCTGCTCGAGCGCGGCGAGGAGCTGTGCGCCCGTCAGGCTGATGGTCACGAGCACGTTCGAGAACGGCTGCACGGCGAAGACCTCGCCGTAAGTGAGCTCGCCCGTCACCTCGCCGCCGCTGATCTGGGAGACCATCAGGTCCGTGCGGATGCCGCCCGGGTTCATCACGGCCAGCACGGCGGCACCGCTGGTGCGGGTCGCTGCGAGCTGCGCGTCGGCGATCACGTCGCCCAGGCTCGACTCGCCCGCCGGGTTCGCCAGCTTCAACAGATCGGCGCCGATGCTGCCGATGACGCGGTTGGCGAAGGGGGCGGAGAGCTGCTCGTAGCGGGCGATGAGCGCGGTCTGCTCCGTGGCCTTGTCCACGTCGCGGGTGACGATGACGTTCTCGGCCGCCTTGGTGACGACCTTGCCGGTGACCTCGTCGATCGTCAGGTCGATGTCCGTCACGAGGCGGCCGAAGCTGGCGGCGCTCGTGACGAGTTTGCCGCCGACGTCGCAGATGTGGGCGGCGTTGGTGTGTCCGGCCACGACGACGTCCACGGCGGCGTCGAAGCGCTGCACGATGTCGAAATGCGGGCCGGAGATGCCGGCGCACTCGTTGTAGAGGCCCGTCGCCAGCCCGCCCTCGTGGAGCAGCACGACAATCGTGTGCGCGCCCTGGGCCTGCAGCTCGGGGATGAGCGCGTTCACGGTCTCCGCCTCATCGCGGAAGCTCAGGCCCTGCGTGCCCGCGGGGGTCGTGACGAGGGGCGTGCCCTCGAGCGTCATGCCGATGAAGGCGATCTTCGTCAGGCCCACCTGACGAATCTCGTACGGAGGCAGGAGAGTGTCGCCCGTGGCGTCGTCGACGACGTTTGCGCCCAGGTAGGGCCAGCGCGCGCCCTCGAAGCCGTCGCCGTCGAGGCAGCCGTCGGCGTGGCAGCCGCCGTACTGCATGCGGAGCAGCTCGTCGGCGCCCTCGTCGAACTCATGGTTGCCGACGCTCGAGACATCCAGCCCGATCAGATTCATGGACTCGATGGTGGGTTCGTCGTGGAAGAGCGCCGAGAGCAGGGGCGTGGCGCCGATCACGTCGCCCGCGGCCACCACGAAGGTGTTCGGGTTCGTGGCCTTCAGCCGGGCCACGTGTGTGGCCAGGAACTCCGCGCCGCCCGCGTCCACGGGGGGAACCGTCTTGTCCGCGCTGATGGCGATGCGGCCGCTGGAGCCCGCCGGGGGCTTCAGGTTGCCGTGGAAGTCGTTCGTGGCGAGCAACTGCACTTGCACCTGACCACAGGAGAAGCCGGTCTCCCGCGAGAAGGCCAACAACTGCTTGAAGGCCTTGGGACCTACGTACTTCACGCGGTCGAGCGTACGCAGGGAGTCGAACCACACGTCGTCGGCGGTGCCCAGGCGCTCATCGTCGCCGAGGCGCGCCGCCACGATCGCGCGGGCCGCCTGCGTGTTGAGGCCCGCGTCGAAGTCGAGCCCCTGGAGGGTGGCCGTGCTGGCCAGCTTCAGGACCGCGCAGGCCTCGGCGGAGCCGTCGGCGATGCCGGCCACGTCGGCTTTGGTGTCGTCGCTGGTGAGGAACGAGTCGTCGGCGGCGTCGCCCGGCTCGTCGGTATCGGAGCCCCCATCAGAGCCGACGCATCCCGTGGCGAGGAGCGTGGCGAAGAGACCGGTCCGAGCGAGAGACGGGCGTCGAGAGAGGGAGCGCATCGAGTATCCTGTCTGCGTGATTTCTGGGAGGTCGGCGGGCCGCACGGTAATTGTCGTGCCGTGGGCGTTCGACGCTGATCCGCGGCGCTCGCGTGTTCCGGTGTAGCCACTCCGTCGCCAAGAGCGTCGAGGGCGGACCCGAACAGACGAGCCACAATTGATGGGCGGACCGGGTCGCGGCTACGTGCGTGAAGTGCCGGCTCTCGAGCCCGTCGTGGTGGCCGGACCCTTGCCACACCCGACGACACGACCCGGATCGAAGCACTCTGTCTCCGACACGCCGACGACGTGCTCAACGCGAGCAGGGCCCCCGCATCCCACAGCGAAGCGGTCGCGCGCGCAGGCACCGGAGGCCCGCGTTGAAGACGCCGTGGTGCGACGGCACGATCGCGCTCCAGGTCACGCCTGAGCAGTTCGTCGCGCGGCTGGCCTCTTTGATTCCGCGGCCGGTGAAGAACCGGGTCCGGTACCACGGCGTTCTCGCGCCCAACGCGCGCGGGCGATCGGAGATCGTTCCGGTGTCGCTCGCCGTTGCAGACGATGCCGGCGGGTCGACAGCGCGCGTCTCGCGGGCGCGCTCTGGGCGTTACCTCGTCTGGGCCGAGTTGCTCCGCCGCGACTTCGAGATCGACGTGTTGAAGTGTCCGACCTGCGCCGGCCGCCTCCGGCGCGTGTCGGTCATCCTCGACGGGCTGTCTGCGAGGCGGCCCCTGCAGGGCGCGGGCAGAAGGCCGGAGCCGGCGGCCCGTCCGCCTCCGCCGCAACGAGATGGACCGGCAGCCGTGGCGTGGACGTGGCGCCAAGGGGGACATCGCGGAAGAGGCGAGCCAGGCGCATCAGCCGGGGTGGGGGAGGTGCGCCGTCAATGCGCCTCCGGTGACCGGATCGCGATGGTGAGCCGGTTGCGGAGCAACGTAGATGTCGGCGCAAAGTACAGATGTCCGGTTTTCTCCAAAGTAGAAATGTCCGGTCTTCTCTCATGGGCCTGCTGGTGGAGTTGTCCTCCCTTGTGTTCCTTCGCGAAGCAGTCTGGCGTCTCGGCGGGTCGTCGAAGTCTTCGCGACTTGAGCGTCGACGCGTCGCTTCTGTTGGACCCTCATGAACTCCAGAGCTGCGTTGAGTCTCTTGTTCTCCACGACCTCGACGGGCCGGACTGCGTGCTCTTTGGGGAAGGCGGTGGCGGGCAGCTCCAGCCCTCCGAACCAGAACGAGATGGCGCCATCCTCGTGCTCCTCTGCGTGGAACACACCGGCCTTGTCGCTGTACTGAACCGCCCCGGTTTCATCGGAGACTGGTTTGCTTGAGTCACGCTGCCCGGTCTTGGGTAGCTTGACGTTGGTAGTATGCCCTCTCGAACTCCGCTGGGGAAACATATCCGATGGGTTCGAGCAGGCGGCGGTTGTTGAACCAGTGGACCCAGTCGAGGGTTGCCAACTCGACGGCTTCGAGCCCCTTCCAGGGGCCGCCTCGCCGGATGACTTCGGTCTTGTAGAGGCCGATGATGGACTCTGCGAGGGCGTTGTCGTAGCTGTCGCCGACGCGCCCAACGGAGCCCTCGATGCCAGCGGCGGCGAGGCGTTCGCTGTACCGAATAGATAGGTATTGCACGCCTCGGTCGCTGTGGTGAATGAGCCCGTCGCGCGCTGGGCGGGCCCAGAGCGCCTGCTCAAGTGCGTCGAGGGCCAAGTCCGTCTTGGGTGTACTGGTGACCCGCCAGCCCACGATGAAGCGCGAGAACACGTCGATGACAAAGGCCACGTACACGAAGCCGGCCCACGTCGCCACGTAGGTGAAGTCCGCGACCCAGAGGCGGTTCGGCTCCGGAGCAGAGAAGTCCCGCTTCACGCGATCGTGCGGTCGACCGGCGAGGTCCGCGGGCACCGTCGTCCGCACGCGCCGGCCCCGAACAGCGCCGGCGAGGCCCTCTTGGCGCATGAGGCGTTCGACCGTGCATCGAGCCGGTGGGCGTCCGATGCCAAGCGCGTCGGGGGGCGTGCGGAGGAGGTCGCGCCAAACCTTACGCGCGCCGTAGAGCCGCCGACTGGCCGCCCAAGACTTCTGAATCGCTGCCCGAAGCACCTCATCGCGTTGCACACGCGCCGCACGGCTGGCCGGATCGCGACGTCGCTGGAGCCACGCGTAGTACGTCGACGGGGCGATCGGCAGTACTGCGCAGATCGGCTCGACCCCGTAAACGTGGCGGTGCTGGTCGATGAACGACACCATCATTTGGGTCGGCGGTCGAGCTCCGCCGCTGCGAAAAACGCCGACGCTTTGCGCAGGATCTCGTTGGTGCGCCGCAGTTCGCGGTTCTCGCGCTCGAGCTCCTTAAGGCGCTGGCGGTCGTCCGAAACCGGGGCTGCCCCCAAGCGGCCCCCGCCTTCGATTTGGCGCACCCACTTGCGCAGCGTCTCCGGCGTACAGCCGAGCTTGGTCGCGATGGCGACGATGGCCGCCCACTCCGACGGGTGCTCGCCGCGCGCCTCCCGGACCAGGCGCACCGCCCGCTCACGGACCTCAGGTGAGAACTTCTGTTTCGTCTCGCTCATGACCCCATCCTCTCAACGTTTGGGGTCTCCGGCAAAGCCGGGGCGGGACCCACGTGCCATTCGC
>Ga0114972_10002998_pt1 | contig 12678 bp, 13 predicted proteins | sample M_140807_EF_Meta_FD_87354 | JGI IMG/M metagenome (GOLD analysis project Ga0114972, IMG submission 87354) | Freshwater microbial communities from Lake Montjoie, Canada to study carbon cycling - M_140807_EF_MetaG | ecosystem: Environmental > Aquatic > Freshwater > Lake | place: Lake Montjoie... | reverse complement strand
TATTTCTGACCGAAGAGCTGGGCGACGGGCTGCAGCTCGACTTTACCTCGAGAGATTAACGGGAGCCCTGATGTCGGACGTCGCGAAGCTGCTGGACGAGAAACTCAAAGAGGCGATGCGCACGAAGCATGAGCCGATGCTCAACTTGGTGCGGATGCTGAAGACGCGCGTGATGGAGCGCCGCACGGCCTCGGGCTTCTCGGGTGAGGTGAACGACGCGCTGTGGCTCGACGTGATCTCCGCCTACGCCAAGTCGGCGGAGAAGGGGATTTCGGAGTTCGAGAAGGTCGGCAACGACTCTGCCCGCGCACAGATCGAGGCGCTGCGCTGGGAGGTCGAGACCTGCCGCGCGTGGCTGCCTCAGAAGGCAGACGAGGCGCAGACCCGCGTCTGGGTCGAGGCCGTCATTGCCGGCCTGGGTGGCAAAGACAAGGCTAAGATCGGCGCTGTCATGGGCGGCGTGATGAAGAGCCACAAGGACGACGTTGACGCGGGTGTCGTCAAGCGGGTCGCCGAGGCACTTCTCGCGCCCTGAGCCCGCGCGGCCTTATTCGTCGCGCATGGCCTTGAGCACGACGTCGCGGTCCACGCGACGGTCGTGCGCGTCCCGGCCCGCAGCGGCCGCGAGCCCCGCGACGTGCAGCAGCGTCAGCCCTGCCGCAAGCACGCGCACGCGCACGCTCCGCAAGGACGACGGCGCGAGCGGGTTCAGGTCGAGTAGCCCCGTGGCGAGCGCGCCCCCGACGAAGCCGCCCAGATGGCCCCAGTGGTCCAGATTCGGGATGATCAGGAGCAAGGCCGCGTTCATCAGGACGGTCTGAATCCAGAACGAGCGGGACGGTCGCATATGCGGGGGCATGCGGGCGCCGAAGCGCAGCTGAAGCACGGCGAGCGCCCCAAAGAGCCCAAAGACAGACGTCGACGCGCCGACAGACAGGCCGTTGGGGTGCCCGAGCGCAGAGACGAGCGCGCCGATCCAGCCAGCGAACAGCGCGATGGTGAGCACCGACGACGCGCCGAGCAGCCGCTCCAGGGGCCGCGCGAGGCCCCAGAACGCCAATACGTTCATCGTCAAGTGCAGCATCCCACCATGGACGAACGTCGCCGTCGCCAATCGAAACCACTGCCCCTGCTCGAGCAGACTCCGCGCGTTCGCGCCCCACAGGAGCGCCGCGTCGCCCTCGTCGGGCCTGAGGCCGATGAGCACCCACAGGGACGTGACGCTGATCACCCCGATGAGCACGGGCGTGACGCGGAGCGGCGGAGGGTCAGGGAGAGCGGCGACGGCGTGCTGCACAGAGGTGACCGCCAAATGGGCCTGCGCGTCGGTCATGCCTCGCGTGCGGGCGAGGAGCGCGCGCGCCAGTGCACCGACGGCGCGCGGATCGGAGAAGCGCTGGCTCGAGAGCGCGAAGCGCCGCCCCGCCGTGTGGACGAGGAGCACCTGCGTCTCGCCCTGCTCCGCGATGCTCATCGCGGTCACGTCGTCGTAGCGCAGGCGCACGTGCGCGCCGCCCGTCAGCGCGGGCGGCAGGCCGAGGCCGTCTGTGTCGAGCGTGACCGCATCGCCGACCCGACGCAGGCGCTGTGCGCGGTCCGCGAGCATCCACATGAGCATCAGCAGGCCGCCCAGCCAGAAGACCCACGGCGCCCGCAGCGCTTGCTCGACACCCGCTTGTGCCAAGACGCCGAGAAACGACAGGAGCGCGGCCAAGGCACCGAGCCCGCTCGTCGGCACCCCGCGTATGGGCTCGACGTCGAAGCGCAAGGGCGTCATCTGCGCCGGCCTGTCATCGGCAGCGGACAGCGTCGGGGCGGTCCTGGGTGACGACCCCATCCGCGACCAGTCGCTCGCGTCCCGCGAGAATCTCCGCGCAGTCCACCTCGCCGTCGCTGTTGGTGTCGAGGTTCACGCCGCCGTTCTTGCCGTCCACCCGTTGCAAGACCGCGCGGCTGCCGTCCGGTCGGGGCTCGAGCTGATTGCTCGCTGCGCAGAACGGCAGCGTCGCGCTCAGGATGTTCTTGTCGACCTCGGACCAGAGGGTGCCCTCAATGCGGTGGCCGCTCACCAGCTCGCCCGAGAGCCTGTAGCGGGTGCGCTGGACAATGTGAACGTCGCAGAAGTTGTTACCGACCGTCAGCGTCACGCCCGGCTCGCCGTCGCCGTCCTGGTCGACCACATGCGGATCGTCGGGCGACTCGGGCAGCGGCTCGTCTACGCCGATGTCGTCGTTCAGGCCCCACAACTCAACGAGCTCCTGCGAGAGCCACGCGTCGCCGCGCGCGCGCCCGAGGGCGAACGCATCGACGATGCGCTCAGGCAGGTTCGCGGGAATCGCAGCGGGGACGAACGTCTGCAGGCCCCCCACGACAGGGCTTTGCTCCTCGGCACACATCTTCATGCGCTGCCGCAAGTAGAGCTGGTCGGGGCTCGCACCGGGACCGAGCGGGCTCAGGTCGACCAGGTACCACACCCACACCAAGAAGTCGGTCGACTGACCGGCGGCATAGAGACAGTAGCGGTCCTGCATGAAGAGGAGCCATTGGCCGTCCGGTCGGAAGCCCTCCGTCTCGAGAGCGCCGTCCGCAGTCGGCGCCAGAGCGTCAGTCACCGCTTCGGCGTCGCGATCCGCCACCAAGCTCGACGGACGCTCTGCCTCGCACGCGAGGACGGCCCCACTGAGGACTGCGCACAGGCCCAAGGCAGGTGAACGCGCCATTAGAAGACCCACCGGACGTCTGTGCCCGCCACCAACATATACCCTCCGGAACTGTAGCCGGGGAAGCCGGGATTCCCCGTCTGCAGCCCGCGCGTCTCGGCGGCACTAAACAGCGGCGTGTCCACGCGGGCGTCGGCGAGCTCGTCGCAGAGCTGCGTCGTGTTCGTGGTGCAGACGGCGGGTTTGGCCGGGAGCTGTTTCGTCACTGAGCGCGCGAGGAGCGCGTGCACCTGCAAGCCCAGATCGATCTCAAAGTCTTGCTCGAAGAGTCGAAATGAGTTGCCTGAGCCCACGCTGACGACGACGCGGTCGTTATCGACGAAGTTCGTTCGCCCGGTCTGGTCGGGCACCGGCGACGGGTGCCAGCCAGCGCCCCCGCGGACGCGCGTACCGGGGCGCACCGTGTACTCGAAGCCCGTGCTCACCGTGTATCCATCGTTGAAGTTCGCCAAGTTCGCCTGCGCGTCCCGGTACCGACTCCACAGGTCGTAGCTGCCGTCGAGCGTCACCGTCCACTTGTCGGTGAGCAGCGCCGTACCCAAGTGAATGCGCGGCACGGTCACGTGCTCTGTGAGCGCGATGGGCTGCACGACGGGGTAGGGCTCGACGCCCTCTTGCCCCGCGATCTGGACCTCGCTGCGGCCCCGAACGTCAAAGGAGAGCTCATCGCGCAGCGCGAGCCCGAAGCGCAAGAAGCGCCACGGCTGCACCTGCGCCCCCGCGCTCAACGCGGTCTCGAACGCCTGCTCAAGCGCGATCGTCATGTCGACCTGGCTCGGATCGGCGGCGTTTGGCGTATAGACGCGGGTCAGGTTCTTCGCGCTCGATTGGGCCATCAGTCCGACCCCGAAAGAGAGCCAGTCGGCCGCGCGATAGCTGAGCGCCGCCGCGAGGACCTCGGCCCGCAGCCGCTCCTCGAGGCGCTCGAAGCGCAGGCGATTGTCGAAGTATTGCTGCCGCTCATTCGCGAAGTAGCCCTGCGTATGCGCCAAGCCCTCAGACGGCAGGTAGACCATCGCGCCGAAGCGCAGGTCGTCCGCGAGCAATCTCAGGTTCAGACCGAGGCTGACGCCGAGAATCGGGCCTTGGTCGCGGCTATCGGACCTCGGGCTCAGGCGCGTCGAGTAAGCGGGCGGGTCATAGCCCGCTGGCCTGGGCGCGAGCAGGATCGCCGTGCGGTCGAACGCGCCGCCGAATCCAACAGACAGCGACGGCTTCGAGAGCGTCAAGCCAGCGGGGTTGTGCCACACGGCCGAGGCGTCCGTCGCGGCCGCGGTCAGGGCGCCGCCCATCCCTTGGGCGCGGGCTCCGGCCCCGAAGACCTCGTAGACGTTCGCGGTCGCCACGCTCGGGCTCAACAGGAGGGTCGTCCAGAGGAGGGAGAGAGCGAGCGTCGTCTTGTTCATGCGATGTAAAGCCCAAGCATCCAGGCGGCGAAGGTGAGCAGGGCGCCGGCGCCCCAGGCGCGCGCCTCGCGAGGCACCCAGCGCAGGTCGGCGTCTAGGCCACGAAAGATCAGGCCGAAGAGGCAAGCAACCCACCCCAAGAATCCCAATGAAACCGCGAGCGATGCCGCGACCGAGGGGGTCGGGTCGAGCGCGAGCAAGCGCGCATGCTCAGCGGTCAGCGCCTCGAGTGAGGCGCCCCGCGCGTTGCCCTCAGTGATCTGAGTTCGCGCCGTGACGACCGCGAGCCGCGCGTTCACGTCGTCGAGACGGTCGCCAAACGGACTCCACAGGTGGCGGGTACTCAGGATGCCGCCACGGAGACGGCGCAGCGCGCGGAGCGCCGTCGGGTCGTCGCCGCGCGCGAGCGCGTCCGACACCACGCCCTCGAGCAGGTCGGCCGCGCGGCGCGGGGCGCTCGCGCCGGGGACCTGCGCGCGCATCGCCCACTGCAAGTGGTCCTGCGCCTCGTCGAGGCGACCCGCGGCGAGCGCGGCCTCGCCTGCGGCGAGCGCGTCTTCGGCGGTGGTATACGCGCGCACGCCGAAGCCGAGCACAACAATCCCGACGGCAACGAGCCACGTCCACGCGGCGGGGGCGGGCCGCGCCGCTTCGGGCTCAGACGAAGTCACGGCGACTCAAGAGCCACGACGCGAGGACGAGCAGCAGGAGCGCGTACGTCCCGCCTTCTAGCGTGGCCCACAGCACGGCGTCCGTCTGCAGGGCCTGCCCGTAGACCACGTTCGGGGTCACGTTGAACTTGGACAAGTCCGGCAGGACCGCGGCGATACCACGAATCCCCGCGCTGAGCTGGGCCAGTGCCTCTGGATCGTCGGCCGGCGACTGGGGCTTGAGCGCGATGCTGGACAGGGTCTCCGAGAAGCGACCCACGATGAAGATGCCGAGCGTCAGCATGCCCGACAGGAACGGCGTGGAGAAGCTCGAGAAGAACAGCGCGACGGCGCCGACAACCAAGACCTCTACGTAGATGAGCCACAGCGCCTGTAACATGACGACGCCAAAGGCCTCGCCCATCGACAAGAACAGCCCCCACAGGACACCGCCCATGACGGCGACCTGCACGCTCATGGTGGCTGCGGTCCCCACATACTTGCCGAAGAGAAACTGCCAGCGCTGAATCGGCTTGGGCAGGATGGTGTAGACCGTCTTACGCTCGATCTCTTTGTAGACGAGGTTCACGCCGACGAAGACGCAGATGAGCGCCGAGAACGTCGATGTGAGGAAGAGCCCGATGTCTTTGACAATACGGATCTCTTCGTTGAGCGAGGCGGAGCTGACGGCGACCGTGAGCAGCATCATCGCGATCGAGAAGACGATCAGGCTCGCGAATATCCGGTTGCGGACCGCCTCGCGGAATGTGTTCAGCGCGATAACGAGGAGCTGTCTCATGCTCGGCCAGCCTCCTCGACGAAGAGGTCCTCGAGGGAGCGCCGCTGGGGCGTGACGCTCTGCAAGCGCGCGCCAGACATGACGAGCGCATGCACTGCAGCGTCCCGGTCTGAGACGCTCCGCAGGTGAAACCGGACGAGCTCGCCCGCGTCCATGACGCGGTCACAGAGCGCGGTGACGGTCTCTCGGGCAGCGCTGCCCACGTGCGTCGACACGATCTCGACGGGGTGGTCGGCGTCGAGCAGCAGCTCGCCGAGGCGACCCTCGGCGCGGACCTTGCCCTGGACGACGATCGCGACGCGGTCGCAGAGCTGCTCGACGTCTTGAAGAATGTGGCTCGAAAAGAAGACCGTCTTGCCCTGCGCCTTGAGCTCCAAGACCAGGTCGCGGACCTCTTTACGCCCGATGGGGTCGAGCCCGCTCATCGGCTCGTCGAGCACGATCAGCTCGGGGTCGTTGATGAGCGCCTGCGCGATGCCGATGCGCTGCACCATGCCCTTTGAGAAGCGCCGAATCGGCCGATCGACGGCGTGCCTCAGCCCGACGCGGTCGATGAGCTGCTCCGCGCGCGCGCGGCGCTCACGCGCTGTCATCGGGAACAGCCCGCCGTAAAAATCAAGGAATTCCCGTGGGTTGAGGTATTCGTAGAAGTAGGGCTGCTCTGGCAGATACCCAAGCCGCTCTCGCGAGCGCGTGTGGCCGAGCGGGTGACCGAGCAGCGTGCCTGTGCCCGCCGTCGGCCGAATCAAGCCCATGAGCGCCTTGATCGTCGTGGTCTTGCCGGCGCCGTTCGGCCCGACTAAGCCGAAGACCTCGCCGCGCTCGACGCGAAATGTCACGCCGCGCACAGCCTCGACGCGCTGCGCGATGCCCTTGACCTGAAGCCGCGCCGCGAGCCCGCCGAAGCCGGGCAGGGCGCCCAAGAACCCCGTGTGGAAGGTCTTGACGAGGCCTTCGACGCTCATGATCGCGGCGGTCGACATGCCGCGCTTTCTCGCAGGTTTCCAGGGGGCTGACAAGACGGCGCTATTTGGCCGCGCGCGCGGCTCCGTGCGATGGTGCGCACCGTGAAGCCCCAGTCTCTGACGATCGTGATGGCCGCCTTCAACGAGGTCGACGCGCTCCCGGCGTGCGTCGCACGCACCCTCGACTTCTTGCGGACCCGCGTAGACGGGGGCGAGCTGATCATCGTCGACGACGGCTCGACGGACGGCACGGGGCCCCTCATCGACGCGCTCGCGGCCGCTGAGCCCGAGGTCACGGCCTTGCATCTCGACCGCAACAGCGGCATGGGGGCGGCGCTGCGACGCGGGTTCGCGCGCGCGCGCTTCGACTGGGTCACCATCATGCCTGCGGACGGTCAGATCGACCCGTTCGAGCTCGAGGCCTTCTTCGAGGTCGCTGACCGCGCTGACCTCGTGACGTCGCTGTACAGCAACCGCCGCTACAGCCTCGGTCGCAAGGTCCTGAGCTACGGCCTGCGCGTGTTGACGGCCGTCGTCGTGGGCACGCGCGCCCGAACCGAGGGCATTTACCTCGTCCGACGCGCGGTCCTCGAGACGCTCGGGGCGTCGTCCTCGAGCTTTCTCCTCAACCTCGAGATCCCCATCCGCGCCAAGCGGGGAGGCCACCGCGTCGACACGGTCTATATGCGCGTCCATGAGCGCACGGCGGGTCACTCAAAGGCGACCAGCACGCGCCGCGTCCTGCAGACGTTTCAGGAGCTCTTCAAGCTGCGGATTCGGATGGAGCGGGAGCGCTTAGAGCGGCTCACCCGCGGCGGGACGTGAGCCAGGGCGCTCAGCCCGGTCGCCCTTGGGCTTGGGCCGCGCGTGCGGCGGTCCCCGTGCTGCTCGGCGTGTGGCTCTGGCGCTTCGCCGACCGGGACGCGCTGCTCGCCTCGCTCGACGCCTTGCCCGCGTGGTCGCTGGGCGTGGCGTTCGTCCTCGGCGCGCTCAACATGGGCGTCGGCGCGCTCCGCTGGGGTTTGCTGATGCGCGCTCTCGGGGCCCGACCGCTCCCACCGCCAACGGCGCTCGCCCGCGGCACGCTCATCGGCCACTTCTACAACACCTTCGTTCCCGGTGCCGTCGGGGGCGACCTCGTCCGCGCCTACGTCATGAGGCCCGCCTTCGAGTCGGCCCGTACCGGGCTCGTGCTCGTGGTCGGGGAGCGGCTCCTCGGGCTCTCTGCATTGGCCGTGATGGCCGCAGCGGGCGCGCTCTTGGGGCCGCCCCTGCTCGATGGACGCTTGGCGCAGGGCGCGGCCGGCGCGCTCACGGTCGGTGTCGCGGCGGTCGCTGCGGCGGGCTGGCTCTGGCGGCGTGGGCGCCTCGACGCGCTCCTCACGAGAGCGCCGACGGTTCACCGGCCTGCCGATCTCGCGGCGGCGTGGGGCGTGAGCGTCGTGGGCCACGCGCTCAACATCGCGCTGTACACGCAGCTCGCGGTCGCGATGGGTCTGCCCATCAGCGCGTTCGACATCGCCTGCGTGACGCCGCTCGCGCTGATCGCGAGCGTCGTACCGCTCGCGTTTGTCGGGGTGGGGGCGCGTGAGGTCGCGCTCGTCGCGTTGCTCAGCCAGCTCGGCGTCGCCAGCGAGCCCGCGACTGTCCTGTCGCTCGGCTTTTCAGCCGTGGTTGTCGCGCTCGGCGCGCTCGGCGGCGTGCTCCAGCTCGTTCAGCCGAGCTTGCTGCGGTACCACTGAATCGTGCGCGTCAGGCCCTCTTCCAGGTTGACGCGGGGCGTGTAGCCCAAGAGCGACACAGCCTTGTCGATGTTGGGGATGCGCAGCTCGACGTCCGTGCGATTCATCGGCACGAACTCGATGGCGCTCTTCGACTGCGCGAGCTGCACGACGAGCTGCGCGAGGTGGTAGATCGTCAGCGTACTGCGCGGGTTACCGATGTTGAAGGCCTGCCCGACCGCCTTGTCCTCGGTCAACGCCGCCACGATGCCGTCGACGATGTCGTCGATGTAGCACCACGAGCGGATCTGCGAGCCGTCGCCGTGAATCACGAGCGCCTCGTCGCGGATCGCGCGCTGAATGAAATGGTGCACGGCGCCCTCGCCGACCTGCAGCGGGCCGTAGATGTTGAACGGCCGGATGCTCGCCGTCGGCAGGCCAAACTGCTTGTGGTAGCTCAGCGCGAGGTGCTCGGTCGCGAGCTTGGAGACCGCGTATGTCCAGCGCGCCTCGCCCACGGCGCCCAGGCTCGTCACGTCGCCCTCGGAGACCTTGTAGGCGTAGCGCCCGAAGACCTCGCTCGTGCTGAAGTCCAAGAACCGCTTGCAGCGCCCGCTCGCGAGCGCCGCCTCGAGCGCGTTGTAGGTCCCGATGAGCGAGACCTTCATCGTGAGCACCGGGTTCTTGAGCACAGTGTCCACGCCGGCGATAGACGCCATGTGCACCACGACGTCCGCGTCGGCCGCGGCGACCATGAGCGCCTGCGCGTCCATGACATCCCCGCGCACGAGCCGGACGTTCGGGTGGTCGAGCAGCGTCGTCGTCTTGACCGCGTCGCGGTGCAGGTTGTCGAAGAGCGTGATGCGGTTCTTCTCGCAGAGCCGAGCGGTGAGCGACGAGCCGATAAAGCCGGCGCCGCCGGTCACGAGGATATGGGCGTTCTCGATCATGGTGCCTCAAGCATCTCGGGCGCCGCCTCGACGACGACGCCCTGGGTCAGGTCTGCAAGGGGCACGTCCTTCGAGCCCTCGCTGGCAAAGTGAAGAAAAATCGACGTGGGGACGTAGGGGAACTCTGCGCGGCGGCGCTGCTCGAAGGCCTCACCCTCGAGCGCGACCGCCTCGGCGTCCGCGCCGCGCAGCGCTCGAATTCGACCCCGCAGGCTCTCGCGGAGCGTCGCGTCCTCTGTCTCGGCCATCGCGTCCATCAGGTTCTGAACGGCGAGCTCCGTACGGCCGAGGCGGTTCGCGGTGCCCGCGACCAGGCGCCGAAGCGCAGGCGACGCGCTCGACATGTTCGCGGCGCGCTCGAAGTACTGCAGGCCGCGCTCGCGCAACTGCGCGCGCGCCTGCGGGTCATCGGACTTCATCTCGATGTAATAGTTCATCCCGATGCGAAACGCGGCCTCGCTGTCGTCGGGAAACGCCGCCAGGGCGCGCTCGTAGAAGCGCGTCGAGAGCGCGACGTTCTCGTTCGTAAAGCGACGGCCGTAGAGCACGTTCGTGCCCGCCCAGTGGTAGATGCGCCTGAACTTCGGGTCGAGCCGAATGATCTGGTCGATGAAGTGCTCGAGCCACCGGTAGTCGCGGTCGGTGGTGAAGTGCCGGCCAAAGTAGTCGAGCACGCGCAGCCATTGCAGGTCGGCCGCCGCCTGCGTGTAACCCAGCGACAAGAAGCGGAGCGTGCGGTCATCGGGCACATACGTCGACTCGGCGCGCGCGGCGAGCGCGTCCCGAGCGCGGGCCGTCCGCGCTTCGAGCAGCGCGAGGCGGTTCACCATGAGCAGCGCCGCGAGCGCCGCGACCCCGAGCCCCCAACGCACCGGTGCGGGCAGCGCCGGCCAGTCGAGGAGGGGGGAGCGGTGCGTGGCGGACATAGGGCGCCCGATACAAAAAAAAAGGCGCGTCCGCAAGGAACGCGCCCCTCAGGCCCGGACGAGGTCGAGGATTACTCGAGCTCTTCGGCCGTGTAGAGGCCGGCGCCGCCGTTCACGTTGTTCTCGGCGTCGACGGTGCCGATGCGCTCGAACGTCGAGAAGGTGTTGTTGCAGTTCAGGTCGCCGTTCGCCCGGGCGGTGAACTGGGAGTTGATGCCCGTCGCGCCGTTACCCGTCGAGGCGTAGCTGTAGGCGTACAGGTACGGGTCGTCGATCGAGAAGTTGAGCGCCTGCCACGTCGCCGCGCTGAACTCGTTCGTGACCGGCACGTGCTTCTGGCTCGCCGTGCCCGGGCACATGTCGCCGGGGAAGCCCGTCGGCGTGGTGGCCTGCTCGTTCGGGAACTGCTTGGGCAGGGGCGTGCCGTCGCGGAGCGCGTGCTCCTCCTGATAGTACGAGACCGAGCTGTCGAAGATCTTCCGGATGTTCATCGTCGCTTCGGACGTCTTCGAGCGGCGGATGTACTTCATGAAGGCCGGGATCGCGACCGCGGCCAAGATGCCGATGATCGCCACGACGATCATGAGCTCGATCAGGGTAAAGCCCTTCGCCTTCTTACGCAGATTCAGCATCTTCTCTCCTTCTTCCCTCGTCACATCGACTCGCCATCAGGCGGGCCGGAATCCCGCGGCGGCGTCCCATACGCCAGCCGCGCGCGTTGCCATTCGTTACTGACCCTCGTTGAACCGCGCGATGTCGGGGCGCACCGAGCTCGTCTCAAAGTACGAGAGGCGGCTCCCCTCGGTGGTCGCTTGCGTGTTGCACACGGCGCCGTTCGCGTTGTTGTTGAAGTCCCCGCAGGCGGCGGCGAAGAACCAAGGACGATTGTCCACCTCGCCGGGGCGGAACGGCGCGCCGCCCGGCGGGTTCTCGCCCGCGCGGCCGGCGACCACCATGTACTGAAACCAGACCCGCCCGGGGGTCGACACGTTGAGCTGCTGGAACGTTGCGTCCCCGACAGGGTCCCAAGGCTCTTTCTGCAGGGTCGGCACGTTGACCGGCCAGCGCGAGGGGTTCGCGTTGCCCGCATACTGACCAAACGACTGGAAGTACGACTCCTGTGCCACCCGAATGGCGCCCAGAAACTGCTCAGCCTCCGCGTTACGGGCGGCGTGCTCGTACTTGCGGTAGGCAAAGAGCGCGATGACGCTGAGGATGCCGATGATGACCACGACGACCATCATCTCGACGAGGGTAAAGCCCCGCGTCGAACTGCGTCGTAAGTCGCTCAACTCACTCACCGGCATCGTCCCCCCCGCGCCCTGGTCTAGCAGCATCCGTGCCACGCTTCAGGCGGGACCGGGGCAGCTGAACACCGACGCAAGTCCAAGAATGACGCGGTGTAAGTGTATGTCAAGAAAACGACCACCGGTCATTCGAGTGACAAAAAACGTCACGGGTGACAAAAAACGTCACTCCGCGTCCGGTTCGTCCGGGCCGGCGTCCATATTGAGCTTCGCGAGCCGATAGCGGAGCGAGCGAAATGTGATCCCGAGCAGCTTCGCTGCGTCCTTCTTCACGCCGCCCGACCGAGTGATGGCCTGCGTAATCAGGCGACGCTCAACCGCCTCGACATACCCCTCGAGTGCCAACCCGCCCTCGGGGAGCTCGACGTCGCCGGGCGAGGGTGCGGTGGCCGCGCCGCTGAGCGGCCCCGTAGTCGGTCGAGGCCGCAGGCTCGCGGGCAATGAGCGCAGCGTGACCGAACTGGACTCCTCAAGCGCGACGGCGCGCTCGATGACGTTCTCCAACTCGCGCACGTTCCCCGGCCACGGGTAGGCCTGCAGGGCGTATAGGGCCTCGTGCTCGATCTCTTCGATGGGCTTGCCGTGCTCGTCGGCGTACTTGCGAACGAAGTGGAACGCGAGCTGGGGCACGTCGCCGGCGCGCTGGCGCAGCGCGGGGAGGGGGACGCCGATCACGTTGAGCCGGTAGAAGAGGTCCTCGCGGAACCGACCCGCGCGGACCTCGGTCTCGAGGTCACGGTTCGTCGCGGAGACGACGCGCACGTCGACCGGGACCTCGTGAATGTCGCCCACGGCGCGTACGCGGCGCTCCTGCAGCACCCGCAAGAGCTTGACCTGCATGGGGAGCGGCAGCTCGCCGACCTCATCGAGAAAGAGCGTGCCGCCCGCGGCGGCCTTGAACAGGCCCTCCTTGTCGGCGTGCGCGCCCGTGAACGCGCCGCGGCGGTGCCCGAAGAACTCGCTCTCGAGCAGGTTCTCCGGAATTGCGCCGCAGTTCACCACGACAAACGGCCCGCTGCGTCGGTCGCTCTGCTCGTGAATCGCGCGGGCGACGAGCTCCTTGCCTGTGCCGCTCTCGCCCGTGATGAGGACATTCGTGCGGGTCCGCGCCACGCGCCGCACCAGATCGAAGACCTCGGTCATGGCTCTGCTCTGCCCGACGATCGCGTCGAAGCCCGCGCGATCATCGAGCGCAGCGCGGAGCCGCCTGCCCTCGACGACGAGCCGCCGGCGG
>Ga0114972_10002997_pt1 | contig 12681 bp, 13 predicted proteins | sample M_140807_EF_Meta_FD_87354 | JGI IMG/M metagenome (GOLD analysis project Ga0114972, IMG submission 87354) | Freshwater microbial communities from Lake Montjoie, Canada to study carbon cycling - M_140807_EF_MetaG | ecosystem: Environmental > Aquatic > Freshwater > Lake | place: Lake Montjoie... | reverse complement strand
GGAACGACGACCTTCACCGTGCAGTTCGCGCCCACCAGCCCGGGCTTGAAAAACGCCAGCATCGCCATCGCCAACAACGACAGCGATGAGAACCCCTTCGACATCAACTTGTCCGGCACCGGAATCTCCGCCTTCGACAGCTGGGCGACCGTCACCCATGGCTTGAGCGGCGGAAATGCGGCGTTTGACTTTGACAACGATAACGACGGCATCCCCAACGGCATGGAATGGATTCTCGGCGGCAATCCGACGGTGAACGACAATCCCTCGATCCTGCCCACCGTGACAGGGACCGCCGCCGGTGGATTGACCCTGGAGTTCAATCGTGCCGCCGCATCGATCGCCGAGACCACGCTGGCCGTAGAATGGGGTTCGGTCCTAACAGGCTTTGCCAACAGTCTAACAATCGGCACCACGGATGTCGGCCCCAGCGGCAACAATCCGACGATCGACATCGATGCACCGAGTGCCGGCAAAGTCACCGTTAACATTCCGGCAGCCAATGCGGTGGGTGGCAAAATCCTCGCGCGTCTGAGAGCGACCCGACCGTAATCAATACTCCATGGGGAGCGCCTGCGTCCCGCAGGCAGCTTCCGGCATCCTGCCGGGAGGGGCTGATGCCACGGCGATCAAGTTAGGGAAATGATTGACAAGGAATGTCGCAATCAAAAGGCAGGGAACGATCTCCGAGCGTTCCGGTGGGGGACGGCCGCGGATCACCCTCACCTGATCTACCTTCACCCCACGCTATCGTTCGTCAACAAAGATGGTTCCCCGTCAACCATCCTGCCCCCACCGGATCGCTAGGGACAGCGATCCCTGCCTTTGAGCATCTCCCTGGCTTGATCGCCGTGGGGCGGATGCGAGGATGTTTGACCCTAGAAACCGCAGCTACAACGCTAAATTAAGCTCAAATGCGATTGATTTCGTCTTCAAACCATTGATGTAGCGTTGCCAGCATGCAAATTTCATTTTTGCCACGCTTTCACCCATTAGGTGAAAAGAAAAATGAGCCGCATGTCCTCTCTAGCCCATGTTCCACAAGGCTTTAAGAGAAATTCTGCAATTCCAACTGTGAACTTTTGGATGATTCTGTTGTTTGGCATGTCAAAACGGATGGCAAGTGAAGAAACAGGCTGGAAGCCTGTTTGCCGAGACAGGCGGGGACGCCTGTCTTCCCAATTTTTGGCATGTCAAAACGGATGGCAAGTGAAGAAACAGGCTGGAAGCCTGTTTGCCGAGACAGGCGGGGACGCCTGTCTTCCTAAAGTTTGACATGTCAAAACGGATGGCAAGTGAAGAAACAGGCTGGAAGCCCGTTTGCCGAGACAGGCGAGGACGCCTGTCTTCCCAAAGTTTGGCATGTCAAAACGGATGGCAAGTGAAGAAACAGGCTGGAAGCCCGTTTGCCGAGACAGGCGGGGACGCCTGTCTTCCCAAAGTTTGACATGTCAAAACGGATGGCGAGTGAAGAAACAGGCTGGAAGCCCGTTTGCCGAGACAGGCGAGGACGCCTGTCTTCCCAATCTTTGGCATGTCAAAACGGATGGCGAGTGAAGAAACAGGCTGGAAGCCTGTTTGCCGAGACAGGCGAGGACGCCTGTCTTCCCGAATGATGACGACGATCAGCATACAACACATCGGGATCAGAAACCAAAGGTGTCGGAGCCCTGGGTGAAGCGGGGATCGAGGATCAAAGCGCCCTCCTCCATGCGGATGCGCGACATTTCCTCGAATCCCAGGTGGAGTTCCTCGCGATAGCAGGCGGCCAGTTGTTCATAGGACGCACGGACGAGATGCAGAAATCCCTGCGGTACCGACAATCGACCGAAGCGCCCGCCCTGGTTGATAAAGGGTGTCCAGCGCATCGGACCGCCTTCCATGTGTACCTGCGAATCGATTTCACCACGGTCGTTTTCCACCTGCTCGACTTTCACCCACATCGATATCGTCATCGGACGGCCGAAAAATTTCCGGACCATGACCACTTCGGCACGGCCTTCTTCGAGGCGCACGAGCACCTTTTCCAAACTCACAAAACCCTGGCAGGCACCGCCCTGTTTCATTGACAGGGTTTTCGCCAGGTAGGCGTTGATTTCCTCCTCGGAAATTTTCAGCGGATAGGAGCCGTCGATCGATTTTTGAAAGACTGTTTTGAGGTCGCGCGGAGCCACCTGGCCGGGCCCCTCGGTCGGGACAGAGAGATCAGCGACATTCTGGGCTTGGGCTACCAGCCACACGCAATAACCCAAAGCTGCGATCAGCAACGCCACCGCCAGTCCCATCAAACGCTCGAAGTTGCTCACCTCATGCGGTTTGTCTTCTTTCGCGGCAACGGGTTTTTCAGTCACAGTGATTCCATAGCGACTTGTTGCGGCGCGGTCAATCGCGATTCTTTCGGCGGGCAGAGGACCATGTTCGCCACGATCCTTCCGTGCTCACCTGCTTACTTCGCAAACAAAAACATGAAGCTACGGATGTTGCACTTCCGACTGTTTGCATCGTTGGGCGGGATCCTTTCACTCCGCGATGTCACGCGGCAATTCCGGATTTGCCAGTTGACTCACAGGGTTTCACCCGCCAGTGTCCGACGCGATGATCCGCATCTCCTTCCTCGTCTTGGGCATCTGCCATTTTCTCGCCCCCGTCTCGTTTGGCTACGGTGCCGCCGGGCATGAAGTGATAGGTCGGGTGGCCGAAGTTCACTTGAAAGGCAGCCGCGCGGAAAAAGAAGTGCGCGCCCTGCTCAAGGGCAACGAGGACATCGCCCGCGCCGCGACCTGGGCCGACCGCGCGAAGATCCCCGATAAATATCTGACCAACGAAATGAAGGAGTTCGTGGCCAACAACCCGTTGCACCACGAGTTCCACTACTGCGACGTTCCCTTCCAGGAGAAAGCCTATCGCGACGGTCTCGTCGGCACCAACGATCACGATCTGATCCATACGATGCGCGCATGCATCAAAGTCCTGCAAAGTCCGGACGATACCGCGGACAACCCTCTCAAAATCAACAAGCGGGTCGCGTTCATGCTGCTCGCCCACTACATCGGCGACCTTCATCAGCCGCTGCACGTCGGCAGCAGTTATGTCGATGAGAACGACAAGTTCGTCAATCCGCAGGCCGGTGCCAAAGGCCTGCCCGATGCCGGGGGCAACTTTTACCGGATCACTGCCAAGAGCACTCTACACGCCTATTGGGATACGATGACCGTCAAACTCGCGCGCGACAAAGCGGGGGAGAAAGACTTCACCGCATACTTGGTCGAAAACTTCCCCGTCAAACCGGAGTGGAATGCCACCGGTGACGTCAACACCTGGCCGGAGCAATGGGCTACCGGGACTCTGTTGCTCGCGCCGCAGTGTTTCGAGGGCCTCACCCTCGGCAAACGATTTCTGGTCCCCAAGAACGAAAAACACGAGGAACATTACGAATGGCCGGCCACGCTTGCCGAAGGCTACAAGGAAAAAGCGCGCGACATCGTCGAACAAGAACTCGCGAAATCCGGCTATCGCCTCGCCGCACTGCTGAAAGCCATCTGGCCGGAGAAATGATCATCGAAGCATGCTTGTAAGGCTGGGGACTTCCGGAGGAACTTCCCTGTTCGCCGCGCTTGCGGGTGCGGGAATCACGGTCGCCGGAGCGGTGAATACCACGACGATCACCGGAGATATCGGCAGCTTTGCCATCACCTCCATCACCGGACTTGAAAATGTCGTCCTCAACGGAGTGAATCACGCCGGTGACGCGGTGACGCAGCAAGGCAAGCTTGATCTCGGTCTCGCGTATGTCGATGCCGCCGGGCGCTTGCCCACCGTGACTTTCCCGCCGATAGCGGAGTTGGGCGCGATGATCCTTGGCAGCGGGGTTTACAACGACCCGAGTTCTTTTTCGATCACGGGAATCCTGACCTTGGACGCAGGCGGCGACCCGGATGCGGTCTGGATTTTCCAGAGCGGGTCGACTCTGATCACGGCATCGGGCAGCAACATTTTGCTGATTGGTTCCGCCAAGGCCAGCAATGTTTTCTGGCAGGTGGGCAGTTCGGCAACTCTCGGCACGAACTCCCATTTCGAAGGCTCGATCCTGGCATCGGACTCCATCGCGCTCAATACCGGTGCCTCATTGAACGGACGGGTATTGGCAAAGACTGGTGCTGTGACCTTTGATTACAACACCATTCAGATTCCGGAACCCGGCAGCACGCTGTTGTTCGGTGCCGGCCTGGTCCTCCTCGCCATGCGCAGACAGCGCATCCATCCCCGCGCGAGTCTTGCGTTTCACATGTGAAATGTCCGCTGCCCGGCACCCCGGCACATTGTCCGATGAAGCGAAATCGAGCAACGTGCCGGCGGTCAAGCCGTAAAGGACCATGTTGAAAGCCGCCAGCACATCAACCAAAAGAATCCCGCTTGCGTGGAGCCAGTTGGCAGCTAGTTTGCTCCATGATTTGCCCTGCCTCGCGCACCGCGACACTCGGTCAACTGGATGGATTCATTCCCATCGCCGGACTCTATGCCCGCGACAGGAATTACGTGAAACCCGGCCATTCGTCGGTTTCCCGGCTTGCGCCAGCGATCCGTCACCGCTTGATCACCGAAGCAGAAGTGGTTGCGGCGGTTCTGCGTGCTCACCCGTTCGGGCGAGTGGAAAAATTCATCCAGGAAGTCAATTGGCGGCGTTACTGGAAATCATGGCTCGCCCTGCGTCCCGAAGTCTGGAGTGACTACCTTAAAAACGTTGCGGAAATTTCGATGGATCCGAATGCCCAGCGCGTCGAAAATTCTCAATCCGGGAACGCTGTGATCGATCATTTCGCCAACGAACTGGTGACCACCGGGTATTTGCACAATCACGCGCGAATGTGGTTCGCCGCTTGGTGGGTCCATGAAGCACGCCTGCCATGGCAGTCTGGCGCAGCATTCTTTTACCGCCACCTGCTCGACGGCGATCCAGCCTCTAACACACTGTCATGGCGTTGGGTTGCGGGTTTGCAGACTCCCGGAAAAACCTATCTTGCGCGTCGCGGCAATCTTGAGAAATACCTGGCTCCCGAACTTCTCGATTCCCTATCAAGCGGTCTCGCGGCATTCGAGCATCCACAGGCACTTCAGCCGGCCATGGATTTCAAAGCACCGATCAGCCGGGTCGATGGGCCGCTGGAAACGCCAATTCTCTCAGCCGGGGTCGGGCTATGGATTCATGAAGAAGATCTCTCGGTGGAAAACTCGGCACTTGGACAAGTGTCCTTTTCGGCGGTCATCGCGACAGCGGATGTCGATGCCTGGGGTCTTCACCTGTTCCCTGTCGCGAAAAAACAATGGATCTCCGCTGCCCTCCAGGATGCGGCCCGTCGTGCCGAGCAACATTGGCAAACCCCGGTAGCCTTCGAATTTCGAACATCTCATGGTGAAGCGGTTTTGCGCTGGGCGAAATCTAACAATCTCCAACAAGTGGTGGCTCTGCGCCCGGAAGTCGGCTCCTTGAATGACTCGCTGCCGACTCTCCGCGCATCACTTGCCCAGGCTGGCATTCGCCTGGTCCTCATCGAACGTCCCGAAGATGGGCAAGTTCGCCAATGGGCCACCGGCGGTTTTTTCCCATTTTGGGAACGGCTGCGGAAAACGCTCGTCACGCCGATGGAGGCAGTCCCATCGAAAACCGAACAACTCTGGATCGAATTCCCGCAATGAACTTCTCGCCCTGCTTCAGAAATGCCGCGCTGGCATCCATTTTGGTGCAATCGGTTTTCGCCGATCCGCTTGATGCCTACCGCGGAGTGAACCGACTGATTGTGGTATCCTTGCCACAAGGGGCGGCTGCTGAAAAAGTGTCGGCTGCTCTTGTCACGCATGGAGGGAAAATCGACGAGCGTGACCTGAAAATCATCGATGCCTCGGAGGCCGCACAGCGGGTTCCCACCGCATTGAGGCTGCCTCCAGAGCAAACCGCCGCACTTCGCAAGCAACTCAAATTGATTGCGGGTGAGGACCGGCCTGTTTTCATTCTTTTGGGCAAGGACGGCGGCGAAAAAGCCCGCCAGCGCGGCGCGCTGGATCTTGAAAAATGGTTCGCCCTCATCGACGAAATGCCCATGCGTCGTCAGGAAATCCAAAACCAACAGAAAAAGAATCATTGAGCGCTTCTGGAAAAAACGTCCTCATCGTAGGTGGCGGACTGGCGGGACTGGCGTGTGCCGTCCGACTCCATGACGAGGGTGCCCGGCCATGGATTTTCGAAGCGGGCGATGCTCCGGGAGGGCGCGTGCGGACCGATGTGGTGGAAGGTTTTCTGCTCGATCGGGGGTTTCAGGTCTATCTCGACTCTTATCCCGAAGCCGGGATTCTGCTGGATAAAACAAGCCTTGATCTGCGCTGCTTCAAACCCGGTGCGCTGGTCTATCGCGGCGGTCGTATGCGACGGGTGATGGATGTTTTCCGCGATCCGCGACACTTGTTGACAAGCGCCTTCGCGCCGATCGGTTCAATCTCCGACAAGCTGCGCGTGGCGTTGCTGAAATGGCGATTGAGTCGTGCGAGCGTTGAGGAAATCTCCGCGCACGAGGACATGACCACTGAAAAATATCTCCAGCGCGCAGGATTTTCTTCACGCATGATCGATGTTTTTTTCCGCTCGTTCTATGGCGGGATTTTTCTCGAACGGGAACTCAGGACATCCAGTCGGATGTTTGAATTCACTTTCAAGATGTTCTCGCAGGGAAGTGCGACTCTTCCGGCGCGAGGGATGGCTGAAATTCCGCGACAGCTCAGCTCCCGCTTGCCCGATGGGACGATCCGACTCAATGCGCGGGTCGTCGAAATCAGGGCGGGAGGAATCACCCTCGAATCCGGCGAGCACATCGCAGGCGATGCCGTGGTCGTGGCCACGGATGCGACAGCGGCGGCCCGATTGATTCCCGGAGCGGCAAGTGCCGGGCCCGCGTGGCGATCGGTCACTTGCCTGTATTTTGCCGCCGATCACTCGCCGCTGCGGGAGGCGATCATCGTGCTCAATGGCACCGGGAGTGGTTTGGTGAACAATGTCTGTGTGCCATCGGACGTTTCACCGGTTTACGCGCCGGCGGGGCAGGCGTTGATTTCGGTTTCGTTGTTAGGAATGCCCGAGCCAGCGGATTTGGAAGCCCAGGTGTTGGAAGAACTGGAAGCTTGGTTTGGCAGCGACGTGCAAAAGTGGCGGCATCTGCGCACCGTGCGGATCGAGCGGGCACTGCCCGAACAAGAATCCGGTGTCGGTCTGGCTGGTCCGGGCTTTCACAAACATGCCGGCATTCTGATCTGCGGCGATCATCTCTGGAGCGCGTCGATCGAAGGCGCGATCATCTCCGGCCTGCGGACGGCAGACGCGATCCTGAATTCATCATCATTCACGAAGCTCGTCTCATGAATGGCGTAAAAAAACAAAACCTGCCGGAAAAGATCTGCCTTCAGTGTCAGCGGCCATTCGCCTGGCGGAAAAAGTGGGCGCGCGACTGGCGAAATGTTCGCTATTGCAGTGATGCGTGCCGCCGTGGCAAAATCGAACCCAAACGATGACAACCCTGCTGATTATTCACCTCGCCATCACCTGGGCCCTTGTCGGGCTCATTTGGACGATTCAGGTGGTGCACTATCCCCTGCTGAAAAACGTGGGGCATGAGGGATTTGTCGCTTGCCATGAACAGCACATGTCGCGCATCACCTGGTTGGTGGGTCCGCTGATGTTGGCGGAACTTTGCAGTGCGGGGGCACTGCTTTTTTTCGGTGAACGTTCCTTGCTTTTTGGAATCAGTCTTGCTTCGTTGGCCTTGATTTGGGCTTCCACCGCGTTTTGCCAGGTAAAACTTCATCAAAAACTCGCTCACGGCTACGATGCCTTCACGATCGACCGGCTCGTGCGCACGAACATCTGGCGAACTCTCGGTTGGACTGTCCGCGGTCTCTGCCTTCTCTGGCTGATCATCCTGAAACTTCACTAACACACCATGTCCTCGATCTTCCACACCAGCACGCCAATCGCCGCCCGCGCGGAGACGATGTTTGCATTCCACAGCGATCCGCACAATCTCAGCGAAGTCATGCCTCCGACGATGACGGTGGTCAGCCTGCAAACCGATGGCCCCGCGCAAGAAGGGCGTTTGATCGAGTTGCACTGCCGGGACTGGTGGATCATCCCCCTGCGTTGGACCTGCCGCTGGAAAACGGTACAGCCGCCCCATCTGCTGGTGGACGAGATCATCAAAGGCCCGTTCACTGTTTTCGTGCACGAGCACCGCTTCGAAGAGCAGGGTTCGCATGGCTGCATCATGCACGACACCATCACCTATCAATGGGGGCGTTCCTGGTGGGGTCGGCTTGTTTCCGAAACCGGTGTGAGAATCTATCTTACGCTGTTGTTCCAATATCGCCACTACCGCACGCGGAAATGGGCGGCTGATCAGTCACGGGCGGGTCAGAGTTCGTGAAATTTGCCAAAGAAACTTGGATGTCCTGGCGGGATTCCCGATTTGCCGATGCTGCCGCACGCATGATTCACCGATGCCCGCTCAGAATCTGCTGTTGGGCTTCGGCAGGCAAACCGCTGGTTTCGATCCAGGTGCGGGCGCCATTGGGATCGACTCGAAAATACGCATGCCCGGCGCGGGTCAGTGAAGACTCGCGGAGTGTCGGGTTCTGGATGTCCTGCGCCCAGGCAATCGCGACTTGCGGATTCTGCCAGGCATAACCCGTGGCAAAGCCGCTGATGGCGGAATCCCGCTGTGCGGACTGAGGCATGGCCAAAAGATACCGGCCAGCAGCAGCCGGGTCGCTGTCCTCCCAATCTCCGAACACACCTCGAAGCCCCTGCGTCTGGCCACCGCCAGCGGGCAGGCTTTCCAACCATCCCACCGCAGCCACCGGATCATTTTTCGCCCAGTGCCCGCTGATCTGTGCAATGGCACCTGCGGCGTAGTCCTTGTCGGCGAAAGGTCCGGCCCAGCGAGCCGCTGCCAGCGGGTCTTTGCGGGCATAGGATTCGGCAATCTGGCCCGTGGCCGTGCCTTTGAGAGGTCCGTCGGGCAGCGTTTCCGCCCACTGGGATGCCTGCTCGGCTCCTTTCGAGCGGAGACTTTCCTTCGCCACGATTTGCATCAACTCTTCGGCGCGATGATTGCCTTCCTGCCCGAGACGGAGTACGAGATCGGTCGCCATGCTTGTGTCGGTGTGGGTCAGACCCCTGACGATGCTCGCGGTAAGTTCGTCCCGCTGGCCTTCCATTTCCGCAGGCAGATTGCCGAGCATGGCCATGGCCTCGCCGGGATTGGCGGCGGCCCAGCCGGTCATGGTGGCGGCCAAGTCCCGCTCCTCGCTCTTGGCGGCGTGATCGAAAGCAACTTTTCCTGAAATGGCACCCCAGCTGTAGTGGAAATCGCGCCACTGGTCGTCGTCCGCTCCGAGTGCAACCAATTGCGAGCGAATCGCTTCCGCGTTCTCCGGGGTGAGCGCTTCCAACAGCCGACTGAAAGCGAGACGCCGCGTGATCGGATTCGGGTCCTTCAAAGCCTGGGCGGCAAGAGATTCCAGACTTCCGGAGCCGGACACGATTTTTCCAAACAGACCCTCCAGTTGGCTCGCTGCGCGTTTGTCATTTCCCCGGTTTCCGTTCCGACCGCGGAAAGCTTCTGACTCGCTCTCTCCGATGGAACCGTTCGAGCGGGAAACCCCGGGTCGCCCTCCTGGGTCCGCTGAGACTCCCGGGACCGACCCGCCTTTTCGCCATCCAAGGCTGAAAGCAGCGATCACGGCAAGCGCCCAACAACCATGAATCATCAGTGTTTTTTTCATTTCGCGACGAACATAAACCAATTTTCCCATGCGGCAACCACGCAAAATCACCAATTCGTTCGTCATGTCATCACCGGGCGGTCGACGATTCTTCGCATCAACAAACGAATGGGATCTTCTGCTCTCTCATGAATGTGCGGCTGAAGAGCGCATGAACTTTGAGGGAATCTCACCACACGCCGCACCTAACAAGCTGCCGACCACTGCGCCGCGATGGCAGTTGTCGCCACCGACCATCGCATTCGCTGTAATGCCGGTGGTGAAATCATCATGGTATTTCCAAACCAAATACAAGGCGGCCGGCATTGCCTCTGCGATATAACAGGCCGGACTGAATCGCGCGCCGATGACATGCTGGTCCGGCTGATTTTTCCATGACTCCGCCTTGGTTCCTGAAATCCAATCCCCCGCCTCGCGCTGCATTGCTTCGCGCAGGGAATCCCCCGCCGCCACTGCCACCAGAAGCCGGGTCAGTGTGGCGGCGGCCCGCAGCACGTTCGCGTGTGCGTGTGTGAGGCCGACGTGTTCTTTGACGGTGCGCAGAATCTCATCCAGCGGCAGGCCATCCAGCGCGGCGACGAGTGCCGGCACTGTTGCCAAACCGCCGATGTGCTCGTCGCTGATGCCACATTTCCGCGGTGCTTTCCCTTGAGCGTAACGGGTGAAAAACGCGCGGTGATATTCTTCCAGATATGTGTCGCGGTGCCACCCCGGTTCCAACATCCGGTCGATGTATCGCTGCAACCACGCATCCGCATCGTAAGCTCCGCGCTCGCGGACCATGGAATACAACTCCGCGGCAAGTTTGAAATTCAGCGTGTTTTCTCCGGCGCTCAGGAACTGGTGATAGTGGATTTCCCGTTGACCCCAGTATTGCGCCTGCTCTCGCAAAATATCACCCCGCGCGTTGATTGTCTCGTAACGGGAGCGCCAGAGAATACTGCCCGGGTGAGGATTCCGCGGTGCCACGAAGTGATCCAAGGTCCCGTAATCCCGCTGCAATGCGGCGCGGTCATAGTACCAATGCCCCGGCATCGCCAGCGCATCCGCCACCAGTGAGCCTTCGTATCCTGCGTGCAATCGTTCCATGCTCACGACGTAGCGCGGGATTCGCGTTGGTCAATGGCAGCGGTGCGAATGCGGGAATGTTTTTGACACCGTTGGAGCCTAAACTCTCGGAATGCCAGAGAAAGAACTGGTGTTCGCGGATCTGGACTTCACAACCCCGTCATCAGAAAAAAATAATGGTTGCGCGCGCGACGGCAGCGGTGTTTGCTTTTCCTGCTGTCAGGGGCCGGGGAGGTTCGGCAGGCGAAACCCGCCAGGTCTTAATCGAAGCAACGGTAGTTTGTCCGTGCTTGCCTCGGATTCCCTGGCAGCATTTTTTTTTCACGACTGTGACGTTTGATCACAAATTGATCGTGCTCTGCGATCAACTGCTCGACCGGGAAAATATTCCCATACTCGGGGAAGAGGGTGTCGCCGTCGTAATCGCACTTCACATGGGTGATCAACAGGTCGTCCATGCGATCCATGAATGCCCGGTAGATTTCCGCGCCGCCGATGATGAAAATTTCGCTGTCGCTTTCGGGCAGGGCCGCGAGCTCTGCGGGATCGTGGATCACCGTCACACCGGGGTGCGACCAGTGGCGATCGCGGGTGAGCACGATGCTCCGTCGTTTCGGCAGCGGTCGTCCGATCGAATCAAAGGTCTTGCGGCCCATCACCACGGTGTGGCCGCTGGTGGTTTTTTTGAAGAACGCCAGATCGTCGGGCAGATGCCAGGGCAGTGTGCCCGCCCTGCCGATCACGCGTTTTCCGGTCATGGCGACGATGCCTGTGAGCCTGCTCATGGGAAAAAATGTTAGACCGAGATGGGAGCCTTGATCGCGGGATGGGGGTTGTAGCCTTCGAGTTCGAAATGTTCATAACGAAAATCGCCGAGCCGGGTGATTGATGAATCGATGATCATGCGCGGCAGCGGTCGCGGTTCGCGGCTGAGTTGGATGCGTGTTTGCTCGATGTGGTTTTGATAGAGATGCAGGTCGCCGAAAGTGTGGACGAAATCGCGGGCTTCGTAGCCGCACACCTGCGCCACCATCAGGGTGAGCAGGGCGTAGGAGGCGATGTTGAAGGGCACGCCGAGGAAAAGGTCCGCGCTGCGCTGGTAGAGCTGGCACGACAGGCCGCGTCGACCGCCGTTGACGGGTTCGTGCACGAAAAATTGAAACAGGCAATGGCAGGGCGGCAGCGCCATGCGTCCGACATCGGCGACGTTCCATGCCGAAACGATGTGTCGTCGCGAGGCGGGATTGTTTTTCAAGCCATCGATCAATCCCTCGATCTGGTCGATCACCCGGCCATCGGCGCATTGCCAGGCGCGCCACTGGCGGCCGTAAACCGGTCCCAGTTCGCCGTTGTCGTCGGCCCATTCGTCCCAGATGCTCACGCCGTTTTCCTTCAGGTAGGCGATGTTGGTTTCCCCCTTCAGGAACCACAGCAGTTCGTGGATGATCGAGCGCAGATGCAGCTTCTTCGTCGTCAGGCAGGGAAATCCTTGGCGCAAGTCAAAGCGGACCTGCCGACCGAAAACCGCCAGGGTGCCCGTGCCGGTCCGGTCCGGGCGGGACTCGCCGTTTTCTAACACGTCGCGCAACAACTCCAGGTAGCTTTGCATGGCGCGAGCGTGCATGGATTTCACGGCCTGTGCAATGGCAAAGCTCGTCCGGTCACCGGGTGCGTGTTGCCTCAAAAGTTTTGACACCGGAGAGGGTTGGCAAGGAGGGGCTGGAGAAGGTCGTTGACTCAAAAAGGATGACACTGGCAAAAGAAAGGAATGCCAATGAGTCGAAAAATAGC
>Ga0114972_10002995_pt1 | contig 12686 bp, 14 predicted proteins | sample M_140807_EF_Meta_FD_87354 | JGI IMG/M metagenome (GOLD analysis project Ga0114972, IMG submission 87354) | Freshwater microbial communities from Lake Montjoie, Canada to study carbon cycling - M_140807_EF_MetaG | ecosystem: Environmental > Aquatic > Freshwater > Lake | place: Lake Montjoie... | reverse complement strand
CTATGGATGAAGAAAATTATTTAGGAATGGATAAATGGGGTAATGATTGGTATGCTAAATCTCTTCCTAGTGGTCAGCAAATTTGGGTGCAAATTAGAAAAGGAGAAATTATTAATGGGGGAATTAATTCATCGTCGCGTCGATGGTATCGTTCTACAGGACTGATTCAATAGATTTTTATCTGGAGGAAATTTTGAAAATGGAAAAGTTAACACCAACAGAGGCTTTTCAAGCGATGATTTTATTCCTAGAGACTTATTATGAGCGGACTCAATCGGATGAAATTGGAGCTTTACTAGGAAGTTTACAATTGTTAGAGGATGGTAAACCTGCTGATCCTGCAATGTGGCAAGATTGGTTACAATATTCTAATTCAGTTAAGCTTCCTTCTGTGAATCACGTTTAACAAGTTTCAATGGCAAAAAATTGAACGATCTGTAGTGTCAATAATGTGGACAAAAGTGTAGCTGATTAAAATCCTCTATAAAATGTGGAACGGGCATCCTGCCTGTCGAATCTCATCTTAATTTTGGAGAAATGACAAATCATGAAAATGCAATATACTTATTGGCAAGAAAATGATGGTAATTTTTTGGGTTATCTGAATGAGTATCCTGATCATTGGACTCAAGGTAATGATTTAGAAGATTTAAAAGAACATCTTAAGGATTTATATCAAGAATTTTCTAAAGAATCTCTGCCTGGAATAAAAAGGGTTGCTGAGTTAGAGGTTGCATGAAACGCAAAGAGTTAATTAAAATTATAGAAAAACATGACTGTATTTTGATTAGTCATGGGGGCAAGCATGATATTTATCAAAATCCTGAGACGGGAATCTCTCAACCGATTCCTAGACATACAGAAATTAATGAAAGATTGGCCAGAAAAATTATCAAAGATTTAACGAATCAATAAAAAGATGATATTATATTTTTGATACTCTGTAACTTTAGTTAAGCTTAACAAGTTTCAATGGCAAAAAATTGGGCGATTTGTGTCGGTATTAATCAATATCATTTTCTACAGGGTTTAACCTGTGCAGTTAATGATGCGGAAAAAATGCACGTTTGGCTAAAAGAAATGGCTAAATTTGATCAAACCTATCTGTTTACTGATCAATCGCCGCCTATTGAGGATCTGTCAGAATCTTTTCCGTCTCAGCCGACTTTTACGACCCTACGGCGTTGGCTCAGAAAACGTTTTGAAAGACCGATCTTGTCTCTTAGCGATAGTTTGTGGTTCTTTTTTAGTGGGTATGGTGTTCGAGTACAGGGTAAAGATTATTTATTATTATTAGATAGCGATCCCTATCCTGAAGAGGTTAATAATTCGGCAATTTCTTTAGCGTTTGTAACTGAGCAGTTACGGCAAAGTGGCGCGGGAAATATTATGATGTTTGTAGATGCTTGTCGCCATAAGGATGAAAGTGATTTAGGGATTGAATTGCAACCAGAACAGGGAATTATCTTTATTGCTTCCTGTAGTCCTGGGGAAAAATCTTATGAGATAGAAGCTTTAAATCATGGCTCTTTTACCTATGCGTTATTAGAGTGTTTACAGATTCAAGGGAAACAGAATTGTGCAACAGTTGAGCGACTTTCTAAGCGGTTAAAGGATCGAGTTGCAGAGATTAATCGAGAGTATAAAAAGCCTAAACAAACACCCTATACGAGGATTGAATCTGAGACTAAGAATTATTTAATCTTTTTGCCTGAGAGGATTCAGCCGACTTTAAATGATATGTTAGTGTCACGAATTTTTAACAAACAAGAGTTCAATAAAATGAGTGAATCTTTTAGCCTTCTTAATGGACAATTAAAATTATTTTTATGTCATGGTAGTGAAGACAAGCCTGCTGTTAGGCAACTTTACAATAAGCTTATATCGATTGGAATAGACGCATGGCTAGATGAGGAAAAAATATTGCCTGGGCAAGATTGGCAATATGAAATTTCTAAGGCAGTTCGTAACAGTGATATTATCATTATTTGTTTATCATCAACATCTGTTAACAAAACGGGGTATGTGCAAAAGGAAATTAAATATGCCCTTGACATAGCAGAAGAAAAACCTGAAGGCACAATTTTCTTGATTCCAGCAAGGTTAGAAAATTGTAGTGTCCCAGACAGGTTAAGTGGCAAGCAATGGGTAAATTTATTTGAAGAAAAAGGTTTTGAACGCTTGCTCAAATCTTTAGAAGCTTATCTTAAATCAAATCTTTAGAAGCTTATTTTAAAAGTAAGTAAGTAGGCTTAATTAGGGCTTGCTGAATAAAGATATAACCTTTACCATGCGATCCTTTCAGGCATTTTGGAAACGATTAGGTGCAAGCTTATGGCATTTGACGGCTCAAAATTCATGCACTTCGCTGGAAAATTATGGGCTGAAACTGGAAACTGAGCCACCATATTTCGCATTGTGTGGCATCTAGGTTCGTTGTGTAGACTTATTCAGCCCTAAATATGGTTTTATGGGTTATGGGGATTTAGAAACCAAACTCGCTACGAAACCACTAAAAATTATCGGGCGTACAGCCGATCGCTACTTGATTTTTTATCTCAATTTTTTGTCGTTGAACACCTTATAACAAAAACGCGATCGCGAATTTCCTTAAAAATCTAAACCATCAAGTTCTGCATGAATCTTGCGTAAATTCTCCAAATATTTAATCGAACCAAAAGCAATATAAATAATTCCCCCTAATTCTAAAATCCAATTCATTTTAAAGCCCAATAAATTAACATGGAGCAATTGATCAACATGGTGAAAAGAAGTTGCCCGAATCACAATAAAAGCACTTAAAAAAGCTAACCCGTATAAAATAAACTTAAACTCTTTTCCCATTTTTCTAAAATATTTTTTAAACCAGGCTAAAAAAGCTAATAATCCAAAAATCAGCCAGCCAATAAATAATCCTTGGAATAAACGGCGATCGCCATACCAACCGCCTGTTAATGCGAATTTTTTAGCCGTAATCGTGAACCAAGTTTGCACATCTAATTGCTTATTAATTCCTAACAGTAAAAAAATCAGAGCGAGTCCCCACCAGAACCAGTGATAGTCATGGAATTGATAGCGATCGGGAATCCGAAAAGTTTGCTTTGCACAAATAATACACAGCACACCAGTCGCTAAATAGGCAAATACCGTCAACCATCCCATAAAAGTCGGATCACCAATGCCTGGTTGCCATTCGCCGTTAATAGTCGTGACTGCTGGAAAAGGTAAATTTCGGGAATTATAAAATAGCATGATCAAAAGTGATTTCTGACCTTAATTCATTTCTAATAAAACCTTGAGAACTCCGCGTTGTTGGGCGTGTTTAAAAGCGGCTAAACCTTCATCTAAAGGATACTTTGCTTGGATCAAATTATCAACCTTAATTTTATTTTCAGCGAGTAATTTTAATGCTTTAGGAAAAGGGCCACAACGAGAACCAATTAATGTAATTTCATCTACCACAATTGAAGAAATATCTAAGCTTAATTGATTGGCATAGGTACTTTTTAAAACCAAAATTCCCCTCGGTCTCAAGGCACGGCGGGCGATCGCAAAACCATCGGGATTACCTGTACATTCTACTGCAATGTCAAATGCCCTGTCTGTCACGGCTTCAGCAAAACCTGTAGCAATATTTTGGGCCGTTAAATTCGCCAATTTTTCAGCATGACGACCGATCGCCAACAAATCACAACCCGTTAAAGCGAGAGTTTGAGCCACTAGCTGACCTAATTTACCGTCTCCGACCACTAAAACCTTCGTTTGGGGAGTGATGGTCACTTGTTCTTGGATTTCTAGGGCGGCGGCGATCGGTTCGGTAAAAGTCGCGGCATCGGTGCTAACGGAGTCGGGGACAGGATGTAAATTTTTCGCGGGGAGCGCGAGATATTCGGCAAAGGCTCCATTGCGATTGACAATCCCCAATACAGTGCGATTTTCACAGTGAGTTGCTTGTCCTGTCAGGCAATAACGACAATGTCCGCAGGTGGCGTTAATTTCTCCCACAACACGCTGATTAATTAAATTAGCTGGCCCTTGCTCGACAATGCCGACAAATTCATGGCCTAAAACCCCTTGATAGGGATAATAACCGCGCAACAATTCCAAATCAGTGTTGCAAATACCCGCCCTTAGCACTCTCACTAAAGCTTCATCGGCGGCGATCGCGGGAAGGGGGATATCGTTACGCAATTCAAGGTGTTGATTTTCGAGCCAAATTCCTTTCATAATCAGAGAAATAATGTTAAAACCTGCTTTTCAGATTACCGCAAAGATTGATATTTGTCGCTAAAGTTCTAGATTTTTAACGAATTCCTCGCTAGATTTTTTGGAGAAAAGATCTTTTTTGACTCATTTGGCTATCCTTAAATTCAGTTCTGTCGCCGCTTCGAGATTGAGATGATAAGCAACGCTCAATCTTCGTGATTAACTTGTTTTTTTAGGTAACTTAGCAAAACTTTTCTTGAAAATTTCAATGTCCATGCCGCCCTCTTTTTCAATGCCCAAGGCACTTTTAGCTTCTCCTAAATAAATAGGCTGAGAAACGCCAGGCTTGGGATGTAACATGGTTCGCGCTCTGACGGTTAAATTTTTATCTCCTGCTCTTGCACCACGACCGTAGGAAAAATAATCATTGGATGCCTGTAATAAAGTGGCTCGTAATTCTGTCTCAGTAATGGTCGGAGGCACGGAAATCACCACCTGATTTGCCCCATTATCATAAACCCGAATAAAACGAACCGCCCCTGGAACATCCGTGCGACTGAATAAACCTAGACTTAGCCCAAATAATCCGATAGTCAGAACCGCCATAAAACCCGTAATTCCCACAAACCGAAAACGAACTCCCCACTTTAAAGCAAAGGCTAAAATGGTTAAAATCAGAGCAGAAATTGTCAGATAACCTGACCATTGTGTATAAATTGAAAAGTCCATAAAGTCAAGTTAAAGATTTAAATTCAAATATTAGAAACGACAACATAAACCCTAAATACTCATCCCTAAATATTTAGCAACGGTTTGTACATCCTTATCACCCCGTCCTGAACAATTAATGATAATCCGAGGATTACCTGTTAATTGGGGACAAAGTATTTCCAAATAGGCGATCGCATGAGAGGTTTCCAGAGCGGGAATAATGCCTTCCAATTCCGATAACCTTTGCAGGGCTTCTATCGCTTCTACATCGGTAATACTGTAATATTCTGCCCGTCCCGCATCTTTCAGGTAACTATGTTCGGGGCCAACGCCAGGATAATCTAACCCTGCACTGATGGAATGGGCTTCCACGACTTGACCTTCCTCGTCTTGCAATAAATAGCTCATGGCTCCGTGCAAAACTCCTGGACGGCCTTTGGTCAGAGTGGCGGCGTGTTTACCAGAAATAATGCTTTCTCCTGCGGCTTCTACCCCAATAATCCGCACAGAAGAATCTTTTAGGAACTCATAAAACAAACCCATTGCATTAGAGCCACCGCCCACACAGGCTAACAAAATATCGGGTAAATCGCCCCATTTTTCTAAACACTGTTCACGGGTTTCTAAACCAATAACATGATGAAAATCTCGCACCATCATCGGGTAGGGGTGGGGGCCTGCGACCGATCCTAAAATATAGTGGGTGGTTTCTACGTTCGTTACCCAATCACGGATGGCTTCTGAGGTCGCATCCTTCAGCGTTCCCGTTCCTGCGACGACGGGTTGAACTTTTGCGCCCAAGAGATTCATGCGAAAAACATTGAGTTTCTGACGTTCCATATCTTGAACGCCCATATAAATAATACATTCCAAACCAAAACGAGCGCAGACGGTTGCGGTTGCTACGCCATGCTGTCCTGCTCCTGTTTCTGCGATAATCCGTTTTTTACCCATGCGTTTAGCTAACAAAACCTGACCCAGGGCATTATTAATCTTGTGCGCTCCTGTATGGTTTAAATCTTCTCGTTTCAGGTAAATTTGGGGGCCACTGCCATCGGGTTTGGCGTAATGTTCCGTTAGTCTTTCGGCAAAATAAAGGGGGCTGGGTCTGCCGACGTAATCTTTCAATAATCCCTGAAGTTCTTTGAGAAAAGCGGGATCATTTTTGTATTGACCATAGGCGGTTTCTAGCTCACTCAGGGCGGGCATGAGAGTTTCGGGGACATATTTGCCACCATAGCGGCCAAAACGACCAAAGGCATCGGGATACTGAGTATTAACGGGAGAGACGATCGCAAGGGGTGTAGTGGTCACGATGGCAATTAGGAGAGATTGAAGAGTTAGGTGGTTAGCTTTTTATTATCGTCAATTCTGAGGGGGAATGGAACGAATCAAAAATGCTTTTGTCTTATTGGCATTATAAAACACGGACATACCATCTAAAACCTGTCTAGTTCGAGAACTTAAAGTTTTTTGCCCCCCAGCCCCCAACCTTGGGGGAGTTTACAACCTTTCTGAGTTCAAAGTCCCCCAGAATTGGGGGATTTAGGGGGCGATCTTCAAAACTATGGGTTTCAATTTAGACGGTATCTAAGAAACTCTTTGAACAGATAATTTCGTCTATATTTTCACGACGAAGAAGATAAACGATAAAATATAATCCAATCCCTGCTCCTTATGCTGCCCCTATGTTGATTCTCCGCCCCGAAGAACGCGCCAAGATTGATCGCACTGATGATACCGATTTCTATGCTTTTCCGCGTTTTGTCACCCATGTGGATGCTAATTTTATTGATCAACTGACCAATCTTTATCGCGATCGCCTCAAACCCCAGACTCGAATTTTAGACCTGATGAGTAGTTGGGTGTCCCATTTACCCGAAGAGATGGAATTTGCTCACGTGGAAGGTCACGGGATGAATGGGGAAGAATTAGCGAAAAATCTTCGTTTAAATCATTACTTTGTGCAAAATCTTAATCAATCGCCCCAGATTCCCCTAGAGGATGAAGATTTTGATGCGGTTTTAATTGCGGTTTCCGTACAGTATCTGGAATATCCCGAAGCGATTTTTAGTGAAATTCATCGTATTCTCAAACCCGATGGCATTGTGATTGTTAGTTTTTCTAATCGGATGTTTTACCAAAAGGCGATCGCGACCTGGCGAGAAGGAACAGATCTGAGTCATCTTCAATTGGTAAAGTCCTATTTTCAGAGTATTCCAGGTTTTAGTTCGCCTGAAATTATTAGTAAATCCAACCCCTTGCCTGGTTTTCTGCAACTATTGGGAATTGCGAGTCCCGATCCTTTTTATGCTGTTATTTCATCAAAAGTATTGCTTCAGAAGTAAACTGTTCGATTCATACAGGCAAAGAGCTTAAGCCCCTTTTTATAGAGCATTAGAGCCTTATACTCTACGGATTTGGAAACCAAACCCCTACGACAATTGAGCAGAATTTTCTATTAATCGTTTGCTTTCTGAACTTCCTATTGCTTTTAGTTTTTGGGTCATTTCTCCTGCGGCTAAAACTATCACAATCCATTGACCCAACAAAGCTATGATTGAAGCAATTCCAAAAATAAACTGTCCTGCGGCCATCGGCATAAAAGTCAAAAACCAAATACTAGAAATTGGGGTAAATCTGGCTCCGACAATCACGACGGCAATTAGGGGAAAAATCGTTAAAATGGCTAGAACAGAAACCGCCCCCATCAGTCTATTTGAGGTTTTTAGTAATAATAAACGCTGGAAAATTAGAGCATAAAAAAGATTAATACTTAATCCTAAGAGTAACCCCATAATCACGGGTAATCGATAATTTTCTAAGGGAAAAATCAGGATAGCGGGCAGGGTATATAAAAAGACAATTCCCCCATTTAAAGCGATCGCAAGAGTAGAAGGACTCTGTTCACCCCAGATTAAATCTTTAATCATAGAACGGGGCGTTTGACTCAGTTGATGCCGATAACGCGCCCAATCCTGAAGGGTTTGCCGTTGGGGACTTAAGGCTCCTGTCAACACCATAAAGAAAGCAAATAGTAAAAATTGTAGAATCACAAAATTGTCATACGACGGTGTGGAAGAAGTCGTTTTGGGGACAAAACCGAGGGTAATGATAATAAAACTGAGCGTCAAACCATAACTCTGTTTTTTACTCAACCAAACACTATGGGGACGGCGAAAACGTCGATTAATTGCCCTGGTAATGGCATACGTCCAGATCCCGTAATTGATCAACATAAAGGCGCTCCCGCTCCAGGCGTAGTTAAAAATCGGCTGACCGTACCAGAGTAATTTTTCTAAACTATTATCTGCTAAATAAGTCACGGTTTTAAAGGGCAAAAAGGTAGATTGCGCTAAATAAACTAACGCTTTACCTGGATAAAACAAACCAACCCAATCCAGAGGACTATGGAAACCGCCGCGATCACCCCACAGAGTCATTCCCATCATAATCATTAGATAAAATAACAATCCACCACTGACGGCAAAGGAATAGAAAGAGATAGATTTAGAATTAGTTAATCCTATTAACAAAGCTAGGTGAAAAAAGAAGGCACAACTAGCGATCAGTACACCATAGAAAGCCAGAATTAAAAGGATAGGAATATTCGCCATGATTCCCGCAACAAAATGAAGCGGAATGGTTAGGAACGTTAACCAATAGAGTAAAGCGGGAACACCTAAAAGTTTACCCAGAAAAATGGTTTTTACGGATTGGGGACTCAGACGAATAAAGTTCAAAGTTCCGCGTATTTGCTCTTTAGCTAGATCCGCAATCAAAAGATAGGTTCCTACTACCAATAAAATCGTAATACCAATAATGCTGACAGTTGTGAATAAATCTAGCCACCAGAGTTGCCAATTAATAATTAATTGTCCCAATAGATCTTTAGTACAAAAATTATCAGGAATATAGTCATTAGGATCACTATAGCCTTGCCAATTTGGCGGGGGAGTTCCTAAACAATAACGGTTGGAACTCATCGGATGCAACGGTAGAGAACTAGAAAAAAGAAAACAAAGCGCGATTTGTCCTAAAATTCCTATGGCTGAAACAATCGCAATGTTACGAGGATTGAAACGGCTTTTGAGTTCTCGGAATAGTTGGGGATTAAAATCTCCTGCTTGTTCAATAAATTGATTAATGAATTTGTTTAAGATGGAAGCCATAAAGGTGATACTCTCCTGGTTTTGAATAATTTACAATAATTTTTGTTTAGGAAGCTTTCCTGCTAAAACCAGCGATCGCAGTAAATTGGCACTGTCTTCTAGATTTCCTGTAAAATAAACTTTAACTTGCTGAGAGTCGGGCATTATTTCACAGTTTTCAACCCAGGAATATTGTTTTAATTCTTGAATTAATGCCTGGGGATTATTTAAAATACCAATATAAATTTGTTGATGGGATAATCGTTCATATAAGGTTTTGAGAGACGCACTTTCGACCAGCGATCCCAATTCCATAATCCCAATTGAAGTACAAAGTTCTGCCAAATCACTGAGAACATGGGACGAAATTAAAATTGTCATACCCGCACTTTGTAACACTTTAATGATTTCTCGAAACTGCATCCGAGCAATAGGATCTAAACCCGATACAGGTTCATCAAGTAATAATAAAATCGGTTCATGAATAATCGTTCTCGCCAGACTTAAGCGTTGTTTCATTCCCCTTGATAAAGTGGCAATAATACTATGTCTTTTACTGGTTAATTGGACTAATTCTAAAACTTCCTCTAAACGGCGGCGACGATGGGGTGTTTGCAAAAAATATAAGCGAGCAAAATAATCCAGATAATCCCAGACGGTTAATTCTTCATACAAGGGAAAATCATCGGGCAAATAGCCAATATACTGCTTCAGCCGTAGGTTGCTCTCTTCTTTAACGATGCGATCGCCGTAGAGGTAAATTTCTCCCACCGTCGCCTCTTCGGCCATCGCTAAAAGACGGATCAAGGTGGTTTTGCCCGCACCATTGGGGCCAATTAATCCGTAAACTTCGCCTTCAGCCACTTCTAGGTCAATGTTTTTAATGGCAATATGGCGTTCAAACTGCTTTGTTAATCCCTGGGTTGCGATCGCGTTGGTGTCTCCCATCGGGTCACTCCATCATTGTGACTATCGTTAGCTTAACCTGTCTTTTTGAATTTTGTGAAATCGGCGATCGCTTCCGCAATATTTTGAAATAAAGTTAAATCCGACTAATACCATCTCGAAAGACTAGGAGCAGATCAATTATAATCATTAAAAGGATTGACATTCTGAGTCTGTAAATACAGCAAATTGCGTTGTAATACCACAGGTTTTTGTAGAGAAATAATATATTATGTCTCTACCCTGTAGAAAATTTAACACAAAAATACTGTATTCCATCATATTTTATCAATTGACTTGATTTATGTTATTTTTAACTTCCCAGGAAATTGCCCACTATCGTTCCCAATTAGCTCTTTTCCCTGATGCCCTATTAGCTCTAGATTGTATTGAAGATTGTGAAGGAAATATTGAAGATGCGGCCCTAACTTTAGCAATCCAAGTAGGACAACAACCCGATCGCACCGATTGGCTAGATGGATTAGCAAAACGTTGTCGAGTTGATATTTGTCAATCAAATTTTCGAGATGAATTATTAGCAGGAAATATTGGCTCCATGGTGGAGTATTTAATCGAGTCAAAAACTTGCCCTAAAATATTAATTGTACCAGTGGTTTTATATGTCTTAAAATCAGATATTGAAAATTTTTGTGAACCCTTAACTTTTAAGTTGATCTAAAGTTATCGGGCGATCGCAGTTCGATAAACTCACTGACCACAATTCGCCCCTACAGAATATTTTGAGAGGAACGTAAAACTTGCGCCCAAAGTAACTTACCAAATTTACCCAAAAAATCTTGATGGATAATATTCTTTTTCTTTTTATATACATTTTTATTTTCATCTTTGGAGCTTCCATTGGTAGTTTTTTAAATGTCGTCATTTATCGAATTCCTGCGAATTTATCCCTAATTTATCCTCCTTCCCGTTGTCCCAGTTGTTATCACGCCCTGGGTAAAACAGAAAATGTCCCTGTTTTGGGATGGCTCTGGTTAAAGGGAAAATGTCGTTGGTGTCAGACTTCTATTTCTGCCCGTTATCCCACCATAGAAGCGATTACAGGTTTAATTTTTTGTCTAGTATTCTGGCAGTTTGGTTTCACTTTAAATACTTTAGGAAATTGGATTTTAATTAGTTGGCTATTGGCGTTGTCACTGATTGACTGGGATACGATGACTTTGCCAGGGAGTTTAACGAAATCGGGTTTAATGGTAGGCGTTGTTTTCCAAGGAATTCAGGGTTGGCAAACGGGTAATTTTCCCCAATCTTTTGTTTTGGCGATCGCGAGTGCGGTTTTAGGATTATGGTTATTTGATCTAATTCGATTAATGGGAACGCTTTTTTTAGGACAAGTGGCAATGGGAGACGGTGATCCCAAATTAGCCGCCATGATCGGAGCTTGGTTAGGCTGGAAATACCTCTTATTAACTGCATTTTTAGCCTGTGGATTAGGAGCTATTGTGGGAGGAGGCGCGATCGCGTTAGGACTCTTGAAAAAAAGACAGGGCTTCCCCTTTGGCCCTTTTTTAGCAGGAGGAGCTTTGTTAAGTATTTTTTTCGGAAAAGCAATGATTACCGCCTATATTCAATTCTTTTTACCGACATTTTAAGTATTAATGATCGCTAATTATTGAACAATACTTTTTGGGCAATTTATGATTCCGAATAGACTGAATGTTCTCTATTTTTAGGCGATCGCGACTTCATTTTTTTAGGATTAGCAGCGATCGCATTTAGTCCCAGCGTTGAAGAATTCCAGTAATTTTCATTTTTCAGGTAAAATTTGGCTCTTCCCTTAACTGTGTGGAAAATGGGTCATAGAAATCACTAACCTAGAAAAGATAACGGCGAAAGGATTGCTATGAAAGGATTCCATTAATCCATAAGCGTAGGTTATCACACAGAATAGCGGAGAGCCAAAATTTTAAGTGAGCGATTACATCATCAATCTTGTCGTGCAATTTTGGGCATTGACAATATTCGGAGCTAGTGAAAACCCTTTTGCAAACTTGATTAAGTTACTATGATTGATTTTCGAGATGGTAAAGGTTTTGTGGTTGTGGGCGCAACAACAGGTCAAGTGATTGCCAGTCAGGTCGGCGGAATCGGAGTCGTTGGTGGTTTTGGCGGTATGGCGTTGGGAACTCCCGTAATTGTCGTAGGAGGCGCGATCGCGGGAGCCGCAGTTAAAGCAATTATCGACGGAATCGAAACGGGTGATGTCACGGTTTTAGGCGTAACCACATTAGGCTCTGTCTTAGGGGCTGGATTTTCGGCAACAGTCGGTAATGTCGGCGTTGGTGTGGCGGGTAGTGCTTTTGGTGTTGGTTTGGGAACAATGGCCGTAACAGGAGGAGTTTTTGCATTAGGTGTTTATCAGCTAATTAAAATGTTTGCTAAAGGGCAAAGTAAGGAATCAGCAGCCCAAATCTTTGAACGAATGGGAGATAGGATTTCTGGGCAAGAACTTTATAATAAGCCATGATGGAATTAGATCCAATCTTAGGAGAAATTGCTTGGAAACAAAAAATGAGTTATTTAGAGATAGAAGAAGAATTACAAGAATTAAAGGCAACTATTCAGGGTAATTTAACAGAAAACAATATTGAAGATTATCAATGGCAAAATTTAGAAACTCAAACAGAACTAGAAAATTTAAAACAGCAATTAAAT
>Ga0114972_10002992_pt1 | contig 12695 bp, 10 predicted proteins | sample M_140807_EF_Meta_FD_87354 | JGI IMG/M metagenome (GOLD analysis project Ga0114972, IMG submission 87354) | Freshwater microbial communities from Lake Montjoie, Canada to study carbon cycling - M_140807_EF_MetaG | ecosystem: Environmental > Aquatic > Freshwater > Lake | place: Lake Montjoie... | reverse complement strand
GCGCAGTCAACGCACCATTGCGCATCCCTGAGGAGATCGCGTACCTCGAGCCGTACCTTCGTCTGGCGGAGCATCTTGGGCGGGCGCTGACCCAGCTGGCGGGTGCGCGCCTTGATGGCGTTGAGGTGACATATCACGGCGAGCTTGCCAATCACGACACCGGGCCGGTGACCGCGGGGCTCATCAAGGGTCTGCTGGCGCCGGTCACCGAGGAACGGGTCAACCTGATCAATGCGCGTCTGGTGGCGCGGAGCCGTGGATTGCGGATCTCCGAGCGAAAGGTTGAACGTCACGATAGCCCCTACGCCAACGTGATTACCGTGACCATGGGCGAAGGTGACGCGCGCCGGGATATCGCTGGTGCGATGGCGGGGAATGAACCACGGATCGTCCGGCTGGATGGGTACGCGGTCGATGTGGTGCCGTCCGGCCATGTCCTGATCATGCGCCATCTGGACCGACCGGGAATGATCGGCCGTGTCGGGACGATCCTGGGGGCGAACGACGTGAATATCTCGGCGATGCAGGTTGGCCGGCGTGTCATCCGAGGTGAAGCAGTGATGACGATGTCGCTCGATGAAGTCATCTCGCGAGAGTGCGAGGCGGAACTCACGGCGGTGCCGGGGATCCTGTCGGTCAAGCTGGTCACGCTCTAATGCCCACGCCTGATCCAACGTTCCCTGGGGAACCCGGGGGGTCCCAACTCAGCATGCCGTTACGCCCGGACGGTCATCGATGACGGTCCGCCAAGGTCATCAGGCACTCGCACCAAGGGTTGACCTGCTGGTGATTGGGAGCGGGATAGCCGGTCTTTTCACAGCGGCGCGGGCTGTTGCCCATGGCGCGAGCGTGGCGGTGGTGACGAAGGGTGGACTGCAGCAAACGAACACCCGGTGGGCGCAGGGCGGGATAGCCGCTGCGATTGCGCCGACCGACTCTGCAGATGCCCACGCGCGTGACACCCTTGATGCCGGTGCCGGGCTGTGTGATCCGGAAACGGTTGCAGTACTTTGCCGCGAGGGTCCGGCGAGGGTGCGCGACCTGATTGCCTACGGGGTGAAATTCGACCGGGAACACGGCGCGGACGGTGCGCCGGGAGAGATTGCGCTTGCCCTGGAGGGTGCACATTCGGCCCCGCGGGTGCTTCACGCGCGGGGCGACGCGACGGGCGCGGAAATCGAGGCGTCGCTAGCGGCACACATCCGGCGGACCGCGACGCACCTTCACGAGAGGCACCTCTTGCTGGACCTGGTCACGACCGGACGACAGGACGAAGGGACGCTCCGGTGCCATGGGGCGCGGATCCTAGACCTCGGCACGGGCATCGTGCGAACGATCGAGGCATCCCATACCGTCCTTGCGACGGGTGGCGGTGGGTACCTCTTTTCTCAGACCACAAATCCGCCGGTGGCCACCGCGGATGGCGTGGGGGCGGCGGTGCGGGCCGGGGCGGTCGCCTGCGACCTAGAGTTCTTCCAGTTCCATCCGACGGCCCTGGCAGTGGCAGGCGCACCGCGGTTCCTCATCACTGAGGCAACCAGGGGTGATGGTGCGTGGTTGCGCAACGCCTCCGGCGACCGGTTCATGACCCGGTATGACCTGCGCGCCGAGTTGGCACCGCGGGACATTGTCGCCCGGTCAATCTTGACTGAGGTCGGTGAGGGCCGGGCGCCTGGGCATGTGTGGCTGGATCTCACCCATCTTGATCCGGAACGGGTACGGACCCATTTCCCGACGATCAACCGGGTGTGCACACGATACAAAATTGACATAACGCGTGACATGATTCCGGTAGCGCCGGCGGCACACTACATGATCGGGGGCGTCTGGACGGATGCCGACGGCAGGACCAGTGTGCAGGGTCTCTATGCCGTTGGAGAATGCGCGTCCACGGGGGTGCACGGTGCCAACCGCTTAGCCTCCAATTCCTTGCTTGAGGCGGTTGTATTCGGGGAGCGAGTCGTGGCCGCGGCGTTTGGTCAAGGTGCACGAGCGACCGCCATCTCGAGCGATGGGAACCATGCCGAGCCTGATAAAGGGCCCGACATGCAGGTCGAGACAATCGACCGGTTGTTCGTAGATGATGGCAGTGCATGGACGGTCCCACCGCGACTTGCTCCGGGAGAGACGGTCTTGCGGGGGACCCGACGGCAGCTCTGGGAACACGCGGGGATCGTCCGGACGCCGGACGGTCTCGCCAGTGCAATGGGTGCAATCGGGTCGTGGGGACTCATGTCCCGCCCCGCACCCGTCTCGCGACGGGACGTTGAGACCGTGAACGCCCTGACAGTAGGGTGGCTGATGACGCGTGCGGCACTGTCAAGGCAAGAAAGCCGTGGGGCTCATTTTCGCGCTGACGCACCGGATAGTGACCCCGCCTGGCGTCGACGACTCGGGGTGCGTCTGGCGGCTCCAGTAACTCTCGGGTGAGAATCCAGCCGCCGATCTTTGTCGGCTGAAGAGATCTGCGTCGTTGCAAGTGTGTCAGGCACACTTCGGGGACCATGACAACACCAGAAACGGCACCTGCTCCCGCGCGCCACGATCTGTGGCTTGATCGCCATGAGGTAACCCGGGTGGTTGCGCTCGCACTTGCGGAGGACATCGGGTCCGGCGATATAACGACCATCGCGACCGTTCCTGCCGATGCCCGGTGCGTGGCCCGCCTTCGGTCACGGGTTGCCGGGGTTGTCGCCGGGCTGCCGGTCGCCACCGAGGCATTCCGGCAATTGGACGAGAATCTGGCCTTCGAGGCGCATGTCCAGGATGGTGCAGCGGTTTCACCGGGTGACGTCTTGCTGACCATCCATGGCGCTGCGCGACCGGTCCTTTCAGCCGAACGGGTTGCCCTGAACTTTGTCCAGCGATTGAGCGGTATCGCGACCCTGACGCAGCGGTACGTGGCGGCTGTTGCCGGGACTGATGCGATCGTGGTGGACACGCGGAAGACGACCCCGGGGCTGCGGACTCTTGAAAAGTATGCGGTCCGGGCCGGAGGTGGTCAGAACCACCGGACCGGCTTGTATGACGGCGTCCTGATCAAGGACAACCATCTGGTCGCCGCTGGAGGTATCACGGCGGCAGTCCGTGCGGCACGACGGCACGGGTCACACCTCCTGCGGGTCGAGGTGGAGGTCGACACGCTGGATCAGGCACGTGAAGCCGTTGAGGCTGGCGCGGATGTCATCCTGCTCGACAACTTTGATGCAACGGGACTTCGCGAAGCGGTCGAGATGATTGCCGGCAGGGCCATGACCGAGGCATCCGGCGGGATCAACTTGACGACGGTTCGCGCGGCGGCTGAAGCAGGCGTCACGCTGATCTCCGTCGGGGCACTCACGCACTCGGCGCCAGCGATTGACGTTGGGCTTGACTTCGACTTCGTGATCGCCTGACGGGGCAGGTGAGTGAGCAGTAACGACGGCCCGAGACGAGAGCTTGCTGGATTTCCCAAGCGCTTGTGACAGATGAGCGTGCGCCGGAGGTTGCGTCTGCGTTCAGGTTTGGCGCCGGGCTACCGAACTTGAGCCGGGGTCGGTACGATTCTGTCCGGCCGACTGGGGATTGCGTTCCCGGGCCACATCCCTTTCGCCGGAGTGACCACGACCATGACGACTACGACGCCGGCCGGCCGCACCCGATTTGAGAGGCAGTACCGCACTGCGACCTCTGAGGGCTATCACGTATTCGCTGGCGATGTCCGTGTGGGCCACATCGACTTGCACTTCACGCTGACGAGCGTTTACGCCACCCTGGTGCTCGAGGTGGACCTTGCTGAAGAGGCGATGCTCGACCTGATTGACACCATTGACGATTCGCTCGTGCTCTCCGCTGAAGTCCCAAGGGAGGACCTCGTTGTTTCGGTCTACCGGGGACGTGCCGCGGGGTTGTACACCGACGATTTCCTGGAGGAACGTCGGAGCCGCCGTAGTGGGGCAGTGAAGCCAACGGTTCAGGCCGAGCAAGAAGACGATGTGCCCGGGACGAGGCTGGGACGCCGTCCCAATTAGTCGGAACGAATATGCCAGTCCCAACCGAATGGGAAGGGCTCCCAACTTTGGGTCAGACCCGGACCGCTCTCGCTCCGGGCACGGGCACGGTATCAAGCGCCTGCCGGATGATGGTCCGTGGCTCAACATTCCGCATGCGCGCTCCGGGTGAGACGATCAGCCTGTGGGCGAGAGTGGATTCCGCGAGCGCCTTGACGTCATCCGGACTGACAAAGTCGCGACCCTGAATGACGGCGCGAGCTTGGGCGGCCCGAAGCAGGGCGCTTGAACCGCGTGGTGAGGCCCCCAGGTAGACCTCCTGATGGTCACGGGTCGCGGTCGCGACGTCCACGACGTACTCCGTGATCAGTCGATCAACGTGCGTGCGTGCGACTGATGCCTGCAGGTCGCGCAATCCATCCGCGGAAATGACTTCGCTGATGGTTTCGATCGGGTGCTGTTCCTTCTGGGCCGTCAGGATCGCAATCTCATCGGCGCGTGCGGGATACCCAAGCCGGATCCGCATCATGAAGCGGTCCAATTGCGCCTCTGGCAGAGGGAAGGTGCCCTCGTATTCGATCGGGTTCTGGGTCGCCATGACAAGGAACGGTGCCGGGAGCGCGTAGCTCGTGCCGTCAACGGTTACCTGGCGTTCCTCCATCGCTTCAAGAAGCGCGGATTGAGTCTTTGGGGTTGCCCGGTTGATTTCGTCGGCGAGGACCATCTGGGCATGAATCGGGCCCCGGCGGAACTCGAACTCGCCGTGTTTCTGGTTGTAAACGGTTACACCGGTCACGTCTGAGGGAAGCAAGTCGGGAGTGAACTGAATGCGCTTGAAGGTGCATCCCACGCTGAGGGCGAGTGCGCGGGCGAGCATGGTCTTGCCAGTGCCGGGCACGTCCTCGATGAGAATATGCCCTCGGCTGAGGACTGCCATCAGGGCGAGTTCGATTTCGGTGCGCTTGCCGAGGATCACACGCTCGACGTTGGCGATGATCCGTGATGCGACCGCTGAGAGTTCTTCCGACATCGGTGCCTCGCTCAAGTTGCGGGTGCCTTTGGGCCTCCCGTTTCATTGCCTGGGAAGTCGCTGGCGCTCTGTCCTGGGTGATTACGAGCGAGTCTACCGGACTACCGTATCTGAACCTTCCGGTGATGCCAGGTATGGCCCTGCGTCGTGCGATTGGAACGTCCTCGTGGCAGTTGCCCGTTTGGCGTCGTTCCACATGTTGTCGAGTTCGGATGCATCGAGGGTGGACCAGTCCAAGCCCCTAGTCGCGACGCTGGCCTCCACGTGGCCGAACCTCGCCCGGAAACGGTTGGCTGACCCCCGCAACGATTCCTCGGCATCGACCCCGAGACGGCGGGAGAGGTTCACCAAGGTGAAGAAGAGGTCACCCACTTCTGAAGCCCTCTCGGCATCGTTGGCCTCGGTGAGTTCGCGTGCTTCCTCGACAATCTTGTCCAGGACACCTGTGATGTCTGGCCAATCGAACCCCACCCGCGCGGCGCGGTCCTGGATTGACTGGGATTGCGCGAGGGCCGGAAGCGACCGGGGTACTCCATCAAGCATTGACTTGCGAACCGGCACTTCCGCTTCGGTGTCGGCAGCAGAGTCGCGTTCGGCGCGCTTGGTTGCTTCCCAATTCTGGAGAACGGCGTCGGTCGTTGTCGCAACAGCATCGCCAAAGACGTGGGGATGCCTACGGACCATCTTGGAGACAATGCCGGCTACGACGTCTCCGAAGTCGAAGGTGCCAGTTTCGGTCGCAATCTGGGAGTGGAAGACAATTTGGAGAAGGATGTCACCCAGTTCCTCTTCCAGGCCGCTGACATCGCCGGCATCAAGTTTCTCGAGGGCCTCATAGGTTTCCTCGAGGAGGAACCGACGGAGGCTCTCGTGGGTTTGGTCACGGTCCCACGGGCAGCCATCTTCCGCTCGTAACCGGGCCATGACCAGCGCTAGTGTGGCTGGTTCGCGAACCGCCGCGAGTGGTTCAAGAGGCTTGAGGAATATGGTTGTGAGGTGGTCCAGGTCATCGCGATGGTCGAGTTCCCAAAGTTCGACAGTGCGCATGCGCATCTGGCCGGAGACGCCCGCCGCCTGGACGATCATGACAGGATGCGTGTCGGGGTAGTGCGACGCGAGGGTCAGTTTCACGTGTGTCGCAACCCGGCGGCTGTGGATCTGGCAGACAAGGACGGGTATCGTGGGGTCAATCCTTGATGAGGAGAGCGCGTCAACGATGTGCAATCCGTCAGCGACATCGACGTCAAGGAGCGGCGCGATCGCGTCGATGAATGAGAGGCCCGGAACGATTGTGACGGTGATGCCACGGCCCCGGCATGCTTCACGCAACCTGAGGACCGTTGCTTCGCCGATCGACGGATGGCCGGGAACGGCGTAGACCAGAGGGGTGTCGGACGGCTGTCCGATGCGAACGAGAATGGCGTCGACGATGTCCCGGTAGACGGTGTCGAAGTCTGAGGCCTGTTCGTAGATGTGATCGAATGAAGGGGCGGTGGCGAGCAACGGCCAATTGTCCACCGTCGGATGGATGCGGGTGCGCAGGACAAGTTGTCCCGCCGAGGCGGCGTCGGTGATGATCGCGGCTGCCCGCGCAGTCAGGTGGTCGGGGTCGCCGGGGCCGAGTCCTACGATGACGACTTCATTCCAGACACGTGACTGTTGGGTGCCCTGACTGGATTCTGGTGACTGTTCAGCCACGAAAGGCATCCAGGCCGGTCAAGTGTCTACCGATTATCAGGGCGTGCACTTCGTCGGTCCCCTCGTACGTAAGTTCGCTTTCAAGATTGGCCGCGTGGCGCAGAGAGACCGTTGTGTCCAGGATGCCGATCCCACCGAGGATTGTCCGTGCGGTCCGGGCGACGTCGAGGGCGTCGCGGACGTTGTTCAACTTTCCGAGCGAGACATCAGTGTGATGGAGAGCACCGCGTTCCTTGAGGCGTCCCAGGTGCAGGGCCAGCAACTTGGATCGCACGACTGCGGCGTACATGGTGGCCAGCTTTGACTGGGTCATCTGGAAACCGGCAATGGGACGGCCGAACTGGATGCGCGATGACCCGTAGGCGAGCGCTTCCTCGAAGCACGCCTCAGCCGCGCCGGCAACCCCCCAGACGATCCCGTAGCGAGCCTCGTTCAGGCACTTCAGGGCATGACCCAGTCCGCGTGCGCCGGGCAGCCGGTTCGTCAGGGGAATTTCGCAATTCTCGAGGAAGATCTCACTGCTGGCGGACATCCGGAAGCTGAGTTTGCGGTGAATTGCAACCGGACGGAACCCCGGAGCGCCGGCATCAACCAGGAATGCACGGATTGCGCCCGCGCCGTCCCGGTCGGCTGGGGAAACTTCGTCGTTGTCGATCAGGCGTGCCCAGACCACAGTGACGCCGGCGAAAGTGGCATTTGTCGCCCACTTCTTGTGGCCGTTAAGGACGTAGCCGGATGCCGTCCGTGTCGCGGTGACTTCAAGTCCGCCGGGATCGGAGCCGTGCGCCGGTTCGGTTAGCGAGAAGGCTCCGATCGTCTCGCCTCGCTCCATTCGCGGCAGATATGTAGCCTGGTGGTCCGGAGAACCGAAGAACCGTATGGCTGACTGGGCGAGGTGGGTATGGACCGAGACCATGCTTCGGACGCCGGCGTCGGCACGTTCGAGTTCGAAGGCGATAAGGCCTGCCTCAATGGGACCGTGGTGCTCGAACAATCCGGCTTCGGCAGACGCATCGACGATTTCATGCGGGAATACGCCTCGTTCGTAACAGTCGGCGACCAACGGCAGGACTTTGGCCCGCACGAACGAACGCACACGATCTCGCAAGTTGAGTTCGCCTTCACTCAACAAGGTATCGAAGTGGGAGTAGTCAGGTATCGGGTGGGTGGTACTGGTCATCGGACGCTCAAGGATAAAGGGCACGCTTCGAACGTTGGACCCGTTTCGTCACACGGGCGGGAGTGATTGGGTGTGTCCGGTCGGTGATGCGCGAGATCTGGGCAAATTCGTATACAGGGCCAGTTACAACTGCCCTAATGTGGCACGATGGAATCCCCTCCATGTTGATGCCAAGCATGCGAGAATCACCAGACGGTCTGGGGATATTCCGTGGGCGAGGGTATTCTGAGCGCCTCGACGGGATCGAAATCGACTGAACACCAATCAGGTTCAGGAACCTATGGTAGGTACGCGCCACAAAACGGCGCCAAGATGGGGCAGAAGTCAGTGAAGTGTGCGGGATGTGGAACCGAGCTCCCAAAGATTGCGGGAGCGTGTTGGAGTTGCGGATTGGTTGTGCCCCGCGCTCCTGAAGAACCCGGAGTGACCCCGGATCGGCGGGGAGGCGCAAACGTGCCTGCATCCGTGACATCAACAGGGCTTTCGTCGTGGCGCGATGCCTCCGTTCCAAGCGAAGAAGCTGCGAAGTCGGCGGTGGTTGCCCCACCGGCTTCCCCCGAACGAGTGCTTCCATCCAATAAGGATCGGTTCGCTTCGAGTGCATCGTCCGGATCCAGACACCCATCCAGTTTGGTTGGGACCCACCTTGACGAAGTGATCATCGACGCGACGGTAGCCGGGGCATACCGCCGTGCTTTCCGTACCTTCGGGGGTTCCTTTGGGGTATTGCTCGTCGCCGGGACCCTGGCGGTGATCATTGGGTCGGTGGTCGGATGGGTTGTTGGCCTTGCCCTGCAGGCGATCGGCGAGACCCAAGCGGTTTCCCCGATCGCAACGGTGTGCAACCTTGCCACCCAGGCGCTCGTCGTCACCCCGTTATCTAACGGCTGGCAGTACGTATGCCTCAGGGTCGTGCGAGGTCAGGGAGCAGCCGTGGGCGATCTTTTCGAGCCATATCGTGGTCGCCTATTCGTGACCGCGATGAGTTCGCTTGTGCAGGCACTTCTGGTCGCGCTGTCCAGTCTGCCGGTTGGCATCGCGTTCGTCGTGGTCGTCATGACTGGAGTGGTGCCGTTGGGAGGCACGCGGTTTGCCGAGGGAGACGTGACCGCTTTCCTGACAACGATTGGTCCCCTGAAGCTATCAGGATTGCTGATCGGCCTGGTAGCGGTGTTGATCCCGCCGTTCATCGTGAGCGTGCGCCTCAGTCTCATGAGTTACCTGGTGATTGATGAAGGACGCGGGCCTCTTGAAGCGGCGGCGGTGAGTTGGTCGAGGAGCCGGGGATCAGTACGCCTGCTTGCGGGTGTGACCGTTGCCGGTGGCTTGTTGATTGCGTCCGGGATGATTGTCTTCGTGATCGGGGTGGTTCCCGCGCTCGTGGTGTTTTTCCTAGCTCACGCAGCCGCATTCGCCGCGGTGACGACTAGGCAAGAGGCCGACCAAGCGTCGCGCCAGCCGACGCATACCTTTGAGGGCCTTGCGTAGGGGCATCCGGGTTTGGTCGAAAGAGATTGAAGGCTCGACGACCAGACGTGCCTACGGGTGAACGTTGCGTTCCAGAATAAGCCAGGCGGGCCAAACCGTTATTCTGAATTCCGGAAGTTTCGCGCGTGCCGCCAACCATTCAAGTTCCTGGGCGGTATAGGATGAGCGGATGCTGCTCGAAGGCTCATCGAGTGTCGATAGCGGTGCAGGTGACATCACAAGCTGCCAAGCACGGATAAGGACCCAGATGCCGATGGGAAGGTCGCGGCGCACGTCGGCGACGACAAACCTCCCAGACGGAGTGAGGACTCGCCTGATTTCCGCGAATGTCCATTCTGGTTCTGGCCAGTTGTGAAGTCCACCTGAACTGATAACAAGGTCGACCGACCCGTGCACTACGGGAAACGCGTGATTGGACTGTTCTACGAACGCGACCCGCGCGTCCAGACCAAATCTCCCGGCCGTTTCCTTGACGCGAGTACGCGCCAACGCACCCATTCCTGAAGTGCCGTCGCTTGCAATGATCGTGGTGTCGCGGGCGGTAGCGTTTGCAATCGCACCAACGAGGCCTCCCGGGCCGTGGTCAAGCACAAGGATCGTGGGCTGCCGGAGGCCTGGACGACGTCGGAGTGGCGCGACCGACTGTCGCGCAAGCCACCAGTGAGCGATACGCCACCCCAGATTTCCATCAAGCCGTGACTGTGCATGAACCGCGGGTGGTTCGCATGATGCGGCTGCTCCGGGGACCCTGCCTGAGGGGTACGTGTCCACGGCGGAACGCATGAACCGCGCGAACACTGCCGTGCAAACTGACGCCCCGACCGCAAGGATCGCCCCCACGATCATTGCGGCGCGCTCGGCGACTTCGGGGTAATGCCAACGGTCATTTAGCGGATTCTACGCCTGTGGCAAGTCGGAAACGGGGCGCGAGTTCCTTGCGCTGGTTCTTTGAACAGTCGAAGATGGGATTGTCACTGGGTTGGACGTGCCGGGGTCGCACCGGACAAGCAGGTCGGACCCAATTTCCGTGAGGAACCGCGATGGCGCGGCCCGACGGTTTTGCCGAAATGTGCACGCCGAAAGCGTGAGCGTGTTACGCGCCCGAGTCGTGCCGACGTAAAAGACCCGGCGCTCCTCAGCCAGGTGCGCCGGTCCCGGGTTTTCTGAGGCCATGAACGCCGACACCAGGTCGTCGCTTCCTGCTTGCGGTGGCTGGTACTTCAACGGAAAGACGCCGTGTTCACAACCTGGCATGTAGACGTGATCGAACTCCGCGCCCTTTGCTGCGTGGACGGTCGAAAGGCGGACTGACCCGATGTCCTCGCGTGGACCGTCTACCTGGGTGGACAGGACGACTTCGTCGAGAAAGAGGCGAAGGTCGGAATGGCGCGACGCGAGCTCGGTCAAGGTGTCGAGCCGACGCCCGCGCTCTCGCGCGTCATCGGGATGTGTACGGGATAGGTGGTCCCGGTACTTTGTTAGTTCCATCGCTGAACGGACAAGATTCGGGAGGGTGGAACCAGAGGCGAATTGCGCCCGAAGCTCATCAATGAGTGCAAGAAGGTCATACCCACCCTCGGGTGCCCGACCATCTGCGGTCAGTCGACGCAGGGCGCAAAGCGGGTTGCGAGTGGACGGGTCGAGCGCGAGCATCTCACGACCAATCGCGATGACCATCGCGGGACCCAAGCCCCGGCGTGGGGTGTTGATGATCCGCCAGAATGCAGCGGCGTCGTCATCCGTTCGTGCAACCCGCAGGTACGCCATGATGTCACGCACTTCCTCCCGCCCAAAGAAGGCCACGCCACCCACAATTACGAACGGCAAGTCGGCCACTTTGAGCAAGGCCGCTTCAATTGGGCGCATCTGCGCATGGGTGCGGGTCAGGACGGCGATTTCTTCCGGAGGGCAACCATCGCGAAGTCGTTTCTCGATATCGGCGACGATCAACGAGGCTTCTCTGTCTGGATGGTTCGTCGTCCAGAACCTGATCTGATCGCCAACTGCATTTTCGGTCCAGAGGCGCAGTCGCGGTGGTTGGTTTCGGCTGGAGGCGTCTCGCCCGGAAGATTGAGCTTCGGCTATCGCTGATGCGGGTGATGCGTCACGCAGTCGCTGCGCGACCGCGACGATGCGCCGGGTGGACCGGTAGTTCTGTTCAAGGCGGATGATCGTTGCGGGGTGCCACGTGTCAAGGAAGCGCTCCACAACCAGCGGGCTCGTTCCGCGGAATGCATAGATGCTTTGTTCTGGGTCAGCAACCACGCACAGGTCTGGCGCATTGAGTTGGGCGATCAGGCGTTCCTGCGCAGGATCGGTGTCCTGGAACTCGTCAATTAGGAGGTGCCGAGTGCGAGCACGGACACGTCCAAGAAGCTCGTCATCGGCACCGAGTGCGAGGGCAGACAGCGACACGAGGTCGTCAAAGTCGAATGCGTTCGCCTGGGCCAGTTCCTGTTCATAGGCCGCGAAAATCGCATCCATTTCGTCGGATGCTGTCGCCTTGTTGGGAAGACCGCCCGCGGTTCGCTTGAGGAGTGAGATGGCGCGGATGGTGTTCGCGACAACGTCGGAACGGGTCCGCGACGTTTCATTCGCTTCGGTTCCGGTGTCACTCGCCCTGGCGCTGCCACTTCGAACGCCAAGTGCATTGAGGACACGTCGCACCGTTCTTTCGGTGTCGTCATCGTCGTAGATCGAGAAGTCACGAGTGCGGCCGAAGGTACGTGCCCCTCCCGCACGGAGGATCCGCGCGCCGAATGCGTGGAATGTTCCGGCCCAGACGGCAGGTGGTCGTGCGGTGTCCTCGGCCGGGGCTCCGGAGTGGACCGCTTTGCCTACCCCGGATGCGAGCATTGTGGCCACTCGCTCCCGCAACTCCGCGCCGGCGCGACGCGAAAACGTGATTGCTGTTATCTCGCGGGCAGGGATCTGCCGGGCGATGAGTAGATGTCCGATCCTGGCGGTCAGGGCGCGAGTCTTCCCTGCCCCGGGACCCGCGAGGACAAGGAGGTGCCCGTCCGGACGTGTGGCAACCTGGCGCTGCGACGAATTCAGGTTCTGGAGATACCGTTGAGATTCAGCCATCGTGGGTCAATGCGGGCCAGCAACTACGACGTCACCGCACGGTCCACCGCCGGTCGCATCATCAACGCTGACCTCGGTTCCGTCGAATCGGTAGATCGGTCGGTACCAGCGGCTGAGTTCGCGCGCAGACTCACCAAGGTAGTGGCAGATAAAACTGCGCCGGAACCGGTCGGATGTTCGGTTTGGTTCTGAACCGTGTATGAGATTGCCTCCGAAGAACAGG
>Ga0114972_10002990_pt1 | contig 12701 bp, 9 predicted proteins | sample M_140807_EF_Meta_FD_87354 | JGI IMG/M metagenome (GOLD analysis project Ga0114972, IMG submission 87354) | Freshwater microbial communities from Lake Montjoie, Canada to study carbon cycling - M_140807_EF_MetaG | ecosystem: Environmental > Aquatic > Freshwater > Lake | place: Lake Montjoie... | reverse complement strand
TCGAGCCCCTCCCCGAAGATCGCGCCGCCCAAAGTGCCCTTCGCCAAGGCGTCACTCTCGTCCTCGGCAATCCCGACGGCGGTGGCCCCGTCGACCTCAAAGCCCTCGCCAACAAACTCGAAACCCAAGGCTTCGGCCCCAACGCCGCCTACCTCATCGGCCACAACTCCGTCCGCGCTCAAGTCATGGGCATGGAAAACCGCGCTCCCACCGCCGACGAACTCGCCGCCATGCAAGCCCTCGTCGCCACCGGCATGACCGACGGCGCCTTCGGCTTTTCCACCGGTCTCCTTTATCTACCCGGCACGTTTTCTACCTTCGAGGAAATCGTCGCCCTCGCCCAAGTCGCCGCCCGCCACGGTGGCATCTACACCTCGCACCTCCGCGCCGAAGGCCTCGGCCTCATCGACGGCGTCACCGAAGCGATTAAAATCGGCGAAACCGCCCGCATCCCCGTCATCCTCACGCACCACAAAGCCGTCGGAAAACAGATGTGGGGCGCCAGCGATAAAAGCCTCGCCCTCGTCGACGCCGCCCGCGCCCGCGGCCTCGACGTCATGATCGACCAATACCCGTACACCGCCACGTCCACGAGCCTGCGCGTCCTCATCCCGTCCTGGGCCGTCGCCGGCGACGCCGCCGGCCTCTCCGGCCATTTTGCCCAACGCCTCAAAGATCCCGCTCAACGCGCCCAGATCGAAAAAGAAATCGCCTTCAACCTCCTCAACGACCGCGGCGGCGGCGACCTCAGCCGCATCCAGTTTAGCCGTTTCTCTTGGAAACCCTCACTCGACGGCAAAACTATGCACGACTGGGCCCTCGCCGAAGACCGCCCGCCCAATGTCGCCACCGGCGTCGACCTCGTCATCCAAGGCGAACTCCACGGCGGCGCCTCCTGCATCTACCACGTGCTCGCCGAAGAGGACGTCGAACGCATCATGCGCCACCCGCAGACGATGATCGCCTCCGACGGTCGCCTCAGCCAACCCGGCAAAGACCACCCACACCCGCGCGCGTACGGCACGTTCCCGCGCGTCCTCGGCGAATATGTGCGCGAACGCAAAACCCTCACCCTCACCCAGGCCCTCTACAAAATGACCGGCCAACCCGCGCGTCGCCTGGGCCTCACCGATCGCGGCCGCCTCGAGGTCGGTTGCTACGCCGATCTCGCGTTGTTCGACCCGGCGACGGTCGCCGCGCAAAGCACATTTGAACGCCCGCACCAATATCCCGTCGGCATCCCCTACGTGATCGTAAACGGCCGCGTGACTTTCGACGAAACCGGCTACCACGACCTGCGCGCCGGCCGCATCCTCCGCAGCCCCGCCTACGCGCCCGCCACACCTACGCCCACGGTGACCCCGAAAGTAGATTAAAAAATCTACGACTTCGATCTGAGCTGGGTCGCACCCAGAGCTTAAAAACGAGTCGCCGAGGCTCGGTCTGTTTTTGCGGTCAGTTTTTCCGTGTCTTCCGCGGGCGAGATGGACAAGTTCGTGACAAGAATGTCCGCCGATCTCACGAGCCTCGTCACCGCCCTCGCCCAACGCGCCCGCGCCGCGTCGCTCGTGCTTGCGACCACGCCCACCGCCGCGAAAAACGCCGCCCTCGCCCAACTCGCCGCGCTCATCGACGGCGCTCACCCGGCGCTCCTCGCCGCCAACGCCCAAGACCTCGCCTCACCCGAAGCCACCGCTCTCACCGCCGCCGCCCGCGACCGCCTCACGCTCACACCCGCCCGCCTCACGCAACTCGCCGCCTCCGTCCTGGAGGTGATCGCGCTGCCCGATCCCGTCGGCGATCTTTTGGAAGAAACCACGCGCCCCAACGGCCTGCGCATCCGCAAAGTCCGCGTGCCCATCGGCGTCATCGGCATCATCTACGAGGCGCGCCCCAACGTCACCATCGACTGCGCCGTCCTCTGCCTGAAATCCGGCAACGCCGCCATCCTCCGCGGCGGCAAAGAGTGTTTCCACACGAACACCGCCCTCGCCGCGCTCATCACGGCCGCGCTCACCGCCGCCCAGCTGCCCGCCGACGCCGTTCAACTCATCCCCACGACCGACCGCGCGGCGCTCAACGTGCTCCTCAAGCTCGATACGCTCGTGCATTGCTTGATTCCCCGCGGCGGCGAGAGCCTCATCCGCTTCGTCGCGGAAAATTCCACGATTCCCGTCATCAAACATTTCCAAGGCGTGTGCTTCATCTACGTCGATGCCGCCGCCGACCTCGCCATGGCCGAGGCGATCGCCGTCAACGCCAAAGCCTCCCGCCCCAGCGCCTGCAACGCCGCCGAACAACTCCTCGTTCACGCCCGCGTCGCGGAAATTTTTCTCCCCGTCGTCGCCCGCGCGCTCCTCGCGCACAAGGTCCAGCTCCGCTGCGACGCCGCCAGCACGGCGATCCTCGCCCGCGCGCAAATCGCCACGACACCCGCGACGCCCGCCGATTACACGGCGGAGTTTCTCGATTACGTCATCGCCATTCGCATCGTCGATTCCCTCGACACCGCCATCGCGACGATCAACCGCGACAGTTCTCAACACAGCGACGCGATCATCACCGCCGACGAAACCGCGGCGCGCCATTTCCTCGGTGCCGTGGACAGCGCGACGGTTTATTGGAACGCGAGTACGCGCTTCACCGATGGTTTTGAATTTGGCTACGGCGCCGAGATCGGCATCAGCACCGACCGCCTCCACGCCCGCGGCCCGATGGGCCTGCGCGAACTCTGCACGTACAAATTTCTCGTCGAAGGCACGGGGCAAATTCGCGGTTAAACCTGCGCAAGGATAGAGGTTATTCTTCCGCTTAACTGGGAACCATGAGCCCGCGATCGCCTTTATTTTTGACCCTGCTAGTTTCCGCCCTCGCCGTGTCCGCATATGCGCTTTGGGGCTACGGGAGTGGCACGCAGCGCGCCGCCGTGCACCCGGACATGATCCGAATTTTTAACACCCACCGCACGCTCATCACGCTCCACGCCACCTGCTCGGTGATCGCGCTCATCGTCGGCCCGTTTCAATTCTTGCCGGGACTTCGCGCACGGCAGCCGAGCCTGCATCGCTGGCTTGGTTATTTTTATTTAACGGTCGGCGTGGGTATAGGCGGAGTTAGCGGTCTGCTCCTCGCCTTCACTGCTTACGGCGGTTTGGTCTCGGGCGCGGGCTTTGCGCTGCTCGCCGGCCTCTGGCTGTTCACGGGAGTGCACGCTTTACTTTCGGCCAAGCAGAGGGATTTCGAACTTCACCGCATCTGGATGATGCGCAACTACGCGCTCACCTTTGCCGGGGTCACCATCCGCATCTACTTGGGATTATTTTTCGCCAGCGGGCTTAAATTCGAAGAATTTTATCCGGCGCTCGCCTGGCTCTGCTGGGTACCGAATTTAATTTTCGTGGAGTGGTGGTTGCTCGGGCGCGGAAACGGCCAAGCCCGTAATTAAAAGTCCCGCGTTGCAGGCGCTTCGCTTACTATAGCCTTATCTCCGCCGGCCGTGCCGTTGCCAACCGCTCCGCCTGCGAGCACGGCAACGCAACTATTACACTCCGATGCTAGTAGGTGAACTACCCACGCCCAGAATGCCGTGCGGGCACTTGATCTCCCGCCGCTTTCACTCCACGCTAGGTTTGTTCAGCCTCGTCGGAACCGTCGCCCTTTTTCCTTTTCCATTCTCGCCATGAAACGTCGACCCGCTCTCGCCCGCCGCCTCCTCGTCGTCCTCAGCATGGCCACCCTGCCCGCCGTCGGCACAGCGCAGACAAATACCGCTCCCGCCGAAACCGCCGCGCCGACGCCGCTCACCACGTCGTCCATCACGCCGGCTCAGCCCGTCCGCAAACGCGATCGCGCCATTTCATCCGACGTAGCCGCTTCCCTAGCCGCCGCGATGCCCAAATACAATCCCCCGAAACCCGCGCCGCCGCCCAAGCCCGTCGAAGAACAGCCCGATCTGCGCGAGATTGATAAACCGAAAAACGGCATCATTCGCCTGCCCGATTACGTCGTGCGCGAGGCCAAACCACCGGTCTTCCGCGAGCGCGACATCAACACGCAGGCCGGCATGGCCGCCATCGCCATGAAGAAATACGGCACCGAAGCCAGCCGCGCGCTCAACCGTTTCACGATCCCGCTCTTCGGCCAGACGCAAGAACAACGCGCCCTCGCCCAATACGCCGAAGACGAACGCCTCAAAACCATCGGCGAACTCAACGACGCCGCCGACATGGTCAGCGCCCGCGACAAAGCCGCCGGCGCTTACATCAAGCGCGACGTCCAAGCCACGACGATGCGCACCGACGATTACGGCTGGCAGAAAAAACGTTAAACGCGTTCGCCTTTTTGCTTCGTCTCACCGCGCACATCACGCGCTCACCAGGGCCCGCGCGATCTGTTCCCACTCCGCCGCCAACGTGACGCCGTCGGCCGGCATCCGTCGACCCGCGAGCGCGTACCAATAACCGGCGTTGGCCGCGTCGCCTTCTTTGCGGTGCAGGTACGCGTGCACCCACGAGCCGGCTTTGCTTTTATCGGCCTGCGCCGCATCGTGCGCCGCGTCCCAATCCCCGCGGGCATCGTGCCACAACGCCACCGCCGCTCCGCTCAACCCTGCCGGCGGCTGCGTGGCATCACCCGCGATTGACTGATTAAATTCTGCAAAAGTCATGCGTGCCACCTTGCGCCCCGCGCGCCGTCTTTTCAATCTTCTCGCTTAACACCACGCCGCCGTCTCATGCCGACCCCCGAACACACCGTCATCCGCGCCTTGCTCGCGCACCCGACGGGCTGGGTCTCCGGCAGTGATCTCGCGAAAAAACTCGGCGTCAGTCGCGTCGCCGTGTGGCAATATTTTGAGAAACTGCGCGCCGCCGGCTTCGAACTCGAATCGCAACGCTCGCAAGGCTATCGCCTCCTCGCGCCGCCGCCCCAGCCGCACGCCGCGCTCATCGAGACCCAATTAAAAATCCGGCCGCGCGGTTTTTCGCTCACGGTTCTCGACGAAATTGACAGCACCAACGACGAAGCCGCGCGCCAACTCGCCGCCGGCCGCCCCGCGCCGTTTGCCATCGTCGCCCGTCGCCAGACCAAAGCCCGTGGCCGACTCGGTCGCCCGTGGCACAGTCCCGCCAACGGTAACCTTTATATCTCGTTCGCCTTTCGCCCGCAGATCGAGCCGGCCCGCATGACGCCGTTCACGCTGTGGATGGGTCTCAACCTCTGCGAACTCATCGCCAACGCCACGCCGCTTAAGCCCGGCCTGAAATGGCCCAACGATCTCCTCTTCGACGGCCGCAAAGCCGGCGGCCTGCTCACCGAGGCCCGCATCGACGCCGACCAAATCCGCGACCTCGTCTTCGGTCTCGGCCTCAACCTCAACAGCCCCGCCTCCACGTGGCCCGGCGACCTCGGCCAGCGAGCCGTGTCCCTCGCCGAACTCATCGGCGGGCCCGTCGATTTCAACCGCTTCACCGCCGCCGTCATCGGGCGGGTCTTGCTCGCTTACCAACGTTTCATCGACGGCGACCACGTCAAAACCTTCGCCGATCTCTGGCACCGCTTCGACGTCCTCCGCGGCCAGCACGTCACCGTTCTCGAAGGCACCGCCCGCCACCCGGGCACCGTGATCGGCGTCGACGACGACGGCGCGCTGTTGCTCAAAAATTCTCGTGGACACACGCAACGTTTCCGCGCCGGCGAGGTCACGTTGGAGAAACCCAAGTCCATCTAACCGCTCGCCCTCGCGCCCGCAAACCGCTCTGCTTTCCATCTTTCCGCCTCTACGCTCGCCTCTCGCCGTCATGTCCGCGCCGCCTACACCCGCCATCGAAGTCGACCACCTCGTAAAAACTTACGCGGGGATGACTGCGGTCGCCGATCTGAGCTTCACCGTCGCGCGCGGTGAGATCATCGGTTTCCTCGGGCCCAATGGCGCCGGCAAGTCCACCACGATGCGCATCCTCACCGGCTATTTGCCGGCCAACTCGGGCACGGTCCGCATCTGCGGCCACTCCGTCGCCACCGAGCCCGACGCCGTCAAACGCCTCATCGGCTACATGCCGGAAAATAATCCGCTGCCGGAAGACATGCGCGTCAGCGAATACCTCTATTTCCGCGGCCGCCTGAAAGAAATCCCCCGCCGCAAACTCAGCCCGCGCATCGACGAAGTCCTCGAACTCTGCGACCTGAAACGCGTCCGCCACAAAATCATCGGCCAACTTTCCAAAGGTTACCGCCAACGCGTCGGCATCGCCGAAGCCATCCTCGCCGAACCGCCCGTGATCATCATGGACGAGCCGACGATCGGCCTCGATCCGCATCAGATTTTGATCGTGCGCGACCTCATCGCCGGCCTGCGCGGTCGCATGACGGTGATCATTTCCTCGCACATTTTGCCCGAGATCGAGATGACGTGTGACCGCGTGCTCATCATTAACCGTGGCCGCGTCGTCGCCCAAGGCTCCCCGGCCGATCTGCGCCGCGAAGTCCTCGGTCGCACCACGTATCAACTCATCACCGCCGGCTCCATCGACGCGTTGCCCGCGCTCCTCACGGTCGTCGAGCCGACGTTAAAAATCACCGCCACCAGCGAGCCCGACGCCACGGGTTTTGTAACGCTCGCCCTTTCCACCGAGCGCACGGATGAACTCGGCGAACCGTTGCTACAAAGTTTGATCTCGCACGGTTTCCGCGTCCGCGCGCTCAGCCGCGCCCAGCCCACGCTCGAAGATGTTTTCCTCGCCGCCACGCGGCGCAGCTGGGACGCCAAGCTCGCGCCCGTCGCCACGCCCGCCGGAACTGCCAACGGATTCGATCGCCCATGAAACATTTTCTCACGTTGCTCAGCCATGAATTGCGGATGTTGCTCGTCAGCCCGAGCACTTACATCGCCGGCACGGCGTTTCTGTTTTTCATGGGCTTCATCTTCACGGGCATTTTGGAAAACTACACCAAAGCCGCGCAGGACGTCTCGCCGGCGCACGTGTTCTTCCAACTATTTTGGCTCCCGGTTTTCTTCATGGTGCCGTTGCTCACGATGAAGTGCCTCGCCGAGGAACGCCGCCTCGGCACAATCGAGACGCTCCTCACTACGCCCGTCACCACGACCGAAGTTGTCCTCGGTAAATACACCGCCGCCTACGCGCTGTATCTTTCGCTCTGGGGTGCGACGGGCGGATTTTTTTACATTTTGAAACGTTTCTCCAGCGACCCGCGGTTGATCGACAGCGGCCCGTTGATCGGTGGCTATGTCTTCATCGCCGTGTCGGGCCTGCTCTTCGTCGCCATCGGCGTGTTCGCGAGTTCGCTCTCGCGCAACCAAGCCGTCGCCGGCATCCTCTGCTTCGTCATGCTGGCCGGCCTGATCGTCGGCGTGCGCTGGCTCGGTGAGGCGAGTTTCCTCAACCGCGACATGCTCGCGCCCGCGAAAGCCGCCGTGGATTACGCCCAGATTTTTGCCCACTACGAAGACTTTACCCGCGGCGTCATTGATGCGCGCCACGTCCTTTTTTATTTTAGCGGCACCGCGCTCGCGCTGATTTTTAGCATCCTCAGCGTCGAAGCGAAACAGATCCACGCCTGAGCCGATGCCTTCCCCGCTCCAAAGTTTCCGCGCCGTCCGCTGGCTCCGCACGCTCAACCTCGTGCTTCAGGCCTTCCTCGTGCTCACGCTCTTCGGCGGCCTCAATTACCTCGCGCGCAACCACCCCGAATGGCGCAAAGATCTCACCAACGACCGCCGTTTCTCCCTCTCGCCCGAGACGCTCTCCTACCTTAAAAATCTTCCGCGCCCCGTCCGCATCGTCGTCACCCTCAACGCCGACACGCCTAACCCCGAGCTCCGCGGCCTGCTCCAAGAATACCGTCTCGCCACCGAGGCCAATCCCAACGGCGCCATCAAAATCGATTACCTCGACGTCTACCAAAACCGACGCGAAGCCGAGCCTCTCGGCCTCGACCAACCCGACGTGATTCTCCTGCTCGCCGGCGACCAACGCACCGCCCTCGCCGTCGACGATCTCTATCGCATCACCCGCGACAAAGACGGCAAACCCGTCCGCACCGCCTTCCTCGGCGAGAAAGAACTCACCGCCCGCCTGCTCGACGTCTCCAGCCCCGAGCGCAAAAAAATCTATTTCCTCGCCGGCCACGGCGAACTCCGCCCCGAAGACACCGACGCCAACCGCGGCCTTTCCCTCGTCCGCGAACAACTCCGCATCCGCAACTTTGACGTTGAATCGCTCGACCTCACTGTGGCCCGCCAAGTCCCCGAAAAAACCGCTCTCCTCATCGCCGTCGCCCCCCAAGCCCCTTTTAGCGCCAAGGAACAAGAACTCCTCCGCCACTACCTCTCTAATTCCGCCGGCCGCCTCCTGCTTTTCCTCGCCCCCGGCACCAAACACGGTCTCGAAGACCTCCTGCTCGACTGGGGCACGTTGGTCGACGACGACGTCATCTACGACACCGGCGCCGAAAACATCACCGAAGACGGCGAACTCATCATCGGCGCCTTCCAACCGCACCCGATCACCCAGACGCTGCTCAATTTCGGCGTCGCGCTCCGCCTCGGCGCCACCCGCAGCGTGCGCCCCGATCCCGGCCGCTCGCTCGGCGGTGGCCTCACCACGCTGACCCTGGCCGCCAGTTCTAAAACCGCTTGGGGCGAACGCAGCTACCGCGACCGCGTCATCCCCCGCTACGACCCCGGCGTCGACATCCGCCCGCTCCCCGGCATGGAACCCAAAGACCGCCTCGGCGTCATCACCGCCGCCGAACGCGTCGCCGTGCGCGAAGGGCTCAACTTCAGTGTCCGCGGTGGTCGCCTCGTCGTCTTCGGCAGCGGCGACCTCATCGCCAACGCCCGCATCGCCAACGTCGGCAACCAAAGCGTTTTCCTCAACGCCGTGAACTGGACCGTCGACCGCGACACCCAACTCAACATCCCCGCCCGCCCCATCGAGCGCTTCCAACTCTCTCTCAGTGCCGGCGACCTCGCCAAACTCCGCTACGCCCTCCTCTTCGCCCTACCCGGCCTCGCCGCCCTTCTCGGCCTCGCCGTTTATTGGACCCGCCGCCACTGATCCGTCTCTTCCTCGCTCGCCTCTTCCCTTTTTCCGATGCGCACCAAAGTCACGCTCGTCCTGGTCTTCCTGAACGTCGCCCTGTTCTTTTTCATTTTTAAATTCGAGCGCAACTGGCGCACCGAACGCGCCTCCCTTGAAGCCCGCCGCCGCGTCCTCGGCCCCGAGGCCGCCGACATCCGCTCCCTCTCCGTGCGCAACCCCGCCGGCGTCCTCTACACGCTCAACCGCACCGGCGAAACGTGGCAACTCGCCCAACCGCTCGATTGGCCCGCCAACCCCGCCGCCGTCTCTCGCATCATAAACGAGCTCCAATTCCTCGAGCACGAAACGTCTTTCGCTGTCGCCGATCTTAAGACCAACGGCCAATCCCTCGCCGACTACGGCATCGATCTCGAAAAACCCAAAGTCACGGTCGCCTTCGGCAACACCCCCGGCGCTACCACCACCCAGCTCATTCTCGGCGACACCACCAAAATCGGCAACCGCCTGTATCTCCTTTCCCCTGACGGCAAACGCATCCACGTCGTGCGCCGCGCCCTCGCCGACAGCCTCGCGTTGCCCATCGATCAACTCCGCGCCGATTCGCTCATCACCATTCCCGTTTTCGAAGCGCGCACGCTCCGCATCCAGAGCACCACGCGCGTCGCCCTCCACCGCGAACCCGCCTCCCCGCGCTGGACCTTCGACACCCCCATCGTCGCCCGCGCCAGCAAAGACGACACCGAACGCGCCCTCAACGAACTCGGCGCCCTCCGCGCCAAGACCTTCGTCACCGACCCCCCGCCCGCCGCGCTCCCTTCCGCCGCTCCCACCTACCGCATCACCATCGAAGGCAACAACCGCCGCGAAACGCTCCTCCTCGGCACGCCCGTCCCGCCCTCCGCGCCCGTCACATCCACTTCCTCCGCGCCCACCACCAAAACCGCCGCCACCACCACCGATTACTACGCTCAGATCGAAGGCCGCGCCGCGCTTTTCACCGTCGCCCTCCCCACCGGCCCGCAATCCCTCAAAGACACCCTCGACCAAGCCCAAGAGCGTCTCCGCGAAAAACGCGTCCTCGATTTCGACCCCGCCGCCGTCACGGCGATCACCCTGCGCGCCCCCAACACCGCCGGCCAACCCACCCTCACCCTTCAACGGCTCGAAGCCCCCGCCAACTCCGCCGAAGCCGCCCCTTGGCAAATCATCCGCCGCGACGCCGGCGATACCGCCCCGCAGACCTTGCCCGCCGATCGCGCCGCCGTTCAACGCATCTTGGAACAACTCAATCTCCTCGCCGCCCAAAACTTCACCAGCGACGCCCCCACCGCCGCCGACCTCGAGAACTGGGGTTTCGCCCGACCCGAACGCGAAGTCACCCTCACGTTAAACAAACTCCCTACCCCCAACCCGTCCGCCGCTGGCCCCAACAACGCCAACACCCTCACCCTCCAACTCGGCCTCGCCAGCCAACGCGACAACTTCGCCTACGCCCGTCTCCTCGGCGCCGCCTTCATCTACGCCGTCAACCCCGACATCCTCCGCCTCGAGACGCCCACGACCGCCGCCGCCTGGCGCGAACGCCTCTTGCGCGAACTCCCCTCCGGCGCCCGCCTCACCACGCTACGTCTCACCGATCTCGCCACCAACCAATCCGTTTTCGACATCACTCTCGACGACGCCGGCCGCCCCCCCGCCACCGCCCCGCAAGCGCCCGCGCTCACCACCCTCGTCGCCGCGCTACGCACCTTGCGGGCGAAACATTTCCCGCAAGACGGTTTCACCGAAAAAGTCCTGCTCCTGGGTGAAGATCGTCCTTGGCGTTACCGGCTCGATGCCACGCTCGCCCTTCCCGGCGCTGCCGTCGGTGCCCCCGCGCCCGTCACCAGCCTGCTCCTTTCCGAACGTTTCGGCGGCACGCAACAACTCGCCGGTTCGCAAGAATTCAACGCCGTATTCGAACTCGAACAATCCGTCGTCGACGCGCTTTGGTCGCTCACCTACCGCGCCGATCCTGGCCCCGCACTGGCTCCTGCGGCCGTTAAAAAATAAATCGGCCCGCCGCGTCCGCTCACGCCCGCCGTATTTCTCGTCCCTCGATGCACCGTTTCTTCCAACCTTGCTGGCAAGCCACGCGCCTGTGCGCGCAGGCCGTGCTCACGCTCGGTTGTTGGACGCTTTGGCTACTGCTCCTCGTCGCCCTCGGCTTTCAAATCCACATCCTCACCAGCCGCGAACTTGAGCTCCCGCGGCCGCTGCTGCGCGCCATCGAGACGCGCCTCGCCGCCTCGGGTGTGAGCACCACTTTCGGCCGCACTACCTTCGATCCGTCGGGCCGACTCCTCGTCGAGGACGTCGTCTGCCATCTCCCCGCCTACCCCGATCCGATCTTCACCGCCCGCGCCCTTTACGTGCGCCTCGATCCTTGGGCCTTGCTCATCGGCCGCGCCGAAGAGCTCGAGCTCCACGCCACCGGCGTCACCTTGCTACTGCCCGCGATGCTCTCGCCCTCGGGCCGCGCCGAGGAACTGGTGCGCAATCTCGACACCACGATTTTCCCCACCGCCAAAACTCTCGTTATCCCGCACCTCACCTTCGAACTCGGCACTCTGCGCGTCAGCGCTCAAGGCACGCTTCCTCTCCCGCCCCAACACCACGACGCCGACGCTCCGCTCCCGATTCCCGCCTACCTCGCAAAAAACTTTCCTGCCATCGCCCGAGGCCTCGGCGCCATCGCCGCGCAACTCAGTCAACTCGATCACCCCACGCTCGACGTCGTCCTCACCCCAGACGGCATCGGCGCAGCCCTCGCCGATTTCACCCTCCACGCCCAGAGCCTTAATCTCACGAAGCCCGCACTCACCACCGGCCCGATCACCGCCACCACGCGCCTGCCCCTGAGCGCCGCGCAACCGATCACGGCCTTGGTCAACCTCACTGCGGACAATATCGCCGCCCCGGCCAACCAGACCACCGCCACACGCCTGCAAGCCCTCGCCCGCGTTCAGTTCCAACCGACCACATTCACCGCCAGCCCCATCGACCTCGAACTCTCCGCCGCTGAGATCACCGCTGCCGGCGTCACCTTGCACGCGCCTTCGTTGCGCCTCACCCCGCAACCTCTCCCGCGCTTCGTCGCCGAACTCAACACCCGCGTGGCCGGCCTCCCCCTCGCCGCCGTCGCCCACGTTGATCTCACCGCCCAGACCGCCGCCGTCGATTTCGACGCCCACTTCGATGACGGCCTACTCAATCTCATCAGTGACCGTATCGGCCAAAGCATCACCCGCTGGATCAATTTCCCCAAACCCGTCACCATCATTGACGCCCACGCCCGCTTTGGCCCCGCCTGGAAATGGGAAAAGCTCCACGCCCGCCTCGCGATCCCGATCATCAACGCCTATCACGTCCCCATCACCGACGCGCGCACCGTGCTCGAACTCTCGCCAACGCGCTGGTTCGCCCCTGAAGTCTTCGCTCGGATCGGCCCCAACTACGCGCGCGGCTCTTACGAACACGACCCCGCCACCCACCGGTACCGCTTCCTGCTCGCTGGCCAACTCCGCCCGATCGACATCTCCGGTTGGTTCGGTGCTTGGTGGCCGGATTTTTTTAAAACCTTTGAGTTCCCCGCCGCCC
>Ga0114972_10002989_pt1 | contig 12711 bp, 9 predicted proteins | sample M_140807_EF_Meta_FD_87354 | JGI IMG/M metagenome (GOLD analysis project Ga0114972, IMG submission 87354) | Freshwater microbial communities from Lake Montjoie, Canada to study carbon cycling - M_140807_EF_MetaG | ecosystem: Environmental > Aquatic > Freshwater > Lake | place: Lake Montjoie... | reverse complement strand
GGTCGCGATCCATGATGCACCCAGCCTCATCGCGGATTGCTTGAGAAACCGATGCCTCAAATCGCGCAAGTGCGCTTCACTGAGACGTGGCTCACCCGCGTCTTGGTCGTCTGCTGGCGAGGCGACTTGGATTTCCCGGGTGTCGATCACAAAGGGCAGTCCCTTGGAAACCGCCAACTCGCGAACAAAGTCCATATCCTCATCGCTTTCAGCGCCTCGGGCGGCGTGATTGAAATGGGCGACGATGACGCGGGTTTTGTTCGAGGCGAGTTCGAGGATCCCATGGAGCAGCGCTACGCTATCAGCACCACCGCTGACCGCCACCAACACCGTGGTATCATGCCACATCGATTCAGGCCAGTAACTGCGGATGGATTCGGTCAGTAGTGGCATGTTGCATTCGTAACATGAAGCGTTGGCACAGCGACCGCGAATCGCCCAAGCGATCCTGAACCCTCCAACGAATACGGTTAGTTATCGTTTCCGGGCTTGTCTTTGTTAGGTTTCTCGGGGTTAGGTTTCTCGGGGTCAGGTTTTGGTGCCGTTGGTTTTCCAAAATCTCCCGCCGTCGCGATCACTAAATTATCAGGTGACATGTATTCCGCGATCACTTCGTTAACAGCGTCGACGGTAAGTTCTGCAATCTGTGCTTCGAGCCGCTCGTAGTATTGCATATCGCGGCCGGCGAAAAGATTGTTGGCGAGAATAGCAGCAAGTGTCGCATCGCGAGAACGGCTTAATTGCTGTCTCTGCAAGAAGCCTTGCACGCTGTCTTTCAGTTCTTTTTCGGTCACACCATCCATGACCAGTTTACGAATCTCTTCATCGATGGCTTGGACAACTTTAGAAAGGTTAGCGGGGTTTGCGTTCGCGGTGATTGAGAGGACTGCAAATTCATCGATTGGATTGGCTCTTAGGCCGCTCGCGACGCTGTAGGAGAGGCCCTCTTTCTGACGGACCCGATCTCCGAGTCGTGACGATAGCCCGCCTGCTCCCAAGACATAATTGCCCATCAGTAGCGCTGCGTAATTAGGGTCATCGTCTCGAAGCGGATACTGTTGCCCCGCAAAGTAGACGGAATTCGATTTATCCGGCGTTTCGATCGACTTTATTGGTACTTTAACATCCGTAGATGGAGTAACTGCAACACGCTGGTAGGGAATCTTGGACTTCCAATTGGCGAGCATCGCCGAAAGCTTGCTTTCGACCTCGGCTGCTTCAAAGTCGCCGACGAGGGACACCTCTCCCTCGCTACCCGATAGGAACTTGGCATGGATCTCCTTGACGTCATCGAGCTTGAGGGCTTTGGTGTCTTCAAGCTCTTCGGCAACCGTTGGGACATAGCGAATATCTCCTCGGTCATACGGATTCAACGTTCGCGTCACTGCGAGGATCGCAAGCACCTGTGGCTCTTGGGCTTGGGTCTCCAATTCCGCAATCGACTGCTCGCGCAAAAGTTCGAACTCACTCTCCTCGAATCCTGGTTGCCGAAGCATTTCCTCGATCACGTCGAGGACTTCCAACAACGTGTCTCGTTTGGTTTCCAAGCTGATATTGAGCTGCTGTTGGCCAGAGGAAACGCCGACGCTCGCATTCAATTCATCGAGTCGGTCATTCAAGTCCTGGAGGGATTTCTTTGCGGTGCCTCGTCGGAGCAGAGCACCAAGCATATCCACCGCGGCAGACTTTCCATTGAGGGATGCTTCGTCTCCAAATCGAAGATTGAGACTCATCGTTACCGTACCCCCCCGCGTCTTTTTAGGAAGCATCGCAAACGGAAGCCCAGACTTGAGCTTTCCTCGCACGGTACGAGATTCCACGTTCTTAGGACTCGGGTCGAATTGCTCGCCGTCGCTTGCGGCTTCGCGGCCGGTGTAGCCAGCGACCAGTTCGTCGACCTTGGGACGCTCGGGAATCTCAATCCGCTCGGACGCCGATATCGGAATAAAGAGACCTACGGTGCGGTTATTGCGAACCAAGTATTTTTGAGCTACCCGCTGAACATCCGCTGCTGTTGTTTTCTCAAGAGCATCCCGAAACAGAAAATACAAACGCCAATCTCCTTGTGCGGCCCAATCGCTCAGCCCGATCGCCAAACTTTGTGTTTTCGATGCCATCATCTCGCGTTGGTTGAGGAGTTTCCGTTTCGCCCGCTCTACTTCCGCATCGGTGATCGGGTCTTCCGCGAGCCCTTCGAGCGTAGCGATCATGGTTTCCCGAGCTTCTTCAAGTGACTTTTCTTTCGGCACCTGCGCTAGAATCGTAAGTGCACCCGGATCGTACAAGGCAGGAGCGTCTGGCGCCACAAAGGTCGCTTGCTTGGATTCCACCAACGACTTGTACAATCGCCCGCTGGGGTCATCAGTCAGGATGGCTGCGAGGATTTCAATGGCCGGGAAGGATGGGTCGGAGCCTGCGGGGACGTGGTACATGGCCCCGATATACTGCGTGTCGCCAACTCGGCGAACGGTAGTGGTACGGTCACCATCTTGCGGTGGCTCTACCGTATACGTTTTCGGCAGTGGTTGGCTGGGTCGGTTGAGAATGCCAAAGTACTTTTGCACGTACTCAAGAGCTTTTGTCTCATCGAAGTTACCAGCAATAATGACCATCGCATTGTCAGGACGGTAGTGCTTGCGATAAAACGCACGCAGTACATTTACCGGAACGCGTTCGATATCGCTCCGATTACCGATCGTCGACTTGCCATAGTTGTGCCACTGAAAGCATGCTGAAAACATGCGTTGCTGCAAAACAACCACAGGGTCGTTTTCGTTCCGCTCAAACTCGCTTCGCACGACAGAAAATTCCGATTGGAGATCCTCGCCTCGGATCTTGCTGTTCACCAATCGGTCCGCCTCGAGCCGGATAGCAAACTCCAGATTCTCATCGGATGCCGGAAGCGTTTCGTAGTAGTTCGTGCGATCCAACCAAGTCGTGCCGTTGAACTCCGCGCCCCGGTCCTTGAGTTGCTTGGGAATATCCGGATGTAGATCCGTTCCTTTGAACACCATGTGCTCAAGCAGGTGGGCCATGCCCGCCTCGCCGTACCCTTCATGCCGCGACCCCACAAAGACCGTGCAATTCACGGTGACCTTGGGTTGACTACGGTCCTGAAAAAGTAAAAACCTAAGTCCATTTTCGAGCGAGTACTCGGTGATTCCTTCGACCTTCGTGATCTTCGTTGGCATCTTGCTATCCGCGAAGGAACTCGTTTTTGAAAAAATCGCAACACAACAAACGCCCCAAAGGAAAAACAGAATTCCAGGTTTGAAGCGAAATCGGATCATGAGACGAATCTCTAGCGAGTACCAACTAGAGCTGTTTTGTGAGAGAATGAGGAATCCGTAACGACAAAGCCGTCTCGATCGAAAGAAGTTTAGACTGCAAATTGTAAACCAAATTCTGATTTGGCGCCCACGGGAATACGTTTTTTCAAGAGGGAATCGAGATGGCTTGGCAGGAAGTTTTACGGTCCGAAGAATTGGTGGAAGGCCAAGGGGTCGAAGTCCTGCATGAAGGAGCTGTTATTGCTATTTTTCGGCACCAAGGCCTGCTCTATGCCATCGACGGGGTTTGCATGCACCAAGGTGGACCGCTTGCCCGCGGAAAACTGTCCGGAGGTACGGTTGTTTGTCCATGGCATGGTTGGATGTATGAACTGTCTACTGGAAAGAATGCTGTCACATGTCAAAAGATGCTGAACACCTTTTTGGTCCGAGAACGGGAAGGAAAAATTGAGATTGACGCGAGTTCGTAGGGTTTCCTAGCATCCCGCATAGAAGGTGGCTTTCGCCTCGATTGAAGGATTTCCACGGTCAGGAGGACCGCAGTGCAAACGATCAAAACCGCAGTCGTCGTCGTTTTGTTGCTCTTTGTTCTATACGGCGGTTACGTCGCCTTGAATGGAGAAAACACAGAACTGCAAACATCGCTGGAGAATTTGGTCAGCCCCGATGAACTCGTGGCCGACGTTTCCGGTCCCGCCGGTCTCCAACCCGCCGTTGGTTCGGCATCGAACGCACCGAATGCAGACCCATTCGCGAAATTCGCGTCGACACCACTGCCCACTTTCTCTCCGCCATCGCCTCCTCCGATCGCGACCCCGGCCGTCGCTAGCGGGGACATCGCTGCTGAACTCGTTTCGCCCCCAACGATTCCCGCGATCCCCAGTTCCGGTCCAGCGACCATTCCCTCCCTTCCGAATCTGTCCAGTCCAAACGCGATCGATAAAGAGCGAGTAAGCAAAGACACGCCTGACTTTGGGTTGGCCGTTCCCAACGCACCTGCCCTACCGACCAACACTCCGCTTGCAAACTCTGCAACCACGGCATCGAACGAGTTAGGCTTGCTGCCCAAAACCATCAACGGTTCGAATCCACCAGCCATCCCCCCCTTGGACCTGCCAACATTGCACGGGGGCGCAGATAACCTGAAGGATGCGACCACGGAACGAGGCACGGAATCAACCACCCTCTCGGAACCTTCCATTCCGTCGACAGCTATAGGCAAGTCCTACGAGAATGCCAAGCAATTGGCGATGGACCAAGCCGACGAAGGAAAATTACGAGAGGCGTTGGCAACGCTCTCGGTTTTCTACAACGCAGCGGAATTGACCACCGACCAGCGTACCGACCTCTTAGATATGCTCGACGCCCTCGCGCGGGAAGTCATCTACTCCCAACGGCATCTCATGGAGTTCCCGTACGTTATCGCTCCGAACGAGACGTTGGAACAAGTGGCCAAACGCTACAATGTTCCAAAGGAAATCTTGGCTCGCATCAACGGACTCGACCCTGAAAGCGAACCGGCAGCAGGGGCGAAACTAAAAATCGTTCAAGGTCCATTTCGTGCCGAAGTCGACTTGACCCGAAGCGAGGTGACCTTGTTCGCCGACGATCTCTACGCGGGTCGTTACCCTGCGACGTTCGGGACCGAACCACTGCCCAAGCCCGGTATCTACCAAGTCCTCGACAAACAACTTCAAAGGAATTACTACAGCAGCAACGGTATCCAGATCTCGGCAGATGATCCGAAGAACCCCTACGGCGGCCTCTGGATTGATTTAGGCCAAGATCTCTGCATCCATGGTTCCGCCGAGCTGGACGTAGGCGCCAATAATCTTGGCTGCATCAGCTTATCTCCGCTGGATGCCAACGATGTTTTTGGTATGCTCGGACGCGGTTCCCAGGTAACCATTCGAAGGTAGGTCACCTCTCCGACTCCGATCCTTCGACTCCGATCCTTCGACTCCGATCCAGCAGACACGTGACATATTTTGCAATACGATAAAGATCTTTTGAAGTCTTTGGTGCGTGAGCACGCACTGCAGTTCGGTCAATTCACTCTAGCTAGCGGCAAACAAGCATCGTTCTACTTGGACTGCCGCAAAGTCACCCTGCATCCACAAGGCGCGAACGTGATCGCTGCCGGCATGCTCGACTGGATGACAGGGAATCGCTTTGCTTCGATTCCTGACGCGGTTGGAGGTCTAGCCATCGGCGCCGATCCGATCACCGCATCCATCGTCGTGCTCGCCGGTCAACGCGGGCTGGCAACTCGCGGCTTCATGGTACGCAAAGAAGCGAAAACGCACGGCACCGGAAAATTGGTCGAAGGCCCCGTCACCGCAGGGATGACCTGCGTCATCGTCGAGGATGTGATCACTAGCGGCGGTAGTGCACTCAAGGCCGTCGAGTCGGCCCGAGAGTTCGGTATGACAGTACTCGGAGTCCTCGGTGTCATCGACCGCCTCGAAGGTGGACGCGAAGCGATTGAACAAGCCGGATTGCCGCTTGCGACACTTCTCACCATCAACGACTTTCGTTGATGCTACAGAGCGGTCGATGAACTGTTTTGTAGAAGCGACACTCTACGCGAGTATCTCCTGCATAACTTCAGCTCCTTCGACACCCGTCAACTTGAAATCCAACCCCTGGAATTTGTACGTGAACGCGTCATGCGCGATGCCTAACTGATGCAGCATCGTCGCGTGCAGATCGTGAACCGTACTTATCTTTTCTGTCGCCGCATATCCGAGTTCATCCGTAGCCCCGTAGACAGTACCGCCACGGATTCCGGCACCCGCAAGCCACATCGACATCGATTTATTGTGGTGATCGCGTCCGATGGGACCTTTGTTTTGTTGCGACATGGGAGTGCGCCCAAACTCGCCGCTCCAAACGATCAAGGTATCTTCGAACATACCCCGCCGCTTTAAATCCTGAATCAACGCCGCGCTGGCTCGATCGACCTCCTTCGCTCTCAGCGGCAACTCTTCGCGAAGCAAGCTGTGATGGTCCCAGTCCCGATGGTACAGCTGGATAAAGCGAACGCCGCGTTCTGCCAAGCGGCGTGCCAAAATGCAGTTGCTGGCAAACGTGCCATCCCCAGGCTGACAACCATACAGGTCCAGTGTTTCTTGGGACTCATCGCTCGCATCCATCAACTCCGGAACACTCGCTTGCATCTGAAACGCCAACTCAAATTGCGCGATTCGCGTCGCGATTTCCGGGTCATGCATGATCGCGTCCTGCTGGCGATTGAGCGCATTGATCGCATCGACGTCCGCCCCCTGCTGCTCGCGACTGACACCCGGTGGATTGCCGAGATAGAGAACCGCATCCCCCTTGCCTCGCAACTGGACACCTTGATGCCGACTAGGCAGGAATCCACCGCTCCACTGACGAGCCGCAATCGGTTGCGGACTCCTTCCTTTTCCAGTCGAAACCAAGACAACGAAACCAGGTAAGTTCTCGGCGATGCTTCCAAGTCCGTAATTCACCCACGCGCCCATACTGGGTCGGCCAGCGATCTGGGAACCCGTGTTCATGAACATGTGCGCGGGATCATGATTGATCGCATCGGTCGTCATGGAGCGAACGAGGCAAATATCGTCAATAACTCCACCAATATTGGGGAGCAAGGAGCTGATCTCGGTTCCATTGCTGCCGTATTTGGCGAATGGAAAAACCGGTCCCAAGCAGAAAAGTTTTTCTCCTTGAAGCTGCGCCAACTGCTGACCTCGAGTGAAACTCTCAGGCATCGGTTCGCCATTCATCTCGGTCAGTTTGGGCTTAGGATCGTAAAGCTCCAAATGAGAGGGGCCACCTGCCATGGTTAGCCATATCACCCGTTTTGCGCGCTGGGGAAAAGGGAGCGATTGCAAAACGCCTCGCGATTCAACCTCGGAGTTGCCTTGCAACCCGCCATCGGGAAACAACCCCACAGGCCGGGCTGTGCCTTGGTTGAATAGGCTTGCCAGCGCAGCGATTCCGATGGTGCTTTTTCCAAGCATCCGTCGGCGGCACAAAAGATGTTTTAGTTGCGTCGTATCCATGTTCGGAGTCCTAACGGTCAGCAACATACCGTTTCGCAAGGAAGCGGCTTGAGACCCATCCAAGGGTATTAGGTTTCAAGGGTCTTAGGTTTAATTGCGAGTGATTGTTTCATGCAAGCTCAGCAAAACACGGGCGACATGAGTCCAACTCGCTACTTCACTTGGATCCAAATCACTTGGTGGACTTGATAATCCAACGGCCAAAAGAGCCTCGGCTGCTAAAGGCTCTTGCTCGTAGCGCGAGCGATGGTAGCGGAGCAAGCTGACCAGCGTGTCCGTTTCCTCGTCGCGCGGCGAACGCTGCAACACGTGACGCACCATCCAATCCATGCGGTGAGAATCCCTTGCCAAATCGTTCCCATCGCTTCCCGAAGCAGGCACGAGTATCGAAGATTCACGTAGCGATCGAACCGCTAAAGCGCGGGCTGCTTCGACATACGTCGGATCGTTCAGCAACACCAATGCTTGCTGCGGAATGTTCGACCGATTCCTCTCCGCACAACATTCCTCTCGGCTCGGGGCATCAAAGGCCACCATGCTCGGATGCAGAAACGTCCGCTGCCACCATGTGTATAAGCCTCTTCGGTATTGATTATCCCCTTCGTCGTGCACATAGGTTCGCATCGGAAAGTTCAAGTTTTCCCAGTAGCCATCCGGTTGGTAAGGTTTCGCGCTGGGACCACCGATCCGAGGGACCAAAAGCCCCGAGACCGCCAATGCGTAGTCGCGCACCAATTCCGCATCGATACGAAAAGGGGTTTGCCGGGCGAGATGCCGGTTGTACGGATCGGCTTGTATCAACTCTGGGGTGGCCGTCGAAACCTGGCGATACGTCTGGCTCATCACCATCAATCGCACCATGTGCTTGATATCCCAGCCTTTGTCCACGAACTCCAAGGCTAGGAAATCCAACAACTCCGGATTCAACGGCAATTCACCTTGGGCTCCTAAATCATCAAGAACCTTGCTGAGCCCAATCCCGAAGAATTGCTTCCATAAGCGATTCATGGTGACTCGGGCAGTTAATGGATTATCTTTCGAGACAATCCATAGCGCCAAATCAAGTCGATTGAGCTCACGGTCCTTAACCTCGATTTGCGGCAGGTAGGACGGAAGAGCAGGCTTCACAACTTCGCCGCTTTCATCCAACCAGTTGCCGCGCGGCAAGATGCGAACGACCCGCTTTGTCTTTGCCGACTTCGTGACAATGCACTTAGGAAGCGATCGATAGAAATCCACTCGGGCCTTTTCCGCCACTTCGAGTGCCGAACGCTCCTCACGATATGGGCTCGCCGACCGGTCTCGATAATACTTTTGGATTTCCTGAGTCTGCAGCGGGGATCGTTTCTCCGCTTTCAATGCCGCAACGACTCCCTTGGCGGCCTTGACCTGTGCTTCGGTTGCCTTGGCCTCCGCGGAATCCGTATCCGGTGCCAGCTCAGGCAACGCATACCCGGATTCCGATACTTCTTTTTCCCATGTCTTTTGAGCCGCATCGAGTTCAGGTGCAAGCGATTGAACCTTCTGCTTTGCAGCTGCAACCGCACTATCCAATTCCTGCAATCGTTCTCGCTGCGAGTCGGTCATCACAGCCATCCCCTCTTCGCGAGGCGCAATGATTCCTTCCTGGATATCCGCAAAGAAAGCTCCTAACGAGTAGAAGTCTCGCATCGTGAACGGATCGAATTTGTGATCATGGCATTGAGCGCAGCCCGTGGTTTGACCCAACCAAACACTCCCGACCGCCCGAACTCGGTCCGCCAACATCCGCGACTCATAATCCTTTGGCTGAGCACCTCCCTCTTCGGTCGTCAGTAGCAGCCGATTGAAGGCGGACCCAACCAAGGCGTCTTGATTGCCCAACTCGTGGTCCGTATCCGCCACTAGATCGCCAGCGAGTTGCTCAATGGTGAACCGATCGAAGGGCTTGTTCGAGTTGAATGAGCGGATCACGTAGTCCCGATAAGGCCAAATGTTCCGTGGATTATCGCTGTGGTACCCAATCGTGTCCGCAAATCGCACCACATCCAACCAATGCATCGCCATCCGTTCACCATAGCGTTCATCCCCCAGTAATCGCTCTACCAACGCCGCATATGCATTGGGCGCATCGTCGCGGACAAACGCATCCACTTCCTCTGGAGTCGGGGGCAACCCAATCAAGTCGCTATAAAGTCGCCGGATGAGAGTTCTGCGATCCGCGATTGGCGATGGGACAAGTCCTGGCTTATTCAACCCTGCCGTATTCAATTGCTTTCGCACCAAGACATCGATGCTGTTCGTATCCTTGGAGGTGGTATCGCTCGAGTTATCAGGTCGTACTAGCTTCGGAGGTTGGACGGGTACATAGGCCCAATGCTTTTGATACTGGGCACCTTGATCGATCCATCGCCGCAGGATCTCTTTCTGCTGAGGACTGAGTGGCTTGTTCGCCGACGGGGGTGGCATCACCGTGTCCGTGTCTGTCGAGTCGACACGATGGATCAAAACGCTTTCGGCCCCGTTTCCAGGTACAAATGCTTCATGCTGAAGCGATGCTTCACGATCATCCAACCTCAATTCCGCTTGGCGATGGTTGGGATCCGGGCCATGGCAGTAAAAGCAATGATCCGACAAAATCGGCCGCACGTCCCGATTGAATTCGATCGACCCAGGAAGCGACGTTGCGTCGGCACTCCTGTTTGAGGTTGCCACCGGTTCTTGAGAAAGGCAGGCACCCGCACCGAAAGCCATGATCGCCAATGCGACCAGCCGAGTGAGCACAGGAATTGCTGCAGATATCATTGGTCAGAACCAGTTCCCTCGAGAGCGCACTGCGAAGGGCTACGGGAGTGCTGCGGTAGGTGGATGTGGCACCATTGTGATTGATCGCGAGGGGAAACGAAAGACAGCACCCCTCAATCCAGGGGCAAAAGTTCCCTCACGAGGATCTGCCCCATGGGGCGTTCCCATCGATGGAACCGCCCCGAAAGAAAGATTCGCAACAAAATCAAACGCTCTCAGCAAACGAACACGCCGATGCTAAAGACAGGCGCGACTAAGAAACCGACTTGATTTCGATCTGTCGCGATGTCGGTTTGGGGAGCTTAGGTACCGTCACGTGGAGAACGCCGTTCTTCAGTGCCGCACCAATCCGATCCACATCGACTTGCTTTGGCAATCGAACGCTGCGAGAGAATTTGCCTTGTGGCGTTTCGCCACGGTGCATCACGACCCCATCCCCCAAGGATACAACACCGCGTGTTCCCACGACATGCAGCCTGTCTTCGATCACTTCGAGTTTCAGGTTTTCCAAGGTTACGCCGGGGATATCCACCAACAGATGGTATTCTGCCTCGGACTCGTAGACATCGACACTCGGACGGTATTGCGACTCGCCGTTGCTCTCGCACGGGGATTCATTGCACGACCCGGACGCACAACCATTGTTGAAGACTTGATCGACGATGTTTTCCATCTCCGATGCAAAATCTTGTAACGCTGTTGGCAGTTGGCGAATTTGAAAAGGGAACTGTGCCATAGCGAAAAACCTCATTGTGAAAAAAGGTTTGAACCAGCAGGTGCTCGACAGACTTCTGTCAATGTGACAGCACCATTTTTCGAACGCAACTATTGAGAAGCAAGTACTGTGCCAAGATCTACGAACCGTGCAGGATCGTCCAGGATCGTCCAGAATCCAATCGGAAAGCAGTGAGGTTTTGCCGCAGAAATCATCGCCTGGCCATGCGCACACGAGATGCTCTTGAGATATCGAACATAACAATCCTGACGATCCCCCCAAAAGAAGAGTGCTAGCACATTATGTCATTTTTTGGATCTGTATCCGGATTTGCTTTCCCCCTGATTGACACGATTGCATTTCATCCAAACAATGCCCGACTGAAGGATCACTCGGTGCGGCAGGAGGCCGCTTTTCTGTCTCCGCTTTTTCTGTCTCCGCGGACGGAGGCTGCTTTTCTGTCTCCTGAATTGGCGATGCTGCATTGGTCCAGAAACAGAAAGCCTTTCAAAACGCTGTTGCTTGTGTGATGGCAACGTCTCCTGTCTCGATGGTTCGCCCAATCTTTTTTGCCTTTCGCTCTTCGGCTTCTGGCCTCTCGCTTTTTGGCTTGGCCGTTCCTGTTCTCGCCTTTGTCTGTGCGATTCACGTCGGTTGTTCAACACAAAGCCCAACCGATCGCGTGCAAGATCGAAAGGGTTCTGCGGACGATGGCCCTACGGAGCAAATGTCGGGGAATGCCTCCTCTTCAAGGGATCGCGAGGCACCGCCCGCTCTGACCACGGTGGCCGTCTCAGGTTCTCCCAACGCCCCAGCGGCGAAATGGGTACCGCCAGCCCCACTCAATGCGGCCCGAGCCTTCGGGTATTTGCAGCAACTGTGCAAAATTGGGTCTCGGACGACCGGAACCGCAGGAATGATTACGCAGCAGAAACTGCTCCAAGATCATTTTGAAAAGCTCGGAGGCAAAGTCGTTTGGCAATCGTTCACCCACAAACATCCCCTCAACAGCGGGCCCGTTGAGGTAAAAAACATGATTGTTCAGTGGCGACCGGAACTCAAGGAACGGGTGCTCCTGTGCTCGCATTACGATACGCGGCCACTCCCCGACCGCGACCCAAAAAACCCAAAGGGATTGTTCGTGGGAGCCAACGATGGTGGCAGCAGTACGGCTCTGCTCATGGAATTGGGACATGCGATGCCAAACCTGAAAACCAACGTCGGTGTCGACTTCGTTTTCTTTGATGCGGAGGAACTGGTCTATACCGCTCCCAACGGAACATCGCTGGGTGATTTTTTCGTCGGATCCACCTATTTCGCTCAGAGACTCGTCGACGAGCCATCGGATCGGGTGTATCGTTCCGGGATCCTTATGGACATGATCGGGGACAAGGACCTCCAGGTTTACTGGGAAGAGGTTGGCTTCCAGAATGCTCCTGCCGTTGCACGCGAAGTATGGGAGATCGCTAAGCAATTGGGGATCAAGGAATTCGTCCCCAAAGTCGTCCACTCCGTTCGCGATGACCATTTGCCCCTCATCCAAATCGCACGCATTCCCGTTATCGATATCATCGATTTCGATTACCCAACGGTTGCGTCGAGGACGCGTAGCTATTGGCATACGATGGCAGACACTCCCGACAAGTGTTCGGGTGACTCGATCACCAAAGTAGCCGCCGTGGTCATGGAATGGCTCAAGCGACAACCCAAGTAACAGGGCTGGGCGAATGGGTCCTGATGCAAACGCTATCTCTCTCGAGTCTCTCAGCTATCGATTTGGTACCAAGGTTGTACTGGACCGCTTGGATCTACAAGTCGATCCTGGGGAGTGCATCGCGGTACTAGGTACCAGCGGCTGCGGCAAATCGACGTT
>Ga0114972_10002987_pt1 | contig 12713 bp, 9 predicted proteins | sample M_140807_EF_Meta_FD_87354 | JGI IMG/M metagenome (GOLD analysis project Ga0114972, IMG submission 87354) | Freshwater microbial communities from Lake Montjoie, Canada to study carbon cycling - M_140807_EF_MetaG | ecosystem: Environmental > Aquatic > Freshwater > Lake | place: Lake Montjoie... | reverse complement strand
GGCATCGATACCGATCTGGTGGTAAATGGTTGTCAGCAGATCTTCCAGCGGAAGCGCGTCGCGTGCCGGCTCGGCAGCCGTGGCATCGCTGGCCCCGTAAATGAGCCCCCGGGCAAACCCGCCCCCCGCCAGCAGCATCGAATAGCATCGAGCCCAGTGATCGCGACCGCCCGTAACGTTCACCTTAGGCGTGCGGCCAAATTCCGTGGTCACCCAAAACAGGGTGGAATCAAGCATGCCGCGCTGGGCGAGGTCTTGCACCAACCCGGAAATGGCATGGTCAAGGGCGGGCATTTGGTCGAGGCAATTCTTGCGCACATCCACGTGCGAATCCCATTCACCGTAGGTCACGGTGACAAACCGCGTGCCGGCTTCCACCAAACGCCGGGCCAAGATAAGCCTTTCCGCCAGACCTTTGGGATGAAATTTGTTATCTGGGCCGCGCAAGCCCGTGACATCGCGGCCATAAAGGTCCATCGTTTCCTTGGATTCTCCATCCAAGGTGAAGGCGGACTGCGCCCGGGTGGATGTCAGTAAACCATAAGCGCGCTTGTAAAAATCGTCCATGGTATCGAGCGTGGCGGGATCCGCTTCCATCGCTCGTATTTGCTTTTCAACGATTTCCCTGGCAGCGCGGCGGCGATCAAACCGGGCACCAGAAATACCTTGGGGAACCGAAAAATCTCGCACCTTGAAACCTGCCTGACCGGGATCGGCATTCAGGTCAAACGGGCCGAAAGTGCTGCTTAAAAATCCGGTACCACCCGCAAAACTGTTGTTACTCGGAATCGCGATATAGGGAGGCACCTCGCCCCTGATACCCAGTTCGTGCGAGACCACGGCGCCCATCTGCGGGTAGTCGATCACCGCGGTGGGGGTGTATCCGGTGAACAGGTGGTACGTGGCCTGCTGATGGTCTGGGATGCGCCCAACCACGCTGCGGATTACGGTTATCTTATCGGCAATGGCCGAGGTCTTTGGAAAGTTGTCGCTGAAAACATCGCCATGCTTGGTCTTGGCAACTCCGAACGAACCCCGGTATTCCACGGGCGCCTCGGGCTTCGGATCGAACGATTCCTGCTGGGGCATTCCGCCGCCCAGATGAAGTTGGATCACGCTCAGGGCTTTGGGCGGCGCTTTGCGGTTGGCGCCTGCTCCAGCCGAGAACGCTTTGTTTCCAGATTCTTGAGCGCGCGCTTCAAGGCGCAGGAAGTCCCCCAACGAAAGACCCAGCGCACCAAAAACCCCTGCCTGAATCGCCTGCCGGCGCGATGCCATGGTGCGGAAGCCAGCGCACCCTTGAAGGTTAGGTGCGCTTTGAGGCTGATTGGTACGGTGCATGAAACTAAACCCCATGAAATCTGGGTGGGAGGGCTCTTTATTAAAATCCCATGGCAGCAGACCGAGTGCAAGGTCACCGTCTGGGATTGTTGTGGGCTAGGCACGCCAATTCAAGCAACAATCATATTCATTCAGGAATCGGTTAAACCAAGAACGATCAATGGCCAAAATTGCAGTTAACCTTCACTGCACTGAAACTGTCACCGTCTCAATTTTAGCATGGCCTGAGTTACGGAATGGACGGGGAAGCGGTTGCGCGATTCCTTGGGCGTCGATGGTTCGACAGCGAAACGTGTACTCGCCCGCAGGCACTCCGGGCAGCACGGTGGCCCAGTGGGCGTTGGTCAGTCGCATAGGCCACGATTGTGGTTTGCCCGTCGCGTCGAATCCGTGAGTGCCCGGTAGGATTGTTTCCCCCATCAGACCGGTCCAACGGGCTGGAGCACTCAGCAGTTCCGCATCTTTCCAAATGTTATTTACCGTTTTGGCAGCGGTCGCGGGTTCCAGCGACACCTGAACTTTAGATAGCCCGGAAATTCCAACTTGGGCATAACCAGTTACAGCGATTGCCTCGCCCGCCTTGATGGTCCGGGGAATCGACAGCGTGGCGGCAAAGGTCTTCATGGGGCTATCAACATCGTTGCCTTGGTCGGCATACGTATCGTTGGAAGTGGCAAGGTTGGTCAGGAACAGGTGGCTGAGCCACTTGACAGATTTGAATCCATAATCTTCCGGTACCACCATGCGGACTGGGCCACCACGCTCCGAATCGAGCCATTCTCCATTCAATTTGTAACAGAGAATCACTGGAGGCAAACCGGGCGGTTCTTCGAGAACGCGTCCGACGGGCAGCGAACTGCGAAACACCTGCTTGGGGTCGTTGTTGTGGTAACCATGGTAAAAAACACGCCTCAGCTTATCCTCGGGCTGAGCCAGCCAGACAACATCGCGCAAGGCTACGCCTTCCCACAACCCCATGCCAAGCGGGCACCCCAAATTCAGACACGTCATGACCTTGGCAAAACGGATGGTTTGCTTTTCACCTAGCTTCAACAGACCGGCAAAATCGAGCGCGTTGTTGGTTGCCCGTGTCAAAGGATTGCCGATTTTCGCCGGATGATCCGGGTCTGCCAATACTTCCAGCCGCCAAGTGTCTCGGGTCAGACCAACTTCACGTTTTTTCTCGTCTGGCAAGGAGTGCGGGAGCGGCTTGCCACGCGACACATCACGAAAATTCATGGAGGGGGTAAAGTATGGCTCCGGACGGGCGCCAGCCTTTTCCGCTTTCACTTTCTTGTTGTTTTCCTGAGTGACAGCCAAAGCGTTCGAACCCGACACTACTCCGCCAGCGGTAACCAGCCCCATGAAATAGCGCCGGGTCAGCCGGGCATGTTCTTCCAGAAACGATTTGTTGTTCATAAATGCACCCTAATAACGACTTCAAATAGGCTCATGCGCCAATGCCAGAACCGGGCCTTGCCCCTGTTCGAGCCTGCGAAAATTCACAAATGCCACCACATCAGACAGCACCCTGATCTGCGCCTTCACGCCTGCAACTGTCGCGCCGCAGTCGTCAACGTGATCGATCACCAGCAATAAAATCTGTCCGGGAAAAACCTGAACACGCGACATGCCAGCCTTGGGATTATCGAGGGCGCCCAAACAATCGATAAGCGCGTCGAGATTTCGGCCATAGGTGGGAAGAAAACCAAAGGCTTCAGCAAGAGCCTTGTGGAGGGCACTGCCATCAACCAAGGCGCGCGCGTCGATCCGGATGATCATGGTGGCTCCTGTTCAGCGGATTTTTTTGAACGAGTCGTAGTGATCGTCGGTGTAATGGGCAGTTCCATCCGACCCTGTAACCAAACGTTCCGCACCCCGATTGACGCCGGAACGCAGCGGATTCACGTCCCATTCCTGGTACCTAATCCGCTTGCCGGTGCGGTCTGTTTGAGGAAGTCGGCGCTCAAAATTACCAAAGGTTCGTCCACCTTCGTAGCCTTGCATCGGCTGGCTGTTTTTATCGACATAGTCAAGTACCTTCAGGGCCTTCTCGGGCACGCCCCGAGGGGCGGCAGATGCGGGCGATTTTGGTGCGATTGCGGGCGGTTTGGTGGCAACGGCCTTGGCGGGCGGTGCAAAGCATTCCGCCAGAAAAAGCTTGATGGCCGAGAAGGCGCGTTGGTCGGCATCGGGGTCGTAGGCTCGGCCGCTCTTGAGGTCGCTGCCCGCCTGAGGGTTGGTAAAATCGCCAGCCACACCACCCAGACGCAGCATCTGCCAATCGACACCGCCCGAACGCATCTCCTGTTCAAATGCAGCCACCTGTGGAAGGGGCACCAACGGGTCGTCAGCTCCAACAATGGCCAAAATCGCAGCGCCGATGTTCTTGCCATCGAGCCCAATCGGATTCAGATCACCATGCACACAAGCGACGCCCTGCAAATCGGCTTTCGATCGAGCCAATTCAAGAACTGCTGTTCCCCCCGTGCCAAATCCCACGGCTGAAAGCCGCGAGGAATCGACCTGGGAAACCTTGCCCATGGCCGAAAGCCCTGCCGCCGCACGCTTCCTGACCATGGCCCGATTGTTGCCGGTCAGACCAAGACGCGCAGCGGCATCCGCGGTATCGCGCGGCGTTACACCCTTGCCGTAGAGGTCGATGGACAGAACCACGTAACCCAGAGAGGCGATCTGGTTCGCCTTCTGTTGGGCCTGAGAGCTGGATGCGCCCAGTTCGTGGGCCAACAGCACTCCCGGGCGCTTGGCAGGCCCATTAGGGTCGAAGGTTAACTGGCCTTCCAGTTGAGTGGCACCGTCCTGATATGATACGGGCCGAGTAACAACCAAGGCATGCGCGGGTTGGCCAAACGCCAGCAACGCCACAAACGCCAAAACAATGGATGCCAGCGTGCCGATGTTGTTTCTCATGCGTTTTGGCCCCAGCAGATGAATTATGCCAATGTACTAAAGAAACCCACGCCGTGGCACAGGAAAAGATTCCACTCAGAACCGGTGATTATGCGTGATATGATGCTATCTCTGACGCGGCTCTAACAACCAGAACGGATGGATGGCAACAGGTCGCATGGTGTTGAATGGACACCTGGCTGACAGCCGATTGAAAAGTCGGGAGAAATGCAGTGGCTGTTGTAACTAATATTTCTTCTTATCTGTTCGCGTCGCTCGACGGGCTCAAACCGCTTCGTGAACGTTTGACTGCCGCCTGCCATGAGTGGGGTCTGAAAGGAACAATCCTGCTCAGCACCGAAGGCATCAACCTGTTCGTTGCGGGGCCCGCCGCGGAAATTGGCCAACTGATGTCCCTATTGAGATCTGTTCCTGGCCTTGAAAACCTGCGACCCAAAATCAGCGAGAGCACCGAGCAACCATTCACCCGCATGCTTGTGAAAATCAAAAAAGAAATCATCGCGTTTGGTGTCGAGGGGATCGACCCGGTGAATCGTCCCGCGCCCCGTCTGGCCGCCAAGGAACTCAAACAATGGCTCGACGAGGGCCGCCCTGTCACGCTTATTGACACCCGAAACGATTATGAAGTCAGTCTGGGAACTTTCAATAACGCGTTGCCGATCGGCGTGAGGCACTTCCGCGACTTCCCCGCTGCCGTGTCCAATTTGCCCGCATCGCTCCAGCAGCAACCGATTGTCACCTTCTGTACCGGTGGAATTCGTTGCGAAAAAGCGGCCCCTTACATGATTCAGAATGGATTCGACAACGTTTATCAGCTCGATGGCGGCATTCTGAAATATTTTGAAGAGTGTGGTAGCGCGCATTACCATGGTGAATGTTTCGTGTTCGACAAACGGGTCGGCCTTGCCGGCGATCTCGATGAATCGGGCCATGGCTTATGTTATGTGTGCCAAAGCCTGTTGACGCCCGAAGAGCGCGCAAGCCCGCTGACAGTGGAAGGCGTATCGTGCCCGAGGTGCTACCAGTCTCCCGAGGAACAGCAGGCTCGTTCCTTGGCCGGGCACCGTGAAAAGCTCAAGCGCGTCACCACGCCGCTTCCAGGAAAGCTGCCACAGGATAACTTCAGACCGCTGAATATCCACGCGCGCCACGACGGTTGGACCCTACTCGACTGTTTGTGCGATCTTTTCGACCATGTTCCCCGGCACGAGTGGCTCGCTCGTTTTGAAGCCGAAGACATTGTGGATTCCGGCCATCGACCGTTATCAGTATCTCACCAAGTGCGCGCGGGCGAACGCACTTTCACACGGGAACGGCTTCAAATTGAACCGGATGTGAACACAGCGATTGACATTCTGCATGAAGACGAGGCGTTGATTGTGATCAATAAGCCCGCACCCCTGCCGATGCACCCGAGTGGCCGTTTTCATCGCAACACGCTGGAATGGTTTCTCAAGGAAGTTTATGCTCCGCAGAAACCGAGACCTGCCCACCGCCTCGATGCCAACACATCGGGCGTCGCGGTTTTCACGCGCACCCGTGCGTTCGCGCAGGTACTTCAACCGCAATTTGAACAGGGTGTGGTGGAAAAACGTTATCTGGCGCGCGTCATCGGTCTTCCACCAGAACAATATTTCCGCTGCGACGCCCCCATTGCCACCAATGCCGGGCCACACGGATCACGCACGGTCGACTTAATTTCCGGACTCTTCGCCCTGACGGAATTCGAGGTGTTGGAGCGTTACCCGGACGGCACATCTCTGCTGATGGTGACTCCCCGTACCGGTCGGACTAATCAGATACGTGTTCATCTTTGGCATTTGGGTTGGCCGATTGCAGGCGATGCGATGTACCTGCCCAATCAGCAACTGGGGGAGATGCAAACGACGTCCATGAGTTGCGAACCTATGAAGCTGCTTTCGTGGAAACTGACATTCAAGCATCCGCTTCATGGCAAACCCGTAACATTTTGCGCACCCACGCCGTTGTGGGATTGATTCCCGGGCACGCCAATCTCCTGATTGGCGTGGCTTGTTCAACACTTAATCGAAGCAGACCTGATTTGAGACGCTATTTCAATGGCTCGCCATTTTTGTCGATGGCACCTGCCGCCACGAGGTGCAGCTTTGCGGGCAGAATGTGCTTCTGCGCAACTGCGCGAACCATTTCTGGAGTCACTTCGGCAATAGCCTTGCTGAACCGCTCAAGATGATCTTCTTTCCAACCGAAGCGATCCACAAAAAGAAGTTGCTCCGCCAAGGCAGTGCCACCGTCGTAGCGGAATGGCAAGTTGCCCAGCAAATAGCTTTTGGCATCTTCCACTTCATCCTTCGTGGCCATTTCCTTACGCAGACGCGCGATTTCCTCTAGAAATTCCGCTTCCACACGCTGCAAATTTTTCGCATCGGTGCCAATGTAACAGGCGAAAATACCCGGTAAAAGATCGGATGACGAGCAAATTTCGGCGCGCACGGTATAAGCCAAGCCCTCCCGGTCACGCAGGCGCCCCGAGAGCCTGTCTGTGAATCCCGGACCAGTTCCCAACACATGGTCCATCACCAGCAAAGCATGAAAATCCGGGTGATTGCGGGTTATGCCAGCATGCCCCATGAAGAACTGCAACTGTGCCGATCCCGGCAGCGATATAAATGTTTTCGATGCCTTGGGGGCAGGAATTGCCGGCAATTTTAGCTTCGCGGGTGCCTTGCGCGCTTTGCATTCACGTGTCAGCTTGATCAGCAGTTGCTCCATATCACCAGCGTCAAAATCGCCGACAACGGCCAGTGTGAGGTTGTCGGGAGTCATCACGCGGGCATGAAAACTCTTGCAGTCATCCAGTTCCAAAGCCTCAACAGTGGCGCGTGTGCCGATGCTAGACCGACCCAGCGGATGCTTGGCTCCATAAATGGAACGGTTGAGAGCTTGCTTGGCCCGGATCATCCCATCTTTTTCGCTATTGAGAATGACCGCCAACTGGCCCTCCCGCATCTGTTCAAAGGAGTCCATGGGAAAATCAGGCCTGTCGAGTGCAGCCAACATAAGGCCCAGCGCTTTTTCGCGATCTTTCGAAAGTGCCATGAGCGAAGCGCCCGATCCGTCGAATTCCATCTGCGCGCCCAGATCTTCCACCGATGCGGCAAATTCACGCGCTGTGCGCCCGTCGGCCCCCTCTTCAAGGAGGGAGCACGTCAGAGACGCTAATCCAGCCTTTTCCGCCGGTTCGTACAAGCGAAGATCGTGCCAGCTAGCCCCGGCAACAATGACAGGAAGCCCTCGGCGTTCGAGAAGCCAAACCACCATCCCATTGGGCAATACCACTTTTTGCGCACCACCGAGGGGATTGGAATTAACAATGGCTGGATGTGACTGCTTGTATTCTTTCCGCCCATGCAGGAGTGCTCTACTTTTTAAACGATAGCTCCCCGGCTTAGCCGATGCCGATGCGGAAGCTGGACGTGAGATCACCATGGCACGGTGGTCTGCCGCCAAATAGGTTTTGGCCACGCGCAGGATATCTGGTGCCGACACGCGGGCGACAGCGTCGATATAACCTTTCAGACGGGGTAAGCCGCCATCGACCACACCCAGCGCCACTCCCATGGCCCGTCCATGCACGGTTTCCTGCTCAAATACCATGGCAGCCAATAATTTGCGGCGAACCCTTTCCAATTCATTGGGCGACACAGGCTGATCTCGCAGTTTTTCAATTTCCTCAAAGAGCGCCTCTTCTGCTTCCTTTAGTTCGGTATCGGGAAGCAATTCGACCTGCAACTGCAACCATCCGGGGTGCCTTCCGGCACTATGCGATACGGAAACCTCAGCGGCCAAACCATCGTCTTCCACCATCCGTGTGTAGAGCCTAGATGTGCGGCCTTCTGCCAGGATTGTTGCCAAAAAATCGATGGCAGCCTCATCGGCATGGCCGCCAGTAATGGAGCGGTACCCCAATACGAAACGTGTGACATCGAATTTTGACTTCATCATTTTTTTAATTGGCAATACAGGCAGAGTTGTCGGCGTTTTGGGCCGCTCTGGCAGAACGCCACGGGGGATAGCGCCCAAATGACGCTGAACTGTTGCCAAAGCCGCAACGGGTTCGATACCGCCCGCGACAATCAGCACGGCGTTGTTGGGGTGGTACCAGCGGTCGTGGTGCGCCTTGATCACCGCTGCTGTGGCATCTTTGACGTGACTTTTTTCACCAATTACCGGGTGGCCATAGGGCGCATTAGGTCCAAAGAGAAGGGGCAGCAGCGTTTTTTGCTCCAACTCCCAAGGTTGGTCATCTCCACGGTTCAATTCTTCAATGACTGCGCCTTTTTCCTGCTCAAATTCATGTTTTTCATCGATTCGTAAGTTCCGCATTCGATCCGCTTCGATCTTCAACGCTTCTTCCCAACGGTCTGCCGCAAAATCAAAATGGTATGCCGTGATGTCTTCCGACGTGAACGCGTTGTTCGCTCCTCCACGTCGAAGTGTGATGCGGTCGATATCGCCGGGCATCAGCTTGTCGGTTCCCTTGAACATCAAGTGTTCGAGGTAATGCGACAATCCGGTCTGGTCGAGTTTTTCATCGGCACTGCCCACGCGGTAAACCAGCATGGTTGTCACCGTGGGGGCACGTTCCACCGGCACCAGATAGACTTCCAAACCATTGTCAAGGAGATGGCGTGTGACCTTGTCGTTCGCTTTTTTGCATGCTTCCACGATGGGCGCAAATGCCTGCCTTGAACTTGAATCTGGAGCCTGCAAGGGACCGACCAAGGTCAGAAACAGAAAGAGCATCATGATCAAAGCCTTTCAGGACGAATTGGATATTCAGCGCAAGGGACTCTCGCCACCGGAACGAGCAGGAGTGGGGCGATCGCGCATCTTGAAATAGATTTCCATTTGCATGCGCCTTCGTTCAAGACCCGGTGCGATCGAAAGGTAATAAATAGTGAGTCCTAATGCTATGGTAGCCACGATCTCAAAACCAAAGATCCAGTACAGTTCTTGATAAACTGGGGGCCGCAGGGGTCGGCGGTAAAATCGGGGGTTGAGTTGCCAGAGGCCCCATGCAGGTCGTACTGGCATTTGCTCATCCATCAGCCACCTCCCTGTCGCGGGTCTGTATACCAGCTACAATAGACTGTCGAAGAGCGGGAGAAAGAATCGAATCGCGGAAAGCCAAGGCAGTTGCACATTATTCTAGTAGAATAAATTTGTCTTCCATTTACATCAGGGAACGCCGCCGTGAGTTCCGACAAGATTACCGAATACCTCCAGCAGTTTGCGCAGTCGCGCCAGGAGATGATGGAGCAACTTCGCAAGGTGATTGTCGGGCAATCCGACGTCATCGAGCAGATTTTGGCGGCGGTGTTCACTCGCGGGCATTGCCTTCTGATTGGCGTGCCCGGCTTGGCTAAAACCTTGCTGGTGAGCAGTATCAGCCAGATCATGGAGCTATCCTTCAAGCGGGTCCAGTTCACACCCGACCTGATGCCTTCCGACATCACCGGAACCATGGTTCTGGATGAATCGTCGGGCAGGCGTGAGTTCCGGTTTGTCAAAGGCCCCATCTTTGCCAACATTCTGCTAGCAGATGAAATCAACCGAACACCGCCCAAGACCCAAGCGGCACTCCTGCAGGCCATGGCTGAAAAGGAAGTGACCGCCGGTCAGGAAACGTACAAGCTGCCCGACCCGTTTTTCGTGATCGCCACGCAAAACCCAATCGAGCAGGAAGGAACTTATCCGTTGCCTGAAGCCCAGCTCGACCGGTTCATGTTTACAGTGCGGGTTGATTATCCGAGTTTGGAAGAGGAAAAGAAAATCCTGGCAACAACCACCAAGGATGAACAGCCGGAACTCAGGCGTGTTCTTAGTTCCAAGGCTATTTTGAACCTCCAGAAGCTGGTCCGCAGCGTTCCGGTGGGAGAATTTGTGCTGGATTACGTGGCGCGATTGGTTCGTGCCACGCGACCAGGCACCCCAGAGGCGCCTCCATTTATAACAAAATGGATCGATTTTGGCGCCGGCCCCCGCGCGGGACAAAACCTCGTGCGGGCGGGCCAAGCTTTTGCGGCCATGGATGGACGCTATAGTGTTTCGTTGGCCGACATCAAGCGGGCTGCGGAGCCCGTGTTGCGCCACCGCATGGGAGTAAATTTCCAGGCGCAAGCTGAGGGCAAGAAAGCCGAGGATATCGTGCAGATGCTCTTGGATGCCGTCGCAGAACCCAAGGTTGAACAGTACGGCCGATCAGGCCGCCGCTGATTTTTTGCTTAACAAGGGAGAAAGACCAAAATGTTGATGACTCGACTCTCTGCCATTGCCTGTGCCCTTGTGGCCACAGTGGCTTGTGTTACTGAAGTCCGTGCCGCGGATGCCGCGCAGCCCGAAGCAGCGGCTCTTGCCGCATCGGAATCTCAGATTCCAAACCCATCTTTGTTGACTCCTTACAAAGACCAACAGCCAATCGTGCTGGTGGTACGCGATGCGCGCAAACCCGAGGTTTGGGGCGCGCTGAAGAAGTTTTGGAATGTTGCGCCGGTTGAGTCGGTGGATCCATCCACGGGCGAGAAGGTTACCCGTCAGGGTGTTTTCATCAAGGTGCCACTCGGCCTGAATACGGCACCATCAATTCCAGCAGAAAACCCACTGACAGCCGAAAAGGTGATGTTGGGCAAGAAGCTTTATTTCGACCCGATTCTTTCTGCCAACAACAAGGTTTCATGCGCGTCGTGCCACAACCCACAATTGGGTTACTCAGACCAATTGACAACCTCCACGGGCATTTTCGAGCAAAAGGGCGGCATGAACGCGCCAACTGTCTACAATTCAGGCTTCAATAGCCTGCAATTCTGGAATGGTCGCGCCGCGTCTCTGGAAGAGCAGGCTCAAGGCCCGCCTCAAAATCCCTCTGAAATGCACGATGGCAAAGGCAACGCCTGGTTCAAGGCTGTCGAACGCATCAAGGCCAAGCCCGAATATGTGAAGTCGTTTGCCCAGGTATTCGGAACCGCCCCCACCCGCGACGCCATTGCCAAAGCTATTGGCGCTTACGAGCGTCTTGTGCTCACCGGAAACTCCGTTGTTGACCGCGCCGACTTGGCCATGCGTGAACGCGTTGAAGAAGATGGTGGCGGCAAACTGGAACCCAACGCGGCAGATTATGCCAAGGTCTTGAAAGCTGCCATTGCCGCCAAGGATGCAGAAGCCCTGTCAGCTCTGAATCTGGAAGTGGGCTCCGAGCCTGCCAAGGTATCTCAGGTCGCGGCATCGCTTGCCAATGGCCGTAATCTGTTTTTCAATAAGGCCCGCTGCGCCTCGTGCCATGTTGGTGATAATTACACCGACAATGCCTTCCATAATTTGGGTGTTGGTGCCAAGGAAGGACAATGGGTTAGCGCCGACTTGGGCCGTTACGGTGCCCAGCCAACCGGTCACAAGGATGCGGCACATGTGGGCGCCTACAAAACCCCGGGACTGAGGCAATTGCTCAGTACGGCACCGTACATGCACGATGGAAGTGAAACCAGCCTTGAGGCAGTGGTGGATCTTTACAACCGTGGTGGCAACCTGAATCCGCATTTGGATGGCAAAATGCGCGACGCCGATGCGGAACGTGACGCAGCCAAGGCTGGCAAATCCGCTGTTATTCCCCGCAAGCTGCTGCTGACGGCTGATGAGAAGAAAGACCTGATTCTGTTCATGCGCGGCCTGCAGGGCGACCCTGTGGATGCCCTGATTTCAGCACCCTGATTTACGATCTGTTACAATTTTGGTTGCGGGGCGCCTTGACTATGGCGCCCCGCCTCATTTTGAAAGCATGGCGACACCATGAGCCTTTGGTACCGCGTTTTTGCACGCTCCGATGCGGCGATCAACCCAACAGACCTAGCAGAGCTGGCTCAGGTTATTCATCCTGGAACAACCTGCCACTTCGGTGCTGATACAGCAGGCTGGTTTTCCTGTGAACTGCGCCTGCCCGATGGCGCCATCCTCAATCTTGACCGTTATCTTGTTACCGAGGAAGGGGTACGTCGCGACCTGAACACCTGGGCCGCCTGGGTGGAAACGTGCGACTACTCCGATCGTGTTGAAGAGCTGATGGAACGTGTCATCCAGACGCAGCAGTTCTTCACCTTGCGGCGCCCCCTTGCCGCCGCCGATGACCTTGCCATCGAAAAAATTGCCGCTGGAGTCTGCCAACTCCTTGCCGAAAAACTCGATGGCCTCTGGCAAGCCGATGGCGAAGGCCTGTACGATGCAGGTGGCACCAAGGTCTTGCAGGAGTATTGATCCGGGAGTTCAGCCATGGCGGGTACGGAACGTTATCTCAGGCCGGATGTGATCCGGACTATCAGCCGGCTTGACCTGCGCGCCCGTTTCATTGTGGAAGGGTTCCTATCCGGTCTTCATGGCAGCCCGTTTCAGGGGTTTTCGGTTGAGTTTTC
>Ga0114972_10002985_pt1 | contig 12716 bp, 12 predicted proteins | sample M_140807_EF_Meta_FD_87354 | JGI IMG/M metagenome (GOLD analysis project Ga0114972, IMG submission 87354) | Freshwater microbial communities from Lake Montjoie, Canada to study carbon cycling - M_140807_EF_MetaG | ecosystem: Environmental > Aquatic > Freshwater > Lake | place: Lake Montjoie... | reverse complement strand
TTCCATTCTTTCAAAGATCTTTCGAATTAGCAAATCAAAAGTTTAACCTCTTGACCGTAATCCCTATTTTAATTTCTTAATTTCTATTTTTAAAATCTCTTGTTTTCCTCTCTAGAAAAACAACCCGTTTTTGATTGGGAGTGCAAATGTAGAAGTTTTTTGTCTTTAAAAGAACAAAAGTTAATTTTTATTTTTTAAAACTGTTTTTCCATTTTGCTAAAGAACATGTTGCTTTTTTAAAGCGGGTTGCAAATATAGACCTATATCTTTTTAAACCAAATAAATTTTAAAAATAAACTTGAATTTTTACAGGAAACCTTCACCATATTCTTTCTCTCTTTCGTATTGAATGTCTTAGAACTTTATGCTCGTTTTAAAAGCGGGATGCAAATATAGTAGCATATTCTTTGTAAGCAAAATTATTTTGAAAATAAATTGATTTTATTTTTTTATAAAGTATTGAAATTCAATAATAGCCAATGCTGTAAAGCATTTCATAAGATGGTTGTGATAATAAAAAAAGAGAAATAAATTAATGTAGTGATTAGTAATTTACACTAACTAGCATTAACCCACGCGCAGGAGTAGAAAAATCAACCTGACTTACATCTCCAGATTCAATTATTTTTTTAAAAGCAGCAATACTTGTTTTCTCTGTCCCAACTTTTAACATCGTTCCCACTAATCCCCTTACCATTCCTCTTAAAAACCGACTTCCACAAACATGGTACTCTATTTCGTTATGGTCTTGGCGCCAAACACTTTCAAATATTGTACAATTGAAATTTAAAACTTGGGTGTTTTTTTTCGAAAACGCTTCAAAATAATTTGTTCCCTTTATTATTTCTGAAGCTTCTAATAACTTTTCAAAATTTAAAGGATAAGGGAAATAATAGCCCCTATCCAATAAGAAAGGGTCTTTTTGTTGATATATTGTATATCTATACTGCCTGCTTTTTGCATCAAACCTACAATGCGCATCTTCTTGTTTGAGCGCAATTCCTTTTATCACAACATCAGAACTGATAATCGCGTTTAAATGGTAAACGGATTGCTCAAACCTTTCCTTTGGAATTTCATTTTCATCAAAATGAAAGAAATTTTGTAACGCATGAACACCAGCATCTGTTCGGGATGAACCTGTTAAATCAATCTCTTTTTTGAAATAAATTTTAAGCGCTTGCTCTATTTCAGATTGAATGGTGTGCGCATTGTTTTGCTTTTGAAATCCAGCGAAATTGGTTCCCATGTATGAAACCTCAATAAAATAACGAGACATTAGATTGGGGTTTATTCAAACAAGTGATTAAATTGAATTAAATTATTTTCTTCCGTAAGTAAAGTTGATAAGGGCTTGAAATTTTGTTTGTCAGACACATATTTGAAAGCGTTTATTAAAAATGTCAATCTATTTTTTTCTTTCAAAAATAATACCGATAAATTTTTCGCCATTTCTGTGGTGTATGATAATGACTGAAATGCTTTCTCAGAAATCTCAATCATAGTTTCCTCGTTTTCTTCTAAAATCATTTGCTTCCTTAATTGCAAAAAATCCTTCTCTGTTGCTTGGCTTATGGAAAACTGTTTTACTGAAACTTCTTTTGGCAAATTTTCAACTGTTGATATTTTCGGGATTTCAATTTTGTCATTTTCTATTTGCTTAGGGAATGGAATAAAAATCGAAATGGTATCGTTTTTTTCCTCATCGCTAATGATATATTTGATTAAATACCCGGTGCTATCAATATAAGAAAAATCTTTTTGAATTCGCTGTCTCTCCTTTTTCTTTTCTGATTTTTTCGAGCGTACTTTTTCAGTTTGAGTGCTCTCTACAATAACTATGTTTGAATCAACATTTTCAACAAGTTTTATTTTTGTATTCAATTTTAAATTTGAACTGTCCTTTGTTTGAATGAATTTTCTAGTTTGCTTAATCTTTGGGTTATTGCTTACTTCAGCCAAAATATTGGAAAACTCATCATTGTTATTTTCTATTATTTCCTGTTGTTGATTAGTTTTGTTTTTAGAAACTGTTTGCTTTGATAAATCATCATACAATTCCCAATTTGAAGAATCTACCTTTTTTAATAGAAGTGATAAATCCTTGTCTTGAACCTCAAGATCATAATTCATTGCATTCCATTTGTTCATTGGAAACCCAATGATTACAGACATCTTTCCACTTTGTAATTTCGGTATGATTAAAAAGCCTATTTCTGATGAACTAAAAACTTTATTGTTTAATCGCACATAAAAAGCCTGACTATTATCAGATTGAATGTATATAAAATGAGGTGTTTGCGCTAATATGCTTGTTGAAAAAAGAAACAGCAAAAAAAACAAACCAATTTTTTTTATTGAATTTACACTCATCATGTTTCAAAGCTACTTAATTGTAAATAAATTTCAATTGTTAAAAACCATTCATTTTAAAAAAATGCAAGTAAATTTGGCAAAAAAAATCAAACTATGCGCAATCCATTTATTTTACTTTTATTATTAATTACAACTGAAACCGCATTCGCACAATTTCAAAATGAACCTAAAGATACCAGCTGGAAAAAAGAGTATAGAGGTAGCGAAACAAAAATAAACAGCGTTGTTCATACTAAATTAGACGTAAAATTTAATTTTGACAGCGCTACAATGAATGGAAATGAGTGGCTTACATTACAACCTACATTTTATCCTACAGACTCTGTAAGGCTTGATGCTAAAGGAATGACGATAAAAGAGGTTTCATTATTTAATGCAGGGGTAAAGACCAAATTAAAATATGATTATGATGGAATGCAGCTTAATATCAAGCTAAATAAAACATATAAAGGTGGTGAAAAATACACATTGTATTTTGAATATATCAGCAGGCCTAATGAACTTGAATCTGAAGGAAGTGCCGCCATTACTGATGCAAAAGGACTTTATTTCATAAATCCAACAGGGGAAGACAAAAACAAACCAACTCAAATTTGGACGCAAGGTGAAACAGAATCAAATAGTGCATGGATGATTACGATTGATAAACCCAATCAAAAATCTACTCAAGAAATCACAATGACGGTGCCTGATAAATATGTAACGCTTAGCAATGGTCTTTTAATTAGTCAAAAGAAAAACACAAATGGCACTAGATCAGATTATTGGAAAATGGATTTACCCCATGCACCTTATTTATTTTTTATGGGTGTAGGTGATTTTGCCATTGTAAAAGATAGTTATAAAGGAAAAGAAGTAAGTTACTACGTAGAAAAAAAGCAGCAACCTTATGCTCGTGGCGTTTTTGGGAATACTCCAGAAATGATGGATTTCTTTTCTAAAAAATTAAATGTTGAATACCCTTGGCCTAAGTATGCTCAAATTGTTGGTAGAGATTTCGTAAGCGGCGCTATGGAAAATACATCTGCTACTTTACATCAGGAAAGCGCTTATCAAAATGCGCGTGAATTGACCGAAGGAAATGATTGGGAAGAAACAATAGCTCATGAATTATTTCACCATTGGTTTGGCGATTTAGTAACAGCTGAAAGCTGGAGTAACCTTACCGTTAATGAAAGCTTTGCGAACTATAGCGAATATTTATGGGACGAATATAAATATGGTAAAGACTTTGCAGATGCACATAATTTTGAAGACATGCAAGGATATATGATGAGCGGATCTGATAAAAAAAACTTGGCAAGATTTCATTATGCCAGTAGAGAAGATATGTTTGATGCAGTGAGTTACAATAAAGGTGGGCGTATCTTACACATGTTGAGAAACTTTGTAGGAGACGATGCATTCTTTAAATCATTAAACAACTATTTAACTACAAATAAATTCAAAACTGGAGAAGCGCATCAATTGCGTTTAGCATTCGAAGAAGTAACGGGTAAAGATCTAAATTGGTTTTGGAATCAATGGTATTATGGTAGTGGACATCCAAAATTAAAAATCAGTTATGGTTTTGATTCAGAAAAAAACATTGCTTCAGTGATTATTGATCAAGTTCAAAAATCTGGAAACGCTTTCATTTTACCAATGGCTGTAGATATTTATGTAGATGGGAAAGCAACTAGAAAAATGATAACAGCAAAGAACTTGAGCGATACCTTTAGTTTCAATGTATCGAAAATGCCAGAGTGGATTAGTGTAGATGCTGATAAAATTTTACTTGCTGATAAAACTGATTCAAAAACGGAAGCAAATTATCTCGCACAATGGAAGTATGGTAAAAATTATTTAGACAGAAAAGAGGCTTTGGATTATTTTGCGAAGAACAGCATTGCACAACTTTCTGAAGGACTAAATGATACATTTTTTAAACTAAGATTAAGCACAATTCAAAAAATTGGCACATCTGGTTTCAAAGGAGATACGGCCATTATCAACCAAATTGAGCGCATTGCAAATAAGGATGCAAATAAAAAAGTAAAAGCTGCTGCCATTAATTTCCTTGTAAAAAATGGCGATAAAAAATATTTATCATTATATGAACAAGCAATTAAAGATTCGTCTTATGCTGTTGCTGGCGCCGCTTTTAAAGGGATAAATGCTATTAAACCAGAAGGCGCTTTCGAACTTGCAAAAAAATACAGCAATGATGTTAAAGGTGCTTTTGGAGACGAAGTAAATAAAATCATTTTAACTCAAGGAACAGAAGCTGATTTCGATTTCATCGCAAACCGATATGCTGAAGCGCCTTTAAGTCAAGAAAAAATTTCAATGACTGATAAGTTTGCAGTGTATTTATCTAAATTAAACGACATGGCAAAAATCAAAGCTGGAATCGATAAAATCTTAGCATTTAGAAACAGTATCCCATCTCAATATTTGAATTTCATAGACCCAAGTATTTCAAAAGCATTAGGGAAAATTTCAAAAGCAAAAGGAGAAGAAATTGAAAAGTATATTGAGGATAAGTTGAAGTAAAAAGAGGTTTGGGAGGTCGTAGGGGTTGAATATTTTCAACCCTTACGTTCAAAAGGTTCAAAAGGTTCAATGGGTTCAAAAGGTTGGGGATTTCTGTCTGCAGATGTTGATTTTTCTCCAATTATCAAATAAGAAGATAGTTCAGAATTTTTTGAAGTTAGAGCGGTTTATAATGTTTAGTACTTCTTGTTTTTTATCTTCCTAACTAAAGAAAAAAATTACAAATACAAATACTAATTAATGAGCTGGTTTTCAGAACTACTAAAAAAGGATAATCATCAAGATAAGAATAGCAGTTATTTGGATAAAGAAATAACATCATCTAGTCCTAAATATGCAATTGCATCTACTTCATTTAAACTCGAAGAATCTATTGTATTTGAGTCTGATGAACATGGAAATAGAATATCACCTGATGATTATGGTTGTATTGCTAAACGATTTGGACATATAAAAATGTGGGCAAATAGAAATGTTGCTGTACAACATCTTCTTCGTGAACATCAATACATACTAAAAAAGGAGTTTGAGGAAGTTGATGGTTGTATACAAACTCTCTATGAGAGATATGATTCTGAAAATTATCATAAAATGACACCAGAGCAAAGAGCAGAACTAGTAGAATCAAAATATAGAAACTTTGTTGTTTGTTAATAATAAGGACGATACACAACTTCCGTTTTTCATTTTATACCAAATCTGAATAAAATGGGAAAGAAAAATTTCTACCTTTAAAAGGGTGGTGTATCGTACTTTTTCTATAATAAATAATTCTGAGGCTCAGGAAATGCTATTCATTATCAATTATAAAATAATGACACCGGTTAAGAAACCGGCGCTAGTTAGCTACTTACTGATTAATATGATTCACCACCCTTACTGGTACAATAACTATTTTCATAAAAGGATAATACGGCAAAGTAGAAAGTTTTGCATGCACATCTTCAATGTCTACTGCCATCATCACCATGTAAATTCCAGACATGTCTAACTTGATGAAGTTATTTACAATTGTACCGTTTTCTTCGATTTCTTTTACCAACTCTTGCTCTCTAGGAAGTAGACTCATTCTTGTTTCGGTATCTAATCCTTCTAGCTTGATGTCTAACATGAATTTTTTCATTGTTATTTTTTTTTAATTGAGATTTGTGAAGTTTGTGAGGTTTATGAGGTTTGAGAGGTCGTAGGGGTTGAATATTTTCAACCCTTACGTTCAATGAGTTCAAAAGGTTGGATGTATCTAAATATCTTTGATTCTTCGTGTCTTTGTGCCTTCGTGTCAGAAGAACTTCTACCACCCACCACTTGCGCCGCCACCACCAAAGCTTCCTCCACCAAAACCACCAAATCCACCGCCACCGGAGCTTCCGCCACCACCAGATCCGCCAAAGCCGCCGCCCATTGGGAAAAACATTGGACCACCAAAACCACGGTGACCTCTCCTACTCATCATCGATCCGCCACCGCCTCCACCTGCACCCATAGAAAATATCACCAATAATATCACTAAAACAATTACAATTTTTCCAGCCGAATTCTTATCCTTTTTACGAGCAGTATGATATTCTCCTTGTACTGCTTTTATTATCGCGTTTGTTCCTTCATCTATTCCTCGGTAATAATCATTCCCTTTAAAATTTGGTTTTACCTCATCTTCTATAATATGCTTTGCGGTAATATCTGGAAGAGCACCTTCTACTCCATAACCGGTAGAAATGTTCATCTTTCTATCGTCCTTGGCGATTAAAAAGACCACGCCATTGTTGTACTCTTTTCCGCCTATACCCCAAGACCTGCCTATCTTTAACGCATAATCACTGATGTCATTTCCTTCAAGTGTGGAAACAATAATTACGGCGATTTGTGTACTTGTGCTGTCATCAAAGGCTACTAATTTTCTTTCTAAAGCGGCTTGCTGATCGGCAGTAAGTGTATTGGTATAATCATTTACCAAACGTGGTGGATTAGGACGATCTGGAATATTTTGACCAAAAGCAATTTGAGCCAATCCCCCAATAATCAACAAAAAAACAATACCTATCTTTTTCATTTTATGGGGAGTTTATTTGCCAAATACAATTTCATCCGGCAATTCATTTTTATCCATGATTCCTTGATGTGGAAATTTTTCAATCAAAACATTTCCTACCTCGGTGATGCATTTTACAATACCTTCTGTTAGATTGTTTTCTTTAAACAACATCACCATTTGCTTTACCTGATTATTCCAGAATTCAGTGCCAACTTGTTGATGAATGCCTTCGTCGCCAAAGATGGCCACTTCTTTATCCTTATATGCGAGGTATAATAAAACGGCGTTCCTTTGATTGGTTTCTTGCATTTTTAAATTAAAGAAAATCTCAGAAGCTCGTTCTATAGTGCTCACCAATGGATTTTTCGATTCAATATAAATCCTTATTTCACCACTGGTTAGTTGTTCGGAAGATTTAATCGCCTCCACAATTCTTGCATTTTCTGCATCAGAAAACAATGGTTTCTTTTTAAACAATCCGAACATATTGATTTTTATTTTCTTCTTGATTGAAAATTACTTGATGTTGAAATCAATTTGAGGTGCTTTTTCTGTGCCTTCATCTGCTTTGTAAAATGGCTTATCATTGTAACCAAACAAACGCGCCAATATTACGCCAGGAAATTTCTTCACTTTTAAATTGTAATCTTCAATGGCTTTGTTGTAATCCTGACGAGCTACATTAATTCTGTTTTCCGTGCCTTCAATTTGAGTTTGAAAATCTCTAAACGCATCGGTTGTTTTTAAGTTTGGATAGTTTTCTGCAACAGCCATCAATCTACTAAATGAACCTTGTAAATTGGCCTGTGCTTTTTGATATGCTTCTAAAGATGCTGGATCATTTACATCGACTTGAATTTGTGTTGCTTTTGCTCTAGCTTCCATCACCTCTTTCAATGTTGATTTTTCAAAGTTTGCAGATCCTTCAATGGTTTTGATTACACTATTGTACAAATCTGTTCTACGTTGATAATTTGTTTCTACATTACTCCATACTTTTTTCACCCCTTGATCAGCACCTACTAACCCATTGTATCCGTTACATCCCCAAAATCCGATGATTAATAAAAAAGCGCCTAAAGCAATTAAAATGATGCTACTTGTTTTCATGATTTTTATTTTTTTGTAAAATTATACATTCCAAAACTAAATTGACTGTTAATTTAAGCAAACGAATTGAAATATGTTGAAAATAATTTATGATTCTGATTTGTTATTAAAAATTGGTTGAAATCCTATTTGATAAGCGAGAATTTTTATTTTCTATGTTTGATTTTATACCTAGTTTCACCACGTGGAAAATAATACAACTTTAAAAAAGGCATTAAAACCCATTCATCTTTGGGGCTTGGCAGTAGGATTAGTTATTTCTGGAGAATATTTTGGCTGGAACTTAGGTTGGGACGCAGCAGGAACCATTGGTTTTCTCATTTCCACTTTAATCGTTACGGTTTTATACATCTGCTTTGTTTTTAGTTTTACGGAGCTAACAGCAAGCATCCCTCATGCAGGCGGGCCATTTGCCTTTGCTTATAAAGCATTTGGACCTTTCGGAGGACTCATTGCCGGTTATGCGACACTAATAGAATTCGTATTTGCTCCTCCCGCAATTGCATTTTCGTTAGGAAGTTATGTGCATTTTCTTCATGCAGGCATTCCCGTTATGTATACTGCTGTAGGTTGCTATGTATTATTTACATGCATTAATTTATTGGGCATAAAAGAATCTGCGATTTTTAATTTAATCATAACTGTGTTGGCTGTCATTGAATTATTACTTTTCATGGGTTTGGTAGCACCGAGTTTTGAAATGAAAAATTTTACTGCTGATCCAATGCCACATGGGATTACAGGAATATTTGCCGCACTACCTTTTGCCATTTGGCTATTTTTAGGCATTGAAGGGGTAGCCATGGTTGCTGAAGAAGTAAAAGACCCAAATAAAAATATTCCAAAAGGGTATTTAATGGGTATTGGCACCCTTATCTTTTTAGCCTTGGGCGTAATGATTTTAACAGGTGGAATTGGCGACTGGCATTTACTTAGCAAAATAGACTACCCACTTCCAGAGGCCATTGGTATGGTTATGGGGAAAAACAATCAACTCACCACGATCTTTGCTGGCATTGGATTGTTTGGATTAATTGCATCTTTTCATGGATTAATTATAGGCTATTCAAGACAAATATTTGCATTGTCGAGAAGTGGATTTTTACCCAAAATATTCAGCAACGTGAACGCTCGTTTTCGTACCCCTCATTGGGCATTAATTTTGGGTGGGGTGATTGGTCTCATTTCATTATTTACTGGAACCACGCTTATTGTTATTACCATTTCTGCTTTAGGAGCCGTGGTCATGTACAGCATTAGTATGATCAGCTTATTGAAATTAAAAAAAGACAAAAACTTCCAATCAAGTTTTAAAACGCCTTTTTATCCTTGGTTTCCTTTGATGGCTCTGGTGCTTTCTTTAATTTGTATTGGCGCAATTGTTTATTATAATGTAATGTTGAGCATCATTTTCTTTGCAGGACTTCTTGTATCATTTTTGATATTAAAATTATCAGGCACTAAAAATATCAGTTTGGACAATGATGTTGACATAAATCATGCATAATTCATTCATAACAATTCATGTATAAACAAAGCTTACAAAATATCACTTACAGTTTCTCCGATTTAAAAATATTGATGGCCAAAGCGACGCCATTTAGATCAGGTGATGCTTTGGCGGGATTGTGTGCAGAAAGCTATCAGGAAAGAATAGCCGCTCAAATTTGTCTTGCCAATGTGCCTTTAAAAAACTTTTTATCAGAGGCCATCATCCCATATGAATCAGACGAAGTAACCCGATTAATTATTGACGGTCATGACAAGATTGCTTTTTCGGAAATAAGTTCATTCACCGTTGGCATGCTTCGCGACTGGTTATTGAGTGACATGGTGGATACTACAAAAATTCAACAATTACAATTTGCATTTACGCCAGAAATGGTTGCCGCTGCAAGCAAAATCATGCGCAATCAGGATTTGATTTTAGTGGCTAAAAAATGTGAGGTTGTTACAAAATTTAAAAATACGATTGGATTAAAAGGAAGATTATCAACCAGACTTCAACCCAATCACCCCACTGATGATTTGAAAGGAATTGCCATAAGTATTATCGACGGATTGTTTTATGGAAGCGGAGATGCGGTAATAGGTATTAATCCAGCAACTGATAACCCAGAAAAAGTTCATTCGATTTTGTCCATGCTTGACGATTTGATTTTAGCTTTTGACATCCCAACACAATCATGTGTATTAACGCATGTTACAACCACAATAGATTTAATCAATAAAAATGCGCCTGTTGATTTGATATTTCAATCTATAGGCGGCACAGAAAAAACAAATACCAGCTTTGGTGTTAGTTTGACATTATTACAAGAAGCTTATGAAGCGGGCTTGAGCCTGAATAGAGGAACCATAGGAAACAATGTCATGTATTTTGAAACCGGTCAAGGTTCTTCTTTATCTGCGAATGCGCATGAGGGTGTGGATCAACAGACTTGTGAAGCGAGAGCTTATGCCGTTGCCAGAATTTTCAAGCCTCATTTGGTAAATTCTGTTGTAGGATTTATTGGGCCCGAATATTTATATGATGGCAAACAAATAACACGTGCTGCTTTAGAAGATCATTTCTGTGGAAAGTTGCTTGGCCTTCCAATGGGAATGGACATTTGCTATACCAATCATGCAGAAACGGACCAAGATGACATGGACAATTTATTGGTGCTCATGGGAACCTCTGGCTGTAACTACATCATGGGTGTTCCTGGAGCTGATGACATCATGTTGAATTATCAATCTACTTCATTTCATGATGCATTATTTTTAAGAGAATTACTAGGACTTAGACCTGCACCAGAATTTGAAACATGGCTAAATAAACAAGGCATTTGTGATGATCAAGGAAAATTAATCACATCAAAATCAAATCATCCTTTATTAAAGTACATTAATGCATAAAGAAAACGAAATAATAAAGTATGATTCATGGGAGGTTTTAAAAAAGCACACCTCAGCAAGAATTGCATTGGGTAAAACGGGTGTATCGATTCCATCTAATCAAAATTTGTCATTCAAATTGGCGCATGCATTAGCGAGAGATGCCGTATATAATTTACTAGATAAAAATAAACTTTTCGATCATCTTGAATTGCTTGAACATCCTTTCCTCTTTTTACAAAGTTGTGCCATTGATAAAAAACAATATTTACAAAGACCTGATTTTGGAAGAAAATTAAATCAACATTCAATTGATATCATCAACAAAGAGGATTCAAAAATTGAACATGATATCTGTATAAATATTGCTGATGGATTATCCGCTGATGCTGTCAATAAACATGCTATGCCATTGATTCATTTATTAATTCCAATGTTGAAAGAAAAAAATTATTCAATTGCACCCATCTGCATTATTGAACAAGGTCGTGTAGCCATAAGTGATGAAACAGGATATTTATTAAACTCAAAAATGTCAATTATTTTAATTGGCGAACGTCCAGGATTAAGCGCCACAGATAGTTTGGGCGTTTACTTAACCTTTAACCCAAAAGTTGGAAATAACGACGCTTTGCGAAATTGCATTTCTAATATCAGACCCGAAGGATTGACTTATGAAATTGCCGCACAAAAAATTATAACACTTATTAATGAAGCCATGCGCTTAAAGATGACGGGTGTTGGTTTAAAAGACAACAATAATTTTATACCGAATTAATACCCAGATTTAGATCCACCAATATTTTCAATTGGATGCCAAGTTGTTTTCACCTCTTGAAAATCGTTGATAAAATAGGGCGATTGCGCTTCTTCACTCATCCAATTTTTATTTTTATAAAAAGCAGTTCTTTTCACATTCAACGCTGCATTTTCTTGAATCAATTTAATATCGTTTGCAATATCTTCTGCATAGCAAACTGCATTTACATCCATATGATTTGAAAAATGAGGCAATAATTCTGACACTTTTCCGGTTAAAATATTTACTACACCACCTGGCAAATCTGAACTGTTGAGCACTTCAGCAAAAGTAACGGCAGACAATGGCTTTGTTTCTGATGCTAAGATCACACAAGTATTTCCACCGGCGATAACAGGCGCCATTAGCGAAACCAATCCTATCAATGCATTTTGTTGTGGCGCAATAATTGACACAACGCCCATTGGCTCTAATGCAGAAAAATTAAAATGAGAAGATGCTACTGGATTAACGCTGCTGAAAATCTGCTGATATTTATCGCACCAACCACTATAATAAATCAAACGATCTATTGCTAATTCCACTTCGTTTTCGGCTTGTAACTTTTTTGATCCTTGAAGCATAAGTTCTTCTACAAACTGCAACTTTCTACCTTCCAACATTTCTGCAATTCGATATAAAATTTGTCCCCGATTGAAAGCAGCTCTTGTACTCCAGCCGCCAAATGCAGTTCTGGCAGCTACTTCAGCATCTCTAAAATCTTTTCGAGAACATAAACATGCATTCGCTGCCACTTCCCCTTTTGGATTTTTCACTTCATAGGTTCTCCCCGATTCTGTTCTTGGGAATTGTCCGTTGATGTATATTTTGTATGTTTTTAAAACGAATAATCTAGTTGACATGTTTGTTGTTTGGTGTTTGGTGTTTGGTGTTTGGTGTTTGGTGTTTGGTGTTTGGTGTTTGGTGTTTGGTGTTCAACCACAAACCATAAACAACAAACATTATAGTTCTAAATACCCCCCT
>Ga0114972_10002982_pt1 | contig 12719 bp, 5 predicted proteins | sample M_140807_EF_Meta_FD_87354 | JGI IMG/M metagenome (GOLD analysis project Ga0114972, IMG submission 87354) | Freshwater microbial communities from Lake Montjoie, Canada to study carbon cycling - M_140807_EF_MetaG | ecosystem: Environmental > Aquatic > Freshwater > Lake | place: Lake Montjoie... | reverse complement strand
GCCGATAAAAGTGAAAATAATTGGTCAATAACGGCTTGTCTTTGGGCTACTGGAACATGATGGATTACACAGTTCAGATAAATCAAATCAAATTCGGCTTCTTTTTGAAGCTTATCCAATGCGATGAAGCGGATGTTTTGATTCTGAATTTTTTCTCTGGCATAATTCAATGCTGCATCAGACAAATCGCTTCCTACTATTTCAGATGTAGGAAACCGCTGAAGAAGATTTTCGCTTGTAGCGCCAGTTCCACATCCAAAATCAAGAATTCTTTGCGGGGCACTCTTCAGCGATGTTTTATTTTCAAGGAGATCTAAGCGTCCACGGATGAAGAAATGCTTGTCATTACCCGTAAGGCCAATCCCCTTTTTCAACATGGCCTCATATTCCTCCGGTATTTCAAAAAGTTCTTGCATGCTGGAAGGTCAAATATCCAAAACTTTGTGGCTATGAACTGCTTTTGTTCAGGTCCATGCTGTTGAATTTTATCAAAAAACCTTGCGGCTTAGTTTGAATAATGCATCTGAAGCAATGGATCCATGTATTCGCGGCTATTCGACAACCTTGGAACTTTATTCTGACCACCAAGTTTGCCTCTCGATTTCATCCAATTGTAAAATAATCCTTCCGTTGCCAGATGCATTCGAGGTTCAAGAAGGGCGATGTCTTTGTAGCGTTTGGCATCATAATCTCCATTAATTTTTCGAAGTTCTTCGTCCAATATCCGAATAAAAGTTTCCATTGAAACAGGTTTTCGGGAAAATTCCACCAGCCACTCGTGTCTTCCTTGCTTACCGGCCTGCATATATTCCGGAGCTACAGTAAATTCCACAACTTCAGCTGCGGTTTCTGCGCAAGCCCTCGCAATAGCCAGTTCTGCATTTTCTACCATAACTTCCTCTCCAAAAGCGTTGATAAAGTGTCGGGTTCTTCCGCTTACCTGAATTCGGAAAGGATTAAGCGAAGTAAACCGGATTGTATCTCCGATTTTGTAACGCCATAATCCTCCGTTTGTACTGATTATCAAAGCGTAATTTTTTCCGAGTTCCACATCGGCGAGGCCAATGGTATGTGGATATTCTTTTCCGGATTCATCGATTGGCGCAAATTCGTAGAAGATGCCATAGTCAAGCATCAAAAGCATTTGTCCATCGAGGGTTAAGTCGTCCTGAATTCCAAAAAAGCCTTCGGAGGCATTGTAGGTTTCCAGGTAGTACATGTCATTCTCTGGAATGAGCTTTTTGAAAACTTCTCTGTATGGTGTGAATGAAACAGCTCCGTGAAGGAATACCTCCAGATTGGGCCAGATTTCCCGCACCGATTTTCGACCCGTTTGTTCAAGAATCCGGTTCAACAAGATAATCATCCAGGTTGGAACTCCAGATAAAGAGGTAACATTCTCGTCGATGGTAGTTTCTGCCATTTTCCCGATTTTGTCCTCCCATTTGTCCATAAGAGCAATTTCGAGTGATGGGGTGCGCATCCATTGAGCCCATGCCGGAAGGTTTTGCATGATAACAGCAGAAATGTCGCCGCAAATTCCATCCGGATTAAAGGGGTTGGGGTGAAGGCTTCCCCCCATTGCCAGATTTTTGCCACTGAGTACCGAAGAATCAGGCCTGTAATTGAGGTATAATGAAATTAAGTCTTTTCCGCCTTTGTAATGGCATTGTTCCAGAGAATCTTGGGTAACAGGAATAAACTTGTGGCGGTCGTTGGTGGTTCCAGAAGATTTGGAAAATGAAACCGGCGTTCCGGGCCAGAGCACATTTTCTTCGCCTTTCATGGCTTTTTCAATCCACGGAAAGGTTTCCTCATAGCTTAATGAAGGAACAGATTCTCGAAATGCCTCAAGGCTGTCAATTTTTTGATAATTGAATTTCTTACCCCAGACTGTTTCCTTTCCCTTTTCCATCAGGTATTTCCATTGCTGCATCTGCGTTTCCAAAGGAGAAGCCATCACCAAATCAATCTGGCTCATTCTTCGCTTTAGCCACCAGGAAATCATGGAACTAACCGGATTCATGCTTTAAGCTTTTGCTTTGAAGGTTTTGGAAATTTATGAATCAATCTTTTTCCGGAATCATGAATTCGCTGAGAGCTTGATTCCCGAGCAGGTGGCTTTCGGCAATTTTCTCCAAAGATTCCTCATTCAGATTCCCGTAAAAACATCCATCCGGATAAACCACCATGGCTGGACCATTTCCGCAAACATCCAGACAGCCAGCGCGTTGGATTCTGATCCGGGATGCGGAATCATGGTTTTTTATTTTATCCCTGAGAATTTTTACAGCATCAAGGCCGAATTTTTCCCCGCAACATTTCTTGCCTTCAGCTTTCTGATTGGCACAGACAAAAACATGGTAATCGTATTTCATTGTCTGATTTGATAGACGGGCGCAAATAAAGGACTGAGTATTGGGATTTCAAGAATTCAAGTCGGAAATCCGGCATTGAATTTTAGGAATTTGCCTTGCAATGGCGGAAATATTTCCTGTAAAGGAATTTTCGGGGCGCCATTTGAATCCAAACCATAAACATGACCAAAAAAGAAGGCCAGTATTTTCCTGCTTCAAATTGTATTTCATCCCGGATGAAACAGGTGTTTTTTTCTGTGCCTACTATGTGGGTATGGCGCCAGTAGGATAGAAATGGGGGAAGAATTGTTCCTTCATCTACAAAGGTCAATCCTGCTTCTGATTTCTCAGATTCTGTTATCAGGCTTGACCAATCCCATTTAAAAAAGATAAAATCGAGACTTAGTTCAACCTTATCGCCTTTTGCTGTACCGTCGAAACGGTGTAATAGGAGGCGTGGAAATGGGGGCGCAAGGGAACGGAATAGACTTTCGTTGAAGTGGCTTAGGATAAATTCAAAAGGATATTCCAGCGGGCAATTGAAGCTAAGTTTCATAAGCTTAGAATTCCTCCGAGAAGGATTTTAAATAGCTGAAATTTGCGCACAATTGGCCATTTTTGGTAATTGTAGCTCCCTCAATTCCAAACCTTTTATCCGAAACAAGTTCTGGTATTACATGTTGCATCAACATTTCGCCGAATGCTTCGGATGCATCAAGTGGTAGTTCGCAGGGGAGGTTGTCTACTGCGCAAATGCTGATGTTTTCCGGATTTGAAAACGGGGCTTTTTCCTGACAGGTTTCCCGGCTGATGTCATAAAATGGATCCTTAATTGTGCTGGCCCTGAGTGTGGTAGGAATGGATCCTTCAATGTCGCAGGTTACATCTGAAATAACGCTGATTCTGAATTCCGGTTGGGAGATGTCTTCTTTTGAGAAAAGAGCAGGAGCAGCCGGATCCCAGTAATGGCAGGGTATGAGGATGTCTATTTGCTTCGCAAAATCCATGAACCCGGAAACGAATTCTGATGGGTTTGTCCTGAATTCAGCTTCATTCCATGGTTTATTGTCTTTGTGCCGCAAATAATGCCTCGAACTCAGTACTGTAAAAACTGGCTCGTTAAATTCTGCGCTTATAAACTCTACGGGCTGAACGCGTTTTATGCCCAAATTTTCGAGCACTTCAATTGCGCCTAGGCCAACTCTTCCGGTGCCCGTCACAGCAATTCTGACATTGCCTATTTTTTCTACAAATGGTCGAACAGAATTGAGCATTTCAACCATATCGCTGCAATCGGATGCATTTTTGAGCTCGATGTTTGCATTGCGTCTCAGCCAAATTCGTAAGGAATTATAAGCCCCTACAATTCCGGCAAAGCGACCGAATGCAACCGTGCGTCCGCCTTTCTCATCAAGCAGACACTCATAGTCAACCATTTCAATTTTTCTTGCAAGAAGTTCTTGGAGCAATCGCCGGTTGTGTGCCTGCTTTTTTATGGTGTGGGAAAAAAAGAAATAGGTTTTTCCGGGAATCAATGCTTCAATCGGCACTTCTTTAATTCCAAACAGGATTTCTGCATCGCTGAGGTCATTGCTAACAGGAATTCCCAGTGCTTCATATTCCCTATCTGGAATGCACCTCATTGGTGAAGGCTCAACCAGAATCTTTATGCCGGGGAATTCGGCCTGTATTTTCAGACATTGTGCCGGAGTGAAGGCCACCCTTTTGTCAGGCGGATTTTTCCTTTCGGCAATTAGGCCAATTTTGATTTCGCTTTGGTGCATTAATGGTAAGTTTTGGCCTGCAAATCAAGGAAAAATACCTGAGGCCTAAGCAGTGAATTAACCTGCAGTAGTCACTCGATGCATTTTTGGAATTGTAAGGCAATGGGCGCAAATCGCTGATAACATATGATTTATCGCATGACATGTTCCATAATCGGTCAATATTTTTTTCAAATAATATTAATAAACCAATATTTTTTTTTATTTTTAGTATATAAATATAATCCGCATTTGTACATTTGACTCCAGATTTCGGTTTCAAATTTTCATAAAAAGCGTTCTTCAACAAGTAAGTTAAAGGGGTTTTATGAGTTTTTTGGGCCGTAGTTCGGAAATTATGTTTGCACCCGTTAGAAACTAGAGTTGCCTTCATTCGGGATTTTGCATTCAAAATGAAGTTATCAGCCTTATCAATAGAAAATTCTGACCGATCCAAGTCTCAATAAATTTATGACAAGAAGAATTCTCCTGTTCGCATTTACACTCGTCTTTCTTTCGGCTGGCCGGTTGTTTGCCCAGACGGGTTGCCGCATTGACCTTGGAATTGTGACTCCTACTGTGTGTGTAGGCAGCGCGGTTTGTATTCCATATTCAATATCTCCGGGCGGATGTGTTTCTGCCAGCAGCCTGATTTTAGAACTTTCGCGTCCTTTACCAAGTCCAACTTCCAGTTGCAACTTTTCGGTTCTTTCACTTGATACCGTTGGAAGTTGTTTTCGGGTTCCACTAAACTTCGCAAAAGGAAGGTATTGTGTGAGGTTGCGTTCGGGCAACATCGTGTCAGATGTAAAATCCTTCGATATTGATACCATTGATTATTCGCCACCACCAAACCTCACAATAGTTCAACTTCCTCCAATCCGGCCGAGCTATTGCAAAGGCGATACTGTTAAATTTAAGATTATAGGTATAGAGAATGGCGGCGTTGGTTATTCGCTTCAGTGGAGCAAAAATGATACTGCTCGTGATGGAGCTACGGATTCCGTTTTTACATTTACTGGCCTGAATGATGGAGATTTTGTTTTTGCCTCTGTTACAAAACAGAACAAATGCGCTTTAAATGCCACTGGGCGCTCCATTTCGATACCAATTTCGGTTAACAAACCTCCAGTCATTTCAGTAAAGTTACGCCCTGGTTCAAGTGGATGTGAATCTACCATCAATTCGTTTGTTTCCAATCTTTCAGCTGTAGGGATAGATCCTTATGTGATTTGGACAAGGTCAACATCTTCTCGTACAGATACCCTTTCGCAGGGTATCAATGACACCTTATTTACACTTAGTCCCGCGGACAGTGCTCGTTTTGGAGATACAATCCGTGCCACGGTTGTGACAGGAAGATGTAAACTGACCGACAATAGTTTTTATGTTATTCGGGCTTGCGGAGAAGTTTTTATTGATCCGCCGCTGGATCTTGGAGTTTGCGCTGGCGCTACCATGAAAGTGCCTTATACTATTGTCGGCTCTTTCCAAACAAACAATTTTTTCTCTGTTCAATTGTCTGATTCTACAGGAAGTTTTCAATCTCCTGTTCAGATAGGCACATATGTGAGCACTAAGGCGGATACAATTCCAGTTATAATCCCTGCAGACCTGAGGGGAGGGGATTGTTTCCGAGTTCGCATAATAGCAAGTTTACCAGCAGATACGAGCGATACAAGTGCTTGCTTTAAGGTGTTTCCAAAACCTTTGAAGCCGCTTACTGTGAATGACTCTGTTTGTGCCTCGGGTGAGGTAACGCTTTTGGCATCTTCTACTGAGACAAATGTTAATTTTAATTGGTACACAAGTCCGTTCAATCAGGAACTGATTTTTACTGGCAGCTCCAGAACCTTTACCATCCAAGCTGATTCTGTATATTTTGTATCTGCAGTATCTGTAAATGGTTGTGAAAGTGACAGGTCGGAAGTAAAAGCTGTTTCAAATTCAGCTACGCCGGTTGAAGTTGGAGCCAACCAATCCTTTTGCATTGGCGCCCAAACTTTCCAGCTAAATCCTTCCATTTCGGGTGGCGTGTGGATAGGAGATCTTGCCGTTATCAATGGACAGGTTGACCTCACTGGAGTTGCGGTTGGAGATTATGTGCTTCAATATGCTTCAACAAATTCTCTTGGTTGCATTGCCACAGATTCCCTCACCATTTCGGTAAAACCAATTCCTCAAGCGAATGCTGGCCCTGATTTGACTGCCTGTAGCAATCAAAATGTGATCCAGCTTTCCGGTCTTCCAACTGGAGGAGTTTGGCTAGGAGATAATGTCCTTTCGGATGGCACATACAATCCAGCCTTGTCTGTTGATTTTGCCGATACACTTATCTATTCAATCACTGAAAATGGTTGTATTGGTTTTGACACACTCGCTGTTGTTGTAAGTCCGGCTCCAAGTGAATTTACAATCACTACAAGCAATCCGAGCAGCTGTGCAGTAGATGATGGCTCAGCAACTCTTAGTGGTATTACATTGAATCCTTCTTGGAAAGTGAAGTGGTCTGTGAATACAGCCGATTCAAGTGCTTTCCCTACATTGTCTGGTTTAGGTGGCGGCACTTATGAAGTGATAATTAAGGATACACTTACCGGTTGCAACAGGTCTGAATTTTTCAGCCTGAGCGATCCTGAGGTTCCCGCGCCAGTAATTTCCGGATTGCTTCCGTCATATTGCACAAACGATTCCTGCCTTATCATTTCAGTTTTACCGACAAGTCCTTCTGGTATTTGGAATGGTCCCGGAGTAAGTGTGCTTCCAAATGGGGATGTGAAGTTTTGTCCTGCCACTGCTGGCCAAGGAACCATTTCAATTTCATATCAATACGATAATTCCAGTGGTTGCGTAGGAGCCACAAGCACAAACGTTCAAGTGAATTCGGCGCCAAATGTGAATGCAGGCTTTTTTACGGATACACTTTGCAGCGATGATTCTCCAGTTCAATTGGAAGGATTTAGTCCACTTGCTCCACCGGCTGTTTGGACACCTCAGCCGATTGTAAGTGCTACAGGTTTATTTAACCCAGCATTGGCTGCAATTGGTGAAAATGAACTTACGCTCACCATTACGGCAAATGGTTGTACTTCCACTGCCACCCGGTTGATGCAGGTTTCTTCAAAACCAAATCCAGTGATTACCCGTTTGCCATTGGTTGATGTTTGCTTTGGTGAAAATGTTACGCTTACTGCAAATCCTGGTTCTGGTGTAATAGCCAAGCGCTTTGAATGGTTTAAAGACAATGTAGTTATCCCGAACGAAAATGGAGCCCAAATTTCTGTAAGCCAGGCAGGAAGTTATGTGGTTGTGGTAGAGGGTGCTGGCAATTGTTCAGGCTCTTCGGCTGCATTCAGTGTTCAGTTCAATGCCCTTCCTCCAGATACAATTACTGTTTCAGGCTCGCTCGAGCCTTGTTCTAATAATCTTTCTACATTAATAGGGCCATCTGGTACAGGATTAACCTACCAGTGGTTTTTAGGCGCAGATTCGATTTCAGGTGCAAATTCTTCCACTTTTGTTCCATCTGAAAGCGGACAGTACAGTGTAAAAGTGACGAATGGAAATGGATGTAAATCTGTTTCTGATTTTGTCAATATGGACATTAAGCAAGCGCCTCTGGCACCTGCAATTGCCCCTGCTGCAGATACTTGTCTTCAAGCGGGTCAACCTATTACCATTATCCTTGGTGCAACGGGAACTGGACTTTCTTATCAGTGGTTCAAGCAAGGAACACCAAATATCCTTCTTGCAGGAAAAACCGAATCGAGTCTCGATAATATCATTCAAGCTGGAAAATATTTTGCTGTAGTAAGTTCTTCCAATGGTTGTGTCACAAACTCTGACACCATCAACATTGCGCAGACAATTTCCATCAGTGTGCAGGACACGGTAATTTTTAGGTGCCTGGGTGAAGAACCGTTTCAGGTTACAGGATTTAGCCCAGGCGGTTGTCCACTTCTTTACAATGGACAAGTGCTAAATAACAATCTTTGGGATCCCAATGCAGAGGGTGATTTTGTCCTGACTTATGAGTGTACAAACTCAAATGGCTGTGTTTCAAGAAAGAACATTACAATCCGAGTAAGTCCAAATCCGGCTGCGAACATAGTTGTTCTTGGAGCAACAAATGTGTGTCAAGGTGATTCGGTGTTACTTCAAATCAACAACGGAAACGAAACAGGATTTAGTTATACACTTTACCGGAATGGACAGCCTTTCGGACTTCCTTTCCTTCAGCCCAACATTTGGGTAAATCAAACCGGTAATTATCAGGTAGAAGTTAAATTCAACAGATGCAATGTATTTTCAAATACACTATCCATCAATTTCAGGAAAGTTCCTTTGGCCCGTGCCGGCAATGACCTTTCGGTTTGTGGAAACTTGATTTCTAATTTTAATAACCAGGCTGGAATTACAGCTGGCTCTTGGTCAGGCTCAGAAAGGATAACTACTTCAGGTGACTATAACTCCAGTGGATTTATCGGTTGCGAAACCCTTACACTCACAGTGGACTCAGCCAACGGCTGCTCTGCAACTGATACCATAGAAGTTTGCATTAAGCCTCAACCTGATTTTCAGACCAATTCTTTGGACGCAAGCAATTGCGGTGTTTCGGATGGTAAAGCCTGGGTTGAAAATCCTTCTTCAGGCACAACATTTAGCTGGACAAAAACTGGGTCTGCCAATGTGATTTCTACAAGTGATAGCATTCTGAATGTTGTTCCAGGTGTTTATACTGTCAGGATTACCACTGACTCTAACTCATGTTTTATCGACAGAACAGCCATTATCAACAGCCCCAATAACCTAAGTGTTTTCATTGGTGGATTGCCTGATTCGGTGTGTTTTGGCTCTGAGCCGATACAATTGTCTGGAACACCTGCTGATTCTGGACAATTCACTTCATTTGGAAATCGTATTGTAGATGGCACTGTATTCGACCCGAGCATCCCAGGACCAATGGTTGATACCGTTTATTACACTGTAAGTCTGAATGGTTGTGTTGGAACCTCAAGGAAAACCATAAAATTAAATCCGCTTCCAGTTGTGGATGCCGGTTCAGATTCAAGGGTTTGTTTCGGAGATACCCTCATTCTAAAGGCGGTTCAGCCGACTGGTGTTCCACTAGTTTGGATTGGTTCACAGGTAAACAACGACAGCTTGTTTGTTGCAAATAACAGCAACGTTGCGAGTGTTCTTGTTACTGTAAATTATACCAAGAATGGCTGTTCAAACAGTGATTCCCGTTTGGTATTCATTGACACCCTGCCTCAGTTTAATGTGGTACCAACAGATGTTTCTTCATGTGGTTCATGTGACGGAAGCGCCGTTAGGGAAATGGGTAATACCAGTCAATTCCAAACTATCTGGAGAGATTTACTAAGTGGTTCTATTATCGGAACTGGCGGAGTGGTAACGAATCGATGTGTTGGTTTGTATTCTGTTGAAGTAATTCGGAATACAAGTGGATGCCGCAAAATCGAAACTTTTGGAATCTCCGGCCCAACCAATATCGTGCCGTTTGAATGTTTGCAAAATGTACCAGATGGCCTTTGCCAGAATGAGGCCCCTGTAACCCTTGGAAAATGTAATCCGGATGCAAAAATCTTTGTTTCTGGGATTCAGACCAATATTATTGATCCAGCTGCTTTGCTGCCTGGAAATGCCACAATCCTTCTTTCCTTAACAGACAGCGCAGGTTGCACCGGTGTTGAACAAAAGTTTGTTCCGATTCGTCAGGTTCCAATTGTAAATGTGGCCGGAGTAGGCCCGGTATTTGCCTGTACCAATCAAACCAGCCTTCAGCTTTCAGGTTTCTTCCCACCATATGATCCTTCTGTTCCCGAAAATGGCTGGACAGCCGCTGGTGCTCCTGCAGGGTTTATTTCTAAATCGGGCATAATAAATCCAAGTTTGGTGTCAGGTGATGCTCAGTTTGTTTTGACCTATACATCAAAAACAGGAGGAGTAAATGGATGCTCTGAAAGCAAGACGAAATTGTTTAAAGTGTATAAAACACCAAGTGCAGCCATTACCCCCTCAACCGGTCCAATAACAATTTGTACAGGCACCCAGGCTGTATTGAGTGCCGATCCTGTTACTCCTGGATACACGTATACTTGGTTGTTTGGCACCACCAATCCACTTCCAATAGGCTTCCAGTCACAGTACAGTGCATCACTCACCGGACTGTATTCCTTAAAAGTGAACAACAATGGTTGCCTTTCTCAGAACTTTAGTTCCATCCAGGTACAAGTTACTCCATCACCTGTCATTGCCAGCATTGGAGCAGATACCATCATTTGTAAGGCCGGTGGAATCGTAAATCTTCCAAGTCCGAATGTAATTGGAACAACCAATTTCGCCCAATGGCAGGCGGTAACTCCTGTGCCAGCCGGGTTTATTACCAGTTTTGGAACTGTTAATCCTGGTTTGGTAGACGCAGGTTCTTATGTTGTGCGTTATGTGGCTGGTCAAGGACCTTGCATCGATACAGCTTTCCGAACCATTACAGTATTACCAAATAAGACCACCACCATTTCAGGTCCTACTTCGATCGAGGCTTGTGAAGGTCAATTTACCGCCTTGGTTGCGGATTCAAGTGGGCCAGGAATCGGATATTTGTGGTTTAAGGATGGAATTGCCATTCCAAATTCCAATAACGATAGCCTTACTGTAACTTCTTCCGGGGAATACAGGGTTAAAATTTTGATCAATGGAAGTGGGGTTTGCTCGGCTATTTCATCTGATTTTGTAATTGTTCTTGTGAAACCTTCTCCAACGGTTTCCATAAGTGGCGTTCAGAATCCGAAAATTTGCTACCCATCTGCTCCTTATAATGTGGCCACGGCAAGTCCGTATTCACCTGCAGATGCAATCTGGACTTCTTCTGTTCCAGGATTAATTTCGGGCAATGGCTTGGTTAGCCCATCCAGTTTAACTGCTGATGGTAATTATGATTTGATTCTTACCAAGACCATCGGAAATTGTTCTGCCAGCGACACAATAAAACTATCCGCATTCCGTACGCCTGATGCCAGCTTCAATTCATCAGCGCTTGCGATTTGCCAAGGAGAGCAAATCCTTTTGACCTACAACAATCCCAACAACTACAATACTACCTGGTCGAAGGACAATTCTCTGATTGCGGTGAATGTGGATTCGCTTACAATTAATACTGCTGGAATTTATAAGCTCAGGGTTGAAAATGATATTTGTTCTGCTGAAAGCTCAACCAATTTTGCGGTACAGCCTAAGCCGGAATTTGGACTCCGCGGCGATACCTCGGTTTGTAAAAACACCCAGACCTTGCAGTTTTTCCCAAGCAATCCAACAGCCGGAACTGGTGTTTGGACAGGCCCGGGAATTACAGAAAGTGGAACCTGGAATCCTAGTTTAGTTGAGGCCGGTTTAATTGACATCACTTATGCCTTAAAATCTGAGTTTGGCTGTATTACCAGCAAATCCTTCAAGATTGAAGTTGGGGCTTTGCCAGATGTTCAGGTAAGCAGCAGTTTGGATACTGTAGAAGTAAATGCCCCTGTAACAATTTCTGCAAGCGGTGGAGTTGCATTTGAGTGGTCTCCTTCCGCAGGATTGAACATCACCAATGGCCCATCTGTAATTGCAAAGTTACCGGAGACGCGTATTTACAAGGTGAAGGTTACTTCCGATAAGGGTTGTGTTGCTGAGAAGTCAATTGAAATAATTGTGGATCAGGAATTCAAAATTTATGATGCCTTTTCTCCAAACGGGGACTTAAAAAATGATGTCTGGTACATTAAAAATATTCTGCGCTACCCATCTGCTAAAGTGTACATCTTCAACCGCTGGGGAAATCAGGTGTTCGAATCCGAACCGGGCTATCCAAATCCTTGGAATGGAACTTTCAATGCTGATCCAGTGCCTCCAGGAGCATATTTTTATACAATTGACTTGGGTCAGGGTCTCACTCCTAAATCCGGTTCTATCACTGTAATTCGTTAATCCGGAATAATAGAAACCATGAAAAGAATCATCATTGCGATAGCTGCGGTTCTAGCCACTACCGGAAATGGAATGGCACAGCAGCAAAGTCTTTACAGCAGTTTTTTGCTTAATGGGTTTGTATATAATCCGGCACTTGCGGGTGTAGAAGATCACCTAGATCTGAAGACCAGTTTCAGGCGCCAATGGATGGGCGTACCTGGCTCTCCAATTACAACTTATGCCTCTTTACACGGAGCAGTAAACCAAAGCGATCTTAATAAGGAAGAACTTGGTTCATTGCCTATGCGGGGTTCATCGAGCATCAAATTTAAGTATGAGCCACCCCGCAAAATCCGTCATGGCGTTGGGGGTTTTGTAATGAACGATAGGGCCGGCCTTATCAATCACAACACCTTAAGTTTAGGTTATTCAATTCACCTTCCTATTGGTCAGAAGTATTATCTGGCTGTGGGCGCAGCTGCAACTGCACATACTTTTAACCTTGAAAAACCAGTATTGAGGGATCAGGGGGATGACGCTTTTGCCGGAAACCTTAATTTTGGGACGATGCCTGATGCACAGTTCGGAATGTATTTATATTCTGACCGCCTACAAATTGGTATTAGTG
>Ga0114972_10002981_pt1 | contig 12722 bp, 7 predicted proteins | sample M_140807_EF_Meta_FD_87354 | JGI IMG/M metagenome (GOLD analysis project Ga0114972, IMG submission 87354) | Freshwater microbial communities from Lake Montjoie, Canada to study carbon cycling - M_140807_EF_MetaG | ecosystem: Environmental > Aquatic > Freshwater > Lake | place: Lake Montjoie... | reverse complement strand
CGACAAATAAGCGGCTGCATGCGCTGTCCATCACCGATGACCTGACCGGGCTCTGCAATCAGGGGGAGTTCAAGCGGCGCATGAACGTCGAGTTGCGCCGCGTCGCGCGGTTCAACTTGCCCGTCGCCGTCATCTTCTTCGACTGCGACCGCTTCAAGTCCGTGAATGACACCCACGGCCACGCGGTCGGCAGCCATGTGATCAAAGAAGTCGCGCGGATCCTGGTCGCCAACCTACGAGATACCGATGTCCTCTGTCGCTACGGCGGTGACGAGTTCGTGATCGGGCTTCCCGGCTGTGACCTCGAGCGAGGCGTCGAGACGGCTGAGCGGCTCCGCAATCTGGTCAAGATGAGCACGTTTCGGCTCGGGACGGCCGAGGTGCGCTGCACGCTTTCAATGGGCGTGGATGCGTCCACGCCGGAGACGCCTTGGGACCTCGAGGCGCTGCTCAAGCGGGCGGATGGGGCGCTCTATCGCGCCAAGGCGCTCGGTCGCGACCGTGTCTGCACCCCCGAGGACGACGCGCCCGCGACCTGACGCCTGACCTCAGGGGCGCGCGGCCTCGGCGGCATTCTCGTGCGCCTGGGCGAGGCGCTGGTCGCCGACCGCACGGGCAGCGCGGGCGAGGCGTTCATGGTGCTCAGGCCGCAGCCAGAGCGTACCTCGAACGACGACGAAGGCTCCCGCGGTCGGGTCTAGGAGTGCGCGCAGCGCGGCTGAGGTCGGGGCGCCGCGTCGACCCGGCTTGCCCTGCAGATACGCGGCGAGCGCGCCTTGCGCCTCGACATAAGCCGCTTGCGCAGCCTTGAGCGCTGCTGTGCTCGGAGGATCCGCATCGAGGGTGGTGAACATGTGCAGCAGCGCCGCATTGTGCGCTTCTGGGCTTGGACTGGACACCGTCGATTGCCCGTAAACGGGCGGCGACCCGAGGGCAACGGCGAGGGAGAGGGCGAGGAGCGCGCGCATGGGACGAGCGTAGCGAAAGCCGGCGCGCTTCCCAAGGGTCACCCGATGCGGCAAGAATCGGCCCATGTCGGGAGAACGCCTTAGTGCGTGGGCTCAGCGCCCGCTGATGTCGGTCGCCGTGTGTGCGGTCTGCCTCCTCGGGTCGTCGATGGCCGCCGCGCAGGAGCTCGTGCGGCTGACGGTCGATGGAGACGCGGCGGCGGCGGCGAGCCAGCGCTGGCGTGTCTATCGACGCGGGGCGACGTGGGTCGCTGAACGGCGCGTTGACCACGGCCCGGAGTTTGGTTCGCGCGACGTCGTGGGGCTCATGACGGACGAGGACGAGCGCGCCCTCATCGACGCGCTGAGGCAGCTCGACGCATTCGCGCTGAAGGCACCTTCGGGTCGTCCCGGACCCCTCCCGCGCGCGCGATGGACCCTGGAGCTCGAGGCGCCCGACCATCCGCGCCACGTTGTCACGGTAGAGGCCCCCGAGCAGCTCTCGGACCGTCGGTTCATGAGCGCGATTCGGTCGGTCATCGCCGCGGTCGAGGCCGTGACACCGAAGATGCCTTTGCGCGACCTGCAGGCGCCGGTCGCGCGCTCGGGGTGGCTTCACCTTGAGGCGCCCGTAGGCGCAAGGATCAAGGTCGATGGCGTCGGGCTCCACGAGTCGACGCCCATCGACGCACTGCGGCTCGAGAACGGTCCGCATGTCATCGAGGTCGCGTTCCCACCGTTCGAGGCGGTGACGTCGTATGATGTGCGCATCGAGCAGGGTAAAGCGACTCTGCTCCGCGTGACCGCGCCCTAGCAGGAGCACCGATGGTCGAGTGGAATGCCCTCTGGGCGCGCTTTGGCGGTGAAGCCGAGCTCGCGAACGCGGAACGCCTCGCAGTCGACGCGATCCGACGTGCACCGGACGATGGCACTGCCTATGCGCGGCGTGCGGTCATGGCGGCTGCTCGGGCGGACGCGGTCGGCGTTGCGCACTACGCGCGAGTCGCCTACGCGCGCGGAGACCGGACGGTCGAGACACGGACGCTTCTGGGTCTCGCGCTGGCCGCGGTTGGGCAGGCAGAGCTGTCGAACCGCATCATGGAGGGGCTCCCGTCCGGTGTGCCGGCTGGACTCGAACGCGTGGTCGACGCTTTGAGCGCTCATTCAGCCGAGCTGCTCCATCCGCTGGCCGGACCGCTCGCGCCGACCGGCACGGCCGCGCTTGTGGGCCGTGATGTCGCACCGTCGGAGGCAGCGCGTCCACTGCGCGGCCGCCGTCTGCCGGATTGGTTGGACGTGGTCGATCGCAGCGCGAGCGCAGACGAAGACGTTCGCCCCGATGAGAGCCTCGCGGGGCAGCTCGCGCGTGGCGTGGAGCAACTGGCGCCGCTGAGGGTTCGGGACGGCATCGAGCTCGGCCTGTCCGATGAAGACGCGACCGCGTTCGAGGTCGCGCACGATCCTGGCGCGCCGCAGGTCGCCTTTCGGTCGCCGGTGACCGGGCGGATCGTTCAGCCGAACGAGGTCAGCGTGACCTTGGCGGGCGCGCGGATGCCGGCCTTGAACCCGACGCCGGACCTGCTCGCGCATCGCGCGCACTTTTTGGCGTTCATGCCGCGCGAAGAGGTCCTGTTCGCGGTCGAACTCCCCGGGCCTGTGATGACCGCGGCAGGGCAGCCGCCGCGCTCCCTCTGCAAGCTGATGTACTTCGGGGCCTCGAGCAGTGAGCTCGTCTTTGTTGACGCAGAGCGCCCCGAGGCAGCGCCCGTTCGGTTGCCCGTTGGGAGCGTTGAGCGCATGGATGTGCTGAACGATGACCAACAAGTGTCGTTCATGTTGCGGGATGGCCGTCAGCTCCACTTGGACGTGCGCGGTCTTGCGCGTCAGCATGGTCCGAGCGTTCGGCAGCTCGTTCAGCGCCTCGAGCGCGCGCTCGCCGCCTGAAGCGAAGACGTCGACCGCGCGCGAGATTGCGTGACGTGCCGCGCGGCCCGTATTATCGCGCGATTTCTGCAGCGGCCGTGACGGGGCCGTCTTGGAGGACGTGCTCCAGTGTGGCCTCAGCCATCGACGAAACGAACAGGCTTCGCCCTCCGCTTGGAACAGGGGCAGGGCCGCTTGGTCCTCGCCGACCGCGCGGTCGGGGAGCACGTCGTCGTCGAGCAGCTTCAGGTTGCGCTGCGCCACGTCCCGGCGCGGCTCGACCTGTCGCAAGGGGTCGATCGCTTTCGTCACCAGTTCGGCGCGCTTGAGCACTTCGCCTTCTCGGTCGATGAGCTGACGCTCGGGCAATTGTTGCGACTGCCCGCTGTCACAGCAGGCCTCGGTGAGCTTGAAGTCAGGGTTGTCGACGGGGATGTCTTGGTCGCGGGCGAGCTGCATGAGGGCGTGCCTTTCGTGGCGCGTGCGCGCGTCGAACCCGCGAGCCTTGCGGGTGAGCGGGCCGTCTTGGTCAGCGTCTACGACGCGCGCGTGTACGGGCCCTCGCGCCTCGCGGCGCCCGAGGTCGCGACCGCGCTGCTGATGGCCGCGGGTCTCGGGGAGCGCTTGGCCGGCCCGACCTGCGCGCTGTTCGACCCGATTGACCTCGGGCTGGTCGAGGTCTGCGCCTCGCTTGGCTGGAAGCTCCCCGACCGGAAGGACTTGCGCTTGCTCGAGGCCCGCGCCGAGGCGGGACGCGTTCGCCTGGTGGCGGGGCGGACAGAGCCCGCGCGCCCCGCGCTGAGGCCGGTCGCCGACCCGACCCGGGCGCCCGAAGTCGCGCTGCGCTACCGCCGCTTCTTGGCCGACTACGAGGCGAAGAGCCTCTACGCGCCCATCGAGGCGGAGATCGCCGCGGGGCGGCTCGACCGGGCCGCAGCGGCCTACGAGCGCCAGCTTGAACTGCACCCAGATAATCCGTTCTTGGTGGCGCGCTTGCTTCACCTGTGGACGACCCGCGCGGAGACGCGCTCAGACGCGCTGGCGCTGGCGCGGAGCTACTTGGAGCGATGGCCGGACGATCTGGACGCCCTCAACGCGCTCGGCCTCGTGCAGCTCCTGCAAGGTTCTGCGTCGTCGGCCGCGGAGACGTGGCGCCGCGTCGCGCGCATCGCTGAGTCCCATGGCGACGTTGTGGAGGCGGCACAAGCGCTCTGTGGCGTGGCGCGGGCGCTGGCGCCACGAGAACCCGCAGCGGCAGTCGAGGCGCTTGAGCAGGCGCTGACCTTGCGCAGACGCCTCCCGGGGGCGCTCAGGGCGCTTGCCGGCTTGCACGAGCGCGCCGGGAACATGGTCGGGGCGATTCAGGCGCGTGAGCGGCTGCTCGCGGCCGAAGAAGACCCCGCGCGCCGCGCCGCCTTGTGCTTTGAGCTTGGCGCGCTCTCGCTGAAGACGCGACGCGATCCCGAGGGCGCGGTGGGGTGGTTCGAGCGGACGCTTGAGCTCACGCCGGAGGATGTCGACGCGTGGATGGGACTGGCTGACGCGCAGGCTGAGGCGGGTCGCGCGCTCAACGCGCTGCGCAGCCTGGACCGGGCCGCGCAGCTCCTGCAGGCGCGTGGCGACCAGGCCCGCGCGGCCGAGGTCTTCGTCCGACTCGGAGACCTGTGGCGGCGCCTGCCCGAGGGCGGCGCGGCGACCGCGTCCCTGCGTTACCGCCAAGCGATTCTCCTGCGCCCTGGGCTCAAGGGCGCGCTCCTTGGCCTCGCGGAGATCGCGATCGCCGAAGGGGACGCGCGTCGAGCCCGAGGGCACCTCGAAGAGCTCCTGCGCGCCCCCAATTCCGAAGACCTCGACCGCGCAGACCTGCACCTGCGGCTCGGTCGGCTCTTCGCTGGCCCTCTCGAGGAGCCAGCCCACGCGGCGCTGCAATTCCAGCGAGCGCTGGAGGGCTCACCCGCGCAAGCCGACGAGGCCCTCGCGGCCCTTGAGCACCTGTTCCGGGGGCTTCGCCGCTGGGACGATCTGGCGCGCACTCTCGAGCTCGCCGCGCGGCGCGCCGAGTCGCCGCTGGCGCAAGCTGGCCTTTGGGCGCGGCTCGCGGTGGTCGTTGGGGATGAGTTCGGCGATGTGGCGCGGGCACTCCAGCTGCAGCGCAGGGCCGTGGAGCTTGCGCCGCGCGACGCGGCGCTGCTCGACGGCTTTTTGGTCCGTCTGCGCGCTGCGAAAGACTTCGCGGCGCTGGCCGCAGCGCTCGAGGCGCGGGCGCAGCTCCCGGCAGAACCGGGCGAGGTCGCGCGGTGGCACGCGGAGCGCGGCGTCCTCCTGCGTGAGCGCCTGAACGACGCGGACGCCGCGGCGATGGCCTTTGGCTTGGCGCTCGGCTGCGACCCCAATGACCTGACGGCCCTTGAGGGGCTGGCCGACATTGAGCGGGAGCGTGAGCGGTTCGCTGAGCTTGCGCATCTGCTCGGCCGACGCGCGCTGCTGGAGCCCGAAGCGCGGGTCGCAGTCCCCCTGTGGTTGGAGTTGGCGCGCCTGCAGCTCGGGCCGCTCGGTCGCGCCGAAGCCGCGCGCGAGAGCCTCGAGCGCGCGCTCACCCTCAGCCCAGACGAGACCGAGGCGTTGCGGGCGCTGGCTTCGCTCCACGCGGCCGCGGGGCGCTACCCCGCGGCCGAACGACACATGCGTCGGCTGGTCGAGGTTTACGAGAGCGAGGGCTTCGACGAGCCCGCAGGCGCGGTCTATGCCGCGTTCGCCGAGATTCTGGCCGCTCAGCATCGAGACGCCGAGGCGCTTGAGGTCGCTGCGAAGGCGCGAGACGCTGACCCGAACCGTGTCGCGACCTATGAGACCGCGCAGGACATGCTTCTCAAGCGCGGCGACGTCGAAGCCATCGTGGCTTTCATGGTCGCGGGTCTCGAGCGCGCGCGGAAAGCCGATGCGGTCGTCTTCCTCGCTCGGCGCGCCGGGCGGCTCCTGTGGCGCGAGCTGCGCCGGCCCGCTGAGGCCGGTCCGCTGATTGACCGTGTGCTCGTTGAGCGTCCCGATGATCTCGACGCGTGGCGCTTGCGTGTCGAGGTGGCAACCGCGCTCACGGACTGGCCGACGGTGGCGAACGGGCTGCGCGCGCAGCTGGAGCGCGCCAGCGCCGCAGAGCGCCCCGACATCCTCGTTCGCCTGGGAGCGCTCACGCTGGACGCCCTCGGGCGTGTCGACGAGGGCGTCGCGTTGCTGCGGGCCGCGCTTCTCGCAAAAACCGGCCATCGCCCTGCGGAGGAGCGTCTCTTCGCGTATGGCGTCGAGGCGGGTGACGTCGCGCTCGTAATGGAGTTCGGGCGGCAGTGGCTCGATGCGGGGACCCTCGACGCTGCCTCTGCTCTCCGAATGGCAGACGCCGCTCTGCTCGACGAAACGCTCGCCGGCGACGCAGCCGCTGCGCTGCTCATGCGGCTCGAGCCGCTCGTTCCCGATGAGGACCGGGAGCGTGTGTCGACCGCACGCGCGGAGCTCAAGGCGCTCTCAGTCGCCGACATTGAAGCGAGCGCGCCCCCCGAAGAGCCCGAGGCGGCCGAGACGCTTGCCGTCGATGAGGCGGAGCTGCGCCGTATCCTCGACGCAGACGAAGACCCGCTCGAGACAGCCGAGCGCGCGCTCCGAGCAACGGCCGAGGCTGCCCAGGGGACCGAACGACTCAGCGCGGCGCTGCTGACGCTCGGTGAGTTCCTGAGAGACGAGCGGCAGGCCATCGAGCCCGCTCTGGAGACCTTCGAGGCCGCCCTGCGCCACGCCGCGCCGGGGAGCGACGTCTGGAACGCTGCCGAGGAGGCCCTCGAAGAGGTGCACGGCGCGCGGGGCGAATGGTCGGCCCTGCTTGCGCTCTACGACCTGCGCCTGACGCATCGCGCAGGGGACGCGACGGAGCTGAACATCATGCGCGCGGCGGTCCTGCGGCGGCTCGACCGTCTCAAGGACGCCATCTCGGCCGCCGAAGCGGGCCTGCCCGATGAGCGCGCGCGCGACCTGCTCGTCTCCCTCCTTGAGCAAGCCCGGCGACCGCTCGACGCAGCGCGTCGCCTGACCGAGGATCTCACTGAGCTTCGACCGGACGACGCGGCGCACCGTCACTGGCGCGCCGCGGGGCTGCTCACGGAGAGCGCCCCCGCTCAAGCCTTGGTTCACTTTCAGTCGGCCGCAGCCGCGCTCACGGACCCCGCGCTCGCCGACGAGTGGCTGGCGCACGCGCGAGAGGTCGGCGAGGCGCGCGCGCTGGTCGCGGCGATCGTCTACCGCGGGGAGTGCTTCGGGACGACGGGCAGTGACGCTGTGCGGCGCTCGCGCATGCTCTACGAGGCCGGGGGCGTCCTGCTCGAGGCGGTCGACGACGTCCGAGGCGCGCGGCGACTGCTGGAGCGCTCTCTCGAGGCGTGGCCCGACAACGTCGACGCGCTTGAGCGGCTGGGGGTCGCGCTCGAGGCGCTCGGTGACTACGACGCGCTCGCAGCGACGCTGGAGCGGCAGGTCGCCGCTGCAGTGCCCGGGCCGTGGCGAGGCCGCCTCGCCGCCCGGCTCGCCGAGGTCCATGGTCGCCGGCGTGGAGACCGCGTCGCGGCAGAGGCTGCGGCCCAGCAGGCCGCAGCGGACCTCGACGGCACCCCGGACGTGGACGCGCTCGCGCTCTGGCTCGCGCCCGCGGGTGCGCTGCCGTTCGACTTGGAGCCCGAGGTGACAGCGTCCGAAGGCGCGCTGCCGCTTGAGCTGACGCCCGCGCCGCAGCGATCGGCGGCGCCCGCGCCCGGCGATGCTGCGACCCACCACGAGCTTGTCCTGCTGAGCGCGAGCGCGTCGGCCGCGGAGCGCGTGAACGCGTGGCGAGCGCTCCTTGAGATGCGCTCGCGGGTGCCGGATTTGCAGCGGCTCCTCGGCCTCTTGGAGCAGCGCATCGCCGCGTCGGCAGACGCCACGGAGCGGGCCACCCTGAGGGTGCTGGGCGCTGAGCTGTGGCGGGCGCGCCTTGGGAATGTCGAGCGCGCTCGGCAGGGCCTCGAGGCGGCGCTGTCCGAGGACGACGCGTCGCCGCGTGCCCACCTCGGCCTCGGGCAGCTCGCGCTCGACCGTGGGGAGCTGACGGCGGCCATTGAGCACCTGCAGCGGGCTCTGGAAAACCGTGCGCCGCGAGGGGCGGGATTGCAGGCCGAGGAGGAGCTCGCGGCCTTTCATCGCCTTCGACGCGCGCTCAACTCGACCGAACGGTCGGGGGAGCTCGTCGAGCGCGCGCTCGCGATGCTCGAGGCGAACCCCGGCTGCCGACCAGCGCTCGACGCCGTCGACCAAGCGCTCGCCGAGACCGATGCGCTGCCCCAAGTGGTGCGGGCCTATGAGCTCGCGCTCGCCCTCGACGACGCGCGCAGAAACGCGCGCTTGTGGCGTCGCCTGAGCGAGCTTCGCGCCCGAGCGGCGGAGCCCGATGCAGCGCGCGCCGCGCTCGATGAGGCGCTCCGCTTGAACCCCGATGACCTCGCAGCGCGCGCGACGGCGCTCCGCTGGGCGCATCAGGCGGGGGCGTGGGGGGCCTTCCAGCATCACGGCGCCATCCTGAGAGTGCAGCCGCCGGAGCGGTGGACGCAGACCTCGACCGATGCGCCGTCGTACTTGCGTTCGCTCGAGGCGCTCGACGCTGCGCTCGCGGGCGCCGCCGAGGACGAGCCGCCGGCGCGTTGACCCTCCGGCGGGCGCGTGCTATCGCGCTCTCGCACCCCAAAGGAGGCCAGCATGAAGACTCGACTCGTCGTCTCGATCCTCGCCGCGGGCCTGAGCGTGTCCGCCTGTGGCGGCCGCCAGAGCACCTTGACCCAAGACGCCCCCGCGCCCGTGAAGACGGGGGACGCCTCGGCGCAGATCGCCGAAGCGCAGGGGCATTTTGCGAAGCGTGAGGACAAGGCCGAGGTCCTCCTCGCGATCAAGGCTTGGGAGGCGGCTGAGGCGATCGACGCGACGAACGCGGAGATCCCGCTCGCGCTGACCTATGCCTACTATTTCCTCGCGAACGCCCACTTGGTGTGGGAGGACGACGAGGACGCGCTCAAAGCGGCCTACGACAAGGGGGTCGTCTACGGTGAGCGCGCGATTCGGCTCACGACGCCGGCCTTTGCGGAGGCAATCAAGAACGGCAAGACGTGGGAGGCCTCGATCCCGCTCGTCGACAAGGACGGCATGCCCGCCCTCTACTGGTACGCGACGAACCTCGGTCGCTGGGCGACGCTCGATGGCATCACGACGCTGCTCTCGCTCAAGGACCGCGTCTTCGGGATCATGGAGCACTGCCTGAAGCTCGACGAGCAGTTCTTTCACGGCGCTCCGCACCGCTACTTTGGCGTGGCCTACACCAAGGTCCCGTTCCCGAGCGGCGACCTACCGCGGTCGCGCAAGTCCTTCGAGCGTGCGCTTGAGCTCGACGCGAAGTACGCCGACACCCGCGTGCTCTTCGCAGAGACCTACGCCGTCAAGGCAGGGGACGCCGAGCTCTTCAAGAAGCTGCTCGAGGAGACCCTGGCGCTGCCCGATGACGTCTACCCCGACCTGGTGCCGGAGACGAAGAACTCGAAGCGCAAGGCCAAGAAGCTGCTCGGCGACGCCGGCGACCTCTTCTAACGCGGCCTCACTCTTCGTCCCAGACCTCCATCGCCTTGCGCGTGAGGTCCTTGAGGTTGCTGGGCGGCGCGCCGACAGAAGCGGGCGCGGACGCCCCGGACGCCGGCGGTGAGAGAGCCCCCGCGTCCGCCTCGTCGTCCCAAGCCCCCATGCTCTTCGCCGTCAGGTCCGCGAGGTTGCCCGCTGCGGTCTGCGGCGCTGACGCAGTGGCGGGTGGGGCGTCCGACGGCGCCCCATCGTCCGCCAGCGCATCGCCTTCGGTCGGGTTATCCGGAAAAACGGGCGCACGGTCGAACGGGAAGTGCTCGACGATAGGCACCCCGCGCTTGAAGTTGATCGCCGCCTTCGACACGGTCGGCACGTACATCAGCACGAGCAGCGCGGCGCACGTGATCGCCAGCGTAGGCAGCACGGCGCGCGTGACCTGAGTGAACGGCTTGCGGAACACGGCCGACGCCACGAAGAGGTTCGTCGCGACGGGCGGCATCAGGTAGCCAATCTCCATATTGACCACGAAGACCAACCCGAAATGGAGAGGGTCGATGCCGAAGACCTGCGTCGCGATGGGGGCCAGCATCGGCGCGAAGAGGAGCGTGCAGCTGATGGAGTCCATGAGCGCGCCGACGACGATCAGGAAGACGTTGACGAAGAGCAGGAAGCCCACCGGTCCAAGCTCCCAGGCCCGGATCCACTCAAGCAGGTGAGTCTGAATCTCGATCTCCGTGAGGAACGCGTTGAGGCTGAAGGTGAGCACGATCACGAGGATGAGCGTGCCCATCAGGATCGCCTGCTCCGTCAGCGCCTCCCGCAGCTTGCCGAGGTCAAGCTGTCGGTAGATGAAGCCGGTCACCGCGAGGGCGTAGATCGTCGCTGCAGCGCCCGCCTCGCTGGGCGTAAAGAAGCCGGAGTAGATGCCGCCGAGGACGAGCACGGGGAGCGCCAGCGCCCACGCGCCTTCGCGGACCGCGAGCGCGAACGCGGCCCGTGAAAATGGCTGGCTCGACCCTTCGATGCCGCGTCCGACCCAGACCGAGTACGCCGCGAGGAGGCCGCCGACGAAGAGCGCCGGGACAAGACCGGCGAGGAAGAGGTCTTCGGGCATCACGGGCGACGCGCCGCTGACCGCGAGGGCGTAGAAGAGCATCGAAATCGACGGCGGCACGAGGCAGCCCAGCGAGCCGGCCGTGGTCACCAGGCCGAGGCCGAAGTTCTCCGGGTACTTCGCGTTCGTCATCGCGGGGAACATGATCGACCCAACGGCGATGAGCGTGACGGGGGACGACCCCGAGATCGACGCGAAGAACATGCACGCGACGATGCTCGCGACCCCCAACCCGCCTGGGAGCCAGCACAGCCCGGTGCGGGCGATGTTGACCAAGCGGTGCGCGATGCCGCCGGTGGTCATGATCGCGCCCGAGGCCATAAACAGCGGGATCGCCGCGAACTCCGGCTTGTCGAGCAGGCTCTCCATGCTCTGAACCAGCACTGTGAGCTTCGACAGCTCGCCGTAGTCGGGCAGGAAGAGGAGGAAACACAGCGCGGTCGCGCCGCCCATGACGACGAAGAGCGGGGCCCCGAGCGCGACGAGGAGCAGGACGCTCGCGATGAAGATGAGGGTCATGGCTCACCTCGGACCTGCGCGACGAAACGGAGCGCCATGACTCCGAGCGCATAGGGGAAGACGAGGTAAATCGTCCAGAGCGGGATGCTCGTCCCGAGGACTACACCGGTCAGGGGGTTGACGAGCCAGGTCTCGCGGTGCTCACCGACCGAGATGACCGAGAGGATCAAGAGAAACAGGACGAACGCGGCCGTCAGCGCCATCGCGAGGCCTTTGATGACGCGCGACCACGCTTTGGGCCAGAGGTAGTCCGCGATCTCGAGCGCAAGGTGTCGCTTTTCGTAGGTGGCGACCGAAGCGCCGATGAGGCCAATCCACAGCACACAGATGAGCGAGTACTTGATCGCCTCGATGAGGCCGTTCGGCAGCGCGACCAGCACCAGCTTGACCGTCGCTGCGAGGCCGAACGTGACCCCGGTCGCGATGGTCAACGCGCGCCGGGCATCCCAGCGTCGCAAGCGGCGCTCGGGGTCGGCTTCATCAGGCCGTTCGGCGCTGAGCGCAGCCGCCGCGCACACGAGCCACGTGAGGCCCAAGTTCAGGAAGACCGAGCCCGTCGAGTGCATCCAGGCGGCGTCGACATGCACGCCCCCGGCCTCGAGCGCGCTGAGCGCCCAAGACGACAGCTTGCCCTCGGGTCGCGAGAACGTGCGGTGGACGAGGTTGACGCCCATGACCGCGACCATCACGAGGAATAGGCACCACGCGATGGCCTTCTCAGCTCGGTAGACCGCCGCGTCGATTCGTTGGAGCGTCGACACGGCGGCCACTCACTTGCCGCCGCGGAGCGTGCGCAGGCGCGCCTCGACCTTGTCGAGGACCTGCGCCGTCGCCGCGCCCTGCTTCTGCCGCAGCACCGCGCGCACGCCGACGGTCTTCTTCTCGAAGACGTCCCGCTCCCCGGCGCTCAGGGGGACAACCTGCACGCCCTCGGTCTCGACGATCTTGATGAGGTCCGGTCCGATCTTGCGCACGGCGGCGCGGCCCTTGGCCTGCAGCGCGCGGCCCTCGTCGACCACGATCTTTTGCAGGTCGGCGGGCAGGCCGTTGAACCAAGCCTGGTTGAACATGATGACCGCCGGCTGGTAGACGTGGTTCGTCAGCGTGAAGAACTTGACCTTCTTGTACCAGCTCGCGGCGACGGCGTAGAGCGTCGCTTGGTCAAAGCCGTCGACCGTGCCCGCCTGGAGCGCGGACGGCACCTCGGTCGTGGGAATGGGCACAGGCGACGCGCCGAGCGCCTTCCACATCTCCAGGTGCACGAGCGACTCCTGCGACCGGACCTTGAGCCCCTCGAGGTCCGAGGGCGACCGCACGGCCTTCTCGCGCGTGCCCATTTGGCGGAAGCCGTTCTCTCCCCAGAACCCGAGCACGAAGCCGTACTTCTGAACGATGGTGTCCATCTCCGGGGTGATCACCTCGTCGATCACCGTGTCGGCCTCGGCCTCGCTCCGGAACAGGAACGGCAGCTCCACGATATTGAGCTCGGGGACCTGTGACGCGAGGGCGCCCGTCGACGCGGCGACGGCTTGAATCTGCCCGCGCTTGCACTTGAGCGCGGCCTCGTTCTCGTCACCGAGCGT
>Ga0114972_10002980_pt1 | contig 12722 bp, 8 predicted proteins | sample M_140807_EF_Meta_FD_87354 | JGI IMG/M metagenome (GOLD analysis project Ga0114972, IMG submission 87354) | Freshwater microbial communities from Lake Montjoie, Canada to study carbon cycling - M_140807_EF_MetaG | ecosystem: Environmental > Aquatic > Freshwater > Lake | place: Lake Montjoie... | reverse complement strand
TTTGGCTAATAGGAGTTTTCCATGTGTGAATTTTTTTGACCGTAGGAACCTTTTTCAGTTCCTGAATCTTTTCCGCAATATCCTTTGCTTCCTTTTCCAATTCTAGCCTGTTTGCCGCAAAAAGCGGTTCATCCACCACCCGTGTTACCGCTGCTTGCTTGTCGCGTTCATGGGCAAGGACTTCCATGTCCTTGTCTACAAGGAATTCACGCTTTTTCTGGTCCTCGGACTCTCTCTCTAATAATTTGGATTTTTCCAATATGGAGGCAAGCTGAGATTCCAGCCGGGCGACCTGATCCTGAAGGGCATCGTTTTTGACTTGGACCTTTCGGGATTGATCGTCAAATTCCTTGGTTTTTGCAATATGTCGAACTTCCGGCAGCTCTGGCAAATCCACCGAAACCGGCAACCCCTGGTAGGCCCTGGCACCTGCCCACGCCACCAGTATCAGCCTAAGGATGATACCAACAACATTTGCAACAAGGTCCAAAAAGGAATCAAAGCTGAAATGGATCTGACTTGCGGGCCGCCTTCGTCTTCGGATTGCCATGCTGTTTGTTTCCTAGCCGCAGTTTTTTCAGTTCTATTAACGCCCTGAAAGGATCTCGCGAATACTGTCCTCGGGTTCCAAATTTTGACGGACTTTGGGGATATCCAAACCTTCCACCAAAGGGAAGGATGCATGGTACCAACGCACCCCATCAGCCCAAACCAGAAACTTTAACCTCCCCCGCAAAGGAGGCTCACCTGGAGGATTTTTCCGGTTCTTTTTATCTATTTGCCGAGTAATTACATCCACAAATCGTTTTGCTCCGGCCTCTGTTTCCAATTCATGGCCGGCAATAACCAGGCCTTCCGGTTGAAGTACCAAACCCGAGGCCCGACACTCGACGAATATCGTGTATTCCCGCTCCCCTTCCAGTCGGGCGATTCGCAATGGCCTCGGCTGTTGGGGCTCGCCGCTATCCGCTGTAGGCAACGGGACAGCAACTCGGGAAAAAGGATTGGGCTGATCATCGCCACCAGAACCACCAGACGAAACAGCACCAACTGAATACTCCCGTTTGGGTGTTCTTTTCGGGTCCTTTTCGTTGTTTTCCGCTAATTCCCGTTTTGGTTTGTCCGGGATAAGGCGGGGATCCAGGGATGGAAGCTCATCCGAAAATCCCCCCTCGCCAGTGGAGCTTCCCGAATTTTGTCCGATTCCTACCGGGCTTCCAGGAGAAGGTGAATCACCTTTTGGGACGCCAGATATCTGATTTCCACCAGGCTGGGCAACCCCTGGAGTTCCAGTTGCCCCGAGGCCATTCCCATTAGCCCCCTGCAAATTAGCCATACCCGCAACCCCAGGTGGCCCCAAAGGCCCATTACCACCCGGACCAACCTTTGTCTCGACACCGGGCACATCAACTCCTCCTGCCCTTCCTCCACCGCCCGATCCCTTGGGTCCGATTTCACCACCATTGCCGCCAGGACCACCAGGTCTGCTACCCGATAACACACCAGCAAATTCACCAGATGATCCGTTTCCGCCTTGAGTCCCGCCTATGCCACCTTGTCCAATAGCTGAAGGGCCGGGACCTTTGTTTGCCATCCCCTGGGGCCCCAATGACCCGGGAAGCCCACCAGTCAAAGGTGCCGGTCCCCCACCGAATCCCAATTGACCGGTCCTTGGCATACCACTTAAGCCGGGAATTTTGTCAGGATCCTCCGGATCGCCTTCAAACGCATTTCCACCGGCTCCAAGTCCAGATGTCCCCGGTTTCCGGGCACCTGCAAATCCGCCCGGGCCGCGATTACCCGCCAAAGCCCCAGATCCCCCAGGAATACCGGAGGATCCATACCCTGCCACTTCATTGCCAGAACCATTTCCCAATGCACCACCAGGCCCATTCGTGTTACCCGGGGCGAAACCCCCAAGGCCCGGAACTTTTGCCTGTGGTCCCCCTGATTTTTGACCGACGAATCCCGATTCGGTTCCACCAATGCCGAAGCCGCCCATTTTTTGAGGCATACCATTGGCGGGCGCTGCTCGAACCAACCGGGCATCATCCGGAAAATCGAGTTTCCAATCCCCATCAATTAACTCGTAACCAAATTCAACCTTGTCGGATCTTAATATTTTTTGTAATTTCCAGTAGGATTCGATCCCCTCTGGCCGAATTAGCAAAAGCAGAAACGGGGCGGGTGGAATCGAACCATTGGAGGTTACCTCCTCATGGAGAACCCTTGCTCGCCTAAAGACCTCCTCACGAATGGGAGCGGCTTCCTCGGGGCCAAAAGCGACCACCCCAGGATGAAACACAACACCGCCTCCGGTGCATTCAACATAAATGGGTTTTTTCGACTCTCCCCTTTTCCCAAAATAGGGGACTATCGAATACGATTCGGAGGGTTTCACCCCTCCAGACTTAAGGTCGGCAAGAAGCCTTTTAAGAGCCACGACACGGCTATTCAGTTCGGCTAATTCGCGCTCTTTTTCGGTCAATTTTTCAAGCGCGGCCTGTCCTTCCCGTTTTTCCATATCCAAATGGCGAACAAGAACTTGTTTCCGATCCTTTTTGGTTTCAACTCGGGATTTTGACTCACGAATCCACTGGTCAAGCGCCTCCCACTTCCTTTGAGTCTGTAGTAGGCGCTTTCTGATCTCCTCCTCACGGGAATGAAGGTTGTTCCCTTGGGAAACCAAGCCTTCCAAACGGCCCCTGGCACGAATCTCATCCTCGGCCGCCGCAAGATCCTCCCTCTTCCAGGTCGCCTTCAACTTTTTTATTTCCTCACTTCGCTCCCTTAATTTTGCATCGGCCGCAAGACGATTGCGCTCGTTTGCCGCAAGCTTTGCACGACGGTCGAACACCATCAAAATCAGAATAAGCGCCCCCATGGCGCAAAGCAGCACCGCGAGGAACGGAAATGTGGAAACTTCAAGTTTGTTTCGGGGACGCCTCATGCCACCTGCTGTCCCGTAATCCGGTTAATCGAAGGGCCACGACCTGAATCGTGGGCACCATGCCAATCAGCCCCGACATGACCCGCCCGGGCAGTCAGCATGTGAACTGCTCCTATGAGCGAATGCATGGCTTGGTCGAATGTCCCAAGCCCAGCCAATGAGGCCAGATTTTGTTGCAAGATCTGTTGAGTCTGTAGCAAGCTCTGGGTGGCTTGCCCCATGGATTGAATTTCCCGGACCTGTTGCAAAACCCCTTGGGAAAAATGTTCGATTTGGTCGGCTACAGATCGAACCCGGTCCGAGGCAACCTCCTCGGCCATCTGCCAGCGCTCAGCCTGTTCGACTTGTAACTGCTGCTGAGTCGTTTGTCCCAAGGACTGAATCTCGCGGATATTTTGCAAAATTCCCTGCGAAAGTTGATCCATCTGGGATGCAAAGGTCCTGGATCGTTCTAGGGCAACCTCTTCGGCCAATTGCCAACGCTGTGCCTGCGCATGCTCGAGTCCATTTAATCTTTCCACCGCTTGTTCGTGCCAGGAATTCATCCATTGGCCCATGGCTTGAATGCTTTGGCTTCGAATCTCCATGATCATCTGATCAAATTGGCCCCGCATTTCCGAAAGATTTTCCTGGGAGATTTGAACCAATCCCATTCCTGCGGATTGAATGGCCTCGCGAATCGGTTCGGGATCAAAACTCCGGACAGACTTCGATTCACCTTTGGATTCACGAATAAAACGGTGCGCCAAATTCTTTTCAACAAATCGGTCAACGGATTCCATGTGACCAAACTCGGCCTTCTCTACAAGAAAACTGATAAACATGATTACCATCGTCAGGCCCAACGCGAGGGCAGTAGTATCAAAGGCCAGAGCAAGCCCATCCGTAACACTGGAAAGATTATTTTCCAGTTTTTCCGGGGTAACCCCTGCAATTGCTCCTGTGATACCAAGGACCGTCCCAAGGAAGCCCAAAATGGGAACGGCCCAAGTAATAAATCTTGAAAGCCCGTACGATCCATCGGAGGAAAATGCATCCAAATCTGCCAAGGATCTCAGCTGGTCATCATACCCATCGGTGGACTTGCGTTGGACCAAATAATCAAGCGCGGCAGCGCATCTTTGCCCAAGCCAAGTCTGCTTTTGGCGGGCCGTTTTGGACAAGAGATTGTCAAGAAGGTGCGGGGCCTGATCCACGTCTACAGCCGTGCCATTCCAGAGAGGGATCAGCTCGGCTTTCATGCTCGCTTTTTCAACGCGAAGGGTCATCAGCTTGGCGCAAAAACCCCCGATAGCTATACAAAACATCACGATTTCAACAGCTTCAACGGGATGGGAAAAATAGCGCCGAATCTCCGTCTCAGCCAAAGGGGTTCCAAGTACTACAGCCCAAGCCAACCCAGCCAATGGGAATCCCAACAGGAATGGCATCCAGGAATTGACCCTGCGCTGGGGTAGGATAACTTCGTCCGCCATGGCCCGATCTCCGTTTGATTTAAACCTGAAATCCCACATACCCGAGCCAATGATAAAACGCCAGACATTTTTGGGGCGCCTTTCCCCAAACCTCCCAAGCTTCCATTGGCTAAATAATCCCCTTGCGATGACGCCCCAAAATGGAACACGATTGAAGTCTGAGGAGGATTGAGTCCATGTCAGTGAATCGAACCCTGAATCCCTTGGCAATCATTTTGGGAATCGCTTTATCACTTTTGATTCCCGTCTATGGATCGGGCCAATCGCCTCAACCTTCCACATCGGAGGCCCCTCCAAAAGCCATCGCTATCGAGGCTGAGCATTTTCAGAACAAAGGCGCATGGAAAACCGTTGCAAATGGAAATGGGAATTTGATGGTTGATGTGGTTGGCTTTAATCACATTTCGGGTGAGAAACTTCTTTGCTTGCCTTCAGATGCACAAGGCAAGGCAGAAACCCCAATTACTATCCCCGCCCCTGGAAATTACAAACTTTGGGTTCGCTATGAGTATCCGGTTTTTTGCGACGCCAGTTTTGCCATTGAGATTCACCAAGAGGGTATGCCACCCGCCAGGTTCCAGGCAGGGACAATAAATTCTCCCCGATTTGCCCTCGGTATGGAAAAAGCCAAGGCGCAACATGATCCCGCTTCAGGATCCGAGGGGCTTGTGGAAGAGGTTTTCAGTGTTGAGGGACTCAAACCTGGAAAAGCGACCCTTTTCCTTCATGGAAAAAAATTGGATGCAAAACCGGGACGAGCGGTATCGAGAAACATTGACCTGATTTGGCTGACCCAGGACATTGGGGACACTTGGCGTGTTCAGTACGGAAGGTCGAATAATCTTTATCCAATTCTCGATGCTTTTCGCGACACAACCGGCGCGCGATGGGAAGCCCGAATCAAGAATCAGGGCAAGGAAAAAAACAGCTTCAGCGTCACCCACACATACAACCGTCTTCCATGGGGTGCCAATGAGTCCAACTTTGCAAGGGATATCGAACCTGGACAATGAAGCGGATGGTTTCCTCTTTCCCTTCAGGACACTTGCCATTTCCATTTGACTACTTTTCGTGGAGGAAAGCCCTCCGAATTTTCCCTCGAGCTAAGACCGCTTGACTCCTGGGGTCGCGTTTCCGGCAATAATAAATCACATATTTTCCAAACCAGGCAACAAGCGCGTATTTTTATTCCGCCCTACCCTGACGCTTCCCAAAAGCCATTTACCGCTGAAACGAAGCTAAACGAAATTGTCACCATGCTAAATAGAACCCAGGTTGGTGGCAAAGAGCCTAGCCAACCATTCTGTTATGGTGGATGGCTCCCTTTGGGACAGGATGAGGAGTACGGCCGACTTTATGCAAGCCTTTACCAATCGTTGGGCTTTCGCTCCTGGCACCCATCATTAAGTGGTCCCAAAGTCAAGGAAAACCTCGAAGCAATCGGGATTAAAACTGGCAGAACCTTAGCCATTTCCGGGTATCGCAATCCCCCCACGACCGCTAATGTGGACCGGGCCAAAACCCGACTCAAAAACAGCAAGCAGGAAAAGAATGTCCTTTGGTATGACTACGGCGATGAGATTGAATTTAATGAGTGGATTGATTGGCTCATTCAGGATGAATTGGAGCGCCTTAATCGGGAAAATAAACGCCCATCGGAAAAAGAAGTCCTCACGGAAATCTGGAAGGCATGGCTTGACAAACGCCGCAAGAATATCCCGATAACGGAATATTGGGTGGGAGATTGGGGTCCATTTAATCCTGTCCGCCTCCGTCCGGAAACATCACCCAGGATTTCAGATATCAACCCCCGGCTTTATATTGATTCACAGATCTTTTATGAAGAAATTGCAATGGCGTTTGCGTCTGAAGGCGCTCGCAAAGTCAAGGCGGCGTTTGGCCAGGACACGCTTTGTGGGTGCAATTGGTCGCTTCATCCACTTTATCTCCCCTCAATTACCCGCACCATGAATTGGTTCAAAAGCGGTGCAGCCGACTTTGGACGCCACTCGGAATATTTCTGGCAAGTAGGTCAGGCCGGCCCTTTGGTTAACGGATTTATTGCGGAACACTTCCGCGCTGGCCTCTCCAATCGAAATGGAGGGGTTCTCAGGCAATATGTGATGCCTCATGCCCTAGGCAATACCGACAAGGATTTCCTACGGACGGGATACACCCAACTGGCTCACGGAGCAACGATGCTTGACTTTTATGGTATCGGTTTAAATGAAACATTTACTGAAAACCATATCGATCACCGCCAAATCTCCCGTTATCGAGCTATAAAGGAGCTAACTCACGCTGTCGGATTTGCCGAAGATCTACTCCCGGAGGCAAAATCCGTCCCCACCAAAGCCGCACTTATTGTCAGCGGCTCAACAGAAAGGTGGGATATGGCTCCAGTTACAAGGGATCGCCTTGCCGCAGACTGGGCCGGTGCTTCTGTCCGCAAAGTAAAAATGCACCACCACATGGATCGGTTGGGAATTTGGACAGGACTCACCCTACTGGGCTCGTCTCCCGACATCCTCACCGAGGAAGATTGTACCTCGGCCAAGCTGAAAGATTATAAACTTGTCGTTTTGGTAGGTGACAGCCTTCCGGCAAGTTTAGCTCCCACTCTTAAAGGTTGGGTTTCCTCCGGTGGAACCCTGGTTGCCACCGCTGGCTCTGGTAGATTTGACGCTTACAAAGACCGCCATGACGCATTTCATTCCCTGCTGGGCCTGGAATCGCGCGCAGTGGAAAACACCAATACCTACTTACGGCCACGACCCGACCTCGCTTTTGAGGTTCCCCACGATTTTGTAGCAGGTGAAGGGTTCAAAATCCCTTGTTTCGCCACAAGGGAACAATTAACCCCGGATGGAAATGCAACAATTCTTGGCCGGTCGGAAAGCGACAAATCCCCACTTTTGATCGCAACCAAACACGGATCGGGAAAAGCGTACTATTGCGCATTTCACCCTGGAATCGCGCTCCTTTGGAGAGCGCTACAACCAGCAAGCGTTCCAGACCATGGCCAAGGCGCACATGCGGATGTGACCAACTATGATCCTGCAACGCTCGATTTTCTCAGGGGAGTCTTGGCAGAGGCTGGACTTCCCGCACTGGTTGGATCGGACAATATCCTCATAGACCGAAGGTTGCTTAAATCTTCTGATGGAATGCTCATTCCCCTTGCCAATTACTCAACAAACGATGGGCCTTTTCAATTAACAATTCGAACCGGTTTTCCCGTTAAAAGGATTTCCAGCTCCCGCCATGGTGCCCTCTCATTTGTAAATTCCCCAGAAGGGATTCTTGTCACCCACCCTGGCACCCCCTCGGGTGATATTCTGAGGATCGATCCCTGATCGGTTCCCGAAATCCAAACCCTGCGGGTGCCCCTGGTAAAGTTTAGCCCTTTAAAAAAAAGGGCGCGGTAATAAGATTATTCTACTTACTTCATCTTTTCGAAAGGAAATTTGCACTATGAGCATCCCATCGGATCGTCGCCAATTTCTTTCGATAGGGGCGGCAGCCATTCCTGCGATATTGGCTTCCAGGACCTTTGCAGCCCCAACCCCAAAAAGCTCTGCGGAAACGGCGGTTAAGGGACTATTTGAATCGCTGAAGGACGAACAGAGGAAAATTATTTGTTTCGATTGGAATCACAAGGATAAATCAAGGGGGCTTCTGCGGACGCATGTATCCAACAATTGGCAAATCACCAAACCGACAATTCTCGGGGATTTTTACACAAAAAAGCAGCAGGATTTGATTCACGAAATCTTCAAGGGAATGATCAACCCGCAGTGGTATCCAAAATTCCTGAAACAACTCAAAGAGGATACTGGTGGTAAACCTTGGGGTTCCGAACAGAGTATCGCTATCTTTGGAACACCGGGATCAGGCAAGTTTGAATTCGTGATGACCGGCCGCCACATGACTCTTAGGGCCGACGGAAATACAGAAGATCATGTCGCCTTTGGTGGCCCGATTTTTTATGGCCATGCTTCACAATCCTTCAATGAAAAACCCGGGCACCCCGGCAATGTTTTCTGGAATCAGGCAGTTTTAGCAAATAAGGTGTTTGAACTGATTGATCCGAAGGATCAAAAACGGGCGCTTGTTGAAGTTCGCCCTGACGAGTCAGCTGTGAGCTTCCGGGGAACTAAAGGGATTTACACAGGAATATCGGTACGAGAATTGGCATCGGACCAACAAAAAGTGCTGCAGGAGACGCTAAATGGCCTAATTGACCCTTTTCGCAAAGAAGATCAAACGGAAGCCCTTGCCTGTCTAAACCAGCAAGGTGGTCTTAAGAGTTGCCATCTAAGCTATTATAAAGAAGGCAATCTTACGGAGGGTCTTTGGGATAATTGGCGCCTGGAAGGGCCATCTTTTGTCTGGTATTTCCGTGGGACGCCCCATGTTCATGTTTGGGTCAATGTTGCGGATTCGCCTGAAGTGCAATTGAATGCACAGGGATAGCCAACTGTGTGAGCCAATTGAGAAAAGTTTCCTTTTCAAAACCAATCGGGATAATTCAATTTAGCTGATTAATAATTTCAGCTATTTTTCCTGGTGACATTTCTGCCTTTCCAAATCCAGGCAATGCGCCCGCTTCCACGGCTAGAGCCTGGGCGTCTGGATAATTGCTAACCAGCATGGCCGGAATTCCTTTACCCTTTAGAAGTGGTAAGTGAGCCCTGATAAATTCGATTCCACTGGCACCATCTTCATCAAATTCCCGGTTGACCAACAAAAGGTCGAATGATTTCTCCCCCAAAAGTTTTATTGCGCTTTGCTCGTCTTCAACAGCAACGATATGGGCAAAATTCTTAAATGCCCGACCAAGCTGGGCATGGTCAAAGGAGCATTGGCCTAAACTTAAAATATTTTTCATTACTGGTTCCCCACAAAATTTTTCAGGATAGTCTACCACCCGAATTGATCATGGTATTGCAAGTAATACCCAAATTCCCCCGACCAGGAACAAGTGCCAGTCCAAAATTCGGCTTTACATTTTTTTCTTTTTCCATCCCCACGCCTGATCGGGATACGGTAGGATTAACAGTTGTAAGGATTAAACGGTTTGGGAAGGCAAGGAGGGATTCTGGCATTTCAGATCCTCGACAGGTTACTTGCGCTTGCCCTACTGTCATTTATGATTGGACTAATACTGGAAATTCTTGAATCCGCTGCGTATTGTCGGAAAAAGCAACACGGGGTTTTGCAACATGGCCATGCTAACACTTGAAGAAGCCGCCGCTCGCTTGGGAATTACCCCCGATGAGCTTCGCTCCAGAGCAAAAACCGGTTCCATTCGAGCCCTTCGTGATGGAGGAAATCTTCTTTTCAAGGAAGAAGAAATCGCCAAGCATGCTCCTGCACCTTCTGAAAATCCGATGAAACCAGATTTTGTTTTGGAGTTCGACTCTCCTGAAACATCTGAATCTGGACCAATAAAAAGTGATATCCTGGCCACTCCCCAGGATTCCGATGATTCGTTTGAATTCACACTTCCAGGCGAGGGCGCACAACCTACGCAGGTTGCCCCTGACGACTCTGCGGAATTCCAATTGGAAATGCCATCCGACCCGGGATCTTCGGACATTCTCAATATCGCTCCCTCACCATCAGAGGAAGACTCGAGCTCCGATTTTATTCTGGAGGTTTCTCCCCAGAGCGACACAGGAAGTAGCGGGGAGTTTATTGCCGCGGTCAGCAGTGAAATTCAGGACGGCGCGGCTGAAGATGCCACCATGGAGGGTGACCTGTTTGAGCTGAGCGATTCGGCAACTGACCAAACCATTGCTTACACTCCAAATGGTGATGATTCCAGTAGTGAATTTGACCTTGGCCTTTCTCCCGAGGACGGCCAAACAGATGGCACAGGGAGCGAATTTGACCTGACCATTGAACCAGAGGGTATGGCCCCTTCGGATTCGGCAGTTTTTGAAACCGACTTCACCGGTGTTGGCGAATCTGACTCCAGTTCCGAAGTGATGGCGATTGACGGACTGGACTCCTCATTGGAAGGGTCCGCGGATGGCACAGGCAGCGAAGTTGTACCCGTCGATGAATTGGCGGATGATGCCGCTGCGACTGTACAACCTGGCGACGACCTTTTAATTGATGATAATTTTGGTGACGATGCTGAGATTCAAGAGATTGGTGGCGACGGAGAACCAATTGAAGTCGAAGCTGATCCTGGGCAGCGAACCTCGGTTACCCCTACGGTAGATGCCCCATGGGGGGCATTCCCCGCTTCCGTTCTATTGATTACAGTGCCACTTCTCTTCTTTGTCGCTTTGATCAGTGTCGAAATGCTCCGAAGCGTTTGGGCCTACAACCGAGGCTATGCTGCGACCCGCCCACTTATCCGGGCAGTGAGTAACCTGGTTGGGGTAAAGATTAACGATTAATTGGGCCTGAGACCTCAACCAGCAAGGCGATTGGGAGGCTTGACATGTTTTCCAATCGTTTTGCTATTTTGACGGAAAAATCCGTTCCGCATTATTCCTCAAAAGGTCCTGGGCTAGTGAAATCGCCTGGGCCCTGGACATTGCCCCTGGCGCAACATAATCCTCCACCAATACCCGGGCCAGGATTTGCTTGAACATCAGATATTTCGGTGGACCAAACTCCAATTTGTACATGTCGCTGTAATAACCAAGTATTTTCTCGCGTGGAATCCCATGAAGTCGGGAGCGTAGATCCTGTTCGATTAGCGAGGGAATATTGGCATACCACCAATGTCCACTTGCAATCACATTTGGAAATATCCAGGAATAGGCTACTAACTCACTATTTTGTGGACTGGATAAAACCGAGACAGGAAATTTAACCGTCGGAAACGCATTAAAAAGGGGTGCAAGCTGAATCAGGGAAATCCGCTGATCAAAAAGGTCCCGCCCCTGATGCACACCTAAGGGAAAAACATCCCGATTAACTCCAAACATCAGGTCAAATGGGATTCCAAATTCCTCACAACAAGTCGCTATTTCCCAAAAAATTCCTTGGGATCGGCCTACGGAAGCCCCCTGATGGGAGAATTCCTGATTAAGGTCCCCTTCTGATACTTTCTGGGCATGAAAACCAGGCGGAAGGGATATTGCACAAGCCCTGGCACCATGGCGAAGAAAATATTGAAATAACTCCCTTAGCGCACGGGCCAAACTTTTCCTGTCCGAAACATCAACCCCAGTGCGTCTGGCCAACCGCTCTTTCACACCGGGTTTTTGCCAATGAAAAACCAATTCATCCGTTCTTAGACAGGGAACATAACGGGCTGGGTCAAACCCCTCCAAGGGATCATCGAAATCATTGGTTAAAAAGACCTGATCAATGGGCCCCAGTTCAAGTGATTGATTTTCCCAACCAGGAGCCTGGTAAACCTTTTCCGAAAGATCATAAAGTTGATCGCAATCCTTAGGATCAAGTGCCTGCCTGGAATATCCAAGAGTAGTTTTGAGTATACTCATCAGCCAGGAATATTGCACTGTGTTATCCATCCGTGAAACATAGAAGAGTATCTCCCTACAGCGCTCGCGGGCCGAATACCCCTCGGCAAGGCAGGCCTTTGGCATACCTAGGGAATGAGCCAATTCCGTGAAATAATGGTAGGAAAGAAGGTCATCGATCGATTTGGCTGCCGGTGCCTCGGGTGGAATGTGGGAATGCGGGTCGATAATCCTGATTTGGTTGATTTCCTCCAAAAGGTCCATGGCCAATGAACCTGGGATTGGGGAGGCGATCATGGTTTTTCCCTAGAACGTGTAATTTTGCGTTGGGACCGGTCAGTTCGGAAACCCTCTCTTGTAAAATGTGCAACTTTTACAAAACCGAGGCAAAGGAATTGATGTAATTTTTGCCAAGCCTCGGCTTTACCACTTGCGTCTCGAACCAGACGCCTTGACTAATTTGACACAAACTCAATTATAACATAGACTTACAAAAATATTAAAACAAATAAATTCTTGCGGCACACGAGTTGCTTAATTATGAACCGTTGACAACAGAACTTGGTTCGATCCTTCCCCCGGATCAAACCCGTCTCCCCCGACGCCGTACTTTGTCAAAGCCTTGAACCGATCGTCCCCCGATCAAACAAGGCCATCCTGATGGTCGATCCCCCTCGACCACCATACATCGCAACCCTCCCTTCCCCCGGGAGGGTTGCTTCATTTCCTATCCATTAAAAATCCGGTTCGGTAAGTTTCAGGCTTCACTGCCTGTTCAAGGGCTTCCGTGTATTGCCCCATGGCAAACCAGGGCCCTATCAATCCGGTCAGGGACAACGCTATCTC
>Ga0114972_10002976_pt1 | contig 12726 bp, 11 predicted proteins | sample M_140807_EF_Meta_FD_87354 | JGI IMG/M metagenome (GOLD analysis project Ga0114972, IMG submission 87354) | Freshwater microbial communities from Lake Montjoie, Canada to study carbon cycling - M_140807_EF_MetaG | ecosystem: Environmental > Aquatic > Freshwater > Lake | place: Lake Montjoie... | reverse complement strand
TTTCTTTTTGGTCTATTTTCAGAAAGCTTTTTGCTGGCATTGCTTTATTCTCCTTTTTTTGCTATTTTGATTATACGCGATTTAGATATGTAACAGCTTAGCAATGACAATTACCTTAGCAATGGTGGCAACTCAATTTCTAGAGAGAGCAGAACTGAGTCCGAATACTGTCCATTCCTACGAGATGACGCTATTACCCTTTTTACGACGATACGGGCGATCGCCGATAGAAATGGTGACAGAAGAAGCCGTCGAAGCCTATTTAGCCAGTTTGACTCACCTTGCTGAAACTACCCATAACCGTCATCGGGCAACGATTCGCGCTTTGTTTAATTTTGCGGTTGAACAGGGTTATTTAGAAATGAATGCGATCGCCTATCTCAAATCTCGAAGAAGCAATAAAACTGTAAATCAAGATAAAAATACTGAAGTAATACGTTATTTGACATCAGAACAATTAAGCCTTTTATATCATCTCGTTGAACCCAATTCTCGCCTCCATACCCTCATTCTTTTCTTGCATCAAACAGGCGCAAATGTCTCTGAAATTCTAGCCCTAGATCTCGATCAAATTAATTTAGGCGATCGCTGTTTTGAAGTGATTAATCAATATCATCAATCCCGTTGGTGTTTTTACGGCGAAAATTTAGCGCGAGTTTTAGACTATTATTTGCAACATTATCGACATTTGGGCCATCCTGCTCTATTGACTGCCCAGCAACCTAAGAGTAAAATCGTGAGCCGTTTACATTATCGTACCGCCTATCGAGATTGGGTAAATTTAATTTGTCAAAATGCTGATTTAAAAGACTGTCGGCTTCAGGATATTCGTCATACCTTTGCGATGGAACGAGTTGAATTTATGGCAGTTCAAGATCTGCAAATTTTAATGGGTCATGACACTGTGCAAACCACATTACGTTATTACAATTTATCTCATAAATCCGTTAAAAATGTTGCTCAAGAAGCCTTGAAAAGTTAGAAAAATAGGAATTAACTTCTTTGATAGCGCATTCCTGGTAATTGTTTAATCAATCCCATTAATTCTAATTCTAATAATTTTCCCGACACTTCGCTCGCGCTTAATCCTGATAATTCAATAATACTATCAAATCCCATTAATTCCTGATTTAAAACTTGAAAGATTTTTAAACAAATGGGATCTAAGTCAGGTAAATTTTCAGGTTTAGGTGCATTGAATAAAGATAATTGTTGAGTCGGTTCTAGGTTAGGAATCGCGCCCAAGTTAGCTAATAATTGTTCTTGTTCAATAATAATTTCTGCTCCATTATGGATTAAAGTTAAACAACCTTTCGCCTGAAGAACATCAGGGGAATTCGGTAAAGCATAAATATCCCGCCCAAATTCATTGGCATATCTGGCCGTAATCAAAGCACCAGATTTCTCATCTCCTTCCATCACTAAAATCGCTCGACTTAAACCTGCAATAATGCGATTTCTGGCAGGAAAATTCCCTCGATCTGGTTTCGTTCCAACAGGATATTCTGTCACTATCAAACCCTGGGTCGCAATTTCTTCAAACAATTGACGATGTTGAGGCGGATAAATTAAATCGAGTCCTGTACCCAAAACAGCGATCGTCCTACCTCCTGCGTTTAAACAACTCTGGTGAGCATCGCCATCAATGCCCGCGGCCATGCCTGAAATCACCGTAAAGCCACTTTTAGCTAGTCCTGTCGCAATTTTTCTTGTCCAACGGCGGCCATGCTCTGTCGGCGATCGCGTTCCCACAATGCCAATGCCTGAAATAACACCTGAATTTTCCTGTTTATTAACCCGACCGTAATAATACAAAATAGGGGGAGGACTGGGAATTTCCCATAATAAACAGGGATAATCGCGATCGCTTGGTGTCCAAAAGTTAGGATTTTTTTGAGTATGGTCTTCTAATAATTGAACAGGATCAATTTTGCCTCGCTGTTCCAGAATAGTTTGGATTAATTTTCCGCCTAAACCGTTGACTTCTCCCAGGGCTTTGGGTGATGCTTTCCAGGCATTTTCTAGATGTTCAAAATGTTGTTGGATGCGTTTTAATAAAATCGGGCCAACACCCTTAATGGTTGACCAGGCTAACCAATAAATTCGTTCATCATTCACACTTTTTTACTCCTTAAATAAATTATCTGTAGGGGCGAATTGCGTTCGCCCTTCCCTCAATAAAATTGCTGAAATATCGAAACCTTTAAATAATGTTAAGGACATAATATCTGTCCTAAAGACATGACACTAAGGACATAATAGATGATGTCCCCACAATAGATGAAACTTATCATAAAGTTCTATATTTAGAGATATTTTATGGTATCTTATTTTGTAAAAGATGTAATCCAAATTAAAGATTAAGCTTAGTTTACTATGAAAAATTTGTGGGATGACCAGCAAGCGGCTCATTATCAGGGAGATTTAGCCCAAAGAGTTTATACATCCCGCCTTTTGGGACGGAATCCGTCTTTAGTATTGCACGGCGGCGGTAATACTTCGGTCAAGATTCAGGAAACGAATATTGTCGGAGAAATGGAAGATATTTTGTATGTCAAAGGCAGTGGCTGGGATTTGGCCACCATTGCGGAAGCGGGGTTTGCGCCTGTGCGTATGCCCCATTTGTTGAAACTTGTCAAACTCAGTTCTTTGCCCGATCCCCAGATGGTCAATGAACTCAAAACCCAGATGACCCGTGCCAGTGCGCCGTCGCCTTCGGTGGAAACGATTCTCCATGCTATTCTGCCCTATAAGTATGTGGATCATACCCATGCCGATGCGGTGGTGACAATTACCAATACCGCAGACGGAGCGGATCGCATTCAATCGATTTATGGCGATCGCCTGGTGATTATTCCCTATGTCATGCCAGGCTTTGATTTAGCGCGGGTTTGTGCCGAAAAGTTTGCCGCCGAAGCAGGGGAACAAACCATTGGCATGGTGTTGATGAATCATGGCATTTTTTCCTTTGGTTCAACAGCCAAGGAAGCCTACGATCGCATGATTGATTTGGTCAATCTAGCAGAGGATTATCTCAAGCAAGAAGGAGCTTGGGAATTAGACAAAAAACAAGCAATGGTTTCTAGTCAACCGATTAGCCAAAGTTTAGCTAACCTGAGAGCCGAAGTTTCCCAAATAGCAGGATTTTCAGTTATTTTAAACCGTAAAACCGATGAGCAAAGCTTAAGTTTCACCCAACGTCCTGATTTAGCCCTAATCTCCCAACAAGGCCCCGCTACGCCCGATCATGTGATCCGCACCAAACGTCTTCCCCAAATCGGTCGGGATGTTCAAGCCTACGCCCAAGCCTATCAAGCCTATTTCAACACCGAATCCGCCAAGGCAAAAGACTCGAAAACCATACTGGATAAGGCTCCTCGCGTTATTCTTCACCCCGAATTAGGACTCTGCACCGTTGGACAAACGGCCAAAAGTGCCGCGATCGTGGCCGATATTTATCAACACACCATCGAAATTATCGAACGAGCAACCGCATTAGGAGGCTATCAAGCCCTTTCTGCGACGGATATTTTTGAGGTGGAATATTGGGATTTAGAACAGGCAAAATTGCGCACAGGGGGAACGCTACCGATGTTTACGGGGGAAATTGCCCTGGTGACGGGGGCCGCGTCGGGCATTGGAAAAGCCTGTGTGGAATCTTTATTAAAACGGGGAGCGGCGGTGATTGCCCTCGATATTCAGCCAGAAATTGAGACTTTGCATAAACGGGCGGATTTTTGTGGTATTCAATGCGATTTGACCGATGAAACGGCTTTTAGTCAAGCATTAACGAAGGGGATTGAAACCTTTGGCGGTTTGGATATTTTAGTTTTGAATGCGGGAATTTTTCCCCCCAGTTGTCGAGTCGCTGACCTGAGCCAATCCCAATGGCAACGGGTGATGAATCTCAATTTAGATACCAATTTAATGCTGTTGCGCGAATGTTATCCTTTCCTAAAACTCGCTTTTAAAGGGGGGCGCGTGATAGTGATCGGCTCAAAAAATGTGACTGCTCCAGGCCCTGGGGTTGCCGCCTATTCCGTCTCAAAAGCCGCTTTAAATCAGTTGATTCGGGTAACGGCTCTGGAATGGGGACGCGATCGCATCCGACTCAATACATTGCATCCCAACGCTGTATTTGACACAGGAATTTGGACAGAAGAAGTGTTAAGCGCGAGGGCAAAACATTACGGTTTGAGCATCGAAGATTACAAAACTAATAACTTGCTGAAAGTCGAAATTAGCAGTCGAGATGTGGCCGAACTTGCCGCCGAAATGTGTGGCCCTTTATTTAGTAAAACCACTGCCGCCCAGTTACCCATTGATGGGGGAAATGAACGGGTTATTTAATTTGGGCGCAATTTGGGCGCAAGCCTTGCTACACACACTGAAAACTATGGTCGGTAGGGGCGAATTGCGTTCGCCCTTTTAGCTGAATTAACAGTTTTTTGGTAATGTTCTAGACCTGTGGATCGTATTTCTGGAAGGCAGTCAGTCTATTCATGGTGAGGTGTCTTATCCACAGATTCAGAACACTACCCACGTTCACTCTCAAATATCTCCCTACCGGTCACTTCGACTTCCTGACCCCGTTCTTTTCAAAATCCGCCTTGGTCGTGTAATAGCCCTTGGGGTAGTAAGGGCCCATCACCTTAGTCAGGTCGCCGGGTTGCGACGGACTGTATTTCCAGTCCTTCTGGGGAACGATGAAGCGCATCAGCAGCGCGCCCCAGTCCTTGCGGTTGCGCGGGTCGTCGATTCCCTCGCCTGGCCCCCAGTTGATCCAGGCAACCCCATCCTTCTCGGTCGCGTTTTTCGGTCGGTCCTCGGGCAAGCTCACCACGATAGTGTAATAGCCATCTTTGTCCACCGGCACCTGCATGTCGTACACACCGTCCCACAGGCTGCCATTGGTAAATGATGCCACAGTGGAGACTGACCAGTACTGCACCTCTCCGCCAGGCATGTTTTTGGCGTTGGCCCAGGTGTCGGGGAAAGTCGGCATTTTCGCACGGAAGACATACACAGGACCGAACATCCTGGAAGTAAAGTTCACCAGATAGGCTGTCGAGGCATTAGCACCGCCCCCGGTGCTTTTTGGTACAGGGATCTTTGCCCGCTCCGCCGGTGGCATGAAGGAGCCTTCCACGACGTCCTTCATCCCGATGAACAGAAAGAATTGCGAATCTGGGCAGGCGGGTGCTGTAGCCGGTGTCATGCAGGGATTGTTATTCGGGTTGTTGACCAGCTTATACCAGTCATCGGCTTTAATCGGCGGAGGAGCTTCACCCATTATCTTGCCGAACCGCTTGGTTGCTTCTTCTTGTGACAGTTTGCTGCCATCGGCGAGCGTCGCCTCATAGGTCAGACCCAGCCCATCGCGCGAAGGCACATCTGCTGGCCCCCAACCAGTTCCGTCATAGCCTTTGTCCGATACATACATTCGGAAGCCGCCGAGGATCGTCTGAGCTTTGTTGCCGAGATAGACCGTGTTCTTCGCCCGTTCTGCCGTGTTCGTGGGCGCGTCCTTGGTCAAAATGCGAACGGTGAAATTGCGCTTTGTTGCGTCCCTGTCAGCGCCCGCGACGAAAGGATTGGTTGACCCGGCATCGGGTTCTATGTCATAGCCGTCGATCGAGCCACCGTCGGCACTGACGAAGGTATTCCGCTCCCACTGATAGATCGAGAAGTTGAAGAACCGCACATGGGGGAACCGACCGCGCACCGTCAGCTCAGTCCCGGCGGGAAGGGCGATTTCACCAAAAAGATAGGTCGGACGCTTGTCCGGCCAAAGGTTGGGGTTCTGGTAACCTTGCGGGTCAGGAAGAGTATTCCAATAGTCCCAACCGCGCGGCCCGCTGAACAGGCTGCCGTTGTTGTAACGCTCGTCGGTGCGAAAGATCGCGCCCAGCGGCAGATCGCCAGTACGCCTGACAGCACTGCCTTTGGCCCGGTTTGCCAAGGTGGAGGGATCGACGTAGGAATCCGCAAACGCCGGAACCGTCATTGTCGCAACAGCAACAGCCAACGGTGCCGTAAAAAGAAAGTGTCTGCTCGTTTTCATTGCTTTCGCCATACTTGCTGTTCGCGATCAAGAGATATAGGCATATATAGTATCGCCACTTTGGTTAGGAGGCTAATTGAAGGACCTGCTCGATTGCCTCCCTGAAGGGATCAAACCTAGTGGATTGACAAAACTCTTAGAGGTTGGAAGCAGCGTCTCGTTTAAGCTAATAAGTTACCACGCTAATCGGCAACAAGGACGACTCCAACTTCCCGCATTTTAAATAATGCAATAAAAGTTTTCCTGCGTCAATAGAATATCCCCTGGCGCGATCGCCGCCACCTCAAAGCGCTCTGCTGGATGATGGTGATGGTCGGCATGATTGAAAGTCAAAATGTTCATCTGAATGGCTTCGGGGTCTACATGAATAGTCGTGCCCAGCTCGGAGCTATACCAACAGTCGATGGCAGCAATTCTGGTATAAAATTAATCGCTATGGCTTCTCTCCCTAAACTAGTACATCAAATTCTGGTCACACTCGTTTGAAGCAAAGGGTCTTGAGATTATCAAATCGCTTGAACCCAAATAACAAGGATCTGGATACCTGCGATCGCGGGCATCCATGCCTCCCATCGAGATACTGCCCTACCCTAGCAACCTTGGAATCGAAGGGAACAAAGAAATGACACACTCTCAGATTGGTAGCGATAGTCACGCAAAGCCAGCAGATACTAAAACCCATTCAATCTCAAGGCGAGTTATCACTGCGTTGGCTGTGATTATACCGCTTCCCGTGCTGGTCGTGGGATCTTCCCTTGCGCCACCTCTGCTGGCCCAAAAGGCTGAGTCCGAGGTAGGAAAGATCGGACTTACCTCAAACGAGATCGCCGCTAACGGCCCGCTTCCTGGTGACTTGACTTTGTACGCGAAAGAGTTGGCTTGCCAGGAGAAACTGAAGACTGGCTATTACCCGTCGCTGAACGGTGCGGAAATTGCCGACGCGCAACGGAGCGGCCTCTTCCCTTGCGCCACCTTTACCGGCTCCCACACAGCCCCCAATCAAGTTTTTGCCTGGCGTGGTCAGGACGAATATCCGGGAGTTTCCTATCTCAACAACCGCAGACCTGGAGAGATCTACATCGTCGGTGGTGATACTCCGCCCTTGAGTGGAAAGATGCCCCCTGGCCCCTATGTGGCGAAGGCTGATGCCACCACCGGCAAACAGATCTGGCGTACCTATCTCCATAATGGGAATACTTCCGATGCCTGGATCGGCTACACCAATTTGAATATCCTTCCCAACGGCAAGATTGTCGAAGCCTGGTCTAACCGCATTGTATTGCTCGATCCAGACACGGGACTCATTTTGAAAGAGAACACGCTGCCCACTGGAGCAACACCAGCGATCGATGTCAACTACAAGCACGTGACCGTCGCTCCTGACGGAACGCTCATCGTGAAGAATCAAACCCGACCTACTGGCTGCACCAAGCAAGGCACTCTTGCACTCAACGTTTGTGCCAATGAGTATGAGAAATGGGGCAACTCGATGTTGCTGGCGGTCAACCCCGATACGCTCGAAGTGATCGATGCCGTTGAATTGCCGCAACCGGCTGTCGTTCCCCATACCATCACCAACTTCGAGGGCAAGATCGCGATTTATATCGGCGCGAACAGTGGAGCCTTCCGTTACTTTTGGAACCCGAAAACAAAAAAACTCTCGCAAGACAAGTCCTGGATTCCCGCAGTGTTGGAGGAGGGTCAAACTACCCCCGCCGCCCCCAGTATTCTTGGTGACTGGATTGTCTTTCAAACCAACGGCATACTTAGTAAAAAGAAGGCTTCGAGCATCGTCGCCGTCAACGCTAAAGACCCGAAGAAGTTGAAAAAGATCTTTCCCTTCGGGCAACTTAAGGATGGCGAGGAAAGTTTTTGTCCGCCGAAGCCCCAAACCGACCCAGAAAACAGCATGATTTATTCGGCCGATATGGGGCGGGGGAAAGTTGCGGGCATCACGATTGACCAGGCAACTGGCGAGTTGAAAACTAAGTTTGTCATGGATAACGCGACTAGCGGATTCCAGCCTCTCTATGGCGCGAAGGACAAGCGCGTCTTGGTCATTTCCAACTTCAAGAGCAATGTGCCGGGGCTGCCGTTACTCCCGATGCTCGCCACCCAAAATTACAAGGAACAAGTCACTTGGCGAGAGGCATCGACCGGCCGAATTCTGGCGGAGTCTGATTTCTTTGAACCGATGGGACTCAACAATCTGATCACTCCAGGCTTCGGCGGCCGCGTGTATTACCTGACGAATAAGGGTTTCATCGTGCTACAAGTTCTTCCGAAACCATAGGCAACAGTGCGGTAGTGTTCTGAATCTGTGGATAAGACACCTCACCATGAATAGACTGACTGCCTTCCAGAAATACGATCCACTCACTTTTTTTCGCTGATAATAATATATTCATAGAGCATGGTATTAAGGGTATTTCCTGTTTGATTACTAGGAGAATTTTTAGAAGGCATTGCTTTACTACTTAAGGCTCTTTTGTAGGTGATTAAATGTTTACAGCCATTTTTTTCAAAGCGTTCCGCGATAAATTGATCGGTGGGGAGTTGAATTTTTTTAACCGTTCTATTGCCTACCACATAAATGCCTTTGCCGCCTGAATTAATACTTTGAGCAATCCTATCAATAGAGTTTCCTAAATCTTCATAAAAAGCAGATACTTCCAAGGCTCTCTTATTATTTTCTTGATTAATTTCAGTAATATAATCCGCGATCACTCCTTCTAAAAATAGCTCTTTTGATTTGACTCCTCCCATTAACATTCCATCAATTTTTCTCGCATAATCAATTCCTGCCCATTCATTGGATAAGGTCGAAAATTGTCCGTAGGCAACGGTTGTTCGACTGTCTCCGTAGGGTGGACTGGTGAGTACAATATCAAAGGTATTTTTAGACGGTTTAAATTTTGAATATTGAATATCAATTTTAATATTATTCAGTTTGGGATAATAGAAATTTTCATAAATGGCGATCGCATCATTAACTTTTTTAAAATAAACCCCAAAAACATCAGGATTAAAATTTAAAATTGCCTCTGATTTCATTTTATACAGTTTAAATTCATTATTTCTGGTGTAGGAACATTCCCGAACGGTTTCAGAAAAAGCAACTAGAAAAAAGCGTTTGATATTTTCATCTTCGATTTGATCCAGAAAATGCTTAATCACATTGAGATTTTGTAAGACTTCCTGAGAAAACCAAAAATTAATATTAGTAATTTTCGGTAATGTTAATTTTTTAAAATTGTCTTCGTCTTTAATGAATTCAAAGATTTGATTGCGTAATTTGGTTTTGATTTCGGTAATTTTTTTAATCGAAATTTTGGTATATTTAGCCTTAGAAATTAAAATCGCTAAGGGATTAATATCAAAGCCAAACATTTCAGTAATACCACATTCTAAAGCACTGGCGAAAGATGATCCTGATCCACAATAGGGATCGAGTAATTTTCCTGTTGAAATATTTAATTCTTTCAATATCTCAATCCCAATCTGCGGCAACATTGTGGCGGGATATTTATGTAAATTGGGGTAAACTGCACTATAGGATTGACCAGCAAAATCATATTTTTCATTGCGAACTACCTGGTATTTCATGATATATTATTTAATAAAAAATAGTTATAAGCTGTCAATTATCTAAAACACATACAGACAAGGGGCTTAAGCCCCTTGTTAAGAGACTTTTAGAAAAATTATTATGCAATCTCAATTCGTAACAGCTTAGGAACATAATATATTATGTCATGGTATCGAAAATTAAATCGCAAAATTCAGAAATCCACTGGATTCAGAGAAAAACTTTGTTTGACGGGGTTTAATAAATACCGTTTGATTAATCTGTAAATCCAATTCAGCAAATTGTTCACGACTTAAATGGGCAACAACAGATTGCTCATCGGGTAAGATTAATTCTACCTGAATTTCCCAACCTAAATGGGTAATCCGCTTAATAACTGCCTGACTGGTGACTTCATCGCTTTCGGTTTGCACAGCTAAATCGTGGGGACGCACAAAGGCCGAATAGGACGCATGATAACCGTTTGTTTTGATAACATCCTGACTATTATTTTGAAATAAAGGAGCCGAACTCGGTAACACATTCACTTCCCCAATAAAGCTCATCACAAAGGGTGTGGCGGGATGATCATAAATTTGGGCTGGTGTGCCAATTTGTTCAATTTTGCCATTATTCATGACAACAATTTCATCAGCAACTCCCATCGCTTCTTCCTGATCATGGGTCACAAAAATACTGGTTAAATGAACTTCATCGTGTAAATTTCGTAACCAATCTCTTAATTCTTTTCTAACTTTTGCATCTAAGGCTCCAAAGGGTTCATCTAATAGCAAAACTTGGGGTTGTACGGCTAAAGCTCTAGCTAACGCCACCCGTTGCCGTTGCCCACCAGAAAGTTGGGAAGGATAGCGATCGCCGAGTCCCTTGAGTTGAATTAATTCCAAAAGTTCTTCGACCCGTTGTTTAATTTGTTTAGCAGGTGTTTTACGAATTTCTAGGCCAAAGGCGATGTTTTTACGAATGGTTAAATGCTTAAAGAGCGCGTAATGCTGAAACACAAAACCAATATTGCGTTTGCGAATATCAACGTGGGTGGCATCCTGTCCATTAATCAGAATACTGCCTTGATCAGGTGGTTCCAATCCCGCGATCGCTCTGAGAAGCGTCGATTTTCCCGAACCTGAAGGGCCAAGTAAGGCAACTAATGTGTTCTTCTTAACCTCTAAATTAATATTTTCCAGTGCCTGAAAGCTACCAAAATTTTTGAAGACATTGTTAACAATAATACCCATAGTTTTTAGTTAATCAAAAATAAAAATTAATGTCCTTTTCTACCCGTATATCGTTCCAGAATTTCCTTAACCACTAGCGTTACAGCCGCTAATAAAGCGAGAATTACCGCCGCACTAAAAGCCGCTTCAGTTTGATAGTTTTTATATTCCTGTTCAACGAAAATGGGTAAAGTTGCCGTCTGTCCAATAATACTACCAGAAACAACAGACACCGCACCAAATTCTCCCATTGCCCTAGCATTGGTCAACAAAACTCCATACAACAAACCCCAGCGAATATTGGGTAAGGTAATCCGCCAGAAAATTTGCCAATCTTTCGCGCCTAATGTCCGAGCCGCTTCTTCTTGGTCGGTTCCCATTTCTTCTAATACGGGAATGACTTCTCGTGCAACAAAGGGCAAGGTAACAAAAATAGTTGCCAGAACCATGCCAGGTAGAGCAAAAATTAGTTGAATATCTTTTGCCTGAAACCAACTGCCAATCCAACCTTTTTGTCCATAGAGAAGAACGATCATTAAGCCTGCAACAACGGGAGAGATTGAAAAGGGTAAGTCAACAATACTCATAAATAAAGCGCGACCAGGGAATTGATTACGAGCCAGTACCCAAGCGGCACAAAGTCCAAAAATAGTGTTGAGAGGAACGGTGATCAGGGCAATCGTTACGGTTAATTGAACTGCCGCCAAAAAATCAGGAGATTGGAGAGAGGTAAAAAAGGGTTCGATTCCTTTGTGAAACGCTTCATAAAATACCGTGACAGTGGGAATTAGAATAATTAAGGCTAAATAAATTAAGGCGATCGCAATTAACCAGGTTTTAGAAAATTTACTCAGTAGCATAACGACGGCCCCACTGTTGCAAGAGATTAATGATTAATAAAAGAATAAGAGAAAATAGGAGTAAGACAGCCCCAATCACGGTGGCTCCTTCATAGTCATATTCTTCTAAACGTTGAAACACTAAAACAGAGGCAATTAAATCTTTAAAAGGGATATTGGAAGCGACTAATACCACAGAACCGTATTCTCCAACGGCCCTAGAGAAACCTAACGCAACTCCTGTTAAAATCGGTGGAATTAAGGGCGGAAAAATGACACGCCAAAAGGTTTGAAATTCCGTTGCCCCTAATGACCAAGCCGCCTCTTCGGTTTCGTCTTCTAATTCCTGCAAAACGGGTTGCAATGTCCTCACCACAAAGGGCAGGGAGATAAACAACATGGCAACAAAGACTCCCCAACGAGTGAAAGCAATCTTGATACCAAAGGGGACAAATAATTGACCAATCCAACCTTTTTCACTATAAACCGTTGCTAAAACTAAACCCGCTACCGAAGTTGGCAACGCGAAGGGAATATCTACTGCGGCATCCACAACTTTTTTAAAAGGGAACTCATAACGGACTAAAACCCAAGCAATCAGGCTACCTAATACTCCATTAATTAACCCTGCGGCTAAAGAGGTTAAAAAAGTCACATTGTAGGCAGAAATAGCGATCGGAGAACTGGCAACTTCCCAGAATTTTCCCCAGCCTAATGTTAAGGATTTAGTGGCGAGGGCCGCGATGGGCAAAATAAGAACAAATAAGAGATAGACAACGGTAACTGTCCAGGGGATAGAAATTCTTGACCAAAGCGTATTTTGGTTTTTATTGACAGTTTGAGGAGAATAAGCGACGGTATTGCTCATTATTTTTGTATTGAATAAAGTTTCTTAGAAATATTTTTGGCGTTGCTGAATCAAGCTATGAATTAGTAAGGAATAGGTACTTCTTTAAATTTCAGATAATGAATTAATAAACGGATTGAGTATCCTAATATCTCTACTGACTTAGAATAGCAAAG
>Ga0114972_10002975_pt1 | contig 12727 bp, 14 predicted proteins | sample M_140807_EF_Meta_FD_87354 | JGI IMG/M metagenome (GOLD analysis project Ga0114972, IMG submission 87354) | Freshwater microbial communities from Lake Montjoie, Canada to study carbon cycling - M_140807_EF_MetaG | ecosystem: Environmental > Aquatic > Freshwater > Lake | place: Lake Montjoie... | reverse complement strand
GCCGCCCGCCGCCATGGCCTGGCGGTGGCCTGCCCCTACCCCGAACGGGCCCGGGTGGCCGGCCAAGAGCGCTTCTACGACGCCATCGCCCTGTTCGGCGCCGATGGCACCCTGCTGCGCAACTATCGCAAGACCCACCTCTGGGGTCCCGATGAGAAACTCTGCTGGAGCCCAGGCTACGAACACCCCGAGGAGGGGCCGGCCTTCACGGTGCACGAGGTGAATGGCTTGCCGCTCGGGTTGCTCAATTGCTACGAGGCGGAGTTCCCCGAGCTCAGCCGCCGCCTCGCCCTGCTCGGCGCCAAGCTCGTGCTGATCCCCACCGCCGCCGACACCTGGGCCCTGCTCAGCAATGGCCAGCGCACCGACCGCCCCTACCCGGATTTCTCCCGCACCCTGATCCCAGCCCACGCCATCGTCAACAACTGTTTTGTGGCCTACGCCAACCGCTGCGGTGAGGAAACGGTGAATGGCACCGTGATGGCTGCCTACCTGGGCAACAGCATCATCTGCGGGCCCCACGGCGATGTGCTGGTGGCTGCTCGGCCCGAGCCCACCCTGCTGCTGGCCGATTGTATTCCCGCCGACTACGGCCCCCTCCACCCGGCCGGCACCCGCTACCACGCCGACCTGCGCCCCGAGCTCTACGGCTGGGCCAGCATTCGCTAATGGGCTGGTCCCGCCCACAGCACCCGGCTCCCGTTCCATAGGGTGAGAGCCCTAAGCCCGGTCTCCGCCCCGATGGCCACTCCTCCCCTCCCCCCCTCCGAGGATCTGGCCCGCTACTTCGAGGCTCGCGGCGAGATGGCTAAGCCCTGGACCTGGCACCTGATGCGACTCGCCAAGATCCGCGAAGCCAAGGACGACCTCGATCCCCAGGAGTACCTGGACCGAGTTCAGGAGGCCCACGCCGACCTGATGCGGCTCGGGGAATTCTGGAAGGGACGTGAGGAGGAGGTGTTCGGTGGTCGCTACCGCCCCGCCAGCGTGATCGCACCGCTGCCCGGTTCACCCGAAGACCGCTGAACGGCATGCTGGAGTCTCCTAGCCCCAGCGTGTCCCAGGCCGAGGCTGCCCCTTCCGAGGAGAGGGGCATCCATGCCATGGCGCCGCTGATCCGCTTCACCCTCTTGGCCCTCTATTTGGCCCTGGTATTGCCCCTGCCGCTGATGGCCGCCGGGGCGCTGCGGCCCCTGATGCTGGCGGCGGTGCCCCTGGGGCTGGTGCTGGTGGTGGCGATCACCAGCGAACGGGTCGAAGTCGACAGCAACGGCATCAGGGTGGGCCATCCCCCCTGGTGCGCCTGGTTGCTGCGCCGCGGCTGGCAGCTTCCCTGGGGCGCGATTCGGTCGCTCACCCCGGTGGGCACCAGCCAAGGTGGGGAGGTGTTTTATGTGCGCGATCAGGCCGGTGGAGCCTTTCTGCTTCCCCAGCGGGTGGAACGGTTTGATGTCTTCCTCAAGGACTTCGCCCAGCGCTCCGGCCTCGACACCTCGTCGGTGGATCGCATCAGCCCCCCCTGGACCTACCGACTGCTGGCTGGCCTTTGCGCCCTCATGCTCGGCGGCGAGATCGTGAGCCTGGCCCTGGCGATCACACGACCGCAGCTCTAGGCCCAGCAGCCAGGGCCGGCGGCAGAGGTGGCCGGACTGTCCTGACGGTTCAGATTGCACCAATTGATGGCAGCAGCACCGATCCACACCGCTGCGGGTTCCTGGGAGTCGGCGCAGGGGAGAGCTCAGTAGCGAGGGCTCCAGTTTCCGCCGGCCGGAGGACGGTTGCCTCCACTCCAGCCACTGCCGCCGTAGCCACCGCCCCAGGTGCCGCCGGGCCGATTGGCCGTTCCCACTGTCTCCATCGACAGGGTGGTCGTCCTGCCACCCGGGCAGACCCCCAGACGCTCCAGGGTGATCAGACCATTGGGACAGGTATCGAGGCTGGTGCGGCTGAGATTCTTCTGGCCACTGCAGTAGCGGTCCTCGCGGATCTCGCTGAAGCGGCGGTCCTGACTGAGGCGGGTCACCGCCACCAGGAGGTTGGCCGAACCCTGCTCCAGCAAACTGTTTCGCTGCCGGTTGTTCACCCGATAGCCGAAGCTGTTTGCCCCCGGCACCAACGTGAGGAAACTGCCCCGCTGACCCTGGCCCAGCGCCACGGAGAAGCTCTGGGCACTGGGCCGGCGCTCGTCGTACTCACGGTCGGTGTAGCCGCCGGTGGACCGGTTCTGGATCAAAATCCGCTGATAGGGAGCCGGGGGGACCGCCGCCAGAAAGGACACACCCCGCAGCTCCGGCTGCTCCTCCCCGGGGCAGTCCCCCAGATAGGTGATCTGCTGGAGCTCAACGCGATCGATGGGCCGGCCTTCCAGGGAAAAGGTTCCAACAGGCATGCCCCCAGCGGGCATGGGCGAGGGTCAGGCCCAGCAGGGGAGCAAGAACGGCAGGCATGAAGCTTGGAGCGAGACAAGACCGTGGAACGAGGCTGCGGGGCCTGCTGGATTGGGATTGTCGAGGCGAGACGGCTTGATCAGCTCAGAGCCGCGATCCGCGAAGTTGACGGACCATCAGAAAGGACCCCGCTCTCGTCTTGATGGGGCAGGGTGTCGAGGCTGAAGCGGTAGCCCTGCTGACGCATGGTTTCAATGCCACCGCCTTCACCGAGGCCTGCCTGCTCAAGCTTGCGACGCAGGGTGAGCACCTGGGTGTCCACCGACCGAGGACCGCCACTGAAAGGAGGCCAGGCCATCCGCAGCAGTTCTTGCCGGGTGCGCACCACGCCCGGGGGCATCAGGAGGGCACAAAGCAAAGCAAACTCCCTCGGACTGAGTTCCACGGGCTGGTCCCGCAGGGTCACCTGGCGCAACAACAGATGGACCTCAAGGGGGCCAACGCAGACCCGCTCCTGCAGGCCATGACCGCTGCGACGCAACAGCGTGCGGCAGCGGGCCGCCAACTCTTCCAAGCCAAAGGGCTTGCGCAGCACGTCGTCGGCGCCGGCATCCAGCAAGGACACCACCGGTTCCGAGCCGGAACGGGCCGTGAGCACCATCACCGGACAATGGAGCTGGCCCGCCAAGCGGAGGGCGGAGGTTTCCTCGAGAAGCTCGGCGCTCACCAAGAGATCAGGCGATTGCTCCTGGCAGATTTCAATAGCCTCCCTGGCCGTCGCCACCGCAGCCGCCAAGTGCCCGTCTTGCCGCAGTCGCTGGGCCAGGACGGTGCGCAGGGTCGCATGGGGATCGACCACAAGAACCCTGCGGGCCTGGCTGCCATTGTCCGTCGGCGGGGTCTGCACCATGCAGGTGGTGGATTAGCCCTGGTGGACACAAACGCCTCTACACCATAACGGAATAAGAAGAAAGCGTCGCGTATCAGGCGATGCCTTTCAAACCGTCCCCCGGACGGCTTCCCGCCCCTTTTCCCGCTCAAGGGCTGGCGCCAGGCGCCAGAATGCCGTTATGGGCCCGCGCCCCCAGGAACCGTGCTGCAACACCCCGACGCCATCCGCCACTTCCAGTCGCTCTGCGACGCCTGCCAGGAACTGTCCAACCGCTTCCACGGGCCCTCTGAACTTCGGCTCTACGCCGATGGCTATCTCCATGCCCTGCGGCGCACCGCCGTTCTCGATCCGCTCTCCCAGCGCCGCCTCGAGGAACTGGTGGACCGCTGGATCATGGATCCCTCCAGCTTCATCGGGCCGGACGGCGACCCCCGGACCCTGTTCGAGCGTGAAACGGGTCGCCGCTGAAGCGCACTCTCCGACCTTTGCCCTCAAGAGGCCAGGGCCACGGCGAGTTTCTCGCGCAACTCACCGGAGTTGTACATTTCGATCAGAATATCTGATCCACCTAGGAATTCCCCTTTGACATACACCTGGGGAATGGTTGGCCAGTCGGAATATTCCTTGATTCCCTGGCGGATTTCCGGATCGGCCAGCACATCAAAGGTCTCGAAGGGCACGGCCAGGGCCGTGAGGATCTGAACCACGTTGTTGCTGAAGCCGCACTGGGGCATCAGCTTGTTCCCCTTCATGAAGACGACGACCGGGCTGGCCCCGATCAGAGCATCGATGCGTTTCTGGGTGGTGCTGTCCATGGAAGAAGCTGCGAAACGGAAGGAAAGGTGATCGTGCTGCCGGATCAGGCCGGCGTTGAGGTCTGCACGGCCAGGGCGTGGATTGCCTCGCTAGCCAGTTCACGGCGGAGGGCCCCGTACACGAGCTGGTGCTGTTTCACCCGGCCCAGGCCATCAAAGGCGGAGGAGACCACCCGGACCTGCAGGTGATCGCCACCGCCGGTGAGGTCTTCCACCTCCACGACGGCATCGGGAAGGGCGCGGCAGATGGCCTCGCGAACCTGCTCCGGTTGGACCATGGAAGGGGATCCCCTAGAAAGCAAAGAAAATCTAGGCGCCACCGGGCAGGGTCGGCTGAGGGCCAGGGGCCTTAGCTGCCGGGGGACGCAGCGTTGTAAGGGGTGCTCACGAAACCGATCTCCAGGAGCTGCTGGTAGGCCTTGCGGCCCGGCTCACTGGAGGGCGACATCACCTTCACCACTTCCACAAGCAGCGGCACGGCCACCTCCGGCTGGCTCTGACGCCGGAACAGGGCGGCCAGGCGCATGTCGGTCTGTACAAGCAGCTCAAGGGCCTGGCGACTCTTCTCATCCATCTCGCGAGGGATGCGGGCATCGAGACCGCGGAAGGCGCCGCTCAGATCGCGGTAGAACCCCAGCAGCCGGCGGCTGGCATCACGAGCCTGGTCGTAGTGGCGCCTCGCCTCGGGGAGATTGCCGGCGGCAACGGCGGCGTCGCCGCGGGCCACAAGAGTCTTCACGGCATTGATGTCGAAGGCGCTGCCGGTGGCGGCAAGGCTCTTGATCTCCTCCTGGGACTGGGCCTGGGCGCCAGCGGTGAGGATCGGCATCGCGGGTAGCAGCAGGGCCAGGGCGGCTGCCCAGCAAACCCGGGCGCTGATCGGGCGTCGGACGGTGGCGGCGCGAAGCCCAGGGGCCGGGCGGCGGAGGGCGGAGACGCTGAAAGGCCTGGTCACGGAAGCGCCAAGGAGGAAATGAACTTTACGGGGGAGCGCCGGTACCCCCTGCAGGTGGTGTCCGGAGCGCGGGCTGGAAGGGCTTGGAGCAACGGATTCAGTGGAGCGGGCGGCCCACCAGAAGGCGGGCCTCACGCTCGGCCAGAGCCATCGAACTTGCGAGTTCCGTGGTGAAGGCCATGGCAACCTCCCGGCCGCCGCCAGACACCTGCAGGGCAGGGCCGATCTTCACAGCGGCGACCTGACCGGGCCGGGGTACGGGCTGGTCGTAGGCGATGCCCACCGGCACCACCCGCACATCCACGCCCTGGCCGGCGGCCAGCTGGGCCAGCCGGGCCAGGCCCTGATGGAGCCGCAGCGGTTCGTCGTGGCGATGGATGCGCCCTTCAGGGAACAGCACCAGTTGCTCCCCCCGCTCCAGGAGATTCACCGCCAGGCGCAGGCTGGCGAGGGTGGGACGGCCCTGATCCACCGGGAAGCAGCCGAGCCGCTGCAGCAGCCATCCCTGCGGCCCCTCCATCTCATCGCGCGTGACCATGAAGCGGCAGTCGCGGCCCCAGACACGACGACCGGCCGCATGGGGGACCAGCAGGGCGTCCCAACGGGCGCGATGGGTGGGCGCCAGCAGCACCGCGCCGGAGCGGGGCAGATGCTCACGGCCCCGCACCAGCACGCGAGAGAAGAAACCCGGCAGGGCCAGATCCTGGGTGAGCACCATGGCCAGCGGCGCCAGCCAAGGGCTGACACCGTTGCAGACGCTCCGCTCTCGGGCCGTGATCAACGGGCCGCCGGCACCGCCTTCGGTAGACGGGCCGGAAACTCCCGCCGCCTCGAGGGGGGGGGTGCTGATGCCTTGCACCGTTGACTCGATGACCGGGCCCTCGACCGCCATGGGGGAAGGAAGGATGGGAATCCATCGTGAAATTAGGGGCCCAACAGGGGTCCCGCAGGGCATGCGCGTGCAGTTGGCCCGTCGGCCGATACGGTTTGCCCACCCGTTCTCCCCTGCCCAAGCAGGAGCGCGTGCATGGCCAGCCTTGGCGTGAACATCGATCACATCGCCAACGTGCGGCAAGCCCGCCGCAGCGTGGAACCCGATCCCGTGACCTACGCCCTGCTTGCGGAGCTGGGTGGTGCCGACGGCATCACGGTGCACCTGCGCGAAGATCGCCGCCACATCCAGGACCGGGACGTGGAGCACCTGCGCCAGACCGTGCGCACCCGGCTCAACCTGGAGATGGCCGCCACCGCCGAGATGGAGGCCATCGCCCTGCGCATCCAACCGGACATGGTGACCCTGGTGCCCGAGCGTCGCCAGGAGGTGACCACCGAAGGCGGGCTGGATGTGGCCTCCCAGGTGGCGCAGCTGGGCGGAATCGTGGAGCGCCTGCAGGGGGAGGGGATCGGCGTGAGCCTGTTCGTGGATCCGGTAGCCGAACAGCTCGATGCCAGCTGCGCCACCGGTGCCCGCTGGGTGGAACTGCACACCGGCCGCTATGCCGAGGCCAGCTGGCAAGAGCAGCCCACCGAACTGGAGCGGCTGGCCGGCGGGTGCGCCATCGCCCGCCAGCTGGGGTTGCGGGTGAACGCCGGCCATGGGCTCACCTACGCCAACGTGGAACCGGTGGCCGCCATCGAAGGGATGGAGGAGCTGAACATCGGCCACACGATCGTGGCCCGCGCCCTGGCGGTGGGTCTGCAGGCGGCGGTCCGGGAGATGCGGGCGCTGATTCAGAATCCGCGCCGCGACCCCCTGTTCGGCAGCCGAGTTCCATGAGCACCTATCACTTCATCGCCGCCAGCGAGGCCTTCCTCACCGTGGAGGAGCCCCTGGAGGAGGTGCTGCGGGAGCGGGTGCGCAACTACGGCGAACAGGGCAAGGCGATCGATTTCTGGCTGGTGCGGCAGCCCCGCTTCCTGGAGGCTCCGGAACTCGCCTCCGTGGCCGGCTCAGTGCCACGGCCCGCGGCGGCGGTGGTCTCCACCGATGAGAAGTTCATCACCTTCCTCAAACTGCGGCTGGAGTTCGTGGCCCGCGGGCAGTTCGAGGCGCCTAGCGCCACTATCCCCGATGCCCTGGCCGGGGTGGCCTGAGGGGCATCAGAAAAGTCCGAGAAACCGCTTGCGGCCGGCCTCGTCCGGCGCCACCGCGTCGACCGCACCGCCGGCCTCGCCCTTGGCAGGGTCGGCGAGCGCACGGGCAGGACGTCCCTGGCCGCCGTCCTGCTGGTAACGGGGTTTGTTGTCGCCGATGGTGAGCAGCGCTTCCTTGTTTTTCCACCAGATCCAGTCACGGATCGGGGGGGTCTCCAGCAGGTTGCGGCGGGTGAGCCCGAGCCCCAGCTTGCGCGAGGCATCTAGCAGCACCTCCACCATGCCGTCGCCGTCTGTGCAGCGGGCTAAGGCCTCGTTGGTGCGCTTGGCACCATTGAGGGCCTTCACCAGCAGCGCCACCCGCTGGCCCACCGGCAGCGTCGCCGGATCCATGGGCATCCCCCAAACTGGCGGCACCGTATCAGCGTTTTTCCGCCTTGGGGCCGCTCGCCACCACTGTCCCCGACGAGAACCGCCGGTCGCCGGGACCACACGGCGGAGTGACGGGGCTGACAGATCGGGGGGGAACGGGCGAGACTGGTCACGAAGCATCGTTCTGATGACCCCCCTTTCCAGTCCGCCACACCACTGGGTGATCGGGGACATTCACGGTTGCGCTGAGGCCCTCACCACCCTGGTGGCCAAGCTGCCACCCGCCGATCGTCTGGTCTTTTGCGGTGATCTGATCAATCGGGGCCCCGGCATCGAAGCGGCCATGGATCTGGCCTGGGAGCTGGTGGAGCGGGGCCGGGCCGTATGGCTACGAGGCAACCACGAGGCCGAGCTGCTGAACGATCTACGGCGGGGCGAATGGCAGGCGCTGCGGGCCCTGGCGGGCTGCGACACCTACCGGCAGCTCGGCGATCGTCGTTGCCGGGCTTGGAAGGAGCGCCTCGAGAGCCTGCCGCTGGCCTATTGGGGAGACGGCTGGGTGGCCACCCACGCCGGCTTCGACCCGCTCACCTGGCAGCCCCACCTCTCGATCCGACTCGGCTTCTGGCAGGCCTACGACGGCCGCTTCGGCAGGGTGGTGGTGGGTCACACGCCCGGCCCCGGAGTGCGACGCATCGGCTACCAGGAATCGATCGTGCTGATCGACACCGGCGCCTGTTACGGCGGCCAGCTCACTGCCTACTGCCCGGAAACCGACCGCACGGAGAAGGTGGATGGTCCGAGGGTTCCGGCCTTCCCGCGCCAACGCCTTACCGCGATCGGGTGATGCCCCGGCCATGGCCTTGAACCGTTTCCTGGCCTCTCAGGACAACGGTGATCCTCAGGGAGGCCTTCGGCCGTGCTGACCCTCTACCGCAGCAACCGGGCCGAGGTTCTGGCCGAACTGCTGGGAACGCTGCTGCGCCTTGCTCCCCCCGATCCCTTCACGCCGGTGGAGGTGGTGGTGAACACCTGGCCCACCAGCCGCTGGCTGGGGGAACGGCTGGCCCAGGAACTGGGCGGCGTGGCCGCCAACCTGCGCTTTCCCTTCCCCGGCACCCACCTGCGCGGGATCGTGGATGGGATCCTGGCGGAATCCGACGAACCCGCAACCAAGAACCCCGGCATCGACCCCTGGCGGGCCGAACGGCTGGTGTGGGCCGTGCTGCCCCTGCTGCCGGAGGTGGCGGCCGCACCCGAGGGGGAACCCCTGCGGCGCTGGCTGCGGGAGCGCGATCCCAGCCGCCAGCTGCGCCTCGACACCTGGACCCTCGCCCGCGCGATCGCCGACGCCTTTGACGATTACGCCCTCTACCGCCCCGACCTGCTGCGGGCCTGGGAGGTGGGGCAGAACGAGGAGACCGGTGCCGCGCCCCTGCCCACCAGCCAGCACTGGCAGCCCCTCCTCTATCGCGAGCTGCGGCGGCGGCTGGGGCGGGAACCGTTCAGCCTGCGGGTGGAGCGGGCGATCGAACACCTGCGGCACCAGCCGCCGGATCCTTCCCTGGCACCCCTGCGGCTCTTCGGCCTGAGCAGCCTGGCCCCGGTGCAGGTGCGGCTGCTGCAGGCCCTCAGCGGCCGCCAGCCGGTGGACCTCTACCTGCTCACCCCCTGTCCGGACCTCTGGGAACGCTGCACCGCACGCCGACTTCGCCTCAGCGATGCCCTCGCCCTGGCCGATCCCCTTGATACCGACTGGCTGCTGCGGGCGCCTCCCTTGGAGGCCCGCTTCGGCCGGCTCGGGGCCGAATTCCAGCAACTGCTGGAGGGCACCGGTGAGGTGCAGTTCGGAGCCAGGCAGGAGGACGATCTTTTTTTGCGGTCCACCCCAGCCGAGGAGATGGACGCTCCCCCTCTGCTGCACCAGCTCCAGGATCAGCTGGCCGCAGGGGCCCTCCCCGGCGCGATGCGCTGGAGCGAAGCCGACCACTCCCTGGAGTTCCATGCCTGCCCCGGCGCCCTCCGGCAGGTGCAGATCGTTCGCGACCGGCTACTGCAGCTCATGGCCGCCGACCCCAGCCTGGAGCCCCGCGACATCCTGGTGATGACCCCCCAGGTGGACCGGCTCGCACCCCTGGTGGGCGCCGTATTCGGCGACGTCGACGCCACCGGCGTGGCCCTTCCCTGGCGGCTCACGGACCGGAGCCAGCAGGCCGAAGGGGGGATCGGCCGCACCCTGCTGGCCCTGCTCCAGCTCGGTGGCGCCCGGCTCACGGCCTCGGGCCTGGAGGGGGTGCTGGCCTGCGGCGCCCTGCTCGAGCGGTTCAGCCTCACGGCGGCGGAGGGGGGCCGACTTCCCGAACTGCTGCAGCGCACGGGTTTCCGCTGGGGGCTCGGCGGCCGGGATCGCGGCGGCGACCCCACCCATTCCCTCGGCTGGACGATCGACCGGTTGCTGCTCGGGCTGGTGCTCCCCACCACCGCGGGACTGGCGCCGGGAAGCGAAGCCCCCACCGCGCCGGCCGCCAGCGGAGCCCCACTGGAGCTCAGCGGCCGCTGGCTTCACCTGCTCACCCGGCTGCGCCACTGGTTGAGGGAGGTCGGTCGGCCCGCAACCCCCGCCGCCTGGGCCGACCGGCTGCGGCTCCTGCTGGCCGACCTCTTCGGCGATGGGGGAAGCTCCGCCGCCGAACTGCCCGGCCTGCTCAACGCCCTCGAGAGCTGGCGGGAGTTGGCGGGGGAATCGCCCCTGCAGCTCGAGGCGCCGGTGGCGGCGGCGGTGTTGCAGGAGGCCCTGGCCGCCGGCAGCGGCCGCTTCGGTCACCGCAGCGGGGCGCTCACGATCAGCGCCCTCGAACCGATGCGGGCCATCCCCCACCGCGTGATCGTGTTGATGGGACTGGATGCCGGGATGTTTCCCCGCGCCGGGGTGCGGCCCGGATTCCATCTGATGGAACAGCGCCGCCGCCTGGGGGATCCCTACCCCGCAGACCAGGATCGCTACGTGCTCCTGGAGGCCCTGATCTCGGCCCGCAGCCACCTCCTGATCACCTGGAACTGCCGCGACGACCGCCGGGGCGAAACACTGCAGCCGGCGGCCCCGGTGCGCCAGTGGCTGGATTGGCTCGGCTCGAACCTGGCCCTGGCCGCCCAGGAGGGCGACGGGCGCTTGGCCGACCACTGGAGCCGCAGGCTGGTGGTGGAACACCCGGCCAGCCCCCTGGAGCGCGCCAATTTCCTACCGAAGCCCGGGCGGCCCCCGGCCAGCTGCGACCGCCGCCAGCTGGCGGCTCGCCGCCTACTAGACAAACCGGGGGCCGAAGGCACGGCACCGCTGCTGCTGCGCCCCATGCCCGCCGGCCCAGGAAGCGACGCCGCCCCTGCCGCCGAACCCTTCGACGACCTGCGCGCCTGGCTGATGGCCCCCCAGCGGCAGTGGCTGCAGGACCTGGGACTAAGGCCCTCGGAGTGGGAGCAGAGCCCGGAGGATCTCGAAGCCCTCAGCCTGGGGGAGCGCGAACGCTCGGGCCTGCTGCGCAGCATCGAGCGCGATGCCGAGAATGCCCACCAGGACACCGACTGGCTGGAGCGCTGCCGCGGCCAGGGTCTCCTGCCCCCGGGCAGCGCCGCAACCCTGGAGGCCCGCCACCTGGAAACGCGTCGCCGGGACCTCCAGGCCCAGGCCGACGCCCTCGGAGCGCCCTGGCAAGGGGAGGTGGCCTGGGGGGCCTGGCGCAGCACGCAACACTGGCAGGGGGACACGGTGCTGGTGGTGCACTGGGCCAGGGGAGGTCCGATCCAGCTCCTGGATCTTTGGCTGCAGCTGGTCCTGGCAGCGGCGGCCGGCTCGAGCCACGGCCGTCGCCCCGGGCGCGGTGTGCTGCTGGCCAGGGAGAAGGGGGATCGAATCGGCGCCACCCCGCTGATGGCCCCGGATCCGGAGACGGCCCAGCGCGAGCTGGCGCGGCTGGCGGCTCTTCGCAATCGCTGGCGCCAGATCTGCTGGCCGGTGCCACCACGCACCGGCTGGAGCTGGTGGGAGCAGGAACGGAAGGGCAGCTCCGGCCTGGCGGCGGCCCAGCGGGAGTGGGAGGGAGGTCACCAAAACCGGGGAGAGCGGGAGCGCCCTGAGATGGAGGCCTGTTTCGGTGGGGATCTGCCGGTGGCGGCCCTGCTGGGGGATCCCTTCGGGGGGCTGGCCGAAGAGCTGTTCGAACCGATCCAGGCGGCCCTTGAGCCGAAGAAGAAGCAGGGGAAACGCTGATGGCCCGCTTCGACGCCAACCGTTTTCCCCTCAGCCCAGCCGTGCACCTGCTGGAGGCCAGTGCCGGCACCGGCAAGACCTTCGCCCTGGCCCATCTGGTGCTGCGGTTGGTGGCGGAGAAGGGCTGGCCCCTGCGGGAGTTGCTGGTGGTGACCTACACCGACGCCGCCGCCGCCGAGCTGCGCGATCGGATCGCCAGCCGCCTGCAGGCGGCCCTGACGGCGCTGGAAAACCAGGCCCCCGCCGACCCCGATGCCCCCCCGACACCCCCTGCGGTGGATGCCACCCTCGCGGCCTGGCTGGAAATGCTGGGTTCGGAGGCGGCAGGGCAGGAGCCGGCGCAGCTGCGCGGCCGCCTGCTGCTGGCCCTTGAGGAGCTGGGCGCCGCCGACATCACCACGATCCACGGCTTCTGCCGTCGCACCCTGCAACGCCAGGCCCTCGAAGCCGGCTGTGCGCCAGAACTGCGGATCGAGACCCAGAGCGACGGCCTCGTGGCCCAGGTCGTTCACGACTACTGGCAACAGCAGGTGCTGCCCCTGCCTGTGCACCTGGTGGCGGGCCTGCTGGACGCCCGGGTCGCCCCGGACCTGATCGAGACCCTGCTCACCACCCTCGATGGCGATCCGGCCCTGAGGCTCGATCCGCTGCCGCCCGACTGGAGCCCTGAAACGCCCCTGGGCGAGGTCCTGCCGGAAACCTTCAGCCAGCGCTGGGGGGATTTTCTTGCCCAGTGGCGGGAGCGGGGGGAGGACCTGGAGGCAGAACTCCGCGCCGCGGCCGCCGACTGGAAAGCCGCGGCTCCCAAGGGGGCCACCCCTCCGGATACGGCGCCCTATGCGGCCCGCCCCCGCACGGACCGGGTGGCCCAGGTGAACGGCTGGATCAGCGAGCAGCCCCAGGAGGGGGACTACGAAGCGGCAAGGGACCAGAAACTGCTCAGTGGCT
>Ga0114972_10002967_pt1 | contig 12755 bp, 13 predicted proteins | sample M_140807_EF_Meta_FD_87354 | JGI IMG/M metagenome (GOLD analysis project Ga0114972, IMG submission 87354) | Freshwater microbial communities from Lake Montjoie, Canada to study carbon cycling - M_140807_EF_MetaG | ecosystem: Environmental > Aquatic > Freshwater > Lake | place: Lake Montjoie... | reverse complement strand
TGACGTTGACGGTATTACGCATGTTATAAACTACGAATTGGCGGACGATATGGAGGTTTACACCCATAGAAGTGGTAGAACTGCAAGAGCAGGTAAAAGTGGTGTTTGTATTTCAATTTGTCATGTAAAGGAAACTTTTAAAATCAGACAATTGGAAAGAATGGTCAATGCTACTTTCCATAAAGTAGATATTCCAAGTGGAAAAGATGTTTGTCGTAAACAGTTTTTTCATTTCATGGACAAATTAATCCAAACAGATATTTCTCACGGAGATTATGAAACGTATCTACCAGATTTAATGGAGAAATTTAAAGACGTAACAAAAGAGGAGGTTTTGCAAAGAGTAGCTGCTTTAGAGTTCGATCATTTCTTGAAATATTATCAAAATGCAGAGGACTTGAATTTAAAACTAGATAGCAGAAGCAGAGCTTTACAAACAGATAGAAACTCAAATGGAAGTAGAAGCGAGAGAACATTTAATAATAGAGGAGATAATGGATACACCAGATTGTTTGTCAATCTTGGAATCAAAGACGGGTTTTACAAGGCTAGCTTTTTACAATTTATTTTAGATGAAAGCAACTTAAAAAAAGAAGTGTTAGGTAAAATAGACATGAGAGAAATGAACAGTTGGGTAGAAGTAGATAGAGCAAGTGCTGCTAAAATGATTAGTTCGATTGATGGTAAACGTTATAACAATCGCACTGTTAGAATGAATGAAGCAGATGGTGGATTTAAAAGACCTTCCGATGAAGGTGGAGGAGAGCAAGGTCGTAAACGAAACTATGCTCCAAGAGAAAGAAGACAATATTAAAAAACAAAAAACCGAGATTCATCTCGGTTTTTTTATTAAGCCAATTCTATTAAAGTGATTTCAGGTAAGATGCCAACTCTGCCAGGATAACCTAAAAATCCAAAGCCTCTGTTAACATATAATTTAGCATTAAGCTCTTCATATAAACCAGCCCATTCTTTATATACATATTGTATAGGGCTCCATTTAAATCCGGGCAATTCTACCCCAAATTGCATCCCATGTGTATGGCCACTTAATGTAAGATCTATGTCTTTGTAATCTTTTCTAACTTGAGCATGCCAATGGCTAGGGTCGTGACTTAGTAAGATTTTAAAAGGATATTTTTCCGAACCTTCATAGGCTTTTTTCAAATCACCATACTTTGGAAAATTTCCTTTTGCACTCCAATTTTCAATTCCGAGTATAGCGATTATTTCTCCTTCTTTTTCTATTAATTGATGTTGGTTCATTAATAAATTCCAACCCATTTCTGCATGTGTTTGTTTTAATAAATTCAAATTCTCTTCTTTACTAATTCCATCCTGTGGCCATTGAACATAATCGCCATAATCATGATTTCCTAATACAGAGTAGACACCTAAAGGGGCTTTTATTAATGAGAATAAATCTTTGTAGTTTTTCATTTCATTTGCAGCATTATTAACTAAGTCGCCAGTAAATAAAATCAAATCAGCTTGTTGTTTTAGAATTAAATCAATCCCTAATTCCACATCTTTCTTGTCAAGAAAACTGCCAGCATGTATGTCGCTAATGTGTAAAATTTTCAATCCTCTAAATGCAGCGGGAAGATTTTTAAAATGTAGTTTCTCTTTTCTTAATTGGTAGCTGTATTTATTCTTAAATCCATAAAGTAGTGTACCAAAAAGAGTTCCGCTGGCCGCAATGCCAAGCCAACTCATAAAAACAGATCTCGAAATATTTACTTCTTGTTCGGAATTAGAGTTAATTATAGTGCTAGTTTTTACGAAACCCCATTGCAATACTCTTCTAATATCATCAATTAAAAAAAACATTACTGCAATTATTTTGGCAATAATGATTCCAATTACGATAGAAAACAGATAGGTGAAGAACTTGTTTCCAGAAAAATTTTTGGAGAATAAATTGAAAAGAACAATGGTAATTATATTGAAACTTGATACACTCCAAAAAACAATCCCAATTAGTTGTTTTGAATTGTTGCTGTAGGTTTGATAAATTGTTTTTACTGATTGAAAAATATAGTAATCGATTAACAGTAATATTAGTATAAAAATAATCAGACCTAATGGGGAGCGCATTTATTTAAATTCGAAATTTAAAATTTGATAAACTCTTCAATCTGTTTTTCTATGCCTTCAAGAGTAACAGCATCAGTAATTTGAGCATGTTCATTAAATATTTTATCTACACTACTAATTGGCAGTCTATTTGGATGAACAATCATTTTCATGTGTAGTAGTGAACCAGTGAAATGTTCCATACCTCTCAGGTTACCTGCTCTACCTGATGACACACCTGTAAGTAATGCTTTTTTGTTATGCCAGCATTTGGAAACATCAGAATTATCAATCATTAATTTAACAATTCCTGGGAATGATCCATTATATTCAGGAAGTATAAAAATGAATTTTTCAGCAGGAATCAAATATTCTTTTTCAAGAGCAAAAAACGCTTCGTTTTTATAGCAAACATCGTGTTCGTTGAGAGATAAAAGGTTAGTTTTAATTCCTTTCTCAGCGAAAAGTCTTTGGTAATTCGAAGCTACTTTATGTGTATTACTCCCTGGTCTGTTTGTTCCTGAAATTATTGTAATCATTATTGTTTTGAATATTAAATGGTTATTTGTAATTGTTTAAACAAGCTTTTATGCTAATTGTTTATTTAGTCGGCAAAAATCTTCTTATTTTTTTGAAAATCCTACCCTAATCTAAATAACTTTAAATAATAAAGACGCAAAAATCACCGAATTTCGTAAATATCATTTTACATTTAATAACCATGGCAAGAATTATAGGAGTAGCGAACCAAAAAGGTGGAGTAGGAAAAACTACCACAGCAATAAATTTAGCAGCAAGTTTAGCTGTTTTGGAGTATAAAACTTTATTAGTTGATGCAGATCCTCAAGCAAACAGTACAACTGGTGTTGGCTTTGATTTGCAGAATATTACTAAAAGTCTTTATGATTGCATGGTGAATGAAGCTACTGCGCATGAAGTTATTTTAAAGACTACTATTCCGCATTTAGATCTAATTCCATCCCACATTGATTTGGTTGGCGCTGAAATCGAAATGATAAATTATCCCAACAGAGAATTGGTACTGAAAAAAATATTAGAACCAATTGCCAATGATTATGATTTGATCATTATTGATTGCTCACCATCGCTTGGATTAATTACCGTAAATGCATTAACTGCAGCCGATAGTGTTGTGATTCCTGTACAAACGGAATTCTTCGCTTTAGAAGGGCTTGGTAAATTATTAAATACTGTAAAGATTATTCAAAATAGATTGAATACGGAGCTTGAAATTGAGGGTATTTTAATGACAATGTATGATGGCAGACTTCGATTGAGTAATCAAGTAGTTGCAGAAGTTAGAAGACATTTTGAAGACATTGTATTTAGCAGCATAATTCATAGAAACTCTAAACTGAGTGAAGCTCCTAGTGTAGGCAAGCCTGTTATACAATATGATGCAGATAGTAAAGGTGCGATTAATTATTTAAATCTTGCTAAAGAGATATTACAAAATAATAATCTCACAAAAATAAATCAAGAAGATAAATTATTAAGCTAACAACAGGTAACTATATTAGCTGATTAAAATGACAAACCAAAAATAGTATGCAAAAAAAATCAGATGCTTTAGGGAAGGGAATAAGAAGTTTACTTCAGAATATTGATGCTGAGTTAAAGAATAATGCTGGATCATTAAAAACAGAAGTTGTTGAAAAGGTAGCCAATCAATTTAGTTTACCTTTGGATAAGATTGAAGTAAATCCCAACCAACCAAGAAAAGATTTCGAAGAAGTAGCATTAAGTGAATTGGCATCTTCTATTAAAATGCATGGAATCATTCAGCCATTGACAGTAGTTTCAATGCCCAATGGAAATTACAGATTGATTGCGGGAGAGAGAAGATTTAGAGCTTCTCGAATTGCTGGTTTGAAAGAAGTGCCTGTTTTTATTAAAGAGACAAAAGAAAGCAATATTTTAGAATTAGCATTACTTGAAAATCTTCAAAGAGAAAATTTAAATGCTATAGAAATTGCAATTAGCTACAAAAGGCTAATGGATGATTTGGATTATACACAAGATCAGCTTGCAGAGAGAATGGGCAAAGATAGAAGCACCGTTACAAATTATATCAGACTATTAAAATTGCCTCCAGATATCCAAGTCGCAGTAAGGAATGGCACTTTGAGTATGGGACATGCAAGAGCAATTATTAATGTTGACGTAGTAGACAAACAATTATTTATTTTTTCTGAAATTAAAAAACGAGGATTGTCTGTAAGGCAAACAGAAGAATTGGTCCGCAAATTATACACTTCCGGTAAAGAGAAAACTCCTCCTACAAAAGGGAATGTTGTTGATTCCTACAAAAAAATTGAAGATAAAATTGCTTCATCTTTTGGTACAAAGGTGAAACTTCAGCATAACAAAAAAGGTTATGGTACAATTTTGTTTGAATACTATTCATTAGAAGAATTAAACGCTTTGTTAGAAAAATTTAATGTGAATATTAGTTAATGAAATGGGTTCTATTTATTTTACTGACACTCTCTTTTGTGGTCATTTTGCCTGTCAAAATTTTCGCACAAAAAGACTCAACATATTCCTATAATCCCCGCATTGCAATTATTCGCTCAGCTATCATTCCTGGTTGGGGGCAGATAACCAATAAGAAAACATGGAAAGTTCCTCTGGTATATGGAGCCTTAGGTACAACGGCCTATTTGTTTACAAGAAACATAAGACAGTTTAACGAAGCAAGCGAAGCGTATCGGCTAGCAATAGACGCTGATCCAACAAATGACGAGCAAATAAAACAGCCTTATTATAGTGTAAAAAATCAGCCCGAAAGAATCAGGAATTTTAGAAATGCAGTGAGGCAAAACGTAGATTATTGCGTGTTGTTTTTTGTTGCTTTTTGGGGGTTAAATGTAGTAGACGCTGCTGTGGATGCGCATTTAAAAACTTTTGATGTTAGTAATAAGTTGAGTATTCAAGTTAATGCGGGCGCATCTCCATTAGCTAAAACTACGGGCGTGAATTTTGTTTTGAAAATAAAATAATGTAGTTAAGTAACAACAAAAAAAGAAAAATGAAAATCGGGTTAATTGGATATGGTAAAATGGGCAACGCTGTCGAAGCCGTTGCTTTAGAAAAAGGGCATGAAATTGTTTTAAAAATCACTTCTAATAACAAAGAGGAATGCACATCTACTCATTTGCAATTAGCAGATGTAGTTATTGAATTTACAAATCCGGAAAGTGCTCCAGATAATTTAAAAAAATGTTTTGAGGCTAGTGTGCCAGTTGTTTGTGGAAGTACAGGCTGGTTAGAAAAATGGAATGAAATAGAACAATACCGTAAGGGAAAAAATGGAACATTGCTATTTGCAAGCAATTTTAGTGTGGGAGTTAATATTTTTTTTGAACTGAATAAAAGATTGGCTTCATTAATGAATAACAGACCTGAGTACAATGTTTCAATAGAAGAGATTCATCACACACAGAAAAAAGATGCGCCTAGTGGAACCGCAATAACATTGGCAGAAGGGATAATGAAGAATAGTCAACAGAAAGAAAAATGGGTTTTGGGTAAATCTGAAAACAATAATGAACTAAGCATTTCAAGTAAAAGAATAGACCCTGCTCCGGGCACTCATATCATCGCATATGAATCTTTAATAGACACAATTGAAATAAAACATACTGCACACAGTCGAGTTGGTTTTGCCAACGGTGCTGTTATGGCTGCCGAATTTTTAAAGGATAAAAGTGGTGGTGTTTATCAGATGAGTGATGTGTTATTTAAATAAAAAAGAGGGTTCAATTGAACCCTCTTTTTTATTTAATCTGTCGATTTTATAAATGAATTTGAAATCCTGCTTTTAATCCAATAGCATTTGTAGATTCTGTAGCATCCTTAACTTTATCTGAGCTATAGCCTAATGCAACTTCTAAAGCAACATTTTTGTTTAAAAAAAATGCAGAGCCTGCTGAAAGTCCCCAGCCAGTGCTACTTACAGATGCGGATGATCCAACTTTTGTGCTCCCTACTACAAAAGTACCATTACCGAAAAGCTTAGCATTTTTTCCTAAAGAGGTAAAATAGTAACGAACTTGAGGGCCAAAGTAGGAAGATGTAGCTGTGACATCTGAAGCGCCACTTACACCAGAATTTGATGTTGCTGAAGCGATTTGCACATTCAAGCCTAATGCTAAATTGTTAATTAAAAAGTACCCTACATTTGGAGATAAGTCAATTATAGTCAGTTTAGCATCTCCCGTTTTTAAAGATGAAAAACCTGCGGTACCTCCAGCAAGCCATGTGCCTTTTGAAGTTTGAGAAAATCCTGCAAATGAAATTGCAGATACAACGGCAATTAAAATTACTTTTTTCATGTTACGAAATTTAATGGTTAGTAAATAAATGTAATTTAAGTTAAATTAATTGAAAAAGAACAAAACCAAGGCGATAGGGTAGCTCATTTTAGATAAAAACTAAATATGATATTTTTTATTTAGAGAAAATATATTCAGAGTTGTAAATGAAAAAACAAAAATGAAACATTAATAGAAATAATTAAAACGTATTTAATGTTGATGAAATTGCTTTATGAAGAAGCTTTGTATCTAATAAGGATGAATTAGATAACTATCGGGAAAGACTATGCATTGTAATAATGATGAAAAAAAACAAAATATTTAAACAATATTCTCCAGCATCTCTTTAACTACTTTTTCTAAATCATATTCTTCTTTCCAACCCCAATCCGATCTTGCTACGGAGTCGTCTATGCTTTGTGGCCAACTATCAGCTATATTTTGACGGTAATCTGATTTATATGAAGCAGAAAATTCAGGAATATGCTTTTTTATTTCTGATGTAATTTCTGCTGGAGAAAAACTCATTCCAGAAATATTATAAGAAGTTCTTACTGATATTTTTTCCGCAGGTGCTTCCATCAATTCAATGGTTGCTTTAATTGCATCAGACATATACATCATCGGTAAATAAGTATCTTCTTTTAGAAAGCATTGATATTTTTTCTCTTCCCTTGCAGCATGAAATATTTCTATGGCATAATCTGTTGTCCCACCACCAGGAGCACTTTTATAACTTATGAGGCCTGGGTAACGAAGGCTTCTAACATCAACACCATAACGATTGAAATAATAATTGCACCAAAATTCTCCAGCATATTTACTAATGCCATAAACAGTTGACGGCTCAATCACTGTTTTTTGAGGACAATTAATTTTAGGGGAGGTAGGTCCAAAAACGGCTATGCTACTGGGCCAGTAAACTTTAGTAAGTTTTTCTTCTCTTGCAATATCAAGCACATTTAGCAATCCTTGCATGTTTAGATTCCACGCAAGATTTGGATTTTTTTCGCCTGTGGCGGATAAGATTGCTGCTAACAAATAAATTTGAGTTATCCCTTGACGAATAACCTGAACATGAAGCATTTCTTTGTTCATCACATCCAAACTAACATAAGGGCCGCTTCCTCGGAGCAGTTCATTTTCTTCTCTTAAATCAGATGCAATAACATTGTTGTTGCCATAAATTTTTCTTAATGCAATCGTTAATTCAACTCCAATTTGTCCGCTTGCTCCAATTACAAGAATGCGTTGTTTGGCCATAAACGTTTTATTTAATATTGTAAATGTAATAGGATTCTGCTATGTATAGAAAAATATTTAATTACTTTTGTTCAATGAATCAATCACATTTATTTAAACAACAAACTTTCAATCCCAATAACTTTTTTTTAATCGCAGGCCCATGTGTAGTTGAAGATGAACGGATGGTTTTTGATATTGCAGAGAAGGTAGCTGCTATTTGTAACCGATTGGAAATCCCTTATATTTTTAAAGCTTCTTATAGAAAAGCCAACAGAACTAGTACTTCTAGTTTCACAGGTATTGGCGATGAAAAAGCATTGTCTCTTATTAAAGCGGTGGGCGACAAATTGAATTTGCCTGTTACAACAGATATTCATACTGCTGAAGAAGCAGCTATTGCCGCAAATTTTGTAGATATACTTCAAATTCCAGCATTCTTATGTCGCCAAACAGATTTATTATTGGCTGCTGCTGCCACCCAAAAAATTGTGAATGTAAAAAAAGGACAGTTTGTAAGCGGTCAAGCCATGAAGTTTGCAGTTGAGAAAATCAATCAAGCAGGAAATGATAATGTTTGGCTAACTGAAAGGGGTAATAGTTTTGGCTATCAGGATTTAATTGTTGATTATAGAAATATCACCTGGATGAAAGCATTAAATGTACCTGTAATAATGGATTGCACGCATTCGCTTCAACAGCCCAATCAAACATCAGGAATAACAGGTGGTAATCCTTCACTTATTGAAACAATCGCTAAAGCAGCCATTGCTACAGGAGCAGATGGGTTGTTTATTGAAACACATCCTAATCCTTCAAAAGCAAAAAGTGATGGAGCCAATATGTTGCATCTCGATTTGTTGGAAGCTTTACTGGAAAAATTAGTAGTGTTGAGAAAAGCGGTGATTTAAAATAGGTTTAAGAAGAGGTTTCAGAGGTTCAAAAGGATTGGAAAGTTCAATTAGTTAAAGAAGACGTTTCAGAGGTTTGGTAAGTTCAATAGGTTAAAGAATAGGTTTCATAGGTTTAAGATGTTTGGTAAGTTCATTTAGTTTAGAAAATTCTATATTAAAAACCTGCAGGGTTACCACGTGATATTCTCACATACTTTTTCACATTCATCCAAAAAGCCACAAATAAATAAATAATTAAGGGAGAACCTATAGTCATGAAAGAAATATAGATGAAGTATTTCCTGATAATACTCGTAGCGATACCCATTTTTTCGCCAATAGCAGTGCAAACTCCAAAAATATGCCATTCCACAAAGCCTTTAATTTTATTCATATAAATAAAGTTAAGTTTTTTCTCCAAAACAAAAACTGATTTTTGTAATTTCGCGCAAGTTTTTAAATCTTTTGCAATTAACCTTTTAAAAGTATCGATATGGCTTTTGACATTGAAATGATCAAAAAAGTGTACGAGAATTTTGCTCAAAGAATTGATGCGGCTCGTAAAGTGGTAGGCAAACCATTAACCTTGACAGAGAAAATTTTATATGCCCATTTATGGCAAGGTAATGCAACAGAAACTTTTGAAAGAGGAAAATCTTATGTTGATTTTGCACCAGATAGAGTTGCCATGCAAGATGCTACCGCTCAAATGGCTTTATTACAATTCATGCAATCGGGTCGCGCTGCAGTAGCCGTTCCTAGTACTGTTCATTGTGATCATTTGATTGAAGCGAAAGTTGACAGTAAAACAGATTTAACAAGAGCTGTTTCTGAAAGCAGTGAAGTATATGATTTTTTGGCTTCGGTTTCTAATAAATACGGAATAGGATTCTGGAAACCAGGTGCTGGAATTATTCATCAGGTGGTATTAGAAAACTATGCTTTTCCTGGTGGGATGATGATAGGAACAGATAGCCATACGGTTAATGCTGGTGGATTAGGCATGATTGCCATTGGTGTGGGGGGTGCAGACGCATGCGACGTAATGGCCGGATTGCCATGGGAATTAAAAATGCCTAAATTAATAGGTATTAAATTAACAGGAAAATTAAATGGCTGGACTTCCGCTAAAGATGTAATCTTAAAAGTAGCGGGGATATTAACCGTAAAAGGTGGAACAGGAGCCGTTGTTGAATATTTTGGTGAGGGAGCAATTAGCATGAGTTGTACCGGTAAAGGAACAATCTGTAACATGGGTGCAGAGATCGGAGCTACAACATCTACATTTGGTTATGATGAAAGTATGAGTCGATATTTGAAAGCAACAGGTAGAGAAGAAATTGCAAACATGGCTGATCAGGTGAAGGCACACCTTACAGGTGATGATGAGGTGTATGCAAATCCTGAACAATATTTCGATCAGGTTATTGAAATTAATCTTTCAGAATTAGAGCCGCATTTAAATGGTCCGTTTACTCCAGATTTAGCTACACCTATTTCTAAAATGAAAGAAATGGCTGCAGCAAATAATTGGCCTACAAAAATTGAAGTAGGATTAATTGGAAGTTGTACTAACTCCTCTTATGAAGATATAAGTAGAGCAGTAAGCTTAGCTAAACAAGTAAGTGAAAAACATTTGACACTAAATGCTGAATTTACAATTACACCCGGTTCTGAATTAGTAAGATATACAATTGAAAAAGATGGGTACTTAAAAACGTTTGAAAGTATTGGTGCTACTGTTTTTGCAAATGCTTGCGGGCCTTGTATTGGCATGTGGGCTAGAGTAGGTGCTGAAAAAGCAGAAAGAAATACTATTGTGCATAGCTTCAACAGAAACTTTGCAAAACGTGCAGATGGTAATCCGAACACATTTGCATTTGTAGGTTCACCTGAAATAGTAACGGCTATGGCTATAGCAGGAGATTTGAATTTTAATCCACTAACAGATACTCTTACAAATAGTAAAGGAGAGCAAGTGAAACTAGATCCTCCAAGCGGAGATGAATTGCCTAAAACTGGCTTTGCTGTTGAAGATGCCGGCTATCAAGCACCTGCTACTGATGGATCGAGTGTTGAAGTGAAAGTGGCTTCAGACAGCAAGCGCTTACAAATATTAGAGCCTTTTACTGCTTGGGAAAAAACAGATTTAAAAGGGTTGAAATTATTGATTAAGGCAAAAGGAAAATGTACAACTGATCATATTTCAATGGCTGGTCCTTGGTTAAAATTCAGAGGGCATTTAGACAATATCAGTAACAATTTATTGATAGGTGCGGTAAATTATTTTAACGAAAAAACAGATGCTGTAAAAAATCAGATAACAGGCGAATACGGAACAGTGCCTTCAACACAAAGAGCATATAAAGCTGCTGGCATTGGTTCAATTGTTGTAGGGGATGAAAACTATGGTGAAGGTTCTTCGAGAGAGCACGCTGCTATGGAACCTCGTCATTTGGGCGTTAGGGCAGTATTGGTAAAATCTTTTGCTCGAATTCATGAAACCAATTTGAAAAAACAAGGAATGTTAGCTTTGACTTTTGATGATAAGGCTGACTATGATAAATTCAGAGAGGACGATAACATAGACATCAATGGATTAACAACATTTGCGCCGAATCAGAAATTAACTTTGGTATTACATCATGCTGATGGTGCCAAAGATGAAATTTCAGTTAATCATTCCTATAATGAACAGCAAATAGAATGGTTTAAAGAAGGTGCAGCGCTGAATATTATACGAAGAGATTTTGCAAAATAATTCAATAGAAAAAGCGAAGTATTAAACTTCGCTTTTTTATTATTAGGATTGGTTAGTCAATGTTTTTAGAATTTGTTTTTCCACATCATGCTTTCAACAGGCATGTTTGGTTGTCCACTGTATTTTGCATTTTTCTTTTGGTTGTATTTTTCTTCAATTTCTCCATCCACAGGAAAATAAATCAATTGGCCTATGGGCATTCCTTTGTAAACCCTTACAGGTTGCTTCACAGAAATTTCTAGTGTCCAGTTGCCACAAAATCCAACATCTCCTTTTCCAGCTGTGGCATGAATATCAATTCCCAAACGACCCGTTGATGATTTTCCTTCCAAAAATGGAACATGCGCATGCGACTCTGTGTATTCATCTGTAACACCTAAATAAAATTCATTCGGCAATAATAAAAAACCATCATCCGGGATTTCAAAATGGGTTATAGTATTGTGCTTTTTTGAATCTAATTCTTTATTGTCATAGGTTGCTAAAGTTTTGCCTAAATGAACGTCATAGCTATTGCTACCAAGGCATTCACGCAAATATGGTACAACCTTAATAGTACCCTTATCCATTTCTTCTAAAATTCTTTTATCGCTTAAAATCATTTTTTGATGGTTATTAGTTATTTTGTAAAAATAATTTTTTCATTTTTTATTCTTTCAATTCAGATTGAAATATGGCATTGGTTTATCAACAAGATATCAACGAACACACAAAAATAGCCGTTTGGCTAATAGATGAACCTGTTTCTTATTTTTCAAAAAGGGTTTCTCCATTAAAAAAGATTTCTCATTCTTTAAAAAATATTCAACATTTAGCGGCTCTTAATTTGTTATTAGAGTTGCATCCTGATTTTCCTTTTCAGCAACTACAAATAGCCACTTCCGGCAAGCCTTTTTTAAAGGATAATGCCTATTTCTTTTCAATAGCTCACGCTGGAAAATATGCGGCAGTGATTACATCTAAATCACAACAAGTAGGAATTGATATCGAATCTAACTATCATAAAGCCAATCTGGTAGCAAATAAATTTTTATCAGAAAATGAGCAAGAAAAGATTTGTGATTTTTCAGATGAATTGTTGGTAAATAATACAATGGTATGGACCATTAAAGAGGCTTTATATAAACTTGATGGAAGGGGAGGGTTAAGATTTAAAGAGCAAATAATCATCAATGAATTTTCAAATCAAAAAAACATAATAGTATCTAAATGCGCAATTAAATCAGATACAATACTTTCTGTTGACGTACATTCGATTAAAATAAATGAGCTTTTTTTGAGTTGGGTCGTTAATTGATTACTCTTCAATCAAGTTGGTTTCATTGCTATTCAGCTGCATATCAATACTATCCTGGCCTGCAATTCCCTCAATAGATCCTGAAATATGTAGAGAGTTTTGAATGATCATATCAATTTGCTTTTCTTTTTTCTTCCAGTTTTTCT
>Ga0114972_10002965_pt1 | contig 12762 bp, 8 predicted proteins | sample M_140807_EF_Meta_FD_87354 | JGI IMG/M metagenome (GOLD analysis project Ga0114972, IMG submission 87354) | Freshwater microbial communities from Lake Montjoie, Canada to study carbon cycling - M_140807_EF_MetaG | ecosystem: Environmental > Aquatic > Freshwater > Lake | place: Lake Montjoie... | reverse complement strand
GTGCCAAGTGCCACTTTGAAGACATTGACAAAGGCCAGCGCCAGTCCATCATTGTGGACGAGCTGCCTTATCAAGTGAACAAGAAGACCCTGCAAGAACGCATGGCCGAGTTGGTTCACGAAAAGAAGATTGAAGACATCAGCCATATTCAGGACGAGTCCGACAAATCGGGCATGCGCCTGGTTATCGAACTCAAGCGCGGCGCGGTACCTGAGGTGGTGCTGAACAATTTGTACAAACAGACCCAACTGCAAGACACCTTTGGCATGAACATGGTGGCCCTGATTGACGGGCAACCCAAGCTTTGCAACTTAAAAGACCTGATCTCGGTTTTCTTGCAACACCGGCGTGAAGTCGTGACACGCCGCACGGTGTTCACTTTGCGCAAAGCCCGTGAACGCGGCCATGTGCTCGAAGGTTTGGCCGTGGCTTTGGCCAACATCGACGAGTTCATCTCGATCATTCGCAATGCGCCCACACCGCCCGTGGCCAAATCCGAATTGATGGCGCGCCGCTGGGACAGCAAACTGGTGCGCGAAATGCTCACCCGTACCCGCGCCGACGGTGGCGTGATCAACGCCGACGACTACCGCCCGGACGGACTTGAGAGAGAGTTCGGCATGCGCAGCGATGGCCTGTATGCATTGAGCGACACGCAAGCGCAAGAAATTTTGCAAATGCGTTTGCAACGCCTGACGGGCCTGGAACAAGACAAAATCGTCGTCGAATACAAAGAGGTCATGGCCGAAATTGACGACTTGCTCGACATCCTGTCCAAGCCAGAGCGCGTGTCCACCATCATTGGCGACGAGTTGGCCGCCCTGCGTCAAGAGTTCGGTCAAACCAAAATCGGGGCACGCCGCAGCTACATTGAACACAATGCCCAGGATTTGGCCACCGAAGACCTGATCACCCCCACCGACATGGTGGTGACTTTGTCGCACAGTGGCTACATCAAGAGCCAGCCTTTGAGCGAGTACCGCGCGCAAAAACGTGGCGGCCGTGGCAAACAAGCGACCGCCACCAAAGAAGACGATTGGATCGACCAACTCTTCATTGCCAATACGCATGATTACCTGCTGTGTTTCTCTAACCGTGGCCGCTTGTACTGGCTCAAGGTTTGGGAGGTTCCTGCCGGCTCACGTGGTTCGCGTGGCCGCCCAATTGTCAACATGTTCCCGCTGCAAGAGGGCGAGAAGATCAATGTCGTGCTGGCCCTGACCGGCGAGGCGCGAACCTTCCCCGAGAACCAATACGTCTTCATGGCCACCTCCATGGGCACGGTCAAAAAGACCTCGCTGGACGAATTCAGCAACCCGCGCAAGGGCGGCATCATTGCGGTCAACCTGGACGATGGCGACTTTTTGATTGGCGCGGCATTGACCGACGGCAAGCACGACGTGATGTTGTTCAGCGACGGCGGCAAAGCCGTGCGCTTTGACGAAAACGATGTGCGCCCCTTGGGCCGCAGCGCACGCGGTGTTCGCGGCATGATGATCGAAGACCACCAGAGCGTCATTGCGATGCTGGTGTCTGAACAAGAAAACCCCGATGCGCCCGCCGAAGAAACCAAAGCACGCGCCAGCGTGCTGACGGCGACAGAAAACGGCTACGGCAAACGCACCAGCATTGCCGAATACACCCGCCACGGCCGAGGCACCAAAGGCATGATCGCCATCCAACAATCCGAGCGTAACGGCAAGGTGGTGGCTGCCACTTTGGTGCAAGCCGATGACGAAATCATGTTGATCACCGACACAGGCGTCCTGGTCAGAACCCGTGTGTCTGAAATTCGCGAACTCGGTCGCGCCACACAAGGCGTGACTTTGATTGGGCTGGACGACGGCGCCAAACTGTCGGGCCTGCAACGGATCGTAGAGAACGATGCCAACCCTGATGAAGCCCCTGCCGACGATGATGGTGACGCACCAGCGGCAGGTGTTGAATAAACCCCTCTTTTGAACAAGCACAAGCATGAGCCAACCCATTCAATCTGAAGGCCTTGCCGCGCTGCGCGTGGAAATCGACAGCCTGGACAGCCAGCTTTTGCGCTTGCTCAACCAACGCGCGCAAGTGGCCGAAAAAGTGGGCGCGATCAAACGCGCAGAAGGCTCACCCTTTTTTCGGCCTGACCGCGTCGCGCAGGTCATCGATAAAATAAGTCAAGCCAACCAAGGCCCCTTGCAAGACGAGCACATTGCGTCCATCTGGCGTGAAATCATGTCCGCCTGCCTGGCCCTTGAGGCGCCGCAGCGTGTGGCTGTGCTGGGCCCGCAAGGCACTTTCTGCGAGCAAGCGGCCATCGCGTTTTTTGGCAGCGCGGCCAACCTGATTTACTGCGCCAACTTCGACGAAGTCTTTCACGCCACCGCCGCAGGCTCCGCGCAATACGGCGTGGTGGGCATGGAAAACTCCACTGAAGGCGTGGTCGCCCGCTCGCTCGATTTGTTTTTGCGCTCGCCCGTGCATGTGGTGGGCGAAATCAGTTTGCAAGTGCGCTTCAATTTGCTGCGCCAACTCAACTCCGATGCGGATATCGAAGTCGTCTTGGCCCACCCCCAAGCCCTGGCGCAGTGCCAAGGCTGGCTCACCCAACACCTGCCGCACGTCGAGCGCCGCGCGGTTTCTAGCAATGCAGAAGGTGCTCGGCTGGCGGCCACCAACCCGGCTTGGGCCGCCTTGGCCAGCGAGCGTGCGGCCAGCCAGTTTGCCCTGCACATCGTGCACCACGCGGTCCAGGATGAGGCTTACAACCGCACCCGTTTTGCCGTGATCAGCTTGCCGCAAACCATGGCCACACCGCCAGCATCCGGCAAGGACTGCACCAGCCTGGTGGTTTCGGTGCTGAATCGGCCGGGGGCGGTGCATGACCTGTTGGTCCCGCTCAAAAACAATGGCGTGTCAATGACCCGCATTGAGTCAAGGCCGGCCAAATCCGGACAGTGGGAATATTATTTCTACATCGACATCCAAGGCCACATCAGCCAACCGCATGTGGCCGCCGCCTTGGCCGAACTCCAAGGCCTGTGCGCGTTTTACAAGGTCTTAGGCTCCTACCCTGTCAGTGAATAATCCGCGCATGAAGTTCGAAAAACTGGCCCTGATCGGCTGCGGCCTGATGGGCGGCTCTTTTGCCCTGGCACTGAAACAAGCTCAATTGGTCACGCATGTGACCGGCTACAGCGCCTCCGATGCAACCCGCCAAAAAGCCTTGGCCCTGGGCGTCGTTGACAGCATCGCCGAGTCTGCCGCCCAAGCCGTGCAAGGGGCCGATCTGGTGTTGGTGGCCGTGCCGGTGAGTGCTACCCATCTGACCTTTGCAGCCCTCGCGCCAGCCCTTTCACCCAACGCTTTGTTGATGGACGTGGGCTCCACAAAGACCGATGTGGTGGCCGCTGCCCGCGCCACCTTGGGTGAGCGCCTGCCCTGCTTTGTGCCTGCTCACCCGATTGCCGGTAAAGAGGTGTCGGGCGTGGAACATGCTGACGCCGACCTCTACCAAAACCGCCAATTGATCTTGACCCCATTGCCCAGCAATGGCTTGCGCAAAATTGCACAAGCCCACGATGTATGGGAAGCCATTGGCAGCCAGGTGATCACCTTGACGCCCGAACAACACGACGCCACCTTTGCTGCCGTGAGCCACTTGCCGCATCTGGTGGCATTTGCGCTGATCAACGCCATTGCGCAACAACCCAAAGGGGCAGACTATTTGTCCATGGCCGGCCCGGGCTTCAGAGATTTTTCGCGCATTGCGGCGTCCGACCCTGCCGTGTGGCGGGACATTTTGCTGGCCAATCGCCAGCAGGTGTTGCACCAGTCGGCGCTGATGCGAAAAGCATTGGACGACTTGGAAACAGCCATGACCGAGGGGCAAGCCGACACCCTTGAACAATTGATTGCCCAAGCCAGCCACACCCGCGCCCAATGGCGCTTGGGCAGTGGCGTCGCTGACACCGATTCGTAAACATGTTTGCTACAGAATTTCTCGACATTCCGCCTTTGAGTGGCGCGTCAGGCACCGTGACCCTGCCCGGCTCCAAAAGCATTTCCAACCGGGTGCTGTTGCTCTCAGCTTTGTGCCACGGCATGACCGTGGTGCATGACCTGCTGGACTCGGATGACACGCGGGTGATGTTGGCCGCACTGCGCCAACTCGGCTGCGGCGTCGATGTACAAGGTACCACCGTGACCATCAGCGGATTGGGCGGCCAGCGCAGCAGTCGGGAGACGATTGCGTTTTTCATGGGCAATGCGGGCACCGCCATGCGGCCCTTGACCGCAGCCTTGGCCGTGATGGGCGGCGACTTCACGCTCAAAGGTGTGCCGCGCATGCACGAGCGCCCGATAGGCGACCTGGTGGACGCGCTGCGCGAACTCGGTTGCCGCATCGACTACCTGGGCAACGAGGGCTTTCCGCCGCTGCACATTGGCCAACCCGAGTTGCAGCTGGACGCGCCGATTCCGGTGCGCGGCGATGTCTCCAGCCAGTTTTTGACTGCCTTGCTGATGGCCTTGCCCTTGGCCGCTGCCCAGCGCAGCATCACCATCGAGGTGGTGGGTGAACTGATTTCCAAGCCCTACATTGAAATCACACTCAATTTATTGCAGCGCTACGGCATCCAAGTGGAGCGCCAAGGCTGGCAGCGTTTTGTGATTCCCGCCGGCAGCCGCTACCAATCGCCCGGCACGATCCACGTCGAGGCGGACGCCTCTTCGGCCAGTTACTTCATTGCCCTGGGCGCCATCGCCCAAGGTGCAGGCATTCGCGTGCAGGGCGTGGGCGCCGATTCGATCCAAGGTGACATCCGTTTTGTCGAGGCCGCGCAGTTGATGGGCGCACAGGTCAGCAGCGGCCCGAATTGGCTCGAAATACAGCGCGGGGCATGGCCACTCAAGGGCATTGAGCTGGACTGCAACCACATTCCCGACGCCGCCATGACGCTGGCGGTGATGGCTTTGTTCGCCGACAGCCCGACCACGCTGCGTAACATTGCCAGTTGGCGCGTGAAAGAAACCGACCGCATCGCCGCCATGGCCATCGAAAGCCGCAAACTCGGCGCAACGGTGGAAGAAGGCCCGGACTGGATCACCATTCATCCCCTGCCCGCGGGCCAATGGCAAGCGGCCAGCATCCACACTTATGACGACCACCGCGTGGCGATGTGCTTTTCGCTGGCGGCCTTCAATCCTGACCACGTCCCGGTGCGCATTGAAGACCCCAAATGCGTGGCCAAAACCTTTCCTGATTACTTTGAGGCCTTGTTCGACCTGGCCACCGCCCAGCCCGGTGCGATTCCGGTGATCTGCATCGACGGCCCCACAGCCTCGGGCAAAGGCACGCTGGCCAGCCGCGTGGCCGAGCGCTTGGGCTACCACTATCTGGATTCGGGCGCGCTGTACCGCGTCACCGCCTATGCCGCGCTGCAAGCGGGCTTGGCGCTGGAACCCCAGAACGAAGCCGCCATTGCCGACCTGGCCGAGAAGCTGCCCGTACGCTTTGCCGGTGAGCAGGTGCTGCTCGACGGGGTGGACGTGACCGATGCGATTCGCAGCGAAGAAGGCGGCATGAACGCCTCCAAGGTCTCCACCTTGCCCGCCGTGCGCAGCGCCTTGGTGGCGCTTCAACACAGCTTTGCCCGCTTGCCAGGCCTCTTGGCCGATGGCCGCGACATGGGCACGGTGATCTTCCCGCAAGCGCCGTTGAAGGTGTTTTTGACCGCCAGCGCCGCAGAGCGCGCGGAGCGCCGTTATAAACAATTGATTTCTAAGGGTTTTTCGGCTAAACTCGACCCTCTTCGCGCAGATTTGGAGGCGCGTGACGCACGGGACATGTCCCGCAGCGTTGCCCCTCTCAAGCCCGCGCAAGATGCTTTGCAACTGGACAACTCGCACTTGAGCATTGAGCAATCAATCGATCAAGTGCTTGCCTGGTGGCACAGCAAGGCCCAGTAAGCCCCCTCCGCGCTGCTTGCGCACAGGCTGACTGGATCACCAACCTTAACCGCGACGCAAGTCGCACAACCAACCGCCGCTTTCAGCCTTTCAAACGATCGCAATGGTGCGCTCGTCAAACCTGTTTGTGGATGAGGAAAATCAATGTCTGAATCATTTGCCGCCCTATTTGAAGAATCTCTGACGCGCACCGAAATGCGCCCAGGCGAAGTCATCACCGCCGAAGTCGTGCGCATCGAGCACAACTTTGTGGTCGTCAACGCTGGCCTCAAGTCTGAAGCCTACGTGCCCCTGGAAGAGTTCAAAACCGACACGGGCGAAATTGAAGTCCAAGTGGGTGACTTCGTGTCTGTGGCCATCGGCTCGATCGAAAACGGCTACGGCGACACCATCTTGTCGCGCGACACCGCCAAGCGTTTGGCTTCGTGGTTGTCCCTGGAAAAAGCGCTGGAATCTGGCGAATTCGTCACCGGCACCACCAGCGGCAAAGTCAAGGGTGGCCTGACCGTGTTGGTCAACGGCATCCGCGCTTTCTTGCCCGGCTCCTTGGTCGACACACGCCCCACCAAAGACCTGTCGCCATGGGAAAACAAGACCATGGAATTCAAGGTCATCAAGCTCGACCGCAAGCGCAACAACGTCGTGTTGTCACGCCGCGCTGTGGTGGAAGCCTCGATGGGCGAAGAGCGCGCCAAACTGATGGAAACACTGCGCGAAGGCTCAGTGGTCCACGGTGTGGTCAAGAACATCACCGAATACGGTGCCTTTGTGGACCTGGGCGGTATCGACGGCTTGCTGCACATCACCGACATGGCTTGGCGCCGTGTCCGTCACCCTTCTGAAGTGGTCACCGCCGGTCAAGAAATCACCGCCAAGATCCTCAAGTTCGACACCGAGAAAAACCGCGTGTCCTTGGGCCTCAAGCAAATGGGCGACGACCCATGGATGGGCGTGAACCGCCGCTACCCCCAAGCCACTCGCCTGTTCGGCAAGATCACCAACATCGCCGACTACGGCGCATTTGTGGAACTCGAACCCGGCATCGAAGGCTTGGTGCACGTGTCTGAGATGGATTGGACCAACAAGAACATCGCGCCTTCCAAGATCGTTGCTTTGGGCGATGAAGTCGAAGTCATGGTTCTTGAGATCGACGAAGACAAGCGCCGCATCAGCCTGGGCATGAAGCAGTGCAAAGCCAACCCTTGGCAAGATTTTGCACAAAATTCCAAGCGTGGCGACCGCGTCAAAGGTCCGATCAAATCGATCACCGACTTTGGCGTGTTCGTGGGCTTGGCTGCCGGTATCGACGGCCTGGTGCACTTGTCTGACCTGTCCTGGAACGAAGCGGGCGAAGCCGCTGTGCGCAACTACAAGAAGGGCCAAGAAGTCGAAGCCATCATCTTGGCTGTGGACGTGGAGCGCGAGCGCATTTCCCTGGGTATCAAGCAGCTCGACGGCGATCCGTTCAGCACCTTCGTGTCGGTCAACGACAAGGGCCAGATCGTGACCGGCAAGGTCAAGACCGTGGACGCCCGTGGCGCTGAAATCGACTTGGGTGAAGACATCATCGGCTACTTGCGTGCCAGCGAAATCTCCCGCGACCGCGTGGAAGATGCCCGCAGCATGCTCAAAGAAGGCGACGAAATCACAGCCGTGGTGGTCAACGTGGATCGCAAGACCCGCAATATCCAGCTGTCGATCAAAGCCAAAGACCAAGCGGACCAGCAAGAGGCCATGGCTTCGCTGTCGCAACAGTCTTCACGCGAAAACGCAGGCACCACCAGCCTGGGCGCCTTGTTGCGTGCCAAGTTGGACAACAACTGATTTGAGTTGTTGACCTGAGTCCATCCCTTTTCTGATTTTTGCGCAGCCGGTCTGCGCAAAATTCAAAAAGGGATTTTTTTGAACCCTTCTTCTGCGCCTGCTTCATGACCCGCTCTGATCTCGTTGACGAATTGGCCGCCCGCTTTGCGCAACTCACGCACCGAGACGCCGAGTTCGCCGTCAAAACAGTCCTCGACGCCATGAGCCATGCCTTGGTCAAAGGCCATCGGATCGAAATTCGCGGTTTTGGCAGCTTCACCATCAACCGCCGTCCTCCACGCGTCGGGCGCAACCCACGTTCCGGCGAAAGCGTTCAAATCCCTGAAAAAAGGGTACCGCACTTCAAACCCGGCAAAGCACTGCGCGAAGCGGTTGACCCAGGCGCCGCACCAGCGCAAGCAGCAAAATCAGCCTGATTGGCTTTCAGCCCATTAGAATGCCTTGAGATCTCCGAGGCCATGCATGACATCATTTTTAAAGCTGCTTCAATGGGTACTGAAAGCAGCCGTTTTCTTCACCCTGTTTGCGTTCGCGCTGAATAACCAGCACGAGGCCAGTGTGCACTTTTTCTTTGGAACCCAGTGGCGCTCACCCATGGTGCTGGTGGTCTTAGCAGCCTTCGCTATCGGCGTTGCCGTGGGTGTTCTGGGCATGGTGCCCCGTTGGTGGCGTCATCGCCAATTGGCCCGTCAAGCAGAAAAAACAAACCCACCCCCTTTGCAAACGTCGCCGCCTGCTTCTGACACTGCGGAGCACTTGCATGGAGCTTGATTTGATGTGGATTCTGGTCGGGCTGCCCTTGGCATTTGGCCTCGGTTGGCTGGCTTCACGCTTGGACTTACGTCAGCTGCGCATCGACAACCGACAAGCCCCCCGCGCCTATTTCAAAGGACTCAATTACCTGCTGAACGAGCAACAAGACCAGGCGATTGACGCCTTCATTGAAGCCGTACAAAACGACCCTGACACTTCAGAATTACATTTTGCATTGGGCAACTTGTTTCGCCGACGCGGCGAATACGAACGCGCCGTGCGTGTGCATGAGCACCTGATGCAACGTGGCGACTTGAGCCTGGCTGACCGCCAACGGGCGCAGCATGGATTGGCCTTGGATTTTTTGAAAGCCGGCTTGCTGGACCGTGCCGAAGATGCCTTGCGCAAGCTCGAAGGCACCTCGTTTGAAGGGCAAGCCCGTTTGGCCCGCCTGGCCATTTACGAACGCTCACGCGAATGGCCCCAAGCCAGTGAAGTGGCACAACAACTCGAAAACTCAGGCGAAGCTAATTTTGCAGTTCGCCAAGCCCATTACTTGTGCGAGCAAGCCCGGGAATGCCAAGCCCAAAGCGATGCGGCAGGCGCACAAAAGCTGCTGTTTCAGGCGCTCAAGGCTGCACCTCACGCGTCTCGTGCGCGCATACTCTTGGGACAATTGCAACTGTCCTTAGGGAAAGCTACGCAGGCGCTGCAAACCCTGAACCCATTATTCGAAACCAACGCGCTGGCGGCTCCTTTGGCCGCGGCCACGCTGGCACGAGCAGCGCAAGACGCGCATCAAATTCAAGCCAGCTTGATCTTGTTGCAAGCCCATTACGCTCTGGCCCCCTGCCTGGACGTGATGGAGGCCATGGTGACCCTGGAAGCTGCATCCCCAGACACAGTCGCGGCTTCACGTTCCCGTTATATCGACCACCTGAATAAACACCCGTCCCTCATTGCCGCATCACGCTGGATGGCGGGTGAAACCTTGACCCACGAAAAATTTCATCCGCCCATTCAGGCTGCGCTGGAGTTAGCTGCCAAGCCCCTGGCACGTTACCGTTGCGCTGCCTGCGGTTTTGAAGCCAAAGAGCACTTTTGGCATTGCCCTGGCTGCCAGGCTTGGGACAGCTACCCGCCTCGACGCGTCGAAGAGCTGTAAAAAGCTGTAAAAGCGGCTATGCAAAACCGCCGCCGCTTGCTACAAAGGGGTTGAGCGCTTTAACTTGAACCACCGGGGTTCAAGGCGAGCTCAATCTGGGAGTCACCATGTTAAAAAAATTCTTATGTACCATCGCTTTGGTGTGGGCCGCCGCTGCCAGCGGCGCAGTGGAAGTGAACAAAGCCACTGCGGCTGATTTGGACAGCGTCAAAGGCATTGGCCCGAGCCTGTCGGGGAAAATTTTGGACGAGCGCAAAAAAAGCAACTTCAAAGACTGGCCCGACTTTATCTCGCGCGTCAAAGGCATGGGTGATAAAAATGCGGCCAAATTCTCCAGTGAAGGTTTGACCGTCAACGGCGCTAGCTTGAAAGGCGATGCTCCCGCTGCGGCCAAAGCGGCCCCTGCCGCCAAAGCCGCTGCACCGGTAGCCCCTGCCGCTGCACCGGTAACCCCTGCCGCAACACCGGCCGCACCTGCGATGCCCGCAGCTGCGCCGGCTGCCGCGAAGAAGTAATCTTCAAACGCTGCCCCACCCCCCGCCGCCGGGGGTGTGGATTTCCATCACATCGCCCACGCCCATCTCCACCTGGCCAATATGGCCTAGCGTTTCAACGCGGCCGTCCAGGCGCACCACCCGGTTGATACCCGCTGCACCCGCTTGCCCGCCCGCCATGCCAAAGGCGGGATAAACACGGCCATTGGACAACATGCTGGCTGTCATGGGCTCTAAAAACCGCACCCGGCGCACACCGCCATCGCCCCCGAGCCAACGCCCCTGGCCGCCCGAGCCGCGTCGAATTTCATAACTCTCGAGCCGCACCGGAAAGCGAAACTCCAACACTTCCGGGTCGGTCAAGCGCGAGTTGGTCATGTGGGTTTGCACCACCGAGGTGCCGGCAAAGCCGCCGGTGGGCACGCCTTTGGCGTCCCACGTCATGCCCGCGCCGGAGCCGCCCGAGATGGTTTCGTAGTACTGGTACTGGGCATTGCCAAAGGTGAAGTTGTTCATGGTGGGCTGGCTGCCCGCCATCACGCTCAAGGCGCCGAGCAGCGCGTTGGTGATGCAGGTGGAGGTTTCCACATTGCCCGCCACCACCGACGCTGGCGCGCGCGGGTTCAACATGCAGCCTTCAGGAATGATCACCTGCAAGGGTTTGAGGCAACCCGCGTTCAAAGGAATATCGTCGTCGACCAGCGCGCGAAACACATACAACACCGCAGCCATGCACACCGCCTTGGGTGCATTGAAGTTGTTCGTCTGCTGGGCACTGGTGCCGGTGAAATCAATCACCGCTGAGCGCTCGGCCGCATTCACCCGCACCGCCACCTGAATTTGCGCCCCGTTGTCCAACGGCAAGGTGCACTGCCCGTCTTTCAAACGGGTGATGACACGGCGCACCGATTCTTCGGCGTTGTCTTGCACATGGCGCATATAGGCCTGCACCACATCGAGGCCGAACTCGGCCACCATCTTGTGCAGCTCTTGCACGCCTTTTTCGTTGGCCGCGATTTGGGCGCGCAAATCGGCCAGGTTTTGCTGTGGGTTGCGCGAGGGGTATTCACCGCTTTGCAGCAAGGCCAGGATTTCCGCTTCGCGCAGCACCCCTTGGGCCACCAGCCTGAAGTTTTGAATCTGTACGCCTTCCTCTTCAATGCGCGTGGAAAACGGCGGCATCGAGCCGGGTGTGGTGCCGCCAATGTCGGCATGGTGGCCACGCGAGCCGACGTAAAACACAGGCGCTTCGTGGCCAGTCAGAAAGACCGGTGTGATCACTGTCACGTCAGGCAAATGCGTGCCGCCGTGGTACGGGTCGTTCAGGGCAAACACATCGCCGGCTTGCATCTGGCCGGCGTTGTCGCGGATCACGGTCTGGATGCTCTCACCCATGGAGCCCAAATGCACCGGCATGTGCGGCGCATTGGCAATCAATTGCCCCTGTGCATTGAACAGCGCGCACGAAAAATCCAAGCGCTCTTTGATGTTCACGGAATAAGCGGTGTTTTGCAGTTGCAAGCCCATTTGTTCAGCAATGTTCATGAACAGGTTGTTGAACACTTCGAGCAGCACCGGGTCTACTGTGGTGCCCACCGCATGGCGCACCGAGCGCGCCTGCACGCGCTGCAGCAGCAAATGGTCCAGCGCGGTGACCTGGGCCTGCCAGCCGGGCTCGATCACGGTGGTGGCGTTTTGTTCGGCGATCACGGCCGGGCCGTCGATGCGGTCGCCCGGACGCAGGTCTTCGCGCGCCACCAGCGTCGCCGCATGCCAGCGTGAGACGCCGTCCAAGCCCGCCGTGAATATGCGCACCTGCGCGCGCACCGGCACCTCGCGTGCGGCATGCAGCGCGTGCGTGGGCTCTTGCGGCGCATCGCCCGCGATCACCGCTTCCACCGACACGGCCTCGACCACCAAGGATTTGCCTTGCATCAGAAAGGCAAAGCGCTGGCGGTAGGCGGCCTCAAACGCCGCACTGATCTCGGCCAGGCTGCCCCAAGGCACGATCAAAGCCGAGTCACTGCCTTCGTAGCGCACATGCACGCGCGGGAAGGTCTGCAAGTGCTCAGCGCTAGCACCGTCACCTATGCCCTGATTGAATAATGCTTGCGTGGCCGCTGCGCTCAAGGCCGCGATCAAGGCCGCCATGCGCGGCAAGGCATCCACCGTCAAGCGCTCTTCCACCGCTTGTTCACGAATCAGGCTTTGGTCGGCCAAGCCCATGCCGTAGGCCGACAAAACCCCCGCCAGCGGGTGCACAAACACCTGGGTCATGCCCAGGGCATCGGCCACCAAGCAGGCGTGCTGCCCCCCCGCGCCGCCAAAACACTGCAAGGTATAGCGCGTCACGTCGTAGCCGCGCGCCACCGATATTTTTTTGATGGCGTTGGCCATTTGCTGCACGGCGATGCGAATAAAACCATCGGCCACTTCTTCGGCCGGGCGCTGCAGGCGCGCTGACAGCGCGGCAAAGTGCTGCTGCACCGCCTGAGCATCCAAAGCCTCGTTGGCCTGTGGGCCAAACACTTTGGGAAAGAACGCCGGCTGCACCTTGCCCACCATCACGTT